>Ga0233425_10010180_pt1 | contig 11555 bp, 8 predicted proteins | sample Watercolumn_Towu_2_FD_181712 | JGI IMG/M metagenome (GOLD analysis project Ga0233425, IMG submission 181712) | Freshwater microbial communities from Lake Towuti, South Sulawesi, Indonesia - Watercolumn_Towuti2014_140_MG | ecosystem: Environmental > Aquatic > Freshwater > Lake | place: Indonesia...
GTTCCATTTTAACAAGAGGGGTTTACCGACCTGTTGGGCAATGTGATATGAGGGCTTCTGTTTAAGATGACTTCAGAATGAAATCAACCATATTCTTCAGCGTTGACGTTTTACTGATTTCAGGAAGGCTTCCGCAACCTTCCCAACCCCTCAAACAATCAGCAGTTATATGAACATTACGAACTGTGAACAACAGGTTGATTGGGTAACAGATGAACCATGGTGCATTTTAATGACTCACGATACAGAAAACTTTTTTCCCCGCTATCGGCTTAACTTCGCACTAGCAATCCGGTTCAGGCTGACACCAGATTCCGATGCCTGAATGGCAAGGTTTCTGTGAACTTCAGGGGGAACGCGCACCATAAATTTACCGCTGTATCTTTTACATGCAATCGGATCGGGTATCTCTTCGCCAGTTTGGCTCATATCCTTGATAACACCCTGAACAATTTCTCGGATCCCTTTCAGCGCAGCCTCAGGTGACTTGTCCAACCAGCTCAAGCTTGGAAATTCTGTACATAAACCTGCGTATTCCTGATCATCTTCAGACCAGGTCACACGATAGGTATAACGATCATTCTTCAGTGGCATGTTCAACCTCCAGTTTCTCAATAGCCAGCAGCACCTGTTTTACCTGGTATGTTTTGGCTTTTCCTTTATGATTTTGAATATTGATTCGTGGATTTCCTTTCCATGGTGTCTTGTACATGTGGTGACTTCCGTCCTTGTGTCGCGCTATTCCAAAATAATGATTGCAGATCTTGCTCAAATCAGTAAATCGAACATTCGCGGGACTGTTTTTCATTTGTACAAGAATATCTTCAATTCCGGCCATGTTTTTTATAGTATCAATATTGATATTTATGTCAAGCCGTTTTTTTGTGATTCACTATTACGAAATAAAGTCAAATCTTTTACAAAAACATGGTCTTTATTGACTTCGGGATGAAACATGCCGGCTTGGACGTGAGGATCAATCCTATACTGAAGCTCTGTTCTCTATTCCGCAAGGCGATTATGTCTTCGCGCCGGTTTCAAGGTATCGCCGCAGGGATTCGACGGAAAGGTTGTCGATTCCGAGGGCCCGCAGATCACGGCGTTCGGCCTCGAAATCCCGGCCGAGCATCGCCGATCCGAGCGTGATCAGCGACCTTGCGATGGGCATCTCCACGCCGACCGGCGCCGCGAGCGCATTCCACGTCGCCAACCCATAGGGAAGATCTTCGGTCAGCCAGCGCGTGTCGAGCTGACCCGGCGCCCGGAGCGCGGTGAGCATGCGCGAACCGTTGATCACCGACCATAGATCCCCGCGAGGTCCGAAACCGGCCTTCGCAAAGCTCTCCGCCACCGGGGTAAGCGCGATGCCGTATGCGGCGCCGAGCGCAAGGCGCTCCCGATCGAGCCCCTCGATCACCCTGACGACGCCCGGGGTCACCCCCTCTTCGTAGAAGTAAAATTCACCCCGGGATCGCTCCACGCGACCGGCATTCAGAAGCACCCCGGGCGGATGCACGATCGGATTGAGCGCCGACAGTCCCGCCGCCAGGACATTGCCGTATGCCGAAGCTCCGGGAAAGAGCAGTTGCATCGCTCCCATCGCATCCGCTGTCCGATCGGCGGGAAATACGCCGATGCCGAGGGCCGGAACCACGCCCCAGATGACCGCCCGATCGGGCGCCGTTTTTCTGCAGACATAGGGCGCGGTGTCAGACTCGGCCAGAACGCAACCCCGTCCGCCCGCGCGGCGCACGAGCGCTGCGAATTCGAGCGATCCGAGATTTCCGGGCAACAAGGCGAGCCTATGGCGGGGTTCGAGCACCGGGGCAAACGCTTCGGCAAAGGCCCTGTGGGCGTATGACGGGACCGAAGCGACGAGGCGGTCAGACCAGGCGGCCGCCTCTTTCGCATCGGTAGTGACCCCGGCGAGGCGCGCCGCCCCGGTCACCGCGGTTCCCTCGAGATGGATGGTCAGCGTCTCGCGTATCGGCTCGATGGTCTGGGCAAAGGCGGGATGCTCCCAGAGCAGAACCTCGAAGCCGTCGAGACTCAGCTTTGCAGCGATACTAAAGGCGGTGTTGCCGCCGCCGAGAACCGTCACACGATTGTTCATCGCCTCTCCCATACAACCTTTGCTCCAATAGAACATAAGACCTTTGAAAATCGGATCCCGGATGCGCGCATTGGAGATTTTTCGGGGCCCCCTGCCCCCGCAGCGCAGCGCCCGCAAAGACGACTGTTTGAGCGCGAAGCGCGAGTTTCGTCTTTGCAGCGAAGCGAGGAGGTGCAGGTCAAAAAATGTCCAGCGCGCGGAGGGATCTCGTTTTTCAGAGGTCTCGATAAGCAAATGCCTCTGCTTATCTCTTATCTTTTACAAACTCGTCGAGCCAGTAGAGGTTTAGCTCCGCGAGCTTGCCTCTGGTCGGCACGCCGTTTTTGGGGTCCCAGCCCATCGCCTCGTAATAGAGGGTCAGGAGATCCTCGAACTCCGAGCGATCGATCCCCTTGCCCTCGAGGGCGCCGCTCTCCAGGGGCTCAAAGAGTCTGTCCGGAAGGGTATCGTCGCGCCGCCCGAATCCTTCGCGCAGATTGAACACCCGCGCCATGTTTACGGTTCTCTCGCCGATTTTCAGAAGCTCCCACAGGCTCGTCTCCCAGCCCGTCACCGCCTGGACCACCTCGACAAGCTTGGGAAGCGTCAGGGCCAGGACCGGACCGGCCACGAAGTTGCACACCCCCAGGGATTCGTACAGCGACCAGATGAAGTGGAGATAGGTGAAGTTGCGCGCCTTGCGCGGCCCTAGTTCGCGGGCCGGAACCGGCTCGAGGATGCCGAGCGGGGCGATCCGGTCCAGATGGGGTCCGGGCGCCTGAAAGGGGGTGTCGTGGGGAGCCCTTACATGGTCCGCCCCCGTCGGCGAAACGGCGAAGCTCATCCCCTGACCGATCTTTCCGCGCGGGTCGTGCATGGGGAGCTCCTGACCCTTGATGTGCAGGGCAAACTTCTCCGAGCCCTTGCCGATCTTGGCCGCCGCGATCTTCACGCCGTCGGCCAGAAGATCGCCCAGTCCAGACCTGCGGAGCGCGATCCACTCGATGCCCTTAATCATGGCCTCGGGGTTGCCGAACGTGAACTCGATCCCCTCCGTGACGGCCTTCGTGAGGATCCCCTTTTCGAAGCATTCCATGGCGAAACCGATCGCCACCCCGGTGGAGATGGTGTCGAGTGCGTAGCGGTTACACAGTTCGTGCCCCTTGGCAATGGCCGCCAGGTCGTCGATGCACAGGAGCGATCCCAGCGAACTCAGCGTTTCGTATTCCGGCCCGCCGTAGCTCCCCGAGGTCGCATAGGGGCCGGAGGGCACCTCCACCACCCGCTTGCAGCGCACCGAGCAGGCATAACAGCCCTCTTCGCGCGTCAGTATGGTCTCGGTCATCCGTTCGCCGCTGATCTTTTCCGCCTTCTCAAAGAAGCCGGTGCGGAAATTGTGCGTCGGCAGGATACCCTGGGTATTCAGGGCCATGACAAATTGCGGTGTTCCCAACCTGCGATACACCTTGGTCGGACCGTGCTCACCGATCAGTGCCGTCAGGTCCTTCGACAACTCCCGAAGCTTTTCCGGGTTGTGTATTTCCATTTTTGTCGTTCCCCGGACGGCGATGGCCTTGAGGTTCTTGGAACCCATCACCGCGCCCATGCCGGTCCTGCCGTTGATGTGTTTCAACTCGTTGACCACGCAGGCATAACGCACCATGTTTTCCCCCGCCGGTCCGATCAGGGCCACCCGCGCCCGCTTTTCCTTTATCTCTTCCCTGATGATCTCCTGGGCAGGGCCCGTTTCGAGCCCCCAGATCTTCTCCGCCGACCGGATCTCCGCCTTGCCGTCGTTGATCCACAGATAACAGGGTTTTTCCGCTCTGCCCGTGATGATCACGGCGTCAAAGCCGGCGAATTTCAATTCCGGACCCCAGAAGCCGCCGGCCTCCGCCTCGCCGTACCCCCCCGTCAAAGGTGACTTGGCCGCCACGGTAAAACGGACCATCCCCGCGATCGGAACCCCAGATATCACGGAAGAGGCAAAGATCAGGATATTATCGGCAGACAGGGGATCGATCCCCGGCTTGAGTTCTCTGAGCAGATAGTAGGAAGCCAACCCCCCGCCTCCCAGGTAGGTCCGGTAAACGATCTCGCCCGGGTCCTCGGTCTTCACGGTCCCCGAGATCAAATCCACCCTTAGAATTTTTCCATTATACCCGTAAGCCATGCTGCATCCTCCTTTGCTTCGATGGATTGCCCTTTAAGAACGGTCAGTGTATCAGCTTCGTCGGAATTCTTCAACCCTGGATTAACAGCGCGAAATGGTTGCGGGATACCAAGCTCATCACACAAGTTCGTCTTTCCACGGCCAGAGAAAGAGGCCGCCTTCGATAGTGCGGACGTCGGGGAAGCCGGCAGCGGCGAGGGTTCGCTGGGCTGAAAAACCCCGGAGACCCAGCAGACAGAGGCAGAATATCTTTTTGTTCTTCGGCAGTTCGCCGTGCCGCTCGTGCAGGCTGTCGAGGGGGATATGGATGACTTTGGGATGATCGATGTGCTGGCGTATGAACTCCAGATCGGTCCTCACATCCAGAATCACGGCGTCGTCGCCGCCGTCCAGATGCCGTTTTGCTTCATCCGCAGTGATGGGCCGCATGAGTCCCGAATTCACATTTCCCGAGACATCGAGGGCCGTCAGAAAGGGATCCAGCGCCGGCGAAAACGGCGGCGCATAGGCCATATCGAGATGAACGATATCCTTGATCGTTGCCCCGAGACGCATGGCGGTGGCGGCGATATCGATACGGCGGACGACATCGCCCTTTCCCGCAGCCTGCAGACCCAACAGCTTCTGTGTGCCCTTTTCCACGACGAGCTTTAACGCCAGAATCTCGCTGTCGGGGTAATAGTGCGCCCTATCGAAACCGCCGAGCGACAGGGCAACGGCGTCGATTCCCATCCGCACTGCCTGCCGTTCGGTAATGCCCGTCGCTCCGACGTTGTAGTCGAATGCCTTGCACACGAAGGTGCCCTGGATACCGGGAAATTCCGAGTCCACGCCGCAGATGTTGTCGGCGATGACGCGGCCGTGCTTGTTTGCAGTGGAACCGAGCGGAATATAACAGGGGTCCCCCGTAATGATGTGCCTGTTCTCGACCACGTCCCCGCCGGCATAAATGGCCGGATCGTTTGTCTGCAGGCGCGCGTTCACCCGGAGCGCCCCGGTTTCCCCCAATTCGAGCCCCGCAGCCCCGGCGAGCGCCGTATTGGGTCTAAGCCCGGCTGCGACGATGACGATATCGGCTTTGTATTCTTTGCTCACGGTGATCACCTTTGTCACCCTGCCGCCGCTGCCTTCGAAGGCGAGGCTTCCGGCATTGAACTCCGTCTCTACCGCGTGCTCGTAGAGGTGCTCCTGGACGAGCGCCGCGATCTCGAAGTCGAGCATACCCGGAAAGAGCTGGTTTTCCCGCTCCAGAAGAGCGACGTTCCATTTTTTGAGCTTCAGCGCCTCGGCGGCCTCGACGCCGATAAAACTCCCGCCGACGATGACGGCGGAACCGCCGGGACAGTCCTTTATCTCCCGCGCCACCGCCGCGGCGTCGTCGAGGCTGGTCAGGTGATACACGCCCCCGAGCTCCGCGCCGGGGATCGGGGGCATTTTCGGCAATGCGCCCATCGCCAGCACCAGTGCGTCGTAGTGGAATGCGACCGGTTCGTCGGCGGCGATATCCACCGCGCCGACCTTTCGCGCGACCCTGTCGATGTTGAGCGCCCTGACATCCGTAAGGACGGCGATGCCCTTCAGGTCTTTGAAATACCGAGCGTCGCGGATCCTTCCGTAGGTGGTTTTCAGCAGGTCGTCCAATTCGCGTATCTTCCCGGACAGATAATACGGGATGCCGCAGGCGGCGTAGGAGACGGTGTGTCCCTGGTCGAGTATCGTGACCGCATAGTCGGGGCGGATACGCTTGATGCGCGAGGCCGCCTTCGCGCCGCACGCCGATGCCCCGATGACAAGGATGTGTTTTGAATCGTTCATGGTGTTCTCCCTATGACCCCGCATCATCGTGGGGGAATTTTCGGGGACCTTATCATAATCCGGAGTGTAAGCCTATCGGTTCGCCTGTTCGGGATCCATGGGCTCGCGATCGACGGGGCCCGCTTTATCGTTTGGACCGGCGGGGGCTCTGTGATAATATAGCGTGATACCGATGCTCGAACGGGAAGGACTATGGATCTGTTTTCTGAAACCCAAGGGATGCATTACGAAGGCTATTGCATCAGGCCGCCCAGCGAAGCGGACAGCATCCTCCTGCAGGTCACGCTGGGGTGCTCCCATAACCGATGCACCTTCTGCGGTTCCTATCAGGACAAGCGCTTCCGGATCAAGGAGGACGCAATCATCCTGAGCGACATCCGCTTTGCCTCCCGGCACATGCCGCACGAGGATCGCCTCTTTCTGATGGACGGCGACGCCCTGATTATTCCTCAGAGAAGGCTGATGTGGATCCTGGAGAGGATCAAGGAGCATCTCCCGCGGGTGAAAAGGGTGGGGGTCTATGCAAATACAAAGGGAATCAAGAGGAAATCCCCCGAAGAGCTGCGGCAGTTGCGCAAAAACAACCTCGGCATCCTCTATTACGGGGTGGAGACCGGCGACGATGAGATCAGAAACGAGATCCGGAAGGGCTCAACCGCCGAGACATGCATTGAAATGGGACGTCGGGTCAAGGAGGCGGGCATCCAGTTGTCGGCCACGGTTCTTCTGGGTATCGGCGGCCGCGAGCGATCGCTCCGGCATGCCCGTGCGACCGGTGAACTTCTAAGCGCGATGGACCCGGATTTTGTCGGGGCCTTGACGGTGATGCTCGTTCCCGGAACGCCTCTTCATCGGGATTTCGTGAACGGCCGGTTTGAACTGCCCGATGAGCAGAGGTTGCTCGGCGAATTGCGGGAGATGATCGTTCACACCGATTTGACCAGGGGGTATTTTTTCTCGAATCACGCCTCCAATTACCTGCCGATCAAGGCAAAACTGCCCAGCGGCAAGCAAAAGGCCCTGGATCTGATCGATGCGGCCCTGCGGGGAGAGGTCAGTCTCAAGCCGGAGTGGATGCGGGCGCTGTAAAAAGGTCTGAAACCAGTTTCCGGCCGGCGGCAAAGGCCTGAGGGAGCGCATCGGGGTCTTTTTGTATATCGCCGCAGGCATCGACGCCTCTGAAGAGCAGCTCCCCCGAATAGTTCGTGTTGAAGGCATCGAAAAAATATCTGACCGTGAGCACGGAACCCTCGAACATGCGCGAGCCTTTTGTTCCTCCCGCGGAAATAAAAAAGCCCCTCCTGCGTCTGTTTTCGGTTTTCAGTAAAGGATCGTGGAGCACGTATTTCCTTGCCCAGAGCGCCTGACAACGATCGACCATAGCCTTTGCCCAGCCGGTGATCCCATAAAAGAATATAGGCGAGGCGAGGATGACAATATCCGCTTCCAACAGGCGCGGGTAGATGCCCTGCATATCGTCATCGAGCACGCAGGTCCCGTTTGCGAAACAGGCGAGGCACTCCCGGCAGGGGGCCACCCGGAAATCGCAGAGATGGATCCCTTCCACCCGCGCCCCCTCCTCCGCCGCCCCCTTCAGGGCCGCTTCGAGGAGAAGATCCGTATTTCCGCCCCGCCTCGGGCTACCGAAAAGTCCCAGAACCTTCACTATATCTCCCATCTTTCCTCCCGCAGGACGCAAACCGGTGATCCACCGGATGCATGTTTGATTCGGGTCAAGGGATTCTTCCAAGGCAGGACTTCAGCGAACGCGGCTCTTCGCCCATCAAGGCGGCGTAGTACACGGTGTTGGCCATCACCTTCTTGACGTATTGGCGGGTCTCGGTAAAGGGGATCGTTTCGATATAGATCGCGCCCTCGATCGGCCTGGTGTCGCACCACCGGCGCGCGCGGCCGGGACCAGCGTTGTAAGCGGCGGCGGCGAGCACCGCATTCCCGTCGAATCCGTCGAGCATGTGTTTCAGATAAAAGGCCCCCAGCGCGGCGTTCACTTCCGGTCTGCTCACCCGTGAGGGACGAAAGCCTTTCATCCCGATTTTCCTGGCAACCCAGCGCGCTGTCGCCGGCATCACCTGCATCAGGCCCGCGGCGCCCGCCGAGGATTTGGCGTCGGCGAGAAAGCGGCTTTCCTGACGCACCAACCCAAAAACCAAGGGTTCATCGAGCTTGCGAATCTGCGCCTGTTTGGAGAGCACATCGCGGTAATGGACAGGGTACCGCCGGGTAAAGTCGTGTGAAGCGACCGTTTTGTCGGCGGTATTGATGGCGCGGTCCCAAATCCCGTTGCGGTGCGCCAGCTCCGCGGCGGCCAGAAGCGCCCTGTCATCCATCGCCCGCACCGTCCACATCCATTCAGCCGTGGCTTCGGCCCGCAGACCGAGCCGGTACAGGATCAGCGCCCGCTTCAGGCCGGTCAAGGCGGAGACGCGGGCAAGTTCATCGCGGGTCGGCGGCGCCGCCTGCGGCGGGATCTGCAGCGGCATGTCCAACTCCTCCGCGGCAAGTCGGCCGTAAAAATGATCGCCGCCGGCAATACCGGCAAAAAGCGCCTTCCCCGCCTCCTCGGCCCCGAGGGCGCAGAGCGATCGGCCCAACCAATAGGTCCACGTGGACTCGCTTCGGGCGGATGGCGACATACGTTCGATAGCGGCCTTCACCTCCGGCCAATTTTCCGCCCTGAGCGCGCTGCGCGCGCGCCAGGCAAGCTGCTCGTCCGAAAGCGGCATTTCTCCGGCCCGCCTGAACCACTCAAGCGCATCGGGAAGGCCGCTGCGGGAGCCAAGGACAGCGAGCATCGCCCATACATACTGCCGATCATCGAGCGGTAATCTTTCCTGCAGCGGGCCGCTCCAGTGACGCACTGCGCTGTGCAGATCGCTTTGGGCCAAGCGGGAGAGGGCGAGGAGCGTCGCTTCACGCCCGGCGGCCGTTTTCGTATCGTCGCCGGATTTCTCCAAGAACCTGGCCGGCGCTTTGGCGATGCTATCGATCTGACGCACGATATGCATACTCTCACCAAAAAGGCGTTCCGCAACTCCTTTAGCCTCCCTCAAGAGGTTGGCCGCAACGAGAAGTCGGAAACGATCACGCAGGTCGCTCGCGGTAAGCTCTCCGGACTTCAGCATCGCGTCGATCAAAGGGACGCAACCGTCGGGAAGCGCCTTCGGAGCCTTCCAGAACGGCTTGACCTCGGCAAGCGCCGAGACATCCTGCCGGAACCAACGTTCCTGGAGCGCATAACAGGCGACATCGGGATCGTCTTTTACGAGCGCGGACTGCTCTTTCCGGAAAAGCTCCCATTGTCCGGTCCTGCCCAGGACGCGCAGCCAGTCCCTGCGCAGTTGCTCGGCAAGCAGCGACCCGGTATTCCAGGCCAGGAATTTACGAATCTCTTCCGGACCGGCTTCTTCCAAACGCAAGCAGAGCCCCCAGAAATCGACATACACGTCGAGCGCGTGCCCCCGGATTTTTGCCGCATGACGGGCAAATTTCACCCTGTCGCCTGCGACAAAGGCATCGCGCGCGGCAAGGAACACCTTGTCTTGGGATGTGCCCCCGGCTGCGGACACGGTCAAGGGCATCGCGGTCAGGATGACCGCAAATACGGCACAGGCCACTGCTTTTCCGAACAGGTTCATGACTTCCCTATGGAGAATTCGGTCCATTTGCTTTCAGTGCTTTGAAACGGCACTCTCGCTTTCTTTATACCAGACGTCGAAAAGAATGCAAAGAAAATCGCGAGCAGCCACCGATAAATAGATTGACTTCAAATGTTCAAGGTGATAGGGGAAACATCCCTTGGACCGGAATAAAGAGTTGGCCATGCTGGACATCAAATACCTCAGACAGAATTGCGATTTCGTCATCGGGAAGATGCGCGAGCGGGGACAGGCGATGAATCTGGATCGGTTCCTCGCTCTCGAAGCAAAAAGAAGGGATGTCATCCGGGAGTCCGAGGGGCTGCGCAGCGAACGAAACACCGTATCGAAGCAGATCGGCGAGAAGAAGAAAAAAGGCGAAGATGCCGCGGAGCTTATTGTCCGGATGGGCGACGTCTCCAACCGAATTGGGGATCTTGACGAGACGCTCAAGCAGATCGACGAGGAGCTTCAGGCGATCCTGATGACGATCCCCAATATCCCGCACGAGTCGGTCTGCCGCGGGAAGGGCGCCGAAGACAATCCTGTCGTCCGTATCTGGGGGGAAAAGACGGATTTTTCCTTCGCGCCGAAGCCCCACTGGGAGATCGGTGAGAACCTGAACATCCTGGACTTCGCGCGCGGGGCCAAGATCACCGGGGCGCGTTTCACCCTTTACCGGGGTCTCGGCGCGCGGCTGGAGCGAGCGATCATCAACTTCATGCTCGATCTCCACACCCGGGAACACGGATATACCGAGGTGCTCACCCCGTTCATGGTCAACCGCGAGAGCATGACGGGTACGGGACAGCTCCCCAAATTCGAGGAGGATCTGTTTCGGATCGACAAAGGGGATTACTTCCTCATCCCGACAGCGGAGGTGCCGGTCACCAATATCCACCGGGACGAGATTTTGAGCGAAAGGGAGCTCCCGCTCTGCTATGCGGCTTACTCCCCCTGCTTCAGGGCGGAGGCGGGCTCATATGGGAAAGACACCCGGGGGCTGATCCGCCAACACCAGTTCAACAAGGTGGAATTGGTCAAGTTTTCGAAGCCGGAGAACTCCTACGAGGAACTGGAAAAGCTGACGCTGAACGCCGAGGAGGTCCTGAAGCGACTGAAGATCCCCTACCGGGTGGTCAGCCTCTGCACGGCGGATCTCGGGTTCTCTTCGGCAAAAACCTACGATATCGAGGCGTGGTTCCCCGGACAGGACGCCTACCGGGAGATCTCCTCATGCAGCAACTTCGAAGAGTTCCAGGCGCGGCGGGCCTCGATCCGCTTTCGCCGCGAGGAGAGCGGAAAAGTGGAATTCGTTCACACGATGAACGGTTCGGGGCTTGCCGTTGGGAGAACGCTTGTTGCCGTTCTTGAGAACCATCAGCAGGCCGACGGGAGCGTCGTGATCCCCGAAGCGCTTGAGCCGTACATGGGAGGGATTGACAGGATTTCCGCCGCGGAGTAGCATAAAGAAGTGCGGAGGGATGGCCGAGTGGTCTATGGCGGCGGTCTTGAAAACCGTTGACCGAAAGGTTCGCGGGTTCGAATCCTGCTCCCTCCGCCAGAACAACCGACCTACCGGCCCGGGTCGCAATATCCGTAAGGACAGACCGCGGAGAGATGGCTGAGTGGCCGAAAGCGATCGCCTGCTAAGCGATTGTACGCCCTTCAAAGGTGTACCGCGGGTTCGAATCCCGCTCTCTCCGCCACCGCTTAAGACAATTCAGCGCCCATGGCTCAGCTGGATAGAGCGTCAGACTACGAATCTGAATGTCGGAGGTTCGAATCCTCCTGGGCGCGCCAACAAAAACAGGGGGTT
>Ga0233425_10010182_pt1 | contig 11554 bp, 9 predicted proteins | sample Watercolumn_Towu_2_FD_181712 | JGI IMG/M metagenome (GOLD analysis project Ga0233425, IMG submission 181712) | Freshwater microbial communities from Lake Towuti, South Sulawesi, Indonesia - Watercolumn_Towuti2014_140_MG | ecosystem: Environmental > Aquatic > Freshwater > Lake | place: Indonesia...
AAGAGAACGGACAGGGGCAGAGACAGGGACAGAGCGGCGAGTGCCTAGTGCCGAGAACTGGGACGAAGGCAAAGATTGCTGAGGGGAGACACGTGGTAAAGGTTCTGATCCGCATGGGGGGGTACGAGGTCGGGGACGGGCAGCCCCTGCTGCTGATTGCTGGCCCCTGCATCATCGAGTCGGATGCTTCGACGCCACGCATAGCGTGCAACAGCCCGGAGGCGGAAGCGATGTCACCGGGGGCGAGCCCCGATTTGTGGCCCCCCTTGCTCGGGCAGCGGTTGCCGCCGGCATCGACGCCCTGTTTATTGAGATCCATGAGGATCCTTCGACGGCCAAATCCGATGGTCGGAACTCCATCGACTTCGACGCCGCAGATCGCCTTCTCGAGGAGATCCTCAGCATCCGCCGCGCGCTGGGGCAGCTATGACCTCTCGGACCTCACGATCATCGGGCCAAACCAGTTCAGCAGAGCTTGCCGCTCGGGCCCGTCGCATAGGCCTGCTCTTGCTGGACGTTGATGGCGTGCTGACCGACGGACACCTCTATTACGGGCCGGGCGGAGAAGCCCTGAAAGTCTTCGATGTCCGTGACGGCCACGGGCTCGTCATGCTGCGCGACCACATCGAGCTGGGTGTCCTGTCAGGACGACCCGCGGGCCCGGCCGAAAGCCGGCTGCGCGACCTGCGCTTCCATCACATCGTGTTCAGTCAGCAGGACAAGCTTCCCGCCTATCAGAACCTGGTCCGCTCGCTCAGCCTCACCGACGAAGAGGTCGCCTACATGGGAGATGACGTCAACGACCTGGCCGTCCTGGGCCGCGTTGGGCTCGCCGCGTGTCCCGCCGATGCGCGCCCCGAGGTGCGTTCCTTCGCCCACCTGATCACAAAGGCTCCCGGCGGCCGTGGGGCGGTGCGTGAGCTGTGCGAGCTTATCCTGCGCGCGAAGGGGCTCTGGAAGTATTAGCCTGGCGTCCGTTCCGTCCGAAATGCGGACCCGGTTGCTCACGCCAAGGCGCAAAGCTCGCCAAGAAGAACAAGGACGCTCCCGGGTCCCTGAGGAAATCAGCCTCTCCTTGGCGCGCTTGGCGTCTTTGCGAGAGGCTCGGGTCCCGTTCTCGCGCGCCAAGACGCAAAGACCGCAAGGGTCTCCGCTTTCAACGCACGACGACGCAGCCGTCGCAAGGGCTCCGGGGTGAGACAAGAATGGTTGGGGTTATTGCAGACGAAGCTACCTAGGCGGTGTATGATCTGTGGGCGGTAAGAAGAGAAGGGTGTCCAAGGTCCGAGGGCACATTTTATCCGTGCGAGGATGGGAAGCCATGGGCTGTTCGGAGGAATTCGACGCGGGGGAGGTGGAAGATGGGAGCGGTTGAGAAGAATCTGGCGGAGCGAATCCCGCCCGGCCAGCGGCTCACCGAGAAATGGCCGGTCCTGACCTATGGGGCGACGCCGCGCATCGATCTCAAGACATGGACGTTCCGTTGCTTCGGCCTGGTCGAGGAAGAAGTCGCCTGGCCCTGGGAGGCGTTCCTGAAGCTCCCCCGTGTGGAGATCGTCGCCGATGTCCATTGCGTCACCCACTGGTCGATGCTGGACAACCGGTGGGAGGGCGTCCACATCCGCGAGATCATGACACGCTTGCGCGTCAAACCCGAAGCGATTGCGGTCATGGTGCATGCCGATCCGGATTACACCACGAACCTGCTCCTCAAAGATATGGTCGACGAGGACGTGCTCCTGGCGATCAAGCACAACGGCCGGGATCTCGAACCGGACCACGGAGGCCCCTGCCGCCTGGTCGTGCCCAAGCTCTACTTCTGGAAGAGCGCCAAGTGGGTGCGGGCCTTCGAGTTCCTCGACGTCAACCCGCCCGGTTTCTGGGAAGAGAACGGCTATCACATGCACGGGGACCCGTGGAGGGACGAGCGTTTTTCCGGCCAGGAGACCCGCGCGATGCAGCAGATGCGGGCCGAGGCCGCACGGAAGCTTCGCGGGCGCCCGAACACACAAGAAGGGTAGGAGAGCCCCTATGGTATCCGAGCGTTCCGGAGAAGCGCAGGACGATCATTCTTACCAGATCTCCGATCCCTGTGTGATGGTGATCTTCGGCGCCGCCGGGGATCTGACCAAGCGCAAGCTCATTCCCGCCCTGTACAACCTCGCCAAGGGCAATCTCCTCTCCAAAAAGTTCGCCGTCGTAGGCATGGCCCGCGCCGCCATGACCACCGAAGAGTTCCGCCGCAAGCTCAGCCGGGACATTCACGAGTTCGCGACCGAGCCGGTGGATCCCGCCCTCTGGGAGTGGTTCGTGCGGCGGCTTTACTACCTGTCGAGCACCTTCGAAGATGCGAACGGCTATCGCGCCCTGCGCGCGCTGCTGGAAAAAGCAGACGCCGAGCACGGGACCCGCGGCAACTATTTCTATTACCTGGCGACGGCTCCCGAGTATTTCTCGGAGGTCATCCGGCAACTCGGCGACGCAGGGCTCGTCCGGGAGGACGGCGGCTCTTGGCGGCGGGTGATCATCGAGAAGCCGTTCGGGCGCGACCTGGATTCGGCCCGGGCGTTGAACCGGGACATCAGCCAGATCCTGACGGAGCGCCAGACGTACCGGATCGACCATTACCTTGGCAAAGAGACGGTTCAGAACATCCTGGTCTTTCGCTTCGCCAACGGGATCTTCGAGCCCATCTGGAACCACCGCTACATCGACCACGTGCAAATCACGGTCACGGAGACCGTGGGGGTCGAGATGCGCGGCGGGTACTACGACGAGGCGGGGACGCTGCGCGACATGGTCCCCAACCACATCTTCCAGTTGATCAGCCTCACCGCCATGGAACCGCCCATCTCTTTCGAGGCCAACGCGGTTCGGGACGAGCAGACCAAGATCCTGCGGGCCATGCAACCGCTCGGCCCAGAAGAGGTGCTGACCCGGACGGTGCGCGGGCAGTATGGGGGTGCGACCCTCGACGGCAAGCAGGTGCCCGCCTACCGCGCAGAGCCGAAGGTCTCACCGGATTCCACCACCGAGACGTACGTGGCGCTGAAGCTTTCCATCGACAACTGGCGCTGGGCCGATGTGCCTTTCTACCTGCGCACGGGAAAGCGAATGCCCAAACGGGTGACGGAGATCGCGATCCAATTCAAGCGGGCCCCCTTCATTCTCTTCCGCAAGACCCCGGTGGAGCACCTCACCGCGAACCGCCTCGTCCTGCACATCCAGCCCAACGAGGGGATCGACCTCGCCTTTGGCGCAAAGATCCCCGGTCCCCTGGTCCGGCTGGGGACGGTCAATATGCACTTCCACTATCAGGACTACTTCGGCAGCACGCCCAGCACAGGGTACGAGCGGCTGCTGTATGATTGCATGACGGGCGATGCGACGTTGTTCCAGCGCGCCGACATGGTAGAGGCCGGCTGGAGCGTGGTGGCGCCCATCCTGGATGTCTGGAAGGCGTTGCCGCCGCGCGACTTCCCCAACTACCCCGCCGGCACATGGGGGCCGAAAGAGGCGGACGAGTTGCTTCAGCGGGACGGGCGCCAGTGGCGCACGATCGAAGCCTGATTCGCCCTCGTCTGTGAGAGAAAGGTGACCGCGACCGTTCTTGTTTTGGATATCGGAGGAACGAAGCTCGCCGCGGGGATCGTCGACAGCGGTGGAAACATCCTGGCGCGGGCGGAAGTCCCAACGCTGGCTACCGAGGGGGTCGAGCGGGTCCTGGATCGCGTCATCCGGCTCGCCAAGGTTGTACTGTCTGCGCCGGGGATTTCCGGCAGGGGGATTCAGCGGATCGGGATCGGCTGTGCAGGTCCGGTGGATCGTCAGGCGGGGCTGGTCTTGAACCCACCAAACCTTCCAGGATGGATTCGTGTCCCTTTGGTGGATTACCTGGAGAAGTCGCTGGGGCATCCCGCCGTTCTGGAAAACGACGCCAACGCCGCCGCCCTGGGCGAATTCCGATATGGCGCAGGCAAAGGGGCGAACAGCCTTGTCTACCTGACAGTGAGCACGGGGATCGGGGGCGGGATCATCCTGGACGGAAAGCTCTGGCATGGCCTGAAGGATGGCGCCGGCGAAGTCGGGCACATGACCCTGGTTCCGGACGGTCCGGTGTGTGGCTGCGGCAACCGGGGATGCCTGGAAGCGCTTGCGTCGGGGCCGTCCATTGCGCGGCGGGCACGGGAGGCACTCGGCACGGGGAGGTCAAGCCGGCTTCGCGATGTTCAGGCCCTCACCGCAGCCGATGTGGCCAGACTGGCACAGGAGGGAGACACGCTTGCTGCCGAGGTCTGGACTGCGACCGTCGAGTACCTGGCGTTGGGCGTGGCCGCCGTGGTGACAATTATCGCCCCCGAGCGCGTGGTGATCGGGGGTGGCGTGGCCAACGCGGGCGATTTCTTGTTTGAGCCGTTGCGGCGCGAGGTCCGCCACCGAGTCAAGCTGGTTGCGGTCGCGTCGCTTCCCATTCTCCCCGCCGCCCTCGGAGCCGATGTCGGCATCCTCGGCGCCGCCGCCGTCGCCCTGGACGCTTGAACCCGGACATCTCGCACGCAGAGACGCAAAGCCCGCAGAGCATCTTGAGGCTGGGGGGAGAGCAGGGCTCGCGCCGGAGAGAATCGCGCGGATCGATCCGGATCCTGCAAGCTTGGTCCTCTCCGAAAAATGGCGGGTTTCCTCTGCGTCCTCTGCGGCTCTGCGTGAGAAATCTCTGAGTCTACGCTGTGGCGGTGGGGGATCCTGCCGCTACCCAGGTCGCCTTCTTGCGGTACTGGAGGTACAGCCCCACGGCCAGCATCGCGATGCCGATGACGTCCGTGACCGCGCCCGGATCAATCAACATCAGACCGGCAAGACCGAACCAGATGCGCTCGAGCCAGCTCATGGGAGCCAGGCAGAAGCCGATCATGGCCGCCCCAAGGCCGAACATGCCCCCGCAAGCCGTGACGAGGTTCTGCGTCAGCAGGAAAGGCGTCGTGCCGATCAAGACCATCGCCGGATTGTAGACGAAGATGTACGGCACGATGAACGCGCCGATGGCCAGTTTGGTGGCGGTAACGCCCGTGTCGAATGGGTTGGCTTTGGCGATGCCCGCGCCCGCATAGGCGGCCAGGGCCACGGGGGGCGTGATGTCCGCGATGATCCCGAAGTAGAAGACGAACAGGTGAGCGGCGAGCTTCTCGACGCCGAGCAAGACGAGCGCCGGCGCGGCCATAGTTGCCGTGATGACGTAGTTGGCCGTGGTCGGGACCCCCATCCCCAGGATCAGGGAGGTGATCATCGTGAAAAACATTGTGAAGAGGAGGTTACCGCCGGCTAAGTCGATCAGGCCGTTGGCCATCTTCAGCCCAAGGCCGGTCAGGGTCACGACGCCGACGATGATCCCGGCGGTGGCACAGGCGATGGCGACTCCCAGGGCGCCGCGCGCCCCCACTTCGAGCGCGTTCACGATGTCGGGGACACTCATCCGCGTGGCTTTCCGGAGCATGCCGGCGGCCACCGAGAGGCCGAGGCCGATGAGGGCGGCGTACGTCGGAGTAAAGCCTTCCATCAGGACGTAGATGATGGCGATGAGGGGGACGAAGAGGTGGCCTCGCTCCTTCAGCACCGTCATGAAGCGGGGGATCTGTTCCCGCGTCATCCCCTTGAGCCCGCAGCGCTTGGCCTCGAAGTGGACCTCGATGAAGATGCCGAGGAAGTAGAGGCAGGCGGGAATGGCGGCAGCCTTGGCGATCTCGATGTATGGTATGCCGATGAACTCGGCCATGAGGAAGGCCGCGGCCCCCATGACGGGCGGCATGATCTGGCCGCCGGTGGAGGCCGCCGCCTCGACGGCGCCGGCAAACTCGGGGCGGTAGCCGAGTTTCTTCATCATGGGGATTGTGAAGCTCCCGGATCCCACGGTGTTGGCCACCGAGCTTCCCGAGATGGTGCCTTCCAGAGCCGACGTGATGACCGCCACCTTGGCTGGCCCTCCGGCCGCCCAGCCGGCGATGGCATCGGCGATGTCGATGAACAACTTCCCGATGCCGGTCTTCTCGAGGAACGCGCCGAAAAGGATGAACAGAAAGATGAAGGTAGAGGAGACGCCCAGCGGGATGCCGAGGATCCCCTCGGTGGTGAAGTACATGTGCGAGACGATCCGCTCGATGGAGTAGCCGCGGTGCGAGAGGAAGCCCGGGAGATAGGCCCCGAAGTAGGCATAGGCCAGGAAGCTGCTGGCAATGATGGTGATAGGCAGCCCCACCACGCGCCGCGCCGCCTCGAGGGTAAGGAGCGTTCCGATGACGCCCACAATCATGTCCACCTTGGTGTAGTCTCCCGCCGTTTCCATGAGACGCGTGTAGTTAACGGTCAGGTACATGCCGATGCACGCGGCGAAGGCCGCAAAGAGGTAGTCCCGGACTCGTAGTCGGTTGACGGCGGTCTTGCTTCGGAAGGGGTACAGGAGGAACACCAGCGCGAAGGCAAACGACAGGTGAACAGAGCGCTGAATCTGCGCAGGGTACGCCCCAAACATGGCCGTGTACACCTGGAAACAGGAGAAAGCGACCGCAACCCAGTACACGATGCGGTACTGATATCCGGAGAGCCTGCGGAAGGTGGACTCCCTGTCGACCTTCGCAAGGAGTTGCGTCAGTTCCTCCTCGGTGACGTCCGATTTCATCTCGGACGTGCGCAGGACTTCGGGCCGGTCTTCTTTGGGCTGTTCCTTGTCGTTCACCGGATGCACCTGCCTTTCCAGAGATCAAACCACGAATACACCGTGGGGCGCAACGCAACCGCCGTTCCCGGAGGGGCCAGATCGGCCAGAGCAACCTCTCGGCCCTTCAGCCGGAGGGTGTGGTTGGCCACCCACCCGACCCGCACCACCACCTCGGGCATGGGCCGGTTGATCGTCCACTCCAGCCAGCCGTCCTCGGCGACCTGTAGCGTACCCTCTTCCGTCGAAGCCTCCGGCATACCGGCACCGAAGGTATCGAACCTGGACTTTACGACAATCAGGTGATCGCTGGCAACGCGAATCGTGTCATAGACCGGTCGCCGGTTGACCGAATGGACGAAGGCCAGGACGACTTCGTCGCCGGCGCGCATCTCTGCACAGAGCGTCACCGTACGGGAATCCACTCGTGCAACACCAAGGACAAGGTATCGTGGCCAGGAAGCGAGTGCGGCAAGCGTCATGCCCGTGAGGATCACCAGGAAAACCGTCGCCTGTTTCCGCATGCCACCCCACAAAGAAACAGCCGGGCAACCCCCTGGGCGGCCCGGCTGCGGAAAGCACCGTACCTACTTCAGAACGCCTTTCTCCTTGTAGTACCGCGCGGCGCCCGGATGGAACGGGATGGAGACGCCCGTGGCCGCGACCTGGAGGCTCAACACCTTGCCCTTGGCGTGGGCGGCCGCCAACTCGGTTTGGTTCTCGAACAGCACCTTGGTCATGTTGTAGACCGCAGTCTCGCTCAGCTTCGGATGGGCGATCAGCACCGCGTTGACCGCCACCGTTTTCACGTCAGCGGTAACGCCCTTGTAGGAGTTGGCAGGAATCACAGCCCCGGCAAGGAACGGGTACTTGCCCGTCATGATGGAGATCATCGTATCGTCGATGTGGAGAATCTTGATGTCCCGCTGGGTGGCCACGTCCGTGATCGCCGAGGTGGGCACGCCGCCCGTGACCATGAACGCGTCGATGCGCCGGTCCTTGAACTGATCCGCGCTCTCCGAAAAGGACAAGAATTGGGCGCTGACGTCATCCTTGGTCATCCTGTGGGCATCCAGGAGTTGGCGGAAGTTGGCCTCCGTTCCGCTGCCCGGAGCGCCCACGCCGATCTTCTTCCCCCGGAGGCCGGAGAACGACTTGATGTCCAGCTCGCCGCGCACGACAATGTGGATTAGTTCCGGGTACAGGACGGCGATGGCCGCCATCTTGGTCAGCTTCTCCTTGAAAGCCTCCTTGGCGTTGTAGGCAAAGTCGATGGTGTCGCTCTGGACCAGCGCCAGTTCCACCTCGTCCTTGTTCATGAGGCGGACGTTCTCGACCGAGGCCCCGGTTGCCTGGGCGGTCACGTTCATGCCGGGGATCTTGGAGTTCCAGATCTTGGACATGGCCCCGCCGTAGGGATAGTACGTTCCGGCGGTCCCACCCGTCGCCAGGATCAGCTTGAGTTCCCCGGCTGAGGCCGCCGTGACCATGCCGACCGCACACACACCCACCAGAACGAACAGCCAGAGCTTCTTCATGGGACACCTCCTCGAGTTGGATTGAGTGGGGTGGACCCCCCACCCTTCATTGTGCCCTCCCGCGCCTTCTCCGACAAGAGCATCGCTTTAACCCCTTACGGGTGTCAAGAGGAAAAACCCTAGTCCGCATTATTCGCGGGTCCATTGTGAATGTGAATAGTCCGGGCTACGGGCTCCACGGATCCGCTGCAAAGCATCGCATGTCGGTCACCACATCCACCAGCGCGGGCCGGTCGGCCGCGAGCGCTTTTTCCAATGCCGGCCGGATTTCCTGAGGGCGCTCCACCCGGATCCCCAAGCAGCCGAGGTCTTCGGCGATTCTTGCGAAGTTCACGCTGCTGAACCGGAACATCGGATCGGGGTTTCCCGCCCTGCCCCGATACAGCTTCTCGATCGAAACCAGGCACTGGCCGAGCGCGGCGTTGTTATTCACGATCGTGACCGTGTGAATACCGCAGCGTCGAGCCGTTTCCAGCTCGCTCAGGTGGTACCAAAACCCCCCATCGCCGGTGAAGCAGATCACGGGACGATCGGGAGCGGCGCACTTGGCCCCGAGAGACGCAGGGAATCCCCAGCCGAGGGAGCCGGCGCAACGGATATAGCGTTGGTCCGGATGGGTGAGATAGACCATGGTTCCAGTCCAGATCGCGGCAAAGCCGGTGTCCGCAACCAGGATCGCATTCGAGGGGAGGGCCGCAGTGAGTTCATGGCACAACCGCTCGGGCCGGATCGGGATGGCGTCCGAGGTGCGGAGCGAATCGACCTCCTTCCGCCAATCGGCCACGATATCCTGGGCGCGCTTTGCCCACTCGTGTGAAGAGGGTCGGGCGGTTGCAGCCTCGACGAGCGCCCGCACCGCAACCTTGGCGTCTCCTGCCAGTCCGAGGGTGTTGGGATAGTTTCGTCCCAGTGCGGCCGGGTCGATATCGATCTGTATGAGGGGTGTCCCCGGCTTCGGGATCAACCAGCCGTGGGTCACGTGGTCCCCCGCGCTACTGCCGATGAAGAGCACCAGGTCGGCCTCCGAGACCACCCGGTTCGCGCACCAACGGGAATATCGGCCGACGACCCCGACGTTGAGGGGATGCGTTTCGAGCAACATCTCTTTCCCGTTCAGTGACATGGCCACAGGAATGGACAATTTCTCGGCCAGCTCGCGAATCTCGGAACCCGCCTGGGAGAAAGTGGCACCCCCGCCCGCCACGATCACGGGCCGCGCCGCGGCAGCGAGGAGCCGCGCGGCTTCCCGTACGCACTCCGCCTCGGGGGCGGGCCGGCGTGCGGGGACGCGCGCGAAAGACTCTTCGGTCACCACCTCCAATTCGGCCTCGGCCTCCGCTATGACCTGCCCCGTGTGCCCCAGGAGATCCAGGTGGACCGGTCCGGGCGCGCCCGAGGTGGCCTCGCGGAACGCCTGGCGCAGCAGGAGCGGAAGCTGTTCGAGCGTGTCCACGTTCACGTTGTACTTGGTGACCGGCGCGAACATCGGCCCATGCAGGATCTCCTGATACGCGTTCCGGTACTGGGCCAGGAGTTCCTTCCGACCGGTGAGGGCGATCACCGGCGAGCGGCCCAGAAAGGCATCCTGCAGGCCGGAAGCGAGGTTCGCGGCGCCGACGGACTGCGCCAGGCAGACGCCCGGCCGTCGGCTCGCCCGGGCATATCCGTCGGCCATGTAGGCGGCGGCCTTTTCCGAGTGGGTCAAGACCCGCCGGATGCCCAGGGCCTCCATCTCCACCAGGGCGCGGCGCAAGATTGCCTCGACATAAAAGATGTGGGTGACACCATAGCCATGGAACGTCTCTGCAATGAATCTGGCCCCGCTCATTCTCTGCGGCACAGCGACTCTCCTTTTTGATTGGGCTCCCTCGCCCGCTTGGGTCGGCTGGGCGATCAAGCCGCCCGTCTCTGCTCCGTTGCCGGATAATAGCATGGATGCCTGTGTGAGGGGGACCTCTTTCCTCTTGAAGCAAGACCGTTCCTCCGCAATACTATTTGCCGCGAGGCTCGACCCAAGGAGAATCCGTGCTCACGATTCCTCCCCCCCTTGAAAATGCAGCGGCCCCGGCTGATCGGTCGCGACGGCGGATGCTCTTGCTGGCAATCGTGATGGCCGGGCTGGCCTGCCTGCCTAGACGCGCCTCCGCGCAGGCATCCGATCCGAGCAAACTGTCGCGCACTCTGCGCTCCGTGCGCGGCTGGTGGGAGCGGCTGAATCGCGAGCCGGACGAGGGGGACGAGGAGGCAAAGGACGCGCTCCGCTACGTGTCCCCCGTCCGGCCGACGCCACGCTCGTGGTCGGATGGGGGCATCACGCTCACCTGGATCGGGCATTCCACGTTGCTCATCAATCTCGAAGGGACGATGATCCTTACCGACCCGGTCTTCTATGACAAGGTGGGCGTCTCTCTGCTGGGGCTCACGACGGTCGGCTTGCAGCGATTTGTGCCCCCGGCGCTGACAATTCCCGAGTTGCCGCCCCTGGACCTCATCCTCGTCTCCCACGCCCATATGGACCACTACGATATCCCCTCCCTGCGGAGGTTGCCGCGGGGCCTTCCCACGATCCTCGCGCGGGACACCGCCGAGTTCATCGACGGCTTGGGATTCTCGCAACTCCAGGAACTCGATTGGGGCCAGACGGCGGAGGCGGCCGGCGTTCGGATCGAGGCGGTCCCGGTCAAACACTGGGGGAGCCGGTATCCCTGGGACGGGAGTCGGGGATACAACGGGCTGCTCCTCACCAAGAACAGGCGCAGCATCTTCTTTGGAGGCGACACCGCCTATACCGACCGATTGGCTGCTGCGACAAGCGGCCGCCCGATCGATGTGCTGATCCTCCCCATCGGAGGGTACAACCCCTACATCGCGAACCATGCCAGTCCCGAGCAGGCCTGGGACCTCTTCCACGAAATGCGCGCCCGCTATCTGGTGCCCATGCACTGGCGCACGTTCCGGATGTCGCGCGAACGCCCCTTCGAGCCGTGCGAGCGCCTCACCTCGGCTGGAAACGGCCTGGCTTCTCGCATTGCTCTCCATTCGATCGGCGAGACCTGGACGCTGCCCGACTGACTCCCTGGACACGCCCTCCGGTAGCCTCCGGGCTCTCTGACCGGAGCAGCACCGGGGCCAAATCCCCCCGTCCCCCCCTTTGGCAAAGGGGGGCGGAGGGGGGATTTCGGTATCTTTGCTTGACGGTGCGGAGTGTCGCCTGATACTGTCTTGGTGTTCGGGGGGGGTGGCGGAAGGTGGAGGGGCCCGAACCAAATTCTTCAGGGCTCCAGCCTACGTCGTGGGCGGCGCCACATGG
>Ga0233425_10010183_pt1 | contig 11552 bp, 8 predicted proteins | sample Watercolumn_Towu_2_FD_181712 | JGI IMG/M metagenome (GOLD analysis project Ga0233425, IMG submission 181712) | Freshwater microbial communities from Lake Towuti, South Sulawesi, Indonesia - Watercolumn_Towuti2014_140_MG | ecosystem: Environmental > Aquatic > Freshwater > Lake | place: Indonesia...
TCGGAAAGAAAGTTGGCCAGCTCGTTGGTTGCCCGGTTGGCTGACCAGTCGGTTGGCCAGTTGGTTGGCTAGTTGGTTGTCCGCTCGGCTGACCAGTCGGCTGACCTGTTGGCTGACCCGTTGGTTGGCCTGTTGGTTGGCCAGTTGGTTGACCCGTTGGTTGGACAGTTGGTTGACCAGTCGGTTGGCCAGTCGGCTGGCCAGTCGGTTGGCCAGTCGGCTGACCGCTTGGAATCATCGTTGGTTGACTACTCGGACTCGAACTCGGCTGTGCACTCGGAGTACTAGTTGGTTGGCCGCTAGGGCTTGCACTTGGTTGTCCTGTTGGAAAAACAGTTGGAATACCGCTCGGAAAGAAAGTTGGCCAGCTCGTTGGTTGCCCGGTTGGCTGACCAGTCGGTTGGCCAGTTGGTTGGCTAGTTGGTTGTCCGCTCGGCTGACCAGTCGGCTGACCAGTCGGTTGACTTGTCGGCTGAGCCGTCGGCTGGCCCGTCGGTTGACCCGTTGGTTGACCTGTTGGTTGGCCAGTTGGTTGACTTGTGGGACTTGTGGGATGGCTCGTTGGTTGGCTCGTTGGGGCTGGCGTCCAAGCTTCTGTGATTGGATCACTAGACAGAAAAGGTGAGGAAGTAATGTCAACTGCTTCAAAATTACACGGAAAAAAAACTAATCCACTGCCAACGTTGATCCAAATCGGGTAACGATCACCCCCTGCTGAAGGTATCGTATCAACTTGACTCTGTGCATTATTGCTATAACTGATAGCTGAAGGGAGAACAGAAGAATCCATTTGTGCATTTCCATCTAGAGTAGCAAAAAAAAGACTTGTAATAGAGCTTCCATAACTTGTCGTAGTTCCAACCGAACTAAATGTTCCATCGTTGTTAGCGATGACGCTTTGAGCAACATCTGCACCAGGGCCATCTAAAATGACACTTTTACGCAGTGTTCCATTATGGAGATTCATCAACACATACCAAGCAGCAGAGCTGTTAGCAAATGTTTCGCTGTAAGTACTGCCAGCAGCTATAATTTCCTTATCATTATTTGAAGAATCATCGTTTTTGAATGCTATTGTATTGAAATAGTCGTTACCGGTCCCCTCAAGAATTGTAAGCCAATTGTTCCCACCAGTCGTTTTTGTTCCATTGATACTACCAATGAAAGCACTTCCTCCACCATAGCCGGCAAAAATAACAGTGTTATTTTTTTCTGCAATAGCAGTAATATACAAAGAAACCGTGGTGACATATCGATACCCCCAACTTTGTTCCCAAGCAGTGCCATTGTGATTTATTTTGCTTAACCAAGCATTACCACTAACGCCAGTCATTCCTCCAATTATATAAGAATGATCATCTACTACTGCTGCAGATCCCAGTATAGCACCACTACTACTATTAAATTCATTCGCAGAGAGTATGATTCCTTGGTCTGGCTGAAATTCTAGAACGAAGCCTTTAGAGAGCAGCCCTAAAGGGTTTGAAGTACCGAAAGCCATTAAAGTGTGATTACTAGTAGGAAAAACGTTAAGGATTTTACTACTGTCGCTACATCCTGATAACGTCCAAGCTGACAAAAGAGAGCCATCTGTAATATTGTTCTTGCTGATGTATGGCTTACTGCCAATTGCACTTGCATACACATAACCACCAGCATACAACACGCCATCCATAGCGACTTGGTTATTGATTACGATTTTTTCATAATGCGCTGTGTCTGCTTGTTCATAAAACCACTCTTTTTGACCAGCGACATTAAGCTTTCCAAGAAGACTATTATACCCATTCTGGTTAGGGCTAAAAACAAATCCTCCCACATTAAAAGAAGCATCTTCATTAGCTGTCATCGATTGAGGACTAATCTGATCAGCAGCAAGTCCACTATAAACAATAAAAGCACTTTCTCTCGCAGCGAGAGATCGTGGCAGCATGGAGAGTAATGCACCTGATCCCCCCAATCTCAACAAGTGTGGTGTAGAAAAAGCATGGTTGAAAATGCCACTAAAATTAGAAGCAGCTTCATGCGCGTTGAAAAAATTATGAAGCCCCATGGATGAGGCTGCAAGGTAGGCTACAAGGGCTCTTGCGACTCTTGTAAAAAAAGAGTTGCCGGTCCTCTTCACTTCCTTAGTTCGCTTTGCCCTCTTGCAGATTTGCTTCTCCGCATTGTTGACTTGCTTCTCTTTCTCATCCAGGAGACTGACTGAGTATGAATCCATTATTTTCAGTCGCTGCGAAGCAGGGACTGAAAAATATTGCAGAAATAAATCCCCCAGCTCTGCGGTTTCCTGAGCTGCTTCAGTGGCTTTGCTTGTAGCTTGGAGAAGGGTTGTGAGTTGAGTTTGCTCTTCTTTGCTGGTGCTTTTAGAAAGTTGCGCTCTCCTCGTTACATGCCGCTCTCCTTCTTGCTTCCAATCGAAGACCGCTTCACGAGCAGCTGCGACGAGCTCTGAGACATCTTCTAAAATCCAATGTTGATTCCAGGGCTCTGCATGAAATTTTTTCTCCATCGAGCAAAGCCACTCTTGTCGCTCCAGCCAGAAGGCCTCATCCTCTCTGGCTGCGACAGAAACGTCTTCGCTCTTTTCATTGATTGGCGTCTTCTCCCGTTCTTCAACAATCTCTGTTCCTCGTGCAGACTGAGTGAGATCTTCTTTCTCCGTTACTGAATCCATTGCGCTGCGATCCTTGTTGGCACTGATCTTTGCAGTGACAGCGTGATTTTCTACAGAAGATTTTCTTTCAGCATGATCCAATCCCCTCATCGGCGGAAGCGCTCTGAGAGAGGCTGTAGCGCTAAGGAGAAGCGATAAAAGAAAAATCTTGATTTCTCTTTTTATCATTTTTCTTGTAACGCTCGTAACGACGACTTCTTGTTTGGCAAACCTCAACATCTGGACAGCTACGAATTAATAATTTTCTGAACCTGCTTTTCCGTTAGTTTCATCATTTGACAAATTTGTTCAACAGATAAGCCTGCTTGACGCATAGAGATAACGGGGAATCATTGGTCCACCCTAATACACTCTTGGTCAAAGTAAAGTCAAAAATAGAAACAAGAGGTTTCAATTTGCTCTGTGGATCAGTTTCTATTCTTCCCCTGCAACAACACCCAAAGCCAGGCTCCACCAAACGATTCATCGCGCTCTGCACGAATTAATTTTTGAAATCGTTCCAACAAACGTATCACCAAATTCTCCGTACGATCCCAAGAGACAGCTTCAAAAGGACCACCACTTCCCTCTTCCATGTTGGTTCCCATATCGTAGAGCAAGAATCCATCAGGCTTCAGCACTCGTGCGTGTTCCTGCATCATCGCCTCAAGATCAAAAGAGTGATCGACGCAATTCGTGTAGAGCAAATCAACGGAATCTGTTGCTTCTTGGAGCTTCATAAAGTCTCCCACGCGAACGATGCGATTATCGGGACCAGGATTTAAATCGATTCCATAGGCATTTTTAAAGCCGAGGTCATGCAACACCTCTACTTCCGTTCCTTGCCGAGCGCCGCAACAGAGAATGACGGCATCTTGAGGCAAAAGCAGAACGAGATGTTTAAAGCGTTGATAAAATTTCAACCGAAACTCGCAAATGTCCCAGTTGCTGAATCCCCCTTTCATTTTCAGCATCTCTTCGAGTTTTTGTTTTTGATGCGTCAAATACTCTTCATAGCTGGCGTAATCGCGTTTGAGTACATCTCCCTCTTTTTCTGTTTTCCATCCCCCTGCTCCATGATGCTTGAGACGCACCTCGTGTTTGTCGCGCTCGTGTTGATAAGCTGCATCTTGCTGGCGACGCAGTTTACGAATGTATCCATACCCACCGGGCGTTAAAAGATGAAGCGCTGTCTTCATCCAAAAAGCTGGATAAAAAGAAGGAAAAAGAGAATGTCGAAGATAGGCCATGACAGGGTGTCAGGTTACAGGTTGCAGATTACAGGTGAAGAAAAAAATGGGAAATTTTTGAACAGACTCCTATCTTCCAAAAAAGTGTCATGACTCCCTCGATGTAGAGAAGGTCATGCTTAAAGTCTCCAACGTAATGACGGCAGATGCTGTTGCGTCTTCGAAATAACCTCCAGCTGATTTCATAGGTCGCAGGTAAAGCCCCTCCTCGGTTCCAAGCTGAAGCCATCAAGGCATAAAGCGTCTGCTCAAAAAACTGGGGATGATGAGCGGTTGTCTTGAATGTCGTGAGCAATCGTTCTGCCAAAGGAAGCGAAATGGCAGCAAGCGGCATCAATACGAGACCGCTGTTAAATCGAGGCCAGAGCTTGATTCCAAGAGCAGGTTCGATTTCATAGCGCGGAATACAATATTTTTCTTTTGTATCTTCATTGTACCAACACTCCTGACTATTGGAATTAACCCACTCCAAAATTTCTTTTGGCTTTTTAAAAAAGATCACATCCGAATCGAGCAAGATCATCCTTTCACCAGGAGCAAAGGCAGGAAGGTCAAAAAATTTTAAAAAGAGATTATGCTCACGGCGCAGCGCTTGACAGTTGGGGTAAGGCTGCAATCGTTGCTGCATCAGCTCTTCGGAAACAGCTCGAGCAATGAAATGAACTCCAGGAAATACCTTCTCGATTCTTTTCCGAGAACACTCATCAACAGATCCATCTTCGTGAAAAAAAAGATTCCAGCGACGCTGCGTGAAAAATTCAAAACTCATCGCCGCCAACACGCCTGCATGCCACGTCTTTGAAGAAACAAGCAAATGAACGGAGACGGAAGGATCCGCTTCACAACTTGGACGTCGCCAAAAGCCCATCAACACCGCCCCCAAAGCATGCCCACATCGAGCTAAAAAATGTCGCAAAGAAGCACGAAGAGATTTAAACATGGACTTTATTGAATTAGAGCAATTTTTTTTAATACTGCCACCTCTTGCAACAATCGAGAATCAGAAATCGAGGTATCATCTCAAATTTTTTTCTCCTTTTGAGCCTTTTTCCAAGCTGCGATATCAACACTTTTATTTTTGCTAGCTTGTTTGCTTTCTTTGATCGTTCTTATGCAATTTGTAAGAGGTGGATTTAATCTAGTATAGAGTGCTTGGTCTAGTATACGTGCTGATTTTTTCTGCATGTATCGTTCTTGCGAATATTGATCCATAGTCTTTTCAGGATTATTGAGTGCTAATATTTCTAAAGCAATTGTTTCTTCAATATGATTATCTCCATCAAAGTACTGCATTCTTTCTAAAGAGAATTGTTTTTCTATTTGTTTGGCTTTTTTATTGATTGCTGCAACGTTTGCAAGATTAAGGCTCTTATCTGCAGAAGAAACTAAATTTCTAAAAACGGTAATAATCACATTCCCTATTCCATCAGTTTTTACAACAAGATCTGTGTTGCGAGGATCCTTTAGTGCAGCCTCCACAGCACTAGGCAAAATGCCTCTTGGATAAGGACAAAGCTCTTCCCACCAATCTGCATAATGAAGTGTTGCTTTGTTTTCAACGAGACTTTTTTTAATTTCTTGCACCCTGGAAGGCATTCGTTTAAAAGCCCGCTCTGTCAGTAGTTGAACGATCTCTGGTGTATTAGGTGCCATGCGCTCTAGAGCATGTTGCGTGTAATGCAAGTTATTATAAAAGCAGCCGCCCTCTTGAGGAAACAGATATCCTCCTTCCATGAGAACTGCAGACTGACTCGATGAAGACGAAGAATTGTTGAGATTTTCTGGTAAGTTGTCAGGAGTTAAGCTTCGGTTCTGAAAAATTTCCCGCGCAAATTGATTAGAATCTTTTTTTAGCAGAAGATCACACGTTGTTTGAGCCCAGAGAGCTGCTGTATCTGCCAACGAAATGAAATTAAGAATATTTTCATGAACTCCCTGATTAGGCTCGTTGTTGCTGCTAATAAAATAAGTATTTTCCTGACTAATTTGAGTCCAATAATCACAAGCACGATGAGCATCTTCGATAAGAGAATTTTTTTCGGCATCTGATAAAGCTGCTACTTGCAACGCGAGATTGTCATGCTCTGTTTTCCAAAAAGCAGCAGCCTCTTCTGCTTCATGACATCTCTGAAGAAGGACTTCTTCATGAAGATTCACGTGCTCAAGTTTTACTAGTTGTGTTTGAGTGGTATTCCCTATTTGGTCGGCATCATCATCATTTTTGGTGGATGTGTTTAATTCTAATAGTTCACGTTGATCTTGCTGCACTCCGTCTAGTAACGAATCATCGTTACATATTCGGGTTAAGTCTCGATCCCTTTCTATTTTTGCAAGAGCATTATTATTTCGAACATCTCCTGATGATGTTTTTTCTCCTTCATTCATCATTGCTAGCAAACTTGAAGATAGGAGCAGCAAGAGTAAAAAAAATAATTTGAATTTCATAACACTAGTAACGTGGAGTTAATAAGGCGTTTTTGAGATGATACTCTACACAAACCATTCGACATTTTTCCAAGCACCAGGATCATTTTTTTTCACTGTAAGCCGATCTTGTATACTTTCTACATGGATCTCAAGCTTATGTCCATCGGGATCGAGAAAATAAAATGATTCTCCAGGCGAGCTGTTCTTTTGAAAGGAAACAACTCCAGCATCGATGAGTTTTTTTTTCATGATCTCAAAATTTTTTCCTGCAACGGTGAAAGCATAATGCGTATAGCAATGGGTTGATTGACGTCGATCATCCACATTAAGACAAAACCACAAGTCGGTTTCACCAATCAAAAAATAAGCTCCATTACTCCATTTTACGAGCGGCTTAAATTCAAGTAAGTCTCGGTAAAACAAAAATGACTTCTCAAGATCGGTTACTGCTAGCGTGATATGATTGAGTCCTTGGATCATGAAAAATTTTTAAAAAAGAATAGCCGCAAAAGAACGCAAAGAACGCAAAAAGAAAAAACTTATGGATAAGATATTTGATGAAAAATTTCTCTTTTTTTCTGTGGTTACTTATTTTTCCCAACGAGTTTCCATCAAGGACGACCATTTTTCAAGAATCTCCTCAGCAAGCCAGTGCGTCACCAACACTGCTCCCTGACCTTGTGGGTGTACTCCATCAAACCAATACTCTTGATGTAATAATGATTTCATCATCTGAGCAGAAGCGGGACCCAGCATCGTGGTATGAGGAGGCAGAGCAGCAGCAAAGGCTTCTTGATAGGCGCGCCGTTGTGGCTCTAGCGTCGGAAGAGCGTAAAAACCACAAGAGCTAACGATGCCACTCATTTCTTGAAAAAGAGTTTGATAGTAATTTTTCCAGCCGGGATATAATTCAGGAACAGGAGAGATTTGTTTCAATTTTAAAAATTTTTTTTCTGTATCATTGTAGCAAAAATTTTTTTTCGTTCCTGTGAGTGGAAAGAACGGTTCTATTTTTTTTCCATAATGAGGAACCTCAAGAGAGGAAAAGCTTCCAATAGCAAATCGATTCAAAAGGAGGTGCTCCCAGAGTGTCCAGTAAGAGATATCTCGATCTCTCCCACTGGACCTCCAAGCCTCATAGGAAGCCCACGCTGAGGCCGGCTCAAACCAAGTCATCGCCCGTCGTGTATAAGCCTCTTTTTTAAAAAGATAGAGTGGCGACTGATCATAGGCATCAAAAACTTCGCATAGTAATAGCGTCGGAGCTTGTTTAAGTTCCTCGCGATGCTTGGCTCCGATTTCTTCTAAAAAAAGTCGCAGCATAAAAAGCCTCTCAAAATGATTAGCTCCCGAGAGCGAAAATTGTAGGACGGTGACTGGATGGCCCGCTTGATTCAGAAATTTCTCAAGCTCTCGTCCATTCACTCCGTATTGAGTCGCACTGCTTCCTACCAAGATCATCACGGGATGCTGTTGCCATTCCTTGCTCTTTAACAAGTGATCGACTTGCGACTGAACGCGCATCACCGCTTCTCCTTCGGGATCAACTAACGAAGCTGGCAAAAAAGAACGCAGGAGCAAAAAAAGAAAAAACACTCCACCGAACATCAAAAGAAAATTCTTAGCGTTAACCTCCTTTTTTCCAGGCAGCACAAACTCCAGTGCGAGCATGGCAATAATGGGAATGAAAACGAGCATCATCAGAATTGAAAATAAATAAATTGAACGGTCCCGCTCGGCATAAAAAGAAGCCCGACGAGCAAGCCAATAGCAATCATTCCGTAGAGCATCGTTGTGGAACGCACACTCCACCGTTCACGCAATCGTTGGCTTCCATTGACTGCCATATCAAAAAAGAGTGGCATGAGCACCAACATCCAAGGGAAGCTGATAGAGCTTTTCGAAAGGGAGATTGGCATAAAATAAAACAACTTGATCATCCCTCTTCCAAATTGCTGAAAAACCCAGAGCGTATCGTGTAACGTTGCGGCTCGAAAAGGAATCCAACAACAAAAAACGATGGCTTGTGTTAGCATCCATGCCACAGCCTTTGGAACAATGATGTTTTCAGCAACATACCTTCGCCAAAAATGATTGCAGCAAAGCGCTAGACCATGAATTCCTCCCCATAATAAAAAATTCCAACTCGCCCCGTGCCACAATCCTCCCAGCAGCATCGTCACGATAATATTGAAATAATTGCGAGGCACGGAACAGCGATTACCTCCCAGCGGAATATAAAGATAGTCACGAAGCCATGTTGAAAGTGAAATATGCCAGCGATGCCAAAAATCAATGAGCGACGTCGCTCGATAAGGAAAGTTAAAATTATCTGGCAGCGTGTAACCCAGTAAATTAGCTACTCCGATGGCCATGAGCGAATATCCCGCAAAATCAAAATAGATCTGCCCATAAAATCCTAAGCAACCTCCCAAGAGAGTCAACGGCGTCTGTTCTGTAACTGTTTTAAAAATCGGATTCACGACAGCCGCGAGATGATCGGCAAAAACAGCCTTGTAGAGAAATCCGAGCGCACACTTGCGAGCCCCTTCCACAAAAAGATCAGCATTAAAAAATCTTTTCCCAGCCAATTGCGGCAAGAACGTTGGTGCATGAATGATAGGACCTGCTACTAAATGCGGAAAAAAAGAGAGATAAACTCCCAATTTAACAATCGATTGTTCTGCCAATAATTTTCCACGATAGATCGTCACAACATAACTGATCGCTTGGAAAATGTAGAAGCTGATTCCAGCAGGAAGAATAATTTTGAGCGTTGTCCATGCAAGTCGCCCTCCCATTTGTTGAATCAAATCACGTAACGATCCTAAAAAAAAATTGGTGTATTTAAAATAAGCGAGCACGCTTAAAAGCAGTCCACAAGTAATAAAGAGTGCTCCTTGTCTCATAGAATGAGCCTCAGAGAGTCTCTCTAAAACGATTCCTGCTACATAAGAAATCACAATCACCAACGCCAGCAATCCCGTAAACCTCCAATCCCACCAACCGTAAAAAAAGAAATTTGCGAAGAGCAAAAAAGGATGCCTCCATCGATCCGTTGGTAAAGCCCAATAGCTTGCAAGAACGATAACTAAAAAGAAAAAAAAGGGAATCGTTGTGAAAATCATGGAAGAGAGGCTGACGACGGAAGATTGAAGGCTGAAGGGAAGAACACTTCTTCTTTCACACTCTTCCATGAAGCTTGTAAAGCATCATCTCCTGAGCGTTGCAGCCACTGCTCCCAATTTTCACTTGGTTTTCCTTGTTGCATCACACCACTCCAAAAAAGTGGATAAGGTCCAAGGTAATGACCGTAACGCCAGAATAGCTTTCGTTGCATGAGATGACGCGCCAAAGCACCACCAGTCGTTTTAGCTTTAAAAAGCAAGATGTCCGCAACAAATCGCTCGACACTTTCGCAAAATATTTCTTTTTTCATCTTCCATTTCTTTTTTAAAAAAAGAGTTCCATTAACTCGATAGGATCGCTGCATTAAAGAAAGAACAGGAGCATTATTTGGATCGTCTCGATGCTGTTCAAATCTCCATGCTGTCCGAGATTCACTGACATAGACTTTCATTCGCTCAGAAAGTAATAGCTGCAGCGCCTCTAAATTCCAAAGCCCGGGATGCAATGAAAATTTCCAGAAATAATTAACAGAACTTTGTTCCAGCAAAGCATGCTTTCGTTTTAAAATTTTTCCTTCAATGCCGCGATGCTGTCCGTACCCCAAAAGCCCGATGTAGGCGGCATCTAACTTAAGAGACAATGTCGGGAGGATGTCATTTAAAGCCTCTTCATGACAAGGTCCGACAGGTGGATGATCATCCAAGATGAGATAAGCGTGGGTGAACCCTCTTTGCTGCAGTTGTTCAACAGCGTGGAGCGTGACACTCATCCAATCTTTTTCATCACCATCATAGTTGAGGTACCGAGAGTCATCTCCTTTTAAGCCAGAATAAAACAAGGGCGGGTGCTTTTTCCATTGACGCTCAATTTGAGCAGCTGTCCAACGAGCCAGTTTTTCATAACGATCAAAAGTGCTGATTAAGATGGCGAGCATGAGAACAGGTTAAAGGCTGAAGGCTGGAGTGTTGATAATTACTTACCATAAAAACAAAGATTTTTTAATAATCCAAGTGAAGACCATTGTAAGACCTGTCGCGGCGATTCGCTCCAGGCTTTTTTGAGATAGCGCCACGCAGTTGAAAGATCTGTTTGCACGACGCTATACGCTTGGAGTAAGTAATGCTGCGCTAAGGTTGTCACTCGTTCATGCTCCAAGTCAGATTTTTTTGCGTGTAACAAAGCATAGTAAGGAGAAAAGATTTTTTCGCGTTCTTCCAGTACACGATCCCAAGCCTTCATCGTCTTAGAATCCGGTTGACGATGTTGGAGTGCGAGCACTTCTGGAATGTAGTGAAATGGATAGCGCTCCGACATACGCCACCAATATTCATAATCCATCGCATAATGTAGTTGCTCATCAAGTAGGCCAACAGATTCCATAACAGAACGCCGAAAAAAAATAGCTGGCTGATGAAGTTTGACACGCGAACTCCACCAACGAATGAAATCAGTGCGCTGAGAAAATTGTGCAACAGCTCGTTGCGGAGAGATTTTCTGATCATCAAAAATTTGCAAAGCATCACCAAAGACAAGAGCGATATCAAGATTGCTAAAAATTTTTTGAAGTTTATAAAATGTTTCTGGAGGATAGGCATCGTCGCTATTGAGCCAACAAATAATTTCGCCGCGCGCAAGACGCAAGCCTTTGTTCACAGCTTCTGACTGCCCTCGATCAGGCTCTACGATGATCTTGAGATGAGGATCGTGAGACCACGCAGGTAAGATTTTATGAGTCTCATCCGTCGAACAATTATCGATGATAATGTGCTCGTAATCATCAACACCTTGATTTTTTACCGACTCTAAACAAGTGGTAAGATAACGACCTTGATTGAATGAAGGGGTAACGACGCTGAAAGAAAGGCCAATGCCATCGCTATGCGATGGCAGTTCGCAGTTCGCAGTTCGTAGTTCGTAGCTATCAACTTGTCGGTTCATCTGAACAAGTTACATTATTTTACAACTCCAGAAGGCGTTGTTGAATAAATCAACAACGCGTTTAAGAGTTGAAGGGTTGAAGGGTTGAAGGGTTGAAGAGTTGAAGAGTTTGTTTTCAAATTGGTATTGAAGTTGGCATTCCTAATAAAGTT
>Ga0233425_10010184_pt1 | contig 11551 bp, 7 predicted proteins | sample Watercolumn_Towu_2_FD_181712 | JGI IMG/M metagenome (GOLD analysis project Ga0233425, IMG submission 181712) | Freshwater microbial communities from Lake Towuti, South Sulawesi, Indonesia - Watercolumn_Towuti2014_140_MG | ecosystem: Environmental > Aquatic > Freshwater > Lake | place: Indonesia...
AATGGTACGGGTATCAATCTGACAAACGGAACCTACGGACTTCTTGGCGGAACAGGCGGTTACGGCGGAAGTAACAACAGCTGGTATATAAACTGGGCATCAACTCCATCTCATTCCGACCAGCATTCTCCGCAATGGGATTACGGTACCGTGTGGTGGAATGCCTATTCATTCCTCACAAGCGTCAATGACAACAGCCTGGCTCAGCTTGGCTGGTACACCATGATGATCAATCTTCACGAAACCGGGTGGCAAACCAGCGGGCAAATTGCCGATTGGGAACACAGGTATTCATCGCATATAAAGAACGCAAATGTCTATACCGAGGCTTCCCGCTGGGCTGACGGTCAGTACACAGTTACGACGGCTTGTTACTTTGACGACATCGACCACGATGGAGTGAATGAGGTGGTGATGCACAATGATAAAGTTTTCATGGTTTTCGAAAGCATCGGAGGAAAGGCTAACTGGATATTCTATAAAGATGCCGGCGGCAATGCCTATTCAGTGGTCAGTTCCGATATGGCTTACTGGTCGGAATCGGAAGGTGATTACAATGAAGGTTCTGCAAACCATTTCGCTGCATTGTCGGATGTTTGGCCCGACCAGCAAAACAGTATTTATAACATCACTCTCAACCAGAATTTCGGTGATACTGTAATGGCTACATTCGATCAATGGGGCGTTCAGAAGCAGTTGATTCTTTACACAGGAGTCAATTATCTTGATGTGATCTATAATTTCTATAGCCAGACCGGCTATGTTAAATCGGGTTGGAGCCCTGATCTTATGGATATTCTGTGGAGCGGAAAAGGTCATTTGCAGCGGATGTGGGGCAGCTATGGATCGTATTGCGGTTACCGGAATTCAGCTTCAGGCGCTACTGCAGCGCTTGTGCTTGGTAACGGCGGAGCTTCGCAAAATGCCGCATTCGAAGGAACACTGGTAAAAGGGGATGAGATTCACGGATACAATCAATTCAAAGTCCGGTTGTTTGCAGGTTATACGTCAACACCGACCGGGACAACGGTTCCGGAACTGAACACGCTTGCCTCCCAGAACATGGATGTTTTTCCGCCGACTGTGAATTCTCCTTCCACGCTTGTCGCCAACAATGCCGTGATGCTTGTGTTCAGCGAAGCCGTTAATTTGACAACATCACAGACCATTTCAAATTATAGTTTTCAGAATTTCAGCAATACCTACACGCTGGTCAGTGCGGTCAGGCAATCGGACTGGCGAAAGGTGAAACTTACCATCAGCGGGCAGTTTGTCGTGGGCGATGATGGTGAGATCGTCATTTCCAACGTGAAGGATTTGAATAATAATGTGATCGGTGCTCAGAACATAACCGCCCTTGTTATTCCTACAGGCATCACACCGCATACCATCATCAATGACGGGACAAATGATTTCATTTCACCCTCGGAACTCATCGAGGTTCAGACCTACAGCCTTTATATTACCTGGGACGCAGCAAATTTTTATCTTGGTTTTTACTCGTTGAACCTGGGCGGTGGCGGTGATCTTTTCGTTAATATCGACACCGACCAGACCGCTTTAAGCGGCGCCACGACTGACTCCTGGGGCAGGGTTTCATATTCCGGCAATTACTTGCCGGAGTACGAAGTTACCATTGAAGGCGGTGGTGGCTCCATGCAGGTGAACGATTGGACGGGAACAGCCTGGCATTATCCCGGCAATGGCGCAATAGGCAGTTCGTACGAAGGCTGGGCTTCCAACGGTCTTACCGAAATTTCGATACCATGGACGGCTCTCGGAAGTCCTGACGGCATTGCCATCTCAGTGCATGTTACGCAGGAAGACAATCACATCGTCACCAAAGCTTTTCCGGGCTTGAACCCGACAGGAAATCACCCGACCCTGAGCTATGCTTATGCCTTCTTTGAGCCTTATATTGCAGGACCAATGCCTTTATCAGGAATGGAGCCCCGGACGGTTTACAAAGTACCCAATACTTCCCCGGTAATCACATTGTACAATCCCACGAACCTTAATCTGTCGATGGAAACAGGCTCGCAGCAACTTTTCAGTATAACTGCTACGGATGCCCAAAATGATGCCCTGCACTATTCATGGAAACTCGACGGTGTGATCTCAGGAAGCACATCTTCGTTCAATTATCAGCCGGGTCCGGGCGATACCGGAAATCACATTCTCGAAGCTACCGTAACCGATAATGTTCCGGGAAACAATCCGGACACTGTAACCTGGAATATCGAGGTAACTGAACCTCTGATCAGGCTTAGCCTGAAGGTATTTCTTGAAGGACCCTTCGAAACGACCCAGATGCACTCCATTCTCAATGAAGAAGGCATTATCCCGCTTAGCCAGCCTTATTCAGTACCACCGTGGAATTACCCTGGCACAGAACAGGTAATCTCCATCCCGGGCACCCAGGTTGTTGACTGGCTTTTGCTGGAACTAAGGGATGCACCGGATGTGAACTCTGCCACAAGTTCTACCATTATTGCAAAGAAAGCCGTATTCGTCAATAAAGATGGTACTGTCATCTCAATTAACGGATCATCGGTGCTGGATTTTGATAACACATTGGACAATGAGCTTTTTGTTGTCGTTCGTCATCGTGACCATCTGGCGGTTATATCAGCGAATCCGCTTACACAGGATGAAGGTGTTTATACCTATGATTTTACAGGTTCTGCTGCGCAGGTTCTTGGCGGAACCCTCAGTTACAGGGAACTTGCTCCGGGGATATGGGGTATGGCAGGCGGAGATGCAAACGCAGATGGGATCGTCGATCTTGACGATCAGACCGAAGCTTGGGAAGCAGATGCAGGCAAATATGGCTATAAGCAGAGTGATTACAGCCTGAACAGCCAGGTGGACAATAAGGATAAAAATGATATTTGGTTACCGAACTCGGGTATGGGAACACAGGTCTCAGGTATGAGTAACCAGGGATTACAAACACAGGTTCCCGAATAATTATCCGGATATGAAGCTAAAATACTTGCTGCTCCTGACTATTCTGGCACAGGGAATAGCCCGGGGAGATACTTTTGAGATTGAAAGAATTGAGCCTCCCTTCTGGTGGACAGGTATGGCAAATGCTCAACTCGAGTTGCTGATCTATGGGAAAAATATTTCTTCGCTGACTCCCGAAATCAATCATCCTGGTGTTGTTATTACCGATATACTGAAAGTTCCGAACCCGAATTATCTTTTTATTGATATCGAGATAGGAAAGGATATTCCTCCGGGATTTTTTGAGATTGTCTTCAGGAAAGGAAGGGATATCCAGGTTAAAAGCACTTATGAACTCCGCCTGAGAAAACCGGGTTCTGCCGACAGGCTGGGTTTTGATCACTCGGATGTAATTTATTTGCTGATGCCTGACCGGTTTTCAAACGGCGACACCCTGAATGACAGTGTTCCTGAGATGATTGAAAAATGCGACCGTTCCGATCCTGATGGAAGACACGGTGGCGATATCCGGGGAATAACCGATCATCTCGATTACCTGAAAAATCTTGGTATTACTGCTTTATGGGTAAATCCGCTCGTGGAGAATAATAATCCGTTCTATTCATACCACGGCTATGCAATTACGGATTTTTATAAAATCGATCAGCGCTTTGGAACCAATGAAGACTACCTTCGGCTGGTAAGCGAATGCCACAAAAAGGGCTTGAAGGTGATCATGGATATGGTATTCAACCATTGCAGTATCTATCACTGGTTGATGCAGGATTTACCGGCAACCGACTGGATCAATACACATGATGAGTTCACAAGGTCGAATTTCAGGGCAGCGGTCATTCCAGATCCTTATGCTTCGGATTATGACACCGATAAGATGATTACAGGATGGTTCGATACACAAATGGCAGACCTTAACCAGCAAAACAAATTCCTTTCAAGGTACCTGATCCAGAACTCGATCTGGTGGATCGAAGTATCGGGAATCGACGGAATAAGGATCGATACCCAGCCATATTCATACAAAAATTTTATTGCTGAATGGAGCAATGCTGTTTTCAGCGAATATCCGGCATTTAATGTTGTTGGAGAAACCTGGGTGCAGCAGGAGGCGATCGCAGCATATTTTCAAAAGGGAACTACAAATAAGGATGCTTATAATTCGGGAATAGGTTCTTTGACCGATTTCCCAATGTATTACGCCCTGAATAAAGCATTCAATGAAAAAGATGGCTGGACCGAGGGATTGTTAAGCCTTTATTATGTCCTTGCACAGGATTTCCTGTATTCCCATCCTGAAGATAACCTGGTGTTTGCCGATAACCATGACCTTAACCGCTTTGCTACGAGTATAGGTTCTAATCTGAAGAAATGGAAAATGGGCGTTGGATTCCTGCTGACGACAAGAGGAGTCCCATGTATTTACTACGGAACCGAGATTTTAATGACCGGCGAGGAATCCAAAGGGCATGGTTTTATCCGTCAGGATTTTCCTGGAGGCTGGGCTGGTGACCAGGTAAATGCTTTTAAGCCGGCTGGCAGAACCAAAGAACAAAATGAAGCATTTAATTTTATGAGGACTTTGCTAAACTGGAGAAAGAACAGCAACGTTATTCGGCTGGGTAAGCTGAAGCATTTTATTCCGGAAGATGAGACTTATGTGTATTTCCGTTACACGGATAATGAGTGTATGATGGTAGCGATGAACAACAGCAATAATGAGATGAAAGCCTTGAAAACAGAAAGGTTCCGGGAATGTATGAAAAATTACAAGTACGCCAGGAATATTATAAACGGTGAAATTATTAACTATATCAATGCATTAACACTTGCACCAAAATCCATTCTGATTCTTGAGCTTAAAAAATAATCCTATGGTGAAGATATTGTTGGTGGCTGCTTTCTTGAATGGTATAGTTTGTTCGGGTCAGCCGGGTAAGAGTGAAATAAAGATACCGACCGACCCCGAAAAGTCAGCACAAGCTAAAAATATTGTCCTGATGATAGGTGATGGAATGGGAGTGGCGCAGATATATGCAGGAATGACAGCGAATAAGGGCAACCTTAATCTCGAAAGGCTTCCGGATATTGGTTTTTCGAAGACTTATTCTAATGATGATTATATCACCGACTCGGGAGCTGGGGCGACTGCCATTGCAACCGGAACAAAAACATACAACGGGGCTATCAGCATTGATCAGCAGGGCATTCCGTGCAGAACAATCCTGGAATATGCCGAAGATCATGGCAAGTCAACCGGATTGGTGGTTTCGTGTTCAATTACGCACGCTACTCCAGCCTGTTTCGTTGCGCATCAAAGCACCCGGAAGAATTACGAAGGCATTGCAACGGACCTCGTGGAATCCGGTGTGGATGTTTTTTTCGGCGGAGGCTTGGAATACTTTATCCATCGCAAAGACGGAAAAGATCTGACAAAGCAATTGACAGAAAAGGGATATCAGTTTATCTATTCAGCCGATAGCATCAGGTTTGCGAATGGAAATAAGGTTGCAGGTTTGCTTTACCTGTCCGAACCACCTAAGTGTTCTGAAGGAAGGAAGGATGAACTTGGCGATGCTGCAATTAAAACAATGGAAATTCTGAGCCGGGATGATGATGGTTTCTTCCTGATGATAGAAGGCTCCCAGATCGACTGGGGCGGGCACGACAACGACAAACAATACATCATTGATGAAATGCTGGATTTCGACCGTGCGATCGGAATGGTGCTGGATTTTGCCCGGAATAATGACAATACACTCGTGATCGTAACAGCAGATCATGAAACCGGCGGGATGGGCTTGACAGGCGGGGATATGGAAACCGGAGAGGTCACAGCAAAATTCCTGACACGTGACCATACGGGCGTCATGGTTCCTGTATTTGCTTTCGGTCCGGGTTCCGAAAGTTTCAAAGGCATTTATAAGAACAGTGAAATTTTTAATAAAATGATGTCTGCATTTGGTTTTATTCCTGACAGGATCAAGAACTGATGCCGTATTGAAATGTTTAAAAGATATTATTTTTGGAAATCATGGGAATTTACAAGTTCAGGATCAAACAGGAAGACATCAGGGAACTGGTCACTCCAATGGGTTACTGCCTGGTTTCGGATAAAATTACGGTAGAGGGATTACCTGTTGGCTATATGTATCGTGAAGAGCCGGAAGATGAAAATGACAGCGGATGGCGTTTCTTGTCTGGGACCGAATCACAGGATTACCTCGATGATCCTGCCAACAGCATGATGTTCGAGGTGAACGTAGTTGCCAATTACGACCCGGGTATTATTCCGTTTCTGAAAATGCCTGTTGGCACCGAGCTGGAAAATCCACGGAATAAATAATGCCAATGCTTCCAGGAATCACAGTTTTATTCCCAATGGAATGAATTTTATCAGTCTGCCTACCGAACAAACCACCGCAATTACTGACTTGTTACTTGCATTTGTTTCTTTGACACTTTGCATACTTTTCAGGGAAACAACTCATGGCGCTGAAAACAAGAAAGTCCTTTTCTGGACAGGTATATTCGGTTTTCTTGCTATTGCCTCTTTGCTGGGTGCTTTTGTTCATGGCATTACCTTAAAGGAGAATGATAAAGAGATTTTATGGCATATAATTAATTTCTGCCTCGGATCAACAGTTGCATTCTTTATATTGGCTGTCCTCTTTGATTTGAATCATCGATTTATCACTATCCCGGTGGTGATTGCAGTACTTTTCAGCAGTTTGATATTTTTCACCATCACTCTGTTTTCACAAGGAAGCTTTCTCATTTTTATTCTGTATGAATCCGGAGCCATGTTGTTTGCCCTTTCCGGTTATCTGTACCTGGCGGTGAAGAGGAAATCAAAATTTGCACGACTGATGGTAACAGGAATTTTAATCTCTATCCTTGCCTCCGTAATACAAGCGACCGGTTTTTTGAAGCTCCATCTGGTGTGGGATTTCGACCACAATGGTCTTTTTCATATTTCACAAATTCCTGGATTGTTTTTTCTGTATAAAGGGCTCAAAACAGAAACCAGATTAAAAAACAGGAACTGAAATGCGGTTATCTTAAGATTTACTGATATAGACCTGTTCCGTTCCCGGCACTCATCCTGTCTTGCAAACTTTTCTGTTCAGAATATTTACTGCCTATTATAGTAATCTGTTTTCGCTGTGAAGGAAACGGATAAGTCTCATACATCGCCGCTCAGGATCGTACCCCGATATTTGTATTACATAATACAGTCCCTTTATCAGGCTGCCACAGTGTTTTGCGAATATGGCAATAAAATTGATCATTATAGGATACCTTACTTATAAAAAAATGCGGAATAAACGGAAATACGCGCTGATAAAGGACATGATTTACAACAACGGCAGAATTTTTTGGGAAATTTTTCCAAAAAGTGGAAAAGCGTGTGTTTTCTTCATTGAAGAGAGGTTCAATTATACCATAGTATTTACAAAATTATTTGGCTATGAAAACTTTAACTAATTCCTCCGCGCGAATAATTGTTACCATGCTGATGATCATGATACCTGTCACGTTACTGCAATCTCAAAATCCCGTCTTTCGGAACCAAAATGAATACTGGAGAGTGTGGGATTTTAATATAAATAGCGGTATTGCAATGTTCAACGGTGACCTGAGTATTTTCGACGATAATTATTATCAGAAGATGATACACGAAAGCGGATCGGCTGCCGGAGTAACTCTTACCAGGCATTTTGGTCGCCTTCTCGGTGTTTCGGGTCAGGCAGTGATCGGCAAGCTTCATGGAAGCAAGAACAATAGTACCTTTAATTCGAAATTCATCGAATATAATTTCCATCTGAGATTGAATGTTTACAATCTTATTCATCCGGATAACAAAGGTCATTTAGGCATTACTGCATACTCTGGTTTCGGGCAGTTTCTGTTCAATTCGGTGAAGGACACTTACCTTGAGGGCGAGGTTGCAAAAACCTCTCATGGTACAAGGGTTCCTGAGTTTGTATATTTTGTGGGCGGCAGCCTTTTTTACAGGACTAAGGCGAATATCGGAATCACTCTTGATGCAGGTATCCGGCAGTGTGACAATGATTGGCTCGATGTTACCATTATGAATGGGGACATGGATTATTACACCTACCTAAGCGTAGGTATTACCTATTATCTTCAAAACGGGAAAATCATGCCCTTAGCCTATAAGGCAAGGATCGCATATAACGACCGCCGACAAAAGAGCCTCAGGAATAATTTTCTTAACTAATCCTTCCAGGACTGTAACTTTTGCCCTCCACCGGAAGGATTTTCAAATCTTTAAATTTACTTTATCGGTTTGCCTATCTTTATGACGAAGTTTGTTTCAATCAAATCGTCATGAAGAAAAAAATTTCTTTCTCAGTAAATCCTGTTAATACACTCTTTCCTGGGCTTTTGATAGCTGGTTCCCTGTTCTTGCGGACGTATTCCCTGACTCAGAACTATGTTACCACATTTGCAGGCACAGGAAGTCCGGGATTCGTGAACGGAGATACAAGTACAGCCAGTTTTAACAAGCCTTTTGGGATCTGTATCGATTCGCTGGGTAACTTATTTATTGCAGATGCCTACAACCATGTAATCCGCAAAATAGGCATCGACGGCATGGTGAGCACGTTTGCCGGGTCCGGTATTGCCGGATATGCCGATGGCGAAGCCTCTGTAGCCAGGTTTAATCAGCCGATAAATATTTGTTTCGATCCTTATGGGAATATGTTTGTTTCCGATTTTCTGAACCAGCGGATCAGGAAAATTGACACTTCCGGAATGGTTTCAACAATAGCCGGCAGCGGTATAGCCGGACTACTTGACGGAATTTCAATGGATGCACAATTTAATTACCCCCGCGGGATTTGCATTGATGATACCGGTAACATTTATATCGGCGATAGCTGGAACCATCGGATCCGGCGTATTTCGACCGATGGTTGGGTGACAACCTGGGCTGGCGGCGGCGAAAACATCGGTGTTCAAAGTATCGGCTCGTGGGTCGATGGAAGCGATACTGCAGCCCGTTTTTATACTCCATGTGAGCTTTCAATCGATTCAGAAAACAATATTTATGTTGCCGATGCCTATAATCACAGAATCAGAAAGGTAGATTCGGATCGCACTGTGACCACAGTTGCTGGAAGCGGTGAATCCGGACCAAACAGCGGAGGATTTCAGAATGGTCCGGCGCTTGAGTCTCGCTTTAATACTCCCACAGCAGTTTCTAAAGCCAACAGCGGTGAAATTTTCGTCGGTGATGGAATTAATCAGAGGGTTCGGAGGATCGATACCGGCTTCATGGTTTCCACCTTTGCAGGTTCGGGCGAAACAGGATTCAGTAACGGTGCTGATACCTCTGCTACTTTTAATTTTCCCCGCGGATGCACAATGGATTATAATCTGAACCGGCTTTACGTTGTGGATTATAATAATCACGCAGTCAGGATTGTTCATTTGGAAACTGCCACCGGTGGGCTTCTGAATCAAAAAATGCCGGATGGAATACTTATTTACCCCAATCCCTCGCAAAATAAAATTACAGTTGAATTCGGAAGTGCTGTTGCAGATGTCGGGTTCCGTCTTCTCGATCTGAGTGGTCGTGATGTATGTTTTCCGAAATCAGATTGTCTTTCGAAGCAGGTGATGAACCTGGCTTTTCTTGAACCTGGGATTTATCTGATGCAAATTTATTCGGGCACTCATGTAATTTCGGTAAACAAAATAATCCTGTTAGATCAGTAAATATTCTACTGCAGGGTATTTCGATTAATATATATCCCGGCTTTTCCGGTCAAACAATCCTTTTGAATTTTCTTGTGATTTTTTTCACAATTTTTACATTTGCTGCCGGTTTTATCAATCTAATTCTTCATTTATGATCAGGAAACTTACCGAGCTCATTGAGAAAGCTCAGGCGAAGAAAAAAAGGAAAATTGCTGTAGCAGCGGCTGGAGATTACGATGTATTGGAGGCTCTCAAGAATGCCGAACATCTTGGAATCATCGAGCCGGTACTTGTCGGGATACAACCGCGGATTGAACAATACGCGCAGGAAATAGGCTACGACATCAGTAAATACGAGCTTATCGATGTAAGGGACAAGTATGAGGCGTCCGTTGTTGCCGCCAGACTGGTTCGTGACGGGAGAGCGGATATCCTGATGAAGGGAATGGTTAGCACAGGGCAACTCCTGAAGGCTGTTCTGGACAAGGAAAACGGGCTCAGAAAAGGGAGCACAATCAGCCATGTTGCTATTCTCGAATCGCCGTATTATCATAAATTGCTTGGTATTACTGATGCAGCCATGAACGTTTCCCCGACATTCGAGGAAAAGATAGCTTTGATCAACAACGCTGTTGAGGTTTTTCATCTGCTGGGCGAACCGAATCCCAAGGTAGCTGTTGTCGGGGCTGTTGAAACTATAAATATGAGAATGGAATCGACCATGCATGCTGCAACTCTTTCGATGATGAACAAACGTCAGCAAATCAGCGGCTGCCTGATCGACGGTCCGCTTGCTCTCGATAATGCGGTTTCGAAAAAAGCGGCAGCCGTAAAAAATATCGAAAGCGAAGTGGCAGGCGATGCAGATATCATTGTTGCGCCTGAAATCAATGGAGCCAACTTTCTTTACAAGGCGCTGAACTTCCTGGGAGGAGCCACGACAGCAGCCGTGATCATGGGAGCAAAGGTTCCGATAGTGCTTACCTCGCGGGCTGACTCTGAGAAGACTAAGTTTTTGTCCATTGCCCTTGGTGCAGCAATCGGGTAATATCGCGGATTGGATGGATCGAATCAGCCTGATGCAAGATTTTGAGGTATTGATAATCCGTTTTGAAGATTTAAGCATGTCCTGAAACACAATTACCTGCAGTAATACTTTGTGTTTAGGATTGTATTTCGGGATCTCGATAATATAAATTAAAAGGTTCAGGTAAGTATTTAGAATAATCCGATTTTTGTTGAAGACGAAATGAATTCAGTTGACAGAATATTAGCCATTAATCCGGGTTCGACTTCAACAAAGATTGCTGTTTATGAGGGAGAGACACCTGTTTTCGTAAAAAACCTGAAACATTCTCCTGAAGAACTCGAGAAATTTGAAAAGATCACGGATCAGTTTGCATTCCGGAAAAATCTGATCCTTCAGCACCTGCATGAAGCCGATATCGACCTAAATTCAATTAAAATCATCGTCGGTCGCGGAGGATTGATGAAGCCTATCGAATCGGGTGTGTATTCGGTGAATGAAAGGATGATCAAAGATCTTCGGACGTGCAAATACGGCTCACATGCAAGTAATCTCGGAGGTCTGATAGCAGAAGATATTGCAAAATCCCTTCCTTCGGCTCAGGCTTTTATAGCCAATCCTGTGGTCGTTGACGAAATGGAAGACATTGCAAGATACACAGGACATCCGAAGTTCAAAAGGAAATCCATTTTTCATGCGCTCAATCAGAAGGCTGTCGCGCGTCAGCATGCCAAATCCAGCATGAGAATTTATGAGGATATGAACCTGATTGTCGTGCATCTGGGTGGCGGAATCACAATCGGTGCTCACCGGAAAGGAAGGGTGATT
>Ga0233425_10010185_pt1 | contig 11551 bp, 14 predicted proteins | sample Watercolumn_Towu_2_FD_181712 | JGI IMG/M metagenome (GOLD analysis project Ga0233425, IMG submission 181712) | Freshwater microbial communities from Lake Towuti, South Sulawesi, Indonesia - Watercolumn_Towuti2014_140_MG | ecosystem: Environmental > Aquatic > Freshwater > Lake | place...
CATTGGTAGGTGATATACTGTTTTGTTATTTTCGGTTGTATACTTGGACTGGATGGATAGGTGATTTTCAAGACGTCCTGAAGATTCGTTTCGTAGGGAAAGAAGCTGAGATCGACACGCATGTCACTCAAAGTGGCTGTTGACTGGAGAAGATTGACGTCTATCGATGCATCGAGAATGAATCTCATATCCAAGGATTGGTAGTTGTTGTAGTTCTCTATGGGTTGTTCTTGAGCACTTACGGCGATAAGATGGAGTAGTAAGAAGAAAATCACACCTTTGATGATGGATAATCGCATATCGTTCACTTGTGTTCTTGAATGGTATGAAGATAACTGAGAAGCTTTTCTTTGGTTTCTGGATCGGTGATGGTGTCTCGTAGCTCTGCTACCTTGCCGACATCGGTCAGGGTGCTGAGGAAGTTGCGATTGGCTGTTTTGACTTCTTGTTCGATGGATTGGGCATCTTCAGAGTTAAATCGTTTGACAGCAGGGAATTTGGTGATGGCATTTGCTCCTGCTTTCATGAATAATCCTACTTCTGCCACTCTGCCCCTCCATGTTCCTACGACAATTTCCACTTTGGGGAATGCTATTCTGGTTTCTGCAATCCAGCGGGTCATGTAGAAGCTACTGGGACTTTTTTTGAATTGGGTGTTTTTGTGAGGAAGGATGGGATTGAAGATGACTTTGTCGATGTGGTTGCTGGAGATGAGATGCTGCAGTTCTTGGATGTCGCTGAGATTTTCTCCAACACCTAAGGTGATGGATATTCCTTTCCTTAGACTTTTTGCATCATCGAAGGTGGTTAAGACATCTTGAATGGAGATATTAGGATGGAGGCGCTTTCTGATTCCTTTGTTGACGGTTTCAAGGGGAATGGTGATGCCTGTGATGTGGTCTTTGAGTAATGCAATGTCTCCACCTGAACGAGGAAGGGTTTCCAGCCAGACTTTTTCGTTGGTGATGGTGTTGAGTTTCTTGCAGGTTTCTACTAAATCCTTAATATGATGGGGAAGATAACCAGGACTGAGTTGGAGTTTCCAGTTGAGTTGTTTTGCTAAATATGCTTCCGCTCCCAAGGATGCATCAGAACGTTTTGCTGCCAAGGCGTTGGTGAGGTGTGGTTTTGGTGATGCGTGACAGAAGGTACAGTTTAAAGCACTTTGCCAGGATAAGTGTAAGGTTCGTTCAAACCAGGCATCATGAGAGAAATGTGAGGAGAAGGTTGAATGCGCCTCTTCCAGGATTTCTTCGCTGATTAAGTGTTCTTCACTTGTCCAGGGAATCATACGGAGAAAGGGGAAAAGAAGGTTTAAATAGTTTTATGTGGTCTTGTTGGTCATGATTGTTACAGAAAAAGAGGCTGAAGTCTTTTTAGAACAGATGGGTTTTCCCGTCATTAAACGTATGTTCTGCACAACAGCACGTCAATGCGAGGAAGCTGCCAAGAAGATAGGCTACCCTGTTGCCATGAAGGTGTCTTCTCATCGGATTGTGCATAAAAGCGATGTGGGTGGTGTTGTTTTAAACATTATCACACCTGCACAACTGAAAAAAGCATTCCATCACATGCAACGCATTCGGGGATTTGAAGGCGTGATGGTGCAAGAGTATGTGATGGGTGAATTTTTATTGTTAGGACTGAAGAAAGATCCTTCTTTCGGCCATACGGTTGCTGTAGGAAGCGGCGGCATCTATACTGAAGTGCTGCAAGACGTGAGTTTCCGCATTTGTCCATTAACCAAAGATGATGCGCAAGAGATGATGGAAGAATTGAAGATCTTTCCGGTGATTGCAGGAACACGAGGCGGAGTCAATAGAGAAAAGGAAGTACACCGATTGATTTTAGCGTTATCGAAGTTAGCTACGTTATATCCGATGATTGAAGAGTTAGATATCAATCCTTTAATTATCCATCATAAAGGTGTGACGGTGGCTGATGCGCGATTAGTGTTGAATGAGCGGTTATCGTGAGCATTCTTTCTTGAAGATATTAATGAACTTGGTGAAATCATCTTGATGGATAGAAGCGCCACACGCTAATTGATGGCCACCACCATATCCCCGTACTTGCGTTAAGGCTTTCTTGAGAATAGGTAATATCGGCTTGGTACGACCACGAAGAGAGATCCTGTATTCTTCTCCTTTTTGACGTGCGATGATGAAGGTATCATGATGGGTCAATCGGTAGAGCAATTCGTTGCTGATGGTGCTCGTAAAGCTTGTTTTAGTTGAAGGATAGGTAAAGACATAGGGATCGCCTGGTTCGTCTGCTTCCACTGCTTTTTGGTAGAGTTGTTGATATTCTTTGTTGACTTTTTCAAAGCGTTCGTAGAGGATTTTTCCTTCTTTGGTACGTTGTTGTAAAATATCATGGGGGCTTTTGACCTTTTGGATGAGATGGAGCATTTCTTTTACTTCTCGGGTGTCTCCTTTCAAGATAAATCCGAAGAGACGAATGATTTTCCCAAATTCAGAATCGAAGATAATGCCTGGAGGAGTTTTTTGTTTACCTACGAGTTTTTTATACGTAAATTTGTTGATGAATTCTGGAACGTACCAATCGCCTATAATTCCTACCATGGCAATCCACATATTTTTCTTGGCTACTTGATATGCCCAATACGACGTGCAACGATTATCTGTTTTATCTAACACCATAGGGTTGTAATATTTGACATTGAATCGTTCGATGGGTTCGTGGTGATCAATCCAAATCACCGGAACGTGAATGTTATCGAGAATATTTTGACTGACGATAGGACGATCGAGAATAACGACGAGATCAGGCTTTAATTCTTTGATTTTCGCCAAATAGACTGTTTCTGCTTGGGGTGAGATTTTTAAGACGACTAAATTTCCCTTATTGAATGATTTCTTTAAAGTTAAGGCGGCTGCCAATCCATCGGGATCATCATCGAAGAAAAAGACAGGGTTTTCTGCTTTCTTCAACATGGATTGTATTTCTTTGATTTGTTCTTTCGTTAATCCCATCATTCTCCTTATCGAATAAATGTTTATAAAGGTATTTCACGTTTCGCTTCTATGGTATGGGAGAATTTGACACTGCTTCAGCGATGGGGCATCTATGGTTTTATCTTGGGAAGTACGGCTGTGTTTGCCTTGCTCTCGCAGTTACGCATTAGAGGCGTGACGTTATTGAGCCTTCGCACGAGAATTCTTCTTGCCATCTTCTTTCCTATCATCCTGCTTCTTATGGTTGCGTTTGGATTATTTCTGATAGGCGTTATCGCCCTTGCAGCGCTCTTGTTGCTACTCTATTTGTTGTTTTCACGAAAGAGATTGGTAATTAAAAAGATAGGAGTATGAGAAAAAGAAAAGAAAAACCACTTACCTTTTACCGCGGTAAGCAGATTTCATTTTGTCTGTAGTAGATTGCGGTAAAGGTTTTTTTCCAGATTTGTAAGATTTACCAGATGGATTAGATCCTCCGAGACTTCCCATGTTGCGACCTCCTTTAAATGATAATACTTAAGTAACTCCCGAGTGGTTTACCTTTATAAATGTTTGTGTGGTGGATTGGATATATCTTTGTGTTTTATCCCAACATAATCTTTTTATAAAGACAATTCAGTTGATTTCTTGAAAAGAGGACCATGAACCCCACCTTACTTGCCAAACGTGTACATGCTAATTTTATCTGTCGGTTTGATGAGTTTTGGACGTTTAAGGTGGACATCGTCATTTCCATATTGAATACGTTGTTGGAAGTGTTAATGTGGTTCTTCATGGCACAGATTGTTGATCCTGCTTCTTTAGGATATGAAGGTGTTGGATACTTACCGTTCATCCTGGTAGGTAGCGTTGCTATTTTCTTTGTTGACAGCGTGTATACCAACTTTACTCAAATGTTCAATACTCATCGTGACAGCGGGTTGTTCAAGCTGGCGTATTTGAGCAACATGAATGTCATTGAGTATTTCCTAGTTAACTTTATGGTGAGCATGGTGTTTGATATCTTCACGATTTTCCTGCCCATGGTGGCGATGTACACCCTTCTAGTTCATGTGACGGGAGCGCAATCCGCCTTTTATGTGAGCTTCTGGACGATCATGACACTGCTGATATCCTTGTTGATCTTCATTATAGGTAATTTGGGCTTTCAATTGATGACGGTGGGAACAACTTTGTTTATCAAGCAGGGAGACCCCGTAGGATTTTTCCTGGAACAGTTCAACAAATTATTTTCCGGACAGCTTTTCCCCATTGCGTTTTTGCCGAGATTCCTTGCGTTTTTGCCGAAGATTTTGCCTGCGGCTTACATCATCCTCATTTGGAGAGAAACACTTTTTAAGAACAAGTCCTTGTTTGAGGGATCAACCCTTAGCTTGCTGGTGATTGGATTGCTGGTTAACCTTGTTATTTTTGCGATAGGAATGTATGTGTTTTATTACGGTGTTCGACGCGCCAAGCGTGAAGGACGGTGGTTCTGATGGATATCATCAAAGTAAAGAACCTGGGCAAAGAATATTACCAGTATCGCGTGTTCAGAAAAGGCAAACTGATGACGCATGCATTGAAGGATGTTTCTTTTAGCGTCAAGAAGGGGGATTTCTTTGGGTTGTTAGGAAAGAATGGGGCAGGCAAAAGCACGACGATGAAGATTTTAACGACTAACTTGGAAAAGACGAAAGGAAAAGTGTTTGTGAATGGGTATGATCTAGATGAGGAAGAGAATGAGATCAAAAACAGCATATCTTGGATGTTTGGTGTTGATTACAGAGGCATTGGATGGAGTTCTTTGGAGAATAATCTGAAGCTGGCAGCTTCTTTTTTGGGATTAAGCAAGGAGAAGGCACAACGGCAGGTTACTGAATTATTGCATTACTTTGGCTTGTATAAATACAGAAAATTAGACGTGTGGAGATTAAGCACGGGGATGCAGGGCAAATACAGCTTGTGTGTTGCGATGTTGAAGAATCCCGAGGTGTTGTTTTTGGATGAACCTTTGTCGGGATTGGACTTTGAGGCCAAAGAGCAGCTACGACATTTGTTAACAGAGCTTAATGACAAAGGAACGACGATCGTGTATACCGACCAACAGCTGCGAGAAGTAGAGAAATTGTGCAAGAACGTAGTGGTGATTGATCATGGGATGAAGATGTATGAAGGGTCGGTAGCCCGGTTAAAAGAGATGTATCGGGATGCAGATGTGGTTGACCTTCGCTGTCGATCAGGAAACATTAATTCTATTTTGCAGGACCTCAAGAAAAAGAATTCTTTCCTTTCTGATGTTGAGGTTGTTGAGAGCAGGGATAATATTCATACTATTAAATTGTTGACGAAGGTGGATGGAACGAAAGCGTTGATGCCCATCGGGAAGTTCCTTACCGAGAAAGGTGTGGTGATCGAACAGCTCAATGCAGGCATGCTTGACTTGGAGGATGTGTTCAAGAAATTCCTGCGAAAAGACAAGAAACAAGATGAGGCACAACGATTGCTCAACTATTCGGTGACTGGGGAGAAACCTTCACGGGATGAAGCCGATCATTTGAAACATTCTTCTGCGAAGGTACGAGGGGCTGCGGTTCGTGCGTTCATGGGGCACCGCGATGTGGAACGCATTTTAACCGATATGCTGACGTTGACTAAAGATATGAAGATTGAATCTTTGAAGGTGATTGGGGACAAGAAATTACATCATCTTGCGGAACGCTTGCGGGAAGAAGCACGCGGAAAAGACAGAGATATTGATTTGCATCTCGCCTTAGCGATGGGGAAACTGGGAGACATTCACGTGGTTGACACCTTGATTTCCCTCCTGCTGCAATATCCTACGTGCTATGAAGTGTTGGAGCATGTGCCTCGATTAGATCAAGAGGTTATCCATCAGTTACGTGATCGTCTGCATACCCTACCAAAACGCGAGATTGCGTTTGTGATCTATCAGATCAAGAAAATGCCTGATGCGCCATCTTTGCTTGATCTCCTTCACCTGCGTGAGCATCAAGGACGGAAAACGCGGCGCAGCATACTGTCTTCACTTCGTTAAAACATAAAAAGAAAGAGAATTATTGTGGTTTTTGCAAGCCTAATTTGTGCCTTCTTCGAATAATATCGTCGGCTTGAGATTTTTGATTGTTTTGTGGCTGGTTAACAGCGTTTCTTCGCTTTGATGATTCAACCATATCTTTCCCTCCTTATCGTAATTTTCGACCTACTCTCCATCGTGATTTGATGGCGTTGATCGTAGGACGTTGATTTCTCCCTATTGCACTTCGCGGAGCAAGTTGGGGATTGATATTATTACGAGGCACGTGTCCACCTATTTCGTGTACGCTGCTCGCTTAGCTTTTTGCTGTACGCCTGTTGATTGAGCCTTAGCTAAACTTCCCAGTTGTTTGGTTGTTCCAGGCAATGAAGATCTTTTTGATGACGGCATATGTTTTCCCTCCTTGTTTTTATTGTAAAATTAGTACTTCAGAGGAGTTTCTTGACGTATTTAAAGATTTGTGTTCTTCAGTTACAGAACTAGTGCGCTGTGCGGTTATGGGCACGCAGGGAAGGACGTATCTTTTCTGCTCCCTTGCCTTTATTGCGCAATCCCCGTGATTTGCGTCCAGAACTCGTTAAACCTCTAAAGACACGAGCACGGTGTTGCTTGTCGGAGATCCAGCTGATGACCGGATCTGCTTGGACAGCGGGGTGTTGAGGATCTACTAAAATGACTTCGAACCAGGCATGTTTACCATCCTGGGCAACGTAATAGCTGTTCAACACTTCACAATTTCTGAATCGTTTATTGGCACGCTCTTCGGCGATGGTTTGGTAATTCTTGTTGACGATCTTTTTTCGACGTTGTGTTTTAGGACGGCGACCGGATTTGAGTTGTTCGCGCATTCTTCCTCCCCGGATGACTCGAACACGGGCAATGACAAATCCTTGTTTTGGCTTATATCCTAAGGATCGAGCGCGAATAAGATTGGTAGGGTGTTCTAACCGAGTAACTGCGTTTTCTTGACGCCAGGCTGTCATCCGTTCCCGTAAGAGCACCGGATTAGGGTGTTTCCAGGCATTCGTGATATGTTGGTAGAATCCCATAACCAAACTTTTCCCGAGATGCTTTATAAAGGTTCTTGTTGATTTTCGCGGTTTTTCTATTTATATACTCCAGTATATATATTCTTATAAACGTTTAAGGGAAGCTTTCTGATAGATGTTTTTGGGGGGTTAGTTTATGAAAGCATTATTTGAAATTTTGATTGGCCTGCTGTTGTTAGTGGGCGTGTTTTATGTGATGACGTTTGAAAGTTGGTTTTGGGCAGCTATTCGATTAGTTCAAGGCGGGTTAGTCTTGACGGTGTTTTTGATTGCTGTCGGATTAGTCTTGCTTGGTGCAAGTGAATTGAAAGAGTAATTAGTTGAAGAAAGAGGTGAGTTTTCTTTGTTCTAAATCCACCTGCATGGTCTTTCTTCAATTTTGTCGATCATCGATTGGTCAAACATATCTCGGACATGGAATTTCACGGTGCTATATTTTAAATGAGTTATTTTTGCTATTTCTCTTGTAGTCAGAGGTTTAGTGGATTTTGTTATAGTTTCTAATATTTTCTTTTTTGATGTATTAACACCTAGATAAGTATGAGTCATATCTCTCAAAATTTTTGCCTTTCTTTTGTGTGTAAATCCTATTTTATACAAGAAATTTTCTAGACTTTGCCGTCGATAAATGCCAAACCTTAGCATAATCCTATCTCCGTACACTTCTTGTGCGCAAATCTTTCCTGTCTGAACACCTGAAGTTGTGAGCAAGTCTTTAATTTGCCCCATGAAGCCTATTAGAGACTGTTTATAGATTAGCTTTTTTCCCATTGCAAGTATAACTCTCCTGTTGTGTCTTTTTTGATCATAGTTGACTGTAGCTTCGTCGTCAAATATCCCCCTTAGAAAACTAAGTTTGATCTCTTGATCCCCTTTTGTTATCCAGAAGGGCACTTGAAATTCTTGGCTAATTTTATGCCCTCTGACTCCTCCAGCCAGAAATAAGATAAAACCGATGACAGGTGAGAATTTTATTTCATAAACGCCACGATTTTTTCGTTTATGGAGTGTAGATCGGCTTTTTCCTATAGCCTTTTCTACTGCTTTTATTACCTCATTGATTAGATCCTTTTGATTGTTAGTATAATGAAATCTCCAGTCGGATAAAATGCTACCATCACCAAATACTTTCGCAATAAGAAGTGCTAACTCGGTGGTTCTTACAACCGGCAGACTTATCTCTACCTCTCTGTTGCTACATCCTCTTTTAAGAGCAACGACATTCTTTTCAATTTCTTTAAGAGAAATACCAGATGTACTGCTTAGGGTTCTGAGGCTCTCTGCTTTAAGATATCTTCCTGTTAAACGCATATGTTCTCTTAAGGCCGTTATTGAGCACCCGATCCTTGCTGCTACGTTTTTAAGGTTTCCTTCTTTTTTAATTGATTGTGTAATGAGCCTGTTTTTACATTTTTTGTTGATTAAAAAATAAAATGGTTTTTGTAACAGATCCTCCAATTGAATGAAAATCTCCCCTCCCATATCACTTCACTATTTTTTGATTTTATAAAGAAGAGGCGCACAGGTGAAGAGTGTCATCCGAAAATCCCGTAAGATTTACGGAAAAAACTGGAGAAGTTTAGTTTGGTTTTTAAGTGTTTCAAGTAGTTTACTTTTTTTAAGAATTGGATTGATATCAAGATTAAATTTTTCTTTTATTGGGGTTTGAAGCGCCCTAATTGCACTTTCTTTATCGGGATATGTTTCTGGCTTATTCATTAACGTCTTTGTTGCGGCGGACCGTGTAACCCACACACCGAGTCCAGTATGATATTCGGGAGTCTCGATTCTGAAAACAAGAACTGAAGCTTGTCGTTTAAGTTGTGCTAGTTTTTCCAAAACCGCAAATCTTACGCTGTAGTAACCGCCTGCGCAGTGTTCTGCATAGTCTTTTCTTCCGTCGTAACTTTCGTAGTCTGTTGCGGCTGTTAAAGTTTGTGTTGAATTCCATGCTGAACCTGGAAGGTAGGTTTCGAAGAGCTCGTAACTCCAGACGTCAGGGAACAGAAGAATATAATAATAGTTTCCGAAGTAATTTCCAACATAGAGTTGATAGGTGTCTATCGAGTTGTAGTCTTTGATTTCATTGATAATGTGTTTTCCCAAAGTGTCATCGGTGCTGGTAATGCTCCATCTGGTTGGGACTAACTTTCTGTTATGCTTTAATCCCAATACTCCGATCGAGAGTAATTGTGATAGGGCCTGATGGGGAAAATTACTTTGATAGAGATAGGTTAAGGCGTCTCCTGCTTTCAAGTCGGTGTCTGATACGACTTTATCGACTTTGGTTTCGATTTTGGTGTTTTCTGTTATTTGTGCTTTCAATAATGGTGCTGCCGGACCCATGGGCTTGTGGACTTGATCAAATTCTTGGTGGATGCGCACTTTCTTTTTGAGCTGAATCTCCACATCTACTGCCTGAGATGCCATACCAATTTCCTGCGCTATTTGTAAGAACTTTCCTTGAGAACGTGCGGATGCGGTTGTTGTTTTGAAACGAGAGTTGATTAAAGAGGTGCGTAGTTTGATGATATCATTAATAGTTAATGGGGTGGTTGGCCAGACATTTTCTGCGTCATAGAACGAAGCGTTTTCTACTCGTTCTGGAGGAGCGAGAATACCGACGTTGACGTTGGGATAGGCTAACTTTGACCCGATAAAGATAGATGGAGGGCTGTTCGAGAAGAATTCGTCCTTGAAGAGTTCATTGGATTGGAAATGGGCTGCGTGCTGCAGATAGGACGAGAAGTCTTTCTTGGTAAACTTGATCTTATTCTCTGATGGCGGGGCGAGATTGTAGATCATACTCCGAGGTATATCTAGTCGTATATAAAGAATATGCGGGTAGATGACGAATATCGAAATGTTTAAGATAACCTTCATTAGAGGGCTTGTATGATTTTCGTAAAAACCTTCCCTCGAAATAAAAGCACCTTTATACGACTAAAGTCTTTTTGTAAAGAAATCCTTACTCTTTGTAAGAATCTCGGCGTAACGCCCATTGCCTACGGTAGTTTGATTTATTTTGGCTATACTCGTGATAGGACATTCCCAGTCCATGATGTTGATTTTCTAATTCCTGAGAGAGCATATAAAAAACTGATTCCTGTTTTACGAAAAAATAAGCTGAGATATAGATATTATCAAGAGTGGCATCAATTGCATATACTCAAAAGCAGGATGAAAATAGATTTAGACTCTCAGGAATTCTGGCAACCCCGGTTATCGAAACGATTTACTTTTTTTGATTTTGACGGACTTGTTGTTAAGGCAGTTAGTTTAGAGAGTCTTCAAAAAATATATAAACGAGCCTCGAAAGAAAGCAAGGAAAAACCACGAGAGTACTTAAAGAAGTTTCAAACTCTCAAAGGAATAAAACTTCATCGTGGCAAAACGTAATGTTTAAATAGGATTTTTCGCTCTTTTTTGTATGGTCTTATTTACTCTTCGTGAACTTCTTGATTTATTGGTTATGACTCTTGCTTTAGGTTATGTGTTTATGCAATCTATTCCTCGAACCAGATCTATCTATCAAAATTTCCGAGAGAATGGGTGGTTTAACTGGGAAAACTATAAGTTTGCCATTTATGTCGCTGCACCTGCCGTTGTGTTGCACGAATTAATGCACAAGTTTGTTGCTCTTTGGCTTGGTCTCACTGCCGTGTTTCATGCATGGTACTTTGGATTATTCCTGGGTCTTTTCTTGAAGATTATCAATAGCCCGTTGATTTTATTTGCACCCGGATATGTTTCTATTAGTGAAACAACACCTTCTTTGATGGCAATTACTGCATTTGCAGGACCTGCTACCAACCTTGTCTTATTTTTCATTGCGTGGCTGATTTTAGATCGAGCACGACATCTTTCCCAGAAACAAGCGATCTTGCTCTACATGACCAAACAGATCAATCTGTTCTTGTTCATCTTTAACATGTTGCCTATCCCACCTTTGGATGGAAGCAAAGTGATCTTTGGATTGTTCCAAGCGTTGTTCTAGAATTATTTAACTAAATTTACTTTTAATACGTCCGAAGAATCCTTTTTTTGGCTCTTCCTGGGCTGGTGGAGGAGGTGGAACATATCTTGGCGGGGGAGGAACATGCCGGGGTTGAGGATGAGTTTCTTTTTTTGGTAAAGGTTTTTTTATTTCCTTGTGAGGCATCTTCTTGGGTGTTGGTTTCTTTATTTGTTTAGGGATGTGCTTCTTTGGCGGAAGAGGTTTGTGCTTGATTATTTTTTTAACGTGGCGTTTTGGTTTGGGAGGTATTTTCTTGATTGGCTTCTTGGAAACTTTCTTTTCTTTTTGTTTCTTTCCGCCTTTCTTTGTTTCCAGTTTAGGCGCTGGCTTCTCGATCTTAGACAGTTCTTCCAATTCCCGTTGCAATACTTCAATTTCCTTTCGTACTTTTTCTGTTCTTTTTTCTAGGTTTTCTTCAATTAAGACTGCATCACATTCAGGACATTTGAATTGATATTCCAATGCTTCC
>Ga0233425_10010186_pt1 | contig 11550 bp, 7 predicted proteins | sample Watercolumn_Towu_2_FD_181712 | JGI IMG/M metagenome (GOLD analysis project Ga0233425, IMG submission 181712) | Freshwater microbial communities from Lake Towuti, South Sulawesi, Indonesia - Watercolumn_Towuti2014_140_MG | ecosystem: Environmental > Aquatic > Freshwater > Lake | place: Indonesia...
GGCCGCCAGCAGGGGGTCGAGCATGGCCTGCGCGGTTTCGTCGGCCGTCTTCATCTTGGATCGGCCGGTTCCCGCCTCGCCGTGCTGCCCCATGCCGATCTCCATTTCATCGTCGGCCAGGGTGAATATCTCCATCCCGCTGGCCGGGTGGGTCGCGGTCTTGAGCGCCACGGCGAGGGTCGCCATGTTCTGGTTGAAGCGCTGGGCGAGGGCATGGACCTGATCGAGGCTCCTGCCTTCCTCGGCCGCCGCTCCGGCGATCTTGTAGAGCGGGACGCAGCCCACCAGGCCGCGCCGCTGGTCGGCCGGCGCATCGGCCCCGGGCGCGATGTCCTCATGGGTCAGGAGCATGCGGACCTTCAGGCCGGCCTTCGTGGCCATCTGCATCGCCATGTTGGCGCTCATGACGTCGCCGGCGTGGTTGAGCACCACGAAGAGCACGCCCGCGTCCCGGCTGGCCATCTTCAGCGCCTCAAAGACCTTGGGCGGTCCAGGGGCCGCGAAGATGTCGCCCACGACGCTGATGTCGAGCATGCCGTGGCCCACGAAGCCCGAGAGCGCCGGCTCGTGCCCCGCGCCGCCGAGGGTGACGATGGCCACCTTCGACGGGTTCTTGGGGGTGGCGCGGACGACGAGCTTCTCGGACTTGAGCGCGATCTTGTCGGCGTAGGCCAGCGCGTAACCTTCGAGCAACTCGCGAGTGAGGTTCCGCGGGTCGTTGATGAATTTCTTCATGGGCATGTGGGGCACCTCGGATGCGGGACAATGGCGGTAAGCTATCCCCGTGGGCTCTCTCGTGCAAGCGGCCCACAGGCGCGGCTGTACGCACCGCCGGCTTCTGGTACGATGGCGGGGCGACGCGAACAGCCAGTCGCCGGAGGCCGCCGCGCCCATGAAAACCCACACCAAGTACCTGACGTTTAACACCCACAAGAAACGTGAGTACGTCAACATCACCGCCGAGGTCGAGACGGCGGTGCGCGACTCGGGCGTCCAGGAAGGGATGGCGCTGGTGTCGGCCATGCACATTACGGCCGGCGTCTTCATCAACGACAACGAGAGCGGCTTCCTCAAGGACCTGGACGACTTCCTGGAGCGCCTGGCGCCCCAGGACGGGTACTATCGCCACCACCGCACGGGCGAGACCAACGGCGACGCCCACCTGAAGAACGTCGTCATCCACCACCAGGTCATCATCCCCGTGACGCGCGGCCTGCCCGACCTGGGCCCCTGGCAGCAGGTCTTCTACGCCGAGTTCGACGGCCAACGCCAGAAGCGAGTGGTCATCAAGGTGATGGGGGAGTGACCGCGACGGAGGCGCGGCCTTGGGGTGCAGAGCCAGGTCGGCGCTCGGAACGCCAGCGGACTGCGTGTTGCCCGCGATGCCCTATGCGGAAGGGCGACTCGTTGCCCGGGGTGGTGCCGGCGTAGCTGCCGCCGGGGGCCGGCACTTGCTGATTTTTCTGCTTGACAACGCGGCCCCGCCAGCACATAATCCCCCACGTTCGGCAGGCATACCCCGGCCGGAGCTGGCCGCGGTGCTCTATAACCGCGGCAGGTTCGAAGCTTCGGTCGCATGTGGTGCTGGTGCAACTTCTCCCCACGAGCCGGAAGCTCGAGTCGCCCACGCGGGTGGGCGAGTGCGTTGGCTTGGTGAAGCCGGCGCGGCCTTTTGGCCGATAGTCGGCAGGCTGGCCAATGCGGGCGAGCGGGCCGGAGAAAAAAGTGGCGAGAAGGCTGTTGACAAGGGTGAAGTGGACGCTAATATTCCGCCTCCCCTGACCGGGAACAAGCGGCCGCGATGCGGATGGCGGCCGGATTTGTGCGGCTCTTTGGCAAGTGAATAGTCGGACAGCCGCGAGGATGTGAGAAGTTTCTCAACATCCTTGTGGTGCACGCAAAGATGATCCATCGGATCATCCTTTGAGAAGCCAACAGGAATGTTGAGCCTTGCCCGGACCAATGGGCCCGCCCGCTTGCGGGTGGGATCGCTGGTCCGGTAACTATGGTCAGACTCGTTTCGAGGACAACCCTTTCCGGGGAAATCGTAAGTCCCGGCGTCACGCCGGGCGGAAGGAACCGGCAAGGTCCACGAAATTCAATTGAAGAGTTTGATCCTGGCTCAGCCTGAACGCTGGCGGCGTGGCTAAGACATGCAAGTCGCACGGGTGTAGCAATACACCAGTGGCGGACGGGTGCGTAATGCATCGCTAACGTGCCCCTGGGACGAGGATAGCCATCCGAAAGGGTGGGCAATACTCGATGAGACCACGGTAGGGCATCCTACAGTGCTCAAAAGCCGCAAGGCGCCCGGGGAGCGGGCGATGTCGTATCAGCTAGTTGGTAGGGTAACGGCCTACCAAGGCAACGACGCGTAGCCGGACTGAGAGGTCGACCGGCCACATCGGGACTGAGACACTGCCCGGACTCCTACGGGGGGCTGCAGTAACGAATCTTCCCCAATGGGCGCAAGCCTGAGGGAGCGACGCCGCGTGTAGGATGAAGTCCTTCGGGATGTAAACTACTGTCAGGGGTTACCAAGTTCTGAGGAACCCCAGAGGAAGTGGCGACTAACTCTGTGCCAGCAGTCGCGGTAAGACAGAGGCCACAAGCGTTAGGCGGAATCACTGGGCTTAAAGCGTGTGTAGGCGGATCGTTAAGTGCTTTGTGAAATCCCCCGGCTCAACCGGGGAATGGCTGGGCAGACTGGCGATCTTGAGCCACCTAGGGGCAGCTGGAACAAGCGGTGGAGCGGTGAAATGCGTAGATATCGCTTGGAACGGCTGAGGTGAAGACGGGCTGCTGGGGGTGTGCTGACGCTGAGACACGAAAGCCAGGGGAGCAAACGGGATTAGATACCCCGGTAGTCCTGGCCCTAAACGATGTCCACTAGATTGTGGCGCCTCTGACGGTGTCACGGTCGAAGCAAAAGTGCTAAGTGGACCGCCTGGGAAGTACGGTCGCAAGGCTAAAACTCAAAGGAATTGACGGGGGCTCACACAAGCGGTGGAGCATGTGGTTCAATTCGAAGCAACGCGCAGAACCTTACCTGGGTTTGACATGCTGAGATTATCCCTATGAAAGTAGGGTAGGCCCGCAAGGGTACAACCAGCACAGGTGCTGCATGGCTGTCGTCAGCTCGTGTCGTGAGATGTCGGGTTAAGTCCCATAACGAGCGAAACCTTTGCCCTTAGTTACCAGCGGGTTATGCCGGGGACTCTAAGGGGACTGCCGGTGTCAAACCGGAGGAAGGTGGAGATGACGTCAAGTCCTCATGGCCTTTATGCCCAGGGCTACACACGTGCTACAATGGCGTGGATAAAGCGAACCAAAAGCGCAAGCTGGTGGAAATCGCAAAAATCACGCCCCAGTTCAGATCGGAGGCTGCAACTCGCCTCCGTGAAGCCGGAATCGCTAGTAATCGCGGATCAGCTACGCCGCGGTGAATGTGTTCCTGAGCCTTGTACACACCGCCCGTCAAGTCATGGGAGCCGGAAATAGCCGAAGCCGCCACGCTTCAGTGGCGTCTACGCTAGGTTCGGTGACTGGGACTAAGTCGTAACAAGGTAGCCGTAGGGGAACCTGCGGCTGGATCACCTCCTTTCTAAGGGATTTCCTTAGAACGTCTGCATGGGACGAACCAACCCTTCGTTCCGCAGGGGCGAGTCTCGTATTCGCCCTCCCCAGAGCGATCTGGCAGACGTCACGATCAGCGCAGCCTCGTGCCGGCCCACGCCGGCAAACGCGGATGGCGACATCCGCGGATGGCGTCCGACGAATCACTTGATAACTGAGAAGCCCGGGTCCGAAAGGATCCGGGCTTTTTTCATGGCCGGCCCGACGCTTAGCCGCTCCCTGGCGGTATAATCGCGCGGTGTCACGATGGCCAACGCCCCGCCGATGCACGCGCCAGGACCGGCCGACCTGTGGGCCCTGGCCCTTCACTATCCGCGGATCGATCCCGATGATCTCGCGGCCGCCATCGACGACGCCGTCCGCGACGGGACGGTGGATTTCCGAACCCGCCTCCTGATCAGGGATGGCGTGGATGCCCTGCGGCGGCTCTGGGGCGATGCTCGCACCGATGCCTGGCTGGATCACCTGAGCGCCGGGCGGGCTGTTCGTGCCGCGGCCGATTCGGCCTCTGGCCCACCAGGATTTCCCTCGCTGATCCACCGGATTATGCCCACCACAAAGCCCGATACCGTCCTGCAGTTCCTCCGCGAACTGGGGCTGTCCTTGCGGCAGCCGACGCGCATCGCCATCGGCGGTTCCGTGTCGCTGATCGTTTCCCAACATCTGACGCGACGAACCGAAGACATCGACGTGGTCGACGAACTGCCGGCCGCCCTGCGATCCGAACGCGACCTGCTGGACCGGCTGGCCGCACGGTACGGGTTGCGCCTGGCCCACTTCCAGTCCCACTACCTGCCGCGCGGCTGGGACCGGCGGCTCAGACAACTGGGACGGTTCGGCCAACTCGACGTGTACCTCGTGGACGCCATGGATGTGTGGCTCAGCAAGCTGTTCAGCGTCAGAGAAAAGGACCGCGATGATCTGCGGGTGCTGGGGCCGGGGCTGGACAGAGCAGCGCTGGTTGAGCGGCTGCGAACCGACTGCGGCGCACTTCGGGCCGAACCGTTGTTGCGGCGCCACGCCAGCGACAACTGGTACATTGTGTTTGGCGAGCCCTTGCCGGAGTGACACGACGGTCGGCCTTCGCGTGCTCGGCGCCTTGGGCTCTTGGGCCGCGGAGTTCCCCTCGACGCCGCCCTTTCCATCGGTCCTACAATCGCCATAATAGGCGGCCCGATCTGGGCCGTTAACGGCCCCGCCTGGCCGCTGGCCGGCGCGGCACTCTTTGGTTTACCGAGGAAGCGTTCATGGGTCCGACCAACATCGCCCTGGTCAAGCTGTTCAGCGCCGACGGCGAACTGCGCGCCGCCGATGCCCGCCTGCACGAGGCCGGCGGCAGCGTCCGCCAGCAGGAACGGCGGATCGCCGACCTGACCGAGAAATCCCGCCTTGCCCAGACCAAGCTGCGCGAGACGCAGTCCCAGCAGAAGCAACTCGAGCTGGACATCCGCGCCCGCGACGAGAAGATCGAGCGACTCCGCCAGCAGCAGCAAACCTCCCGCAATCACAAGGAATACCAGGCGTTCCTCACCGAGATCAACACCGAGAAGATCGACAAGGGCAAGGTCGAGGACGAACTCCTGAAGGTCATGGAGACCGTCGAGGAACTCACGGCCCAACTCAAGGACCTCACGGCCCAGCTCCACGCGGAACAGGAACGCCACGCGGCGACCCAGGGCCAGCTCGCCGGCCGGCTGGCCGAGCTTCAGGCCGAGATCGACCGCCTCCGACCGGCGCGCGATGCGGCCCACGGCTCGCTGCCTGCCAAGGCGCGCGAGACCTTCGACAAGCTCGCCGAGCGCTACGAGGGCGAGGCCATGAGCCCCATCGGCAAGCCCGACCGCCGTACCGAAGAGTACGTCTGCACCGCCTGCAACATGGATCTCTTCCCCGACGTCTACAACCGCCTCCACGCCCGCGACGATCTGGTGACGTGCCCCAACTGCCGGCGGCTGCTGTTCATCCCCGACGACCTGCCGCCGGAACTGGCCATCAACAAGCCCAAGGAGCGCAAGGAACTCAAGGCCGACAAGAAGGCGGTCGGCGCGCCCTCGGTCCGTCAGGAATCGGCCGTCGACGTGATGCGGTCGGTTGCCCAGGACGACGGGGCGCCCCTCGCCGTCACCGAGGCCGCTCCGGTCGCCAACGGCGACGAGAACCTGCCGCCGGCCGCATGACGGATCATCGCTTCCCCGCGCGGCGCAGCAGATCGTCGGCCCACGCCGCGTGCTCGCCTTCGAGCGGCGGCCGGGCCGGCTGAGCGTAATCAATGTCGTCGTAGCCGCCGTTCTGGTAGGTCTGGTCGATCAGCGGCTGGAGGTCCAGTCGCGCGTCGGGATCGCTCTGCCGCAGAGGAATGCGGATGGCGGGCAGCGGCCGATCGAGCGGCAGGGGGTAATACTCGTATCTCAGGCCATCCCACCCGCGATGGATGCCCACGCGATACGGCGTGCGCTGCGCCCTGGGCACGCGATGCTCGGACAGTTGCAGCGGCCAGTCGCCCGTCCGCAGAAGATCGATCTCGACCAGGCTTACTCCCGCGCCCCATAGCTCGTCTCGCTTCTGTCGATAAGCCTGCTGGCCCAGACCCGGAAGCTTGTTGGTGGTCGACAGGAATTCGATGACGGTCACGAGCCGTCCGCCCGTCGTGGTGTCGATGATCTGGATGTAGCCTTCGGTGGCCGGCTCGCTCTCAATCTCAAAGACGACGGGCTCAAGCAACGCGGTGGCCGTCTGTTGGCCCATCGGCTCGCGGGGCCGGCGTTCCACGATCTTGACGTCCGGGTAGATGGCGCGCTGGTCGCCGATCTCGGATTCGACGACCAACCGTTCCTCGATCCGCGCCCGCAATGCCGGCCCAAGCTGGGGCTGGAGTTGGTCCCGCGCGTAAGTACAGAGGCTGTGATGCACGTCGCGCCAATACTGCTCGAGGTACGGGTCCATGCCTGGGAAGGGGCTTCTCATGGCGTCTCCTGCAATGGCATTATACCCCAATCCCGCCTCCATTTGCCCGTTCGCGGCGAGCGGGTTACAACCACCCGCGATGGACCAGACCCTGACCATCGAGTTCGACGGCGGAAGCCGCGGCAACCCCGGGCCGGCCGGGATCGGCATCGTGGTCCGCGCCGAAGACGGCACGCCGCTGGTCACGCTGGGGCGGCCCATCGGACGGGCCACCAGCAACGTGGCCGAATACCGGGCCCTGATCCTTGGGCTGCAAAAGGCCAGGGAGCTGGGCGCGCGGAAGATCATCGTCCGCGGCGACAGCGAACTCATCGTCCGCCAGATGCTGGGCCAGTATCGCGTCAAGAACGCCGATCTGCGGAAGCTTTACGACGAGGCGAAGCACCTCTATCACCAGTTCGACGAGGCGCGCATCGAACACAATCAGCGCAGGAAGAACCAACTCGCCGATCGACTGGTCAACCTGGCGCTGGATCGCAACGCCGAGGTGACCGAGGCCGAAGAGGAGCCGGCCGAATCCGCTGCGCCCGTGGCCTCGCAGGCGGGCGACGAGGTGACGTGTCCTCGGTGCGGCTGCGCCGTCCGGGTCGTTCGTGCGTCCTCGCTTCGCCCGCACCAGCTTCGGCCGTTCGTTTGCCCCTGTGGGATGCCGATGAGGTGACCGGGCGCGCGAGGGGGTCGCTGTCCCGCTATGCGCGCCGTTTTTCGCGTGCTATAAGGGCATGTAATCGCATGGCCACCGCGCCACGAGTGCTGGTCGTCGAGGACCTGGAGCCGATGCGGCGCCCGTTCGTGCAGATTCTGCGCGCCGAGCGCATGACCGTTTTCGAGGCCGAGAACGCCGACAAGGCGATGGGGTACCTCGACGAGGACATCGACGTCGTCGTCAGCGACTTGCGCATGGGCGACGTCAGCGGGCTGGACCTTCTGCGCCTCTGGCAGGGGCGCCGGCCCGATACGCCCTTCATCCTGGTCACCGGACACGACAGCGTCGAGACGGCCGTCGAGGCGATCAAGGCCGGCGCCTTCGACTACATCCTCAAGCCGATCGAGTCGGGGAAGCTGGTTCACCTCGTCCGCCGCGCGCTGGAGAAGGTCCAGAAGGATCGCGAGATCACGAACCTGCGCCAGCGCCTGGACCAGAAGTTCGGGCTGGGGGCGATCATCGGCGAGTCGCCGCCGATGCGGGAGGTCTACGCGCGGATCCGCCGCGCGGCGCCCGTCGACAGCACGGTCCTGATCCTGGGCGAAAGCGGCACGGGCAAGGAACTGGTGGCCCAGGCGCTTCACCAGAACAGCCCGCGCAAGAAGGGAGCGTTCGTGGCCGTCAACTGCGCGGCCGTCCCGGCGAACCTCGTGGAGAGCGAACTGTTCGGGCACGTCCGCGGCGCCTTCACCGGCGCCACCGACCGGCGCATCGGCCGGTTCGAGCAGGCCGACGGCGGCACGATCTTCGTCGACGAAATCGGCGACTTTGAACTGGGCCTCCAGGCCAAGCTCCTGCGCGTGCTGGAGACGTTCACGGTTACGCCCGTCGGCGGCGCCGACGACCGCAAGGTGGATGTGCGCGTCGTGGCCGCCACCAGCCGCGACGTCGTGAAGATGGTCGCCGAGGCCACGTTCCGCGAGGACCTGTTCTACCGCCTGAACGTCGTCACCATCACGCTGCCCCCGCTGCGCGAGCGCGTCGACGACATCCCTCTGCTCGTCGAGCATTTCCTCAAAGGCATCGCCGAGCAGAAGCACACGCCTGTCCGGCGGATCGACCCGGCCGTCGTGCGGCGGTTCATGGGCTATCGCTGGCCCGGCAACGTGCGCGAGCTGCGCAACACCCTGGAGAGCATGATGGTCTTGTCCGAGGGGGACGTGCTGACCGAGCGGGACCTGCCCGACCGGATCCTCAACCGCGCCGACCGGGTCCCGGCGCGGCCGGAGGCGCCGGCCAACCGGACCATCGAGGAGATGGAGCGACGGGCCATCGCCAAGGCCCTGGAGGAGGCGCGCGGACGCCGCGTCCGAGCGGCCGCCGCACTGGGCATTTCGGTTCGCACGCTCCAGCGCAAGCTCCGGCAATACCAGCTTGAGGCCCAGGCGGTCCCACCCAACTCCGAGCGCGCATGACCGTCGACGTGGTGCTTCTGCCGGCGATGGCTCCCCGCGAGCGGATGCTCGATCGCACCGTCGTGGTGATCGACGTGCTGCGCGCCACAACCACGCTGGCCGCCGCGCTGGCGGCCGGGGTGGCCCAGGTCCGCATCTTCGAGCACATCGACGAGGCCCGCCGGGCGGCCGACGCGCACGGGCCCGGCCGCGTGCTCTGCGGGGAGATCCGCTGCCGCAGGCCCGACGGATTCGATCTGGGCAACAGCCCCGGCCAGTTCGTCTCGCACCTTCACCGGGGCGCCACGGTCTTCATGGCCACGACCAACGGCACGCGCGCCATCGCGGCCGCCTCGTCGGCGCACCGCGTCCTCACCGGCGCCCTGGTCAACGCGACCGCCGTCGCCGACGAACTGGCCAGAGAGGGGACCGACGCGACGCTCCTGTGCGCCGGGACCGATGGTCAGGTCGCCATGGAGGATCTCCTGGGGGCCGGCGCGATCCTCCATGCCTTGGCCGACCGACCTGGAACCCGCGCCCTGGGCGATCCGGCGCGGTTGGCTCTCTGGTCGTTCCGCGCAGGCCAAGACGGTCTGCCGGAGTTGTTGCGCCAGACGCCCGGCGGGCGCAACGTCATCGCGGCCGGCTTGGAGGCCGACATCGAGTTCGCCGCCCGGCTGGACGCAGTGCCGGCGGTGGGGCGAGTCGAGGGCGATCCCCTTCGCGTGGTGGCTCTCTGATCGCCGGCTACCTCACGCGCGTCATCACGGTCCGAAGGCCCGCCGCGTTGACCAGCACCAGCGTGTCGCCGCTGACAGCAAACGTCTGCACGTCGATCCGTCCCAGGGCATTGGTGCTGACCAGGCGATTGCCCGAGATCTTGTACGTGCCCACGTCGAACAGGGCTCCCCGCACAAACGTCTGGAAACGGTCGCGCGTCACGACCATGACCACGGCGCCGTCGGCCGTGCGCCAAGTCCCGGCCAGCGCGCCGCCTCCGCCGGTTCCCGGCGGCGCGGCCCGGAACACAAGCTGCCGCGCCGTGTCCCACATGTAGATCGCCTTGCTATCCGCGTCCTTGAGCACCAGCGTCACGTAGAAGTCCGAGCGCACGTAGCCCAGGTCGTCGGCCCGCAGATAGTTCTCCAGCACGGCCGGCGTGGCATTGGGGTCCTGTTTCGTCCAGAACGTCAGGTTCGGCACGCCGCGCGTGTCGGGCACGACGAAGCCCTCGACGGCGCCCTTGGGCGTCGTGAGCTTGTAGGTCAGCGTGTTGGGGTTCTTGGGGTCGAGCTTGAGCGAGAACGTCGTGTCCAGCGGCCGAAAGTCGTACTCCTGCGCCAGGGGATTCCAAGTGCCGTGGCTCCACTCGTACTCGCCAGCCAGGTCCCTGGCGTCGTACTGCCCGCCGGCGGCCAGCAGCTTGGCGAACACCTGGTTGGCCTTGAGCGTGTAGGGCATCGCCCGGTAGTCGCTCAGTCCCCCGATGGCCTCGGCGCTCACCAGCAGCTCGTACGAGCCGGGCGGCGTGAACGCGGTCACGAAGCTCAGGCCTTTGCCCCACGCCAACGTGCCGCCGGGCCGATGGAGCGTCCGGCCGTCCTCCGTGACCAGCTCAAACCACAGGTTGATCTGCGCGTCGGGCTCCGGCTTGATCTGGCGGGTCGTGGTGGTCCCGTCGGGCAGCTTCGTGGCGGCCACCACGCGGACGGCGTTCATCCAGTTGGTATCGAAGTAGATGTCCACGTCCAGGTCGCCGGTCGACGGATGGCGGTACGTGGCCCCGACTCGGGCGTGGCGCAGGTCCCTCGGGTCCGACACGTCGATGGTGCCATCGGCCGTCTGCGTGCCGTTGGTGATCCGCAGCCCGATGCCCGGCGCCGGCTGGGTGAGGACGTTCCGGCCGTCGACGTACTGGGGCATGAGCAGGTCCACCAGCTCGCTGGCCGTCTCGGCGGCTTTCTTCCTTCGGTCGCTAAAGCCGTAGTCGAACACAAAAGCGCGGTCCAGGACGATCCAACCCTTGCCGTCCTCGCTGCGCCGGGTGTTCTCCATGATGGTCCAGAGGATGTTCCGGCCCTCGACGGTGAACCGGAAGTTCTCGGCGGCCGCCTGGGTCAGGAAACGCAGTCGCTCGCCCTCGCGGCTCACGATGGCCATGTCCGAGATCTTCGGCGCGGCAGCCTGGGCCTTCTGGGCCCGGTGGACGGCGTTCAGCAGCTTGATCCATTCGCTGTCGCGCGAGCTGCGCAGGTCGCGGTAGGCGGGCTTGAAGCTCTCCTCGATGACCGGCGCATAGACCGCCAGGCCATTGCTCAGCCGCCGCACCTTGCCCTTGTAGAACTCGATCAGGCAGTCCTTCAGAGACGCCAGTACCGCCTGGCACTGGACATCCGCGCCATGTTGGCGGGCGTTGGCCTGCGCTCGCTTGAGAATGTCCACCAGGTCGGCGCTGGGCATCCCGCTGACGCCCCCGCGCACGCGCGACAGCGCATAATTCTCCGCGAAATAGACCGAGCGGCTCAACGCCGGCCACTGCTGGGCGGCCAAAGGTTGAAATCTCGCGGCCGCCGCGGCGAAGGCTCGCGCCAGCGGCTCGACCTTCGACAGGTCGATGGCGGCCATGGTCGCGCCCCGGTCGTTCTGCTGCTCGCACCAGGCCCCGAACGCCTTGACCGCACCGGCCGCGATCTGCCGCGCCGAGGCGTCGGCCGTGAACAGCGCCAGCACCTGCTCATAGGGGAGCCCGGCGCTGGGGACCGTCGCTTCCGAAGCAATCATGACCTGTGCCACGTCCCTCAGCTCCATGGCCACCTCCAACTGGCCCATGAGGCACAGGTCCAGATCGAT
>Ga0233425_10010187_pt1 | contig 11548 bp, 14 predicted proteins | sample Watercolumn_Towu_2_FD_181712 | JGI IMG/M metagenome (GOLD analysis project Ga0233425, IMG submission 181712) | Freshwater microbial communities from Lake Towuti, South Sulawesi, Indonesia - Watercolumn_Towuti2014_140_MG | ecosystem: Environmental > Aquatic > Freshwater > Lake | place...
TTTTAGGAAGACCCACGGAAGAGGATTTAAAACATCTCTCTCTCCAGGGGTACGAAAAAGTTCTCGATATTATGCCTGGGGCCTTAAAGGACAAAGGGTTGGCCCGGAGGGTTCGGACGGCCGGTATGAATTATACCCATATCCCGGTGGAGATCTGCGGTCCGGAAAGCTGCCGGATTGATGAAGATTGGGTTGTCCGGTTTTTTCGCTATCTGCTTCGTTATGCCCATACACCGTTGATTATCAATACGGATGATGAAACCTTGGGAATTACCTTGGTGGTTTTGGCAGGGTTGTTTCCGAAAAATGAATCCTATCGGCGGGTTTTCCAGGCAGTCGAAAGTCTGGGATTTTCCTTGAAAGGCAGAAAAGAAATCAAACATTTTGTCCAAGATTTTTATAAACATTATCAAAAACGTCTTCCTCAATGAGTCGGGAGAAATAGGAGAAAGAAGCCCTCTTGGGAAACACCCTGTTGAAGATCCCCCCGTTTCATGATGCCCATATACATTTCATGGAGGGGGGACGAGGATTGCCCTGCGATGCCGGACCGTCCTTAGCGAAGGAATATCTTTCTTGCGGGGTAGTTTCCGTGGTCGATATGGGGCACCAAAATGGTCTTGGGAGTACGTTTAGACATAACCTGACCAAGGGGGGAGAGGGGCCCGCCCTGATTATACAGACTGCTGTACAGGCCCTCCATAAAAAAGGAACCTATGGGGGGTTCTTGGGAAAGGGGGTTTCCGGTGACCGGGAGATTAAAAAGACCATCCGGGAGATTGCCAGAAGCGGAGCGGATTTTTTAAAAATAGTCAACTCGGGCATTGTCTCCTTAAAGGAAGAGGCTCCGGTTACTCCGGGAGGGTTCACCTCAGAGGAATGGAGATGTATTGCCGAAGAAGCGGGGCTTCACAACCTAAAGATCTGCTGTCATGCCAATGGTGATTTAGCCATTCGGCAGGCCCTCTCCTTCGGGGTGTCATCGATCGAACATGGATTTTTTATTTCGGAAGAGTCGCTGGAGCAAATGGCCCAAGAGGGGATTTCCTGGACCCCGACTCTTTTTGCTTTGCAGAGTCTTGAACCCTTTCTTCAGAAAAAAGAACGGACCCTTCTTGAAAAAATTGTAGATAATCACCTCAAAGCCGTATATGATGGTTTGGCGAAAGGGATTAGATTAAAAATTGGAACGGATAGCGGATCCAAAGGCGTTCAGCCCGGAAGATCATTTTTTAAGGAACTGCAGTTGTTCAAGCGCGCCGGACTATCCTTGGATCAGATAGTCATGTCCGCCTGCCTGGGGCCGGATGACGTCAAGAAAGGGAATTACTTGCTGGTGAGCGACGATTTTATCGATCGGGGGAAGATAGAAGCCCTCTACCTGGATGAACGGAAAATTGTCATGACTCGCCTCCTTAAGGGCAATTCTGAATGAGTGGATATGAAAAGACTGAATCCTGATTACCTCCGGGCCATACTCCCAACCATTAACCAGTGTCCGTATTTTAAATTGATTTCCATGTCCATCGCCGAAATTGAGGAAGGGAAGTCCCTTTTAGAAATTGACTTAGGTGTTCAACACCTCCAACCTTTCGGAATGGTCCATGGAGGTGTCTTTTCTTCTCTGGTGGATGCCTCAGCCTTCTGGGCCGTTTATCCACTATTGGAGGAGGGGGTTGGTTTGACCACGGTGGAGATGAAACTGAACTACCTCGCTCCGGCCGTTACCGGAAAAATGATCGGGAGAGGCACCTGTTTGAAATTAGGAAAGACTCTGGCCCTGGGACAGGCGGAGATCGTCGACGACCAGGGAAAACTCTTGGCCCACGGCAACGCAACGATGATGATCGTGGCGGATCTGAAGATCAGCGACAATGCCGGTTTTCCGCCAAAGTTCATCCAGAGGGATAATGCTCATTCATGATCAATCAAGACGACTAGGGATATCTGTAAAGGGAAAGAGTGAACAAGGTCTCCAAAGAACTGCCTGATCGGGAAACGATAAAGTCCCATCTCCGCAAATATCGAGAAAAGATTCTGGAGGAAGTCCATTCGGCAAATAATTTAATGTCCCTTCTCATGATCGGAACGCAGAGGAAATGGACCAGGGGCGAAAGGGGAGAGATTAAGACCCATTTCATCCACTTAAGCAAAACGATACCGGCTATTATGGTCTTTCTTCTTCCCGGTGGTTTTATTTTCCTGCCTTTGCTGATTGAATTGCTCGACCGTCGGAAGAAAAATGTTCCGGTCGTCGAGGAGCGGCGAAGGGCTGCCGATTAAAAGAAGGCTTTTGTCTTAGACCGATACATTTTATTATGTATCCGTTAATTGTGATATAGGAAAGAAAAGGAAAGGAGGTTTTATGAAACCGATTACAAAAATTCTGGTAGCCATCGATTTTTCCGATTATTCCAAACCGACCCTCACTTATGCCGCTTATGTGGCCTCCGTTTTTAAAGCGACGTTAATTGTTGTTAATGTGATTAATCAACGGGATGTGGATGTCATCCACAAAGTGGAAGTGGAAGGTGTCGGAGGGATTTCGGTCGAGCAGTATATTGACATCCAAAAGATTGAACGCGCTTCGATGACTGATCAACTCCTCGGGAATGCCGGTTGCCTTGATCTGAAAATCGAAAGGGTCTTTCGAGTAGGGACTCCATGGGTTGAATTGCTGGAGGTTGTTAGGGAGAAAGAAATAGACCTGGTGGTTATCGGGACCAAGGGACGATCCAATATCGCCAACACCCTCTTTGGTTCAACGGCTGAAAAGGTTTACCGGAGGAGTGGTGTCCCCGTGTTGTCTGTCAGGGGGAAGGAACACGAAGAAATTGTCTGTAACCAACCGACTTAACACAGGAGCGAGTGAAAGGCAATAATTAGACATTTTCCTTGCATGGAATATTCCCCGAACTTTGGTCCGGGAGCTTCAAGACTTGGAATGGAGATGCTTTTGTTATTCCTGCGGTGGAGGTGAAAAGGAGGTTTTATGGAACAGATTAAAAGAATAATGGTCGCGGTTGACTTTTCCGAATATTCCAGACCGACCTTAAAATATGCCGCCTATCTGGCCAAATTACATAAAGCTGTTATTGTTATCGTCAATATATTGAATAAGCGGGATTTGGACGCTGTTCAACGGATTGAGCTGGAAGGGATTGGGATCTCAGCTGAAAAATTTATCGCCCGGCAAAAGAGCGACCGGGAAATGGCCGCAGATCAACTCCTTAAGGAGATTGGCTGTAATAATCCGCCGGTTGAAAAAATTTTCCGGATCGGCGTTCCCTGGTTCGAGTTGTTAGAAGTGGCCAAAGAACAAAAGGTCGATCTGGTGGTCATTGGGACAAAGGGGAATGACAACATACCGAATTCCCTTTTTGGTTCCACGGCTGAAAAGGTTTTTCGGCGCTGTCCTGTTCCTGTTCTCTTTGTCAGAGGGACGGATTAATTCGAAAATAGGCTTCGGAGCCTTCTGAGCCTATTTTCATGCCCGGCTTCCTTTAGGAAGCCTCCGGTTAGGTCGGGGAAACCCGACCGTATCGTGGTGTCACGCCACTGGCGTGGCATGGGAATTAATAATCAAAAACCTGATTCCGGATTGGATTATTCGAGGTCAAATCCTGCGTTTTTGATCTTAGTTCAAAAGGTCCAAGGCCCTCCGGTCAAATTGATTGGCTGGAGGGCCTTTTCTTTTAACGGGACAAGAGATGGACTCAGCTAAAAGGCCCCTCGTAAAAGATCCCGCTTGGTCTTTATTAACTGTTTGCTTAAACTGACATGATAGATATGGGGATTCTTGAACCGTTTAAACTCACAGGCCAGGTGGTCCAGATTGATTCGGCAGGTTTCCTGTATCTTTCTCAGGGAAGGTTTTGGATAAACCAGCTTTCCTTCTTTGAAAACAGGGACCAGCAATTCTTTACGGGCGGTTTTGGGGGAATATATCTTGCTGACATGCGGTATGGTTGGATGATAAACCCGTAGCGGTTTGTTTTCCAGGCTCTCTTCTTCTAAAAACATCACATCCCCTCGCATCATTCCGGCATCATCAAAAAAACGAATCACCTTTTTCAGGCCGGGATTAGTGATTTTTTCCGGATTGTCCGAGAGTTTGATTTTGGGTTGCATCCATCCGTTTTCCTGGATGGCCGTGAGTTTATAGACCCCGCCCAAAGAAGGAGTGGAGAAGGCCGTGACCAGTTTGGTCCCCACACCCCAGGAATCGATCCGGCCCCTTTGTTTTTTGATGCTTTCAATGATCCATTCATCCAGATCGCTGGAGGCGAAAATTTTGGTTTTTTCAAATCCTTCCCGGTCCAGCATCTTCCTGGCTTCTTTACTCAAATAGGCCAGGTCTCCGCTGTCCAGGCGGATTCCGATCAGATCTCCTTTGCCCAGGCCCTTCAGGGCCTTCCCGATTTTAATGGCATTCGGCACCCCGCTCTTTAAGGTGTCGTAGGTGTCGACCAATAAGATGCATCCCTGGGGATAAACCTGGCAATAGGCCTTGAAGGCCTCCAGTTCGGAAGAAAACGATTCCACCCAGCTGTGGGCCAAAGTCCCCCGGACCGGGATGTCAAAAAGCTTGCCGGCCAACACATTGGATGTTGCCTGGGCCCCGCCGATAAATGACGCCCGGGCCGCACCGATGGCGGCATCCGCTCCATGGGCCCTTCGCAGACCGAATTCGATCACCGGATCTCCTTCCGCCGCCGTGCAGACCCTGGAGGCCTTGGTGGCGATCAGGCTCTGAAAGTTCATAATATTGAGCAAGGCCGATTCGACAAATTGGGCTTCCGGTAAGGGAGCGGTCACCCGGATAATCGGCTCATAGGGAAAGACGACCGTTCCTTCCGGGACCGCCAGCAGATCACCGTTAAAACGAAATTTTTCCAAATACTTGAGGACTTTCGGGGGAAAGAGATCCAAGTTTTCCAGATAGTCCAAGTCCTCGGTTTTGAACTTGATATTTTTAATATAGTCAATCAGTTGCTCAAGACCGGCGGCAATGCAATAGCCGCCTTCATCGGGAATCTTCCGAAAAAAGTAATCAAAATTGGCCCGTTGATTCTCCTTGCCGTTCATCAGGTAGCCGCCCACCATGGTCAGCTCATATAAATCGGTTAATAAAGTGAGATTGCGCATTATTTCCTTCCTTCTCTTTATGGTTTAAATTTACACGTTTAGTGTCTCGTGATCAAGGGTTAATTGTGTCCTTGTGCATGAGGACCATAATTTTTCTTGATAACCATACAAATGTATGGTATATAAAATTCAGGCGATGGGCAAGAAGAACGAGGTGAGAAAGTAAAATCCAGCCCTGTCGTTCTTTAATGTATATATGCAAACACTGACCCTGCGACAAAAGCAGATTTTGGAATACCTCCGGACCTATCAGGGGGAACACGGCTATCCGCCTTCGTTCCGGGAGGTGGCCGCCCATTTTAAGGTTAACCTGGGGACGGTCCAGGATCATTTTAAGGCCCTGTCTCGAAAGGGATATCTGACCAAAACGGTTAATCGTTCCCGCGGTCTTTCCCTGACCCCTTTGCCCGGGCCTATGCGTACCGTTCCTCTCTATGGGGCCATTCCGGCCGGTGCCCCCCGGCAGATCGAGGAGGCGGCGGAAGGGTATGTTACCCTTCCGGAAACCTGGGCCCGGGGGACGGAGATCTTTCTACTCCGCGTTCGGGGAGAGAGCATGAGTCCTTATATTCTAGCCGGGGATCAGGTGATTGTCCGCCGGCAGAATCGTCTCAGCCAAGGGGAGGTGGGAGTTTTTCGGATAGGGGATGAAATCACCTTAAAGCGCTATTATCAGGAGGGAAATCAAGTCATCCTGAAAGGGGATCAGGCTGAATTTTTCCCGTTGATCTTAAGCGAAGAGGATCTGGAAGCCGTCAGCATTCTTGGCAAAGTGATCGGAATCTACCGTCCGCTGGAAGCAGGGTAGGGCAGGAAAATGGATGGATTGTCTGTGCGCAAAATGGAGCATCTGGCCCTTTCCGGGAGCAGTATCCTCTTCTTTGGAGAGGCCATGGCCCGTCTTTCGGCCTATCTGATCAGCCGACTGTCGCTCCAGGGAAAATCCATAACCCTTCTGGATGCGGCCCAATCCTTTGATCCCTATTGGGTGGCCAGGGCCGGTCGTTATGGAGGAGTCCCGGCCCGGCCCCTTCTGGAACGGATCCGACTCAGCCGGGCCTTTACCTGTCATCAACTGGTCACCCTGGTCGGCGATCTCCTTTCCGGCCGGAAACTGGAAGAGCCCCTTTTTATTTTGGGCCCGTGCATCCTCTTTTATGATGATCAGGTGGCCCTTAAAGAGCGGCAGATCCTCTTTCAACAGGTGGTGCAGGCCTTATCCCTTTTCAATCAGCAGGGACCGGGGTGTTTCCTCTTTCAGGGGCCCATCTCCCGGCGGACCAAAAACCAGCATTTCGGCAGGACATTATCGAAGTCGGTTCAATGGGTGATCCAGGTCGGCAAGGGGGACCAGGGTTTGGAAGGAAAACTCCTGAAAACGAGTTTTGGGGACACAAAGAACGTACCGCAGAGATAGAATGATCCGAAGTACGAAATACGAACGACGGTAGGTAGTTATGGGACGCACGGTTCTACCTTATAGCCAGGTCTTGGAACGGGAATACGGAGACTGGAAGAAGTTCCGCCGGGGACTGCGCCGGGAGGATCAGGCCGTCCTGGACCGGCTGTTCGACCTGGCCCGTCTCCATGTCCAGGCCGGAAGTTATGCCTCCCGCCCCTGGCCCATGGAGACCATCCTGATCTCCATCCTGATCGAGCAGCAAAAGGCCCTGGCGGAATTGCGGGGCAAACTTAAGGAGTTATCAGAGACTCGAAAGGAAATCTCCGAATAGTAAATTGAATAAGGCGGTTTATAAATATATTATGCTCTAAAATTAGTGCGTAATATCTAAAAATCCTTTTTAATGATTTATTTATAACGCTTACTACATGTTCCGGCGAATGGTCTTTAATGTGGTGGCCAGGAACCAGGACGATCACACTCGGAATATCGCTTTTCTAATGGATCAGGAAGGTCTCTGGCGTCTAGCGCCTGCTTTTGATGTGATTTGGGCCTATAATTCCACCGGGAAATGGACCAACCGTCATCAAATGAGCCTCAACGGCAAGAGGGATCATTTCACCCGTCAGGACATTCTGTCGGTGGCCGAACAATTCGGCATCAAAGGGGCTTCCGATATCCTGGCCCAGGTGGTTGAAGCAGTGGCCCGCTGGCCGCAGGTGGCCGATGAAGCGGGGGTGCCGGCAGAACTGAAGAAACAAATCGCCCGGACCCATCGATTGCGGTTAACGTAAATGGAAACCCATTTGGACCTCTATTCATATCGAGCAGGAGAAAGCCACAATAGAGAGTGAAGTAACCGTTTCAAAGCTCTGGAGATGGAAAAAGAATTTTCCACTCACGGGAACAAGTAAAAATCTTGCGTATTGGATAAAAACACGTAAAATACGACTATTTGTTTGGCAAGGAGGGAAGTTCGTAAACCGTATGACTTCCAATAATACCCTGAGAAAGACGGCCTTTTTAAAAGATTTTCATCGACCGCTTAAGGAACTTCCCAGATTAGACGCCGAAGCAGCGGCCATGAAGAAAGACTTCTGTTGTATTGTTCACAAACAATATCGAAAAAATTTTTAGGGCCGGGAAAATATAAAGGGATATATCCGGAAAGGAGAAAATCAGATGAAGAAACTTGAAGAAATTCGTCAGATCATTCAGGTCCATGAAAATGAACTACGGCGGCGCTACAAGGCCAAGGTGGTGGGGATCTTTGGTTCTTATGTTCGAGGAGAGCAGCGGGAAGGCAGTGATCTGGATTTGCTGGCGGAATTTGATGAGAAATCTTCCTTGCTTGATCTCGGAGGAGCGCAGACCATGCTCACGGAACTGTTGGAGGTGAAGGTCGATCTTGTCCCCCGAGAAGACCTTCGGCCGGAATTGCGAGAAACTATTGAATCGGAGGTCTTAAGGCTATGACTCGGAATACAATCCTTTATCTGCAAGACATCATTTATAACATGCGCCTGGCCGAACAGTTTGTGGATAATTTGACACAATACGAATTTACCAAAGACCGTAAAACTGTTTATGCGGTTTTGAGATGTCTGGAAGTAATTGGAGAAGCGGTCAAGAGCGTACCTGGATCTATTCGTGAACAATATCCTGGCGTTCCTTGGAAAGATATGGCGGGCATGAGGGATCGTTTGATCCATTTTTACTTTGGTGTCAGTGATGAAAAAGTTTGGCGGACGGTTAAGGAAGACCTTCCGGGTATTCTCCCGCTTATTGAACAAGCTCTTAAAGAACTGCAACCCGGTTCTTAGGGATAGTGAGCGCATTCTCCAATGATAAAAAATGGATTTGACTCATAACCATGAATACGAAAATTGATTTCAAAAAAGAATGGAAGCCGCTTTATGGCCCATCAGCCAAGGAAGTGGTGGTGGTGGATGTGCCGGCGATGAATTTCATTATGGGAGAGGGTAGGGGGGATCCCAATACCTCCCTGGAGTTTCAAGGGATGGTCGAGGCCCTCTACGGCCTTTCTTATACCCTCAAATTTATGATTAAAAAGGAGCAGGGGATCGATTATAGCGTCCTGCCTTTGGAAGGGCTCTGGTGGGCCGAGGATATGGCGGTTTTTAGCCCGGAAGGACAGGACAAGGAGAGCTGGCAGTGGACGGTGATGATCGCCCAGCCGGAATATGTCACCACGGATCTGTTCGTTAAGGCCATGGAGCAGGTTGGGAAGAAAAAACCTAGTTCTTTTCTTTCCCAAATCAGATGGGAACCCTTTCACGAAGGCCTCTGTGCTCAGATCCTCCATATCGGCCCCTATGCCCAGGAATATCCGGCCATCGAAAAGATCCATCGCTTTATAAATGAACAAGGATTTGACCTAGCCGGAAAGCACCATGAAATTTATTTGAGCGATCCCCGCCGGACGGCCCCGGAAAAACTGAAGACCATTATCCGTCAACCGCTTCATTTAAAATAAAGGTCTGCGGTTCAAGGTTTAAGGTACAAGGCAATAAAAGGCCCAGGAACCTAAATCCCCAGAACCTTGGACCGCATTTTCATTTTTAGTATGAGCGGCTCGGCCCCTGAAAAGAAAATATTTGAAAGACTTTTTGAGCTTCCCTTACGTCTTACACCTTATACCCTGAACCTGTTTATATGACCGCCAAAGGATGGTTACTTGATCTCTATAGCCATGAGGATTTTATGGTCCTCTGGTTCCGGCTCCAGTCCGGAGAACTGCTCTGTTTAAAGGATCTTTTTACCTATCGGTTTTATGCCCAGGGTTCGTGTCGGGACCTGCAGTCCCTGGAAAAACGCCTGACCCCATACCTCCGCCGGACGACCCGGACCCGGAAAAGGGAATTTTGGAGCGGCCTGACGATCCCCGTCCTGGAAATAGCCCTTCGTTCTGCAGATAAACTACCGGAAATCCAGCGTCTCCTCGGTCAGAGCCCGCCCGGTCTGATCTTCTATAACTGCGACTTGAGCATTCCCCAGGTTTATGCCTGGGAAAAAGGACTTTTTCCTTTATGCGCCTGTCAGATCGAATGGGAAAGGGATACCCTGCGGGAGATCTCCGTCCTGGATTCCCCCTGGGACCCGGATGCCGCTCTCCCGGACCTGAGGATAATGGAAATCGGTTTAAAGGAGCATCCCCAGATTCCACTGAACCGAGGGAACTCCTTGCTGGTCACCGGTAATGGAACAACCTTTAATTTGGAAGCCGCCGGGCCAAGAGATCTTCTGGAGGAATTGAATCATCTTTTCATCCGTCTGGATCCCGATCTCCTGCTCACCCGGCACGGTGACGCCCGCATATTGCCCTTTCTCTGGAACTCGGCCCAGAAAGAGAAGATGACCCTGTCCCTGGATCGCGATCCCCGCCCCCCCGGACGGACCCGGATAGGGCAGGGGCGGTCTTACTTCTCTTATGGACAGGTCATCCATCAAAGTGCGGCCTTTTCCCTTTATGGGCGGATTCATATCGATCAGCACAATTCCTTCTTTTATCGTGAAGCCGGCCTGGAAGGGATCCTCTTTCTTGCCCGTCTGACCACCTTGCCCATTCAGACCGTGGCCCGGGCCACACCCGGTACGGCCATCACCTCCATGCAATTGGATCGGGCGATCCGGAACGGTTTTCTGATCCCTTGGAAAAAAGGGCGGCCGGAGACCTTTAAGACCGCCTGGGATCTGCTAACGGCCGATAAAGGCGGCCTGGTTTTCCAGCCCCCTATCGGGCTCTGGGAACAGGTGGCTGAGATCGATTTTGTCTCCATGTATCCCAATATTATGGTCCTCCATAATATTTCGCCGGAGACCATGCTCTGCTCCTGCTGCCCGGAACCGGTGGTCCCGGAAGCCGGTTATAACATCTGCCGCAAACGTGAGGGGTTGATTCCCCAGACCCTGCGTCCCATTCTCGGCTTACGAACCGAATTAAAGGCCCGAATCAAGGCCGGGCATCCGCGAAAACCCTTTTATGACGCCATGCAAAAGGCCCTTAAATGGATGCTGGTCACCTGTTTCGGCTATACGGGCTATAAAAACGCCCGTTTCGGACGCATTGAGGCCCATGAGGCCATCACGGCCTTTGGGCGGGACAAGCTTCTCTCGGCGAAGGAATGCGCCGAGGCCGAGGGGTTTCGGGTGCTCCACGGCCTGACCGATGCCCTCTGGATTCATCATCCTGACATAACAACTGAAAAAGTTGAAATACTTCTGAAGAAAATTCAAAAACGAACCGGAGTCCCTATCAGCCTGGAAGGGATCTATCACTGGATCGCTTTTCTTTCGTCGAAGATAAGTCCTGACCGCCCGGTGGCCAACCGCTATTTCGGGCTCTTTCAGGCCGGAATGGTCAAGGTCAGGGGCATAGACTGCTGCCGTCATGATACCCCTCCGTATATAAAAGCCGTTCAGGAGGAACTTCTTTTGATCCTGTCTGCTGCCCGGGACAAAAATTCTCTTTATTTACGGATTCCAATAGTTTTAGAGCGGATAGGTGAAGTCGTTTCAGCACTTACAAGAGGGCGGGTTGATCCCAGGGAACTGGTTATTACCCGACGAGTCAGCAAGACCCTGGAGGAATACAAAGTCAACACGCCCACGGTCCTGGCCTTACAGCAGCTTGATACGGCCGGTATCCATCTTTTTCCAGGCCAACGCCTGGCTTATTTGCTCAGAGAGAAGCAGACCGGCTATTCCATTGATGAGACGATAAAACCGGATCTTTTTTTGAATGGCGATGAAGAATACAATCTGAAGAAATATCTCGATTTGGTCTATAAAGCTTCCAAAGAAATCTTAACAATATTTAAATTTGAAATCAATATATTAAAGAAAATTTATGATATAAAACATTAAATTATTCAATATATTTCTTTAAATTCAATATCTTTTTGAAATAATTTAATAATTAACGTGAATATATATTTTTTTATTTAAATATAACATTAAGTTAATAAGAAAAATATA
>Ga0233425_10010188_pt1 | contig 11548 bp, 5 predicted proteins | sample Watercolumn_Towu_2_FD_181712 | JGI IMG/M metagenome (GOLD analysis project Ga0233425, IMG submission 181712) | Freshwater microbial communities from Lake Towuti, South Sulawesi, Indonesia - Watercolumn_Towuti2014_140_MG | ecosystem: Environmental > Aquatic > Freshwater > Lake | place: Indonesia...
GTGCGGGACGCCGGTCGAACCAGGCCAACCGAGCTGCCTCCGCCAGCTGTCCGGCGAACGTCTCAATCCAGGCGGCGCAGTCGGCGCGTTCCCAGAGGCGCGTGATCCCGTAGGTCTCGGGGGTCGAGTGAGCGTGAGTGGCCGCGAGGAGGAGGTGATTGGGGGCGAGGCCGGTCAAAGCCGACGCCTGACCACGCACCTCCGCGATGAAGTCCCGTCCGGGGCCCAGCAGGTCGCAAGAGAGCCCCAGCGCGTCGGCGCTGATGACGGCGACGTGCGCGTCGCCGCGCGAGAACACGGCTGCGCGCGCAAAGAGCAGGTCGTGCACGCCCTCGAACGTCCCCTGACGCGGGTCGAAGCCCAGGTAGGGAACATGCAGCGGCGGAGTGATGTCGACACGGGAGCCGCCGGCGAGCAGTTCGGGCATGAGGTGGCCTCTACATGCAGGAGCGGTTCACGTCCGCCGCCACCGCGCCGGGCATGTCCATGCGCGGCTTCGCCTCGAGCGCTCGCTGAGCGGGCTGGATCGCCTCCAGTAGCGCCACATAGTCGGGGTCCTCGACCGTCTCGAACACGTCACCGATGCAGGAGCCGCGACCTCCCGCACTTCGGGCCAGGGGCGCCGCAAGGAAGTCGTTCAGCTCCGGCCGCGTGATCCGCAAGTAGTCCGTGCGACGCACGCTCCCCGTGTGACAGGAGGCGCAGCGCCGCGCGGAGACCTCGGCCAGCTTCGCGTCGAGCTCCGGCGGGTAGATCCGGCGCCCGCCCTCCAGCGACTCGTCGGACATGTCGTAGGTCGCGTAGTAGGGTACGTTGAGGTCGATCCAGGTCAGCACGCGCCGGACTTCCGCCGAGCTGAGCCTGACGCGCGGTCTCCCCTCGGCGTCAGGATGACCCGACAAGAGCACCGGCGTCAGGCGGCTCGCCGGGGAACCCCAGGCGAGGGGATCGACTTGCAGGATGTTGGCCTCGTTCCCGTTGCGAGTGTCGATCCAGCTCACATACCCGTGGGTCAGGACATCGTAGGACACGTTGAACCAGTCGGTCTTGTCCCCCGAGAGATCGACCCCCTTCGGCGGGGTCGGCCCACTGTGACACTGCGCGCAGTGCGCGTCGAACACGGGCTGCACGGTCTTCACGTAGTCGAAGCCGCCGGCGCCCCACTCCGGCGGCTCGAGGCGGCTGGGCGCGCGGCGGAGGGCGAGGGCCGAGGCGACGGGCGGGGTGGCGTCGCGCGGCTCGTGACAGCCGATGCAGCCTTGGGTCTCCCCCGGCTGCAGGTGGGTGAAGCTGCGCATCCGCTGCAAGGCCTGGCCGTGCTCGTCGAGCGCCTCGAAGTAGATCGGGCGGTCCGCCGGTACGGTGAAGTAGGCGGAACCATCGGCCTCCACCGGCGCGTGGCCCCACACCCGCTTCGGGGCATAGGTGGCGCCGCAGGAGATGACGGGCCGCTGGAAGCCGAAGCCCAGGACGGCGGTGCGTACGGGCTTCGCGAGCTCCTCGATCACCGCGATCTGCTTCACCTGTCCGCGCTGCACCCGAGGCGCGAGGCCCTGGTACACATCCAGCAGGAAGACGGTCGCTTCCTGGGAGGTGGGCGCTTCCGGCAGCGCCGTCTCCACGACCGGCGGCCGCTCGCGAGGGCGGAGCGGCACGGGGTTGTAGAACCCGAGCTGACCCTCCCGGGGCCTCACCAGCGCCCACTTCCCGTCGAGCGTGCCCAGGTAGATCGCGCCCCGCCCGGAGACCAGGAAGCGCTCGCCGTCGAGGGGCGTCGGCCCCTCAAAGGGGCCCTGCACATGGTTGCCGGAGCCCTCGTTGACCCTGCCGATATCGACGCCGGGGGTGAGGTTCGTGATCGCCTGCTGTGAGTTCACGCCCCACTCGCGGTCGATGACCCCCACGGCGCCGCGAATCGGGCCGTTGTGGGCGGTAAGCGTCGAGAGGATGCGGGAGCCGCCCGGTAGCGCACGCGCCTCCACGAAGGTCGCGGGGCTGAGCACACGGTTTCCGTAGAACACGGAGAGCCCCGTCCCGTCGGGGTTGATGGCCCAGAGGCTCTGAATCGGGATCGCGGGCTTGTCCACGTACTCCCAGCGGCTGTAGAGGATGCGGCCATCGGGCAGGACACTGGGAGTGAAGTCGTTCACGTAGTTCGCGGAGAGCTTCCGCACGTTGCCGCCGTCGCCGTCCATGCGGTAGAGCACCCCCGAAGGGGTCACAAAGCAGAGCGCAAAGACCTGCGCGCGCGTCGAGATGAAGGCGATGCCACCATCGGGCAGCCAGCAGGCGTTGTAGTCGTGCCACGCGCCGTCGGTGAGCTGTGTCAGGCCGGTGCCGTCGGCGTTGATGCGGTAGATGTGATAGCCTTCCTGGGGCGTGCGGCGCCAGCTGAAGATGATCCGACGCCCGTCCCAGGAGACGTCGCAGTCCATGATCTGCCCCTCGGGTGAGGCGACCAACTCGGTCAGCTGCCCGTCGGGCGTCGGCGGCGAGAGAGCATACAGCCCTCCACCGGGCCGAAAGCCCTCGCACGAGGCGGTGTAGACGTGCGAGGGGTTCAGCTCATACCGCCTCACGGCCAGCAGGCGGTCGAAGCCTAGCTTCCGCCCCACGACGAGCCGGGTAAGCCGCGGGTCTTCCTCGGGGGCATCCCAGCCCTCCTTCAGGAAGCGCGGCAGCCGGTCCAGTGGCGCGGGCTCGCCGTACACTTGCACCTCGGCCGCGCCCGGGTTCGGACCACCGTAGGAGTTCAGGAACCGCAGCCTCAGCTTCTGCGCCTCGCGCGGCCCGAGGGTGACGACCTGCGGCCCGGCCCCGAGCTGGAACTCACCGCGGGCCGCCGGCTCCGTAGCGTCGTCCAGGTAGACCTCGTACTGCCTCATGCACTCCTCGACCAGGATCGCGGTCCGACCGAAGTAGACGAGGTCCTGGATCGGGGTCGGACGACCCCAGGTGAAGGTGAGCTCGGCCTGATGCGCACCCCGCGTGGCCCAAGTCCGGCCGGCGTCATCGCCGCTGAAGGCCGCCGGGATCACCCCGTCTACTGCGCCACGCGCCCCGTACTGCTCGTTGTACTCAGAGGAGGCCGTCACGCTCGCGTTCTGAGCCAAGTTCCGGGGCAGGTGCTTCAGCTTCGGCAGCACATCGTCCGGCGGGCTCTCGCCGTACACCTCGATCTCCGCCGCGCCGGGGTTTGGGCCGCCGTAGGAGTTCAGAAAGCGCACTGTGACCTTGCGGACCTCGGTCGGGGGAACGGGGATCCGCTGCGGCCCGGCGTTCATCTCAAAGGTCCCCCGCGCAGCCGGCTCCGTACTCTCGTCGAGCAGGACCTCGTAGTCGCGGAAGCACTCCTCGATCAGCCAGGAGGCGCGGGCATAGTAGATGATCTCAGCCACCTTCACCGGCGCGTCCCACTCCAGCGTGAAGGTCCCCCGGCCACCGGCCACAGCGCCGTCGAGCGCCCATGTATGCCCGTAGTCGTTCTTGTCAAACAACTCGGGGATCACGCCATCGACGGCATGTTGGGCCAGCAGTTGGGTGCCGCCGTGGTCGTACTGAGAGGAAGCGGCGACCTTCGCCTGCGGCGCGAGGTTCCCCGGCGCCGACCAGCCATTGGGGATGGCCAGGAGCGTGGAGATCAGCGCCCACCAGATGAGCATCGGTCGTCTCCCTTCAGAGCCTTGTGCAGAGGATGGCACGCCTACAGGGCCAGCTCCGTGCGAGCGATCATCTCGTCCTGCATGAGCGGCGAGAGACGCACGAAGTAGTCGGAGTAACCGGCGACGCGCACGAGGAGATCCGCGTAGTCCTCGGGATGCTCCCGAGCGGCGCGGAGCGTGTCGGCGTCGACGGTCGTGACCTGCGTCTGGAACCCGCCACGGGCGAAGTAGGTGCGGACCAGCGCCGCGAGCTTCCGCCGCTGCTCGGCGCTGGCCAGGGCGGCGCGCGAGAACTTCATGTTGAAGGCGACGCCGCCGATGAGCGGGGTGTGATCGAAGGAGGTCACGGAGAGCGCCGCCGCGGTCGGGCCTCGGTTCGCCCGGCCGGGGGAGGGATCCGGTCCTGGGCTGAGGGCGACGCCCGCCAGCCGACCGTCCGGGGTTGCGCCCGTGCCGCGGCCCAACTCCCCGTGCATGATCCACGCGAAGAGGCCGGGCTCATAGGTGCTGTCGAAGACCACTCGATGGCGGTGGCAGTGCTCCACGGCCGCTTCCATGATCCGGCCCGCCAGGGCGTCAACCTCGGGATCATCGTTGCCGTACTTCCCGGGCTCGTGGATGAGCCGCCGACGCCACGCCTCGTCCCCCTCGAAGTTGCGCTGGAGCATGGCGTGCAGCTCCCGCCAGGCCAGCTCCCCTGACCCGAAGACGAACCGCTGCAGCGCCGCGAGGCCGTCGGTGGCGGTCGCGAGCCCGACGAAGCTGCACTCGATCCAGTTGTACCGCGCGCCGCCGCAGTCGAGGTCCTGCCCGCTCTCGAGGCAATCATGCACGAAGCAGGAGGTCAGCGGGAAGTGCCGATGCGCGAGGCAAGAGTGTCTCAGTCGGTTCTGCTCCGCCACGCCCGCCGCGATCTGGCCCCCCAGGCGTGCAGCGTACTCAGCGAAGAGAGCGTCGAGATCGGCCGGGGCCGCGAGTCGGCCCTCCGCGACCTCGCCGATCAGGTCCAGCAGGATCTGCGGGAGGTTGTAGTACGGGCTCGCGACCCAGACGTTGCTCTTCCCGGAGGGCGTGATCTCGACGCAAGTCGAGTTCATGTAGTCACAGGCATCCTCGAGGGGCAGTCCCATGCGCTGCAGCGACTCGGTGATGACCTCATCGTTGAAGAGCGCAGGCTGACTCACCCCCTCCGCGAGGATCGCCAACGCCAGGTCGAGCAGCTCCGGGTCGGTGTCGCGATGCACGCGCAGGCCCGCCGAGGGATAGGCCATGCGCGTGTGATCCACGGCGCGGAGCGCCATCCATGTGAGTTCGTTGGTCACGTCCCGGCCCTCGGCATCCCGCCCGCCGAGGAGCATCCCGATCGCCAGCCCCGAGCCGATGTAGTGGTTGAAGGTGACGAAGAAGCAGTCCAGCAGCTCCTGCGCACCCTCCGGGGTCAGCCGCCCGCTCTCCAGGTCAGCGCGCAGATAGGGGATCAGCCACCGGTCGAGGCTGCCGGGCGAGGTCAGCCCGGCGCCGTCCACCACATTCGCCGCAAAGAGCAGGAAGTGCGCGGACTGCAGCGCCTCACGGAACGTCTCCGCCGGACCGGCCGGCACGCGCCGGCACACCTCCGCGATCTCCCGCAGCTCCTCCGCGCGCTCCGGGTTCCCGCACTCCTCCGCCAGGCGCTCCGCCGCCTCCGCGTAGTGCGCTGCGAAGTCGCAGAGGCCGTCCAGAGCCTCACGCGCCGCGCGGTAGAAGGCCAGCTTCGGCGCCGCCTCCGGATCGACCGGATCGAGCGCAGCCGCCAACGCCTCGATGTCAGCCTGCACCCCTCGACAGCCGCGCGTCAGCAGCCGCTCCAGGTCGGGGGCCATGTGCCCGGCCTGCCCCCATCCAGCCGGCTGCGCCGCCATGAACTCCCCGGCCGCCTGCAGGCGCGCCGCCTCTTCCTCGGTCAACGGTCGACTGGGAATCCGTCCGACGAGGAGATCATCCGGCCCTATCTCCGGGGTCAGATTCCGTAGCACGTGCGCCACGCGCTGTCCTCGCCGGAGCCCCCACCACGTCTCCCCGCGCGTGGCCATCCACGACTCGCCGCCGTGTAGCGCGGTCTCCACGTTGGGGGGAACGGGTGTGCAAAGCGCATGGTCGCGCAGGCGGAGAACGCGCTCTGTGGGGAGGGTGCGGGCGCTGAGCGTCACGTCAACCGTGGCCATGGAGGGTGTCCCGGAAAGGCGAGTTGTGCCCCGGCGAGGCGGGCAAGTCCCAGCCGAATCAACGCCCCAGGAGCGGCGTACACCTCAACTACTCCGGCTTCCGCTCCGGCAGCGTCAGCGTCACCTTCACCGGCGCCTGCACATCATACGAGTATGGCGACCGCCGCGTCACGCTCACCGCATAGGGCCACACAACCTCGTCGCCAACCCCGTAGTCGTACACCGTGAACCACGAGCCCTCCGAGAACTGCCCGGCCAGGGCCTCGGCCGTCGCCTCGGGGGCCGCCGCGGCGTCGAGGAGCGCCGCGTGACCGCTGCGCACCTCGTTCAGGCGGTAGCTGGCCGTGCCGGCGGCGTTCTCCAGCCGCGCACCCTCGTAGTAGCCATAGTACTGCAACGTGAAGGGCGACTCGGTGAGGACGCGGTGGTCCGCAACTCCGGTCACCTTCCCGGTCCCGATGCACGAGTCCATGTCGAGCGAGAGGCGGGTGCCGCCTTCCGTCTTCTCAGCGGCGAGCACCTTGTAGGCGATCCGCCGCGCCCCGTTCACGATGAAGATCGAGGCCCCCACCATCGCCTGCGGCGCCTCCGGAGCCGGGGCCACAGTAATCGTCTCGGTCGCACGATCGACGGCGGTGATGGTGGCCCTGAACTCGGGGCTCTCGATCCGCAGCCCAAAGTCGCCCTTCTGGAGGACCGTTCCCCCGATGAGCGACATCGCGACCGGCTCCCCGTCCTTCTCGGCCCAGAGCCCGAAGCGCCCCGCGAACCGAAAGCCCCCTTCGGCAGTCCGCTCGACGGTTGGGGCACTGGATGAGAAGAGCGTGTCCGTGCGTCCCTCGGTCTCCACTCGGCAGGCGGCGGCCGGGAAGCCCGCCTCGTCCGGCCCCGCGAGTGCCAGCGGCGCCGCCGAGCGGATGGCGGGCTGGTCCGGGTAGGGCTCGATGAGGCTCAGTACTTGCGTCCGAACGGGCGCCGCGCCGGCATGGTGCAGCATCACCCACTTCATCTCGTAGGGCGAGCCGCCGGACGCCGCCTTGCCGTCGGTGAGGTTCACCTCCACCGGAGAACCGTCTGCACCCGCCGCCTGCACCACGCTCAGCCGCACCCCCAGGCCGTCGCCGGTCTTCAGCTTCCAGTCCGCCGACCAGGGCGCGCTCGAACGGCCGCGCTCGACGTTATACAGGTGCGGGAACACGAAGTTGAAGCCCCGCCAGCCGTAGCTGGAGTTCAGACTGCAGCCGTTCGCCTCCATCCACGTCGCATCCGCGTACGGGACCTCCGGTCCGGCCAGCGTACCGGTCGCCTGCTTCTCCAGCGCGATGCCCTCGGTCGCGAAGTCGCCCTCCTGGCAGTGGAAAGCCCACCAGTGCTTCTCGCCGCCCGAGATGCGGTAGAGGTCGACGCAGTAGAAGCGGTCCGGGCCCAGGTCGATGAGGGCCAGTTGCCGTCGCTGCCAGTAGTCCGGGTCGGGAGCTGTGCGGGAGCCGTCCTCTGAGTACTCGGGATGCGCGATGGCCCGCGCCTCCGCGACATGGGCCACTCCGGCGTCCGCCAGCAGCTCCGCCCGCGCGATCAGGCTTTGCTCGGGGAGCTGCCGCGCGAGATGGTGGGACGACCACGCGTACTCCCAGTACCCCCAGTTGCGCGGGTAGCCCATGTGGTTCAGGATCTTGCCTTGGTACGCTTCCAGGCCGATGTCCATCAGGTCGTCCTGGACATGGCCCCGGGCCCGGCCGTACCGCAGCCAGAGCGCCCGCTTCGCGTCGCCCTCGCCGCCGCGGAGGATCGCGATGCCGTAGCCGTCATGTAGCGAGCTGGCGTCATTCCAGTTGTCCGGCCACTTCGCGGCCTCGGCTTCGATCTGCTCGCGGGTGAAGGGGAACGCGCGGGAGGGCTGCCACCCGCGCGTGTTGGCCAGCGCCCAGGCGAGCTTCGGCGAGGGGAACAGCCGGTAGGCGTGCTCGAACGCCTCGAGGCTCGCGCTGTGGAAGGTGATCTTCGGCAGCTTCGCGTACGAAGGGTAGCTGCCGCCGTCGCCGATCTGCGGGTAGTCGCGGTCGATGGTGACCGTGTCCATGCAGAAGTCGAAGATGTTCCGGTACCGCCGCGAGCGCGCGGCGGAGGGGTACTGGTCCTCGGGATAGGCTTCCGGACGCAGCTCCCGCAGATGCTCGACCGACTCCACGATGGGCCCCAAGGCGGTGACGTGCATCGAGTTGTACCCGCCCATTGACTCGTAGGGCGAGCCGTCGCGGAAGAACGTATTCGGCACGAAGACCCGCATCTTCCCTTCGCCGTCGTAGAGCCAGTCGAGGAACTCCCCGCCGCGCGCGTAGTCGAGGACCTCCGCCGTGCGCGCCAGGCCGAGCTGCGTGTGGGGCTCGTTCGAGTCGAGGGCGCCGTCCATGGTGGCCTGCATCCAGACGGCGAAGAGGTTCTCCTCGATGAAGCGCCGCACGTCCGTCGAGGTCTGCACACCGAAGCCCTTCGCCTGGAGGTAGGGCACGATGTCCGGGTCCTGCTCGATGGCGGGGAAGATCTTGTCGTACGCCTCGGCATGGGTCCACAGGTAGCTTGGGTTGTCGACGCCGTACACTGTCAGCGCCGAGGCGTGGATGATCGGCCCCTCATCGAAGCGCCCTTGGCCGAACCGCTCGACTTGGCTCTGCGAGTTCCGGTGCCGATGCTGAGTCATCGTCGCCAGGTAGGCGTACTCCACCGCGAGACGACTGAAGGCCACGAGGGCTTTGTGCAGGTACTTCACGTCGCCGGTGGCGAGGTAGGCCTGGGCGCAGTCCGGGGCCACCTTCAGCATCTCGTGACAGTAGAGCTGACAGAGCTCCGCGATGAAGCCGTAGTGCCTGCCGTCCTGCACGTACCCGCCGCCAATACCGTCGTCGGGGAAGTCGCCGCTGGTGAAGTCGCCGTTCGCGAAGTCGTTCGACGGGTACACCTCATGGCCGACCGGGCACTCGATCTTCCACGAGTACGGGTGGGTTAGGGTCTTGATCCACGGGTAGTAGGCGCGGATCTTGTAGACCTCGGTCCCGTGCACGGGGCAGCCGTGGCTCACATTCACCCAGTGCCAGCGCGGGATGGTCATGTCGGGCTGCAGCGCCCAGATAGCGTCGTCGTCCATCGAGGCCCACTGCTCGCCGCGCCCGGGGCCGCCGACCTTCGCGGCCTCGCGGTCCGCGTCGGTGGTGACGGTCTGACGTTGCTTCAGCTCGGGGAGAGGTTCGCCCACGGGCCACCGGCGCGGCAGCTGCACCCCCTTCAGCTCGCGGAAGGCCTGGAGGTCCTCGAACGACCAGATGGTGAGCGGAACCACGACCTCGCCGTCCGGGTGCGCGAACCGTAGCTCCGTCTCACCGGGCTTCACGGCGCGGAAGTAGTACCGCCTCTCCTCCTTCTTCGCGGGAAGCGGCGTCTGATCGAGCAGCACGACGCCCTCCGGCACGCTGACCGGAATCTCCGCTGTCTCGACCGGGGCCTTCAGCGCCACCATGAACAGCCGGTCTACGCCGACCACATCCGGCGCGTACAGGACGCGCTCATCCTGAGCCATCACGCTCATGCTTGCCACCAGTAAGAGGATCGCCATCAACCCGCGCCTCATCGCTGTGCTGAGTACCCCCCGATCGCCTATGCCCCTTCGGCGAGCGTCGCCCTCGCCCCTCCCCGGCGCGGGCATCCCCCACCGCGGAGCGCGGAGGCACGGCCCACCGGCATGTGGAGTGCAGGGACGGCTGGGGGGGTGGCCAACCGGGGGCCGTCCGGGCTACCGTCGCCGACGCCGAAGCGGGTAATGGGGAAAGAGGCGCCTCCAGTCGCGCGGTGTCAGCACCACGCAGTCCCGCACGTAGAGGCGTTCCCAGCGCTCAGACGCCTCGTGGCGCAGGCGGTGGAGGAGGCGGCTCTTGAACTGGCCAAGCAGTGCATGGTCGGACGCCCGCCCGTCCAGACCTACCACGACGACGAACAGCATTGGGCGGTCATCACGCGCCATCAGATGCAGGAACGTGTAGCTGTCCCGTGCCTTGGGTACCAGCTCACCGTTGATCAGCTCGTTCGTCCCGAGCCTCCCACGGAATGCCTCGCGAGCGGGCTCGGGATCCCTGGCCTGACCGGGGTCTTTGACCTCTACGAGCAGGACCTCGGAGCTGTCGGTGACCACGAAGTCCACGAGCTTCATGCCTTCCGGGATGGGTACTCCTTGGAGGTCCAGGCGCTCGGCGTGTACCGCCCGACTGAAGTCGAACTCCAGACCGCCTTCCGCCAACACCGACATCACCCGGTCCCTCCCCCACTGAGCGCGCGCCGGACGTCGCGATCATAGAGGTCCATGAACGTGTCGGCGATGGCATTGGGCTGGATCGCCACGTAGTCCTCTGTGGTCGACAGGCGGACCGTCCCGTCCTCTTCGCCACGCCACAGGGCGTGATAGGCGACATGGTCGTCGGGGGCCGTCTGTAGGTCGAACTCCTTGAGCGTAACGTAGTCATGCGTCGCAATGAAGACCTGAACACCCATGCGCTGCAGCTCCAGCAGCACCTCCACCACGACCCGCATGAGGTTAGGGTTGAGGTTCGCTTCCGGCTCGTCCCAGAACAGCACGGACCCGCTCAGCAGCGTGCCGTTCTGGAGCAACAGCGACAGGAGCGCGAGTTTGCGGACGCCTTCCGCCACCAAGGTCAGTTCGAGGTTGCCCTGCTTGCTCCGAAGGAAGAACTCCTCCTTCTTCATGGTAACCCTGCCCTCGATGGCCTTCCTGATCCGCTCCATGAATCGTCGACGCTCGTCGCTTGGGGGTCCCTTCGGGAGTGGGCGGTAGGCGCGGTCCACGATGTCGGCGTACACTTCCTCGAAGTGTATCTCCCGTTCGGCGTACAGCGACCTGAACCCAGGTGCGTTCGCCAGCATCTCCTTCACGGGAATGTACGCGCACTCGATCGGGACAGCGCTCCATCGGCGTGCCCCCTGCACTGAGGCGGAGGCCGCTGTCTCCGCGTGGTTCGAGAACCGGACCCGCAGCTCCGCCCCATCTCGGCGGACGACGCCGGCAGAGGCCCAAATGCTCCCGACTTGGCGGTGGGCCAGCCGCCCTAGTTGCCTCTGGTGCGGCAGGAACACGCGGAGGAGCTTGTCTGCGTAGCTCTCCTTGGTCTTGGCCACCGCACAGGCGGCATACGCCACCTTGAGAAGGTGCGTCTTGCCCGTCCCGTTCGCGCCGATGAACACGTTGATGCCCGAGGACGGGTTGAGGCGCAGCTTCGGGAAGGCCGTGAAGTTCTCCAGCTCAATCCTCGTGATCACGCCGTCGCCTCCCGCTCAGGTCGATGGGACGTCCACTTCGTCACACCTGACCCTCGCCCCTCCCCGGCTACTCCGGGGCCCGAGGTAGCCGCACCAGGCGTCCCAGAGCCTCGCGCGGCCCTCCGGGGAGACGCGCTGCGCCAGCTCCTCCCGCGTGCAGCCCTCGTCGAGGAGGCGCTTCGCTTCCTTCGCCGCGCCGATGAAGGCGTGGACCTTCGGAACGGTCTCGGGCTCGCACATCACCGCTTCGATGTAGGTGATGACGCCGTTGGCCCCGTCGACGGCGGACTGGAAGACGAAGTCCTCCACCTCCTGCACGCTCATCTCCCGATAGTGGAAGGACCCGAGCCGCCAGGTGAACGG
>Ga0233425_10010189_pt1 | contig 11547 bp, 5 predicted proteins | sample Watercolumn_Towu_2_FD_181712 | JGI IMG/M metagenome (GOLD analysis project Ga0233425, IMG submission 181712) | Freshwater microbial communities from Lake Towuti, South Sulawesi, Indonesia - Watercolumn_Towuti2014_140_MG | ecosystem: Environmental > Aquatic > Freshwater > Lake | place: Indonesia...
TACCAACCGTCGAGGCGGGGCAAGCAGTCGCGGCACGGTCCCAGCGGTCGCCAGCGTCAGCCGATGCCGGCAAAACGGCAGATTTGGAAACCGATCTGCCCCGCTCGACGACGTCGGACAGAACGGCTGATCTTGGCACGACTGCCCAGGCCGACGGTTCCCAATCCGATCCTTCCCAAGTTGAGCTGTCCAACGACGCCAGCGAATCCGCGGATAATTCGGTGCCGGAGCCGGCGCCGAAGGGACCGGAGCCGCCGGCAGTTGCCGGGGCCGCGGCGGTCGCACAGGCACCGCCCCCACCCTGGCAAGATGCGCTGTCGGAAGACGGGCCATTGCCGTCGTTCGAGCAAGTCTGTTTTGACACCTTCGAGACCGGCAAATTTCTGCCTCGACGCGAATATCTCGAAAAGTGGTTCGAGCCGCTGGACGGTCAGCCGCAGCGGATCGTCGATGCGCGGACCACGGTCGGCCAATGCGCCGGCATCGACGGAGTGTTGCGGCTCAAATCCCCGCTGGGGCCGCACCACGGGCTGCGCGTCTGGATGGAAAGCTATCAGCGGTTGCAAATTCAGTTGTATCACGGTTTGCAGGGCGTAGCGCTGGTTTACCACGAGGACGACAACTGGCGCTGGTCGGCCTATCGCATCGAACGCGAATCGCCGAACATGCCGCCGAAGTCCTGGACCCTGCTGGCGACGGACGACGGGCGGGCTCGGCGCACCAATCTGCGGCTGGGTGGACCGATGGAAATCCGCCCCGCGCATGGTGAGGTGTTGGTGACGCGCGGCGACGTCGTCCTCGTTCGCGCGCCGTTCCCCGCGGCCGTACCGGACGAAGTGCTGTTTTCCGGCAAGGCAACATTCTACGGCATTGCGATGGTGCGCAGCGCGCCGCCGCCGCCCCTTCCGCATGCGGATGCGGCGGGCGAACCGATGATATTGCGTCCGGCCGATGCGACCTGGATCGAACAACTGGGGACCAATGCCAAGCTGGATAAACTGCCCGACGGTGCCATTCAACTGCAGGCCGAGATGGCGGCTGCGCGCGGTTGGGCGATGATGCCGTTGCCAACGGGTCAGTTGCGCGAAGTGGTGCTGAGAATCGAACAGGCCGGGCCCGGCGCCGGGATCTTTCTTGGCAAACCAGGCGAGCGGCCCGGGCAGGTCGTGCGCTGGATGCAAGACCGTCGCAACGGCGGTCTCTGCCTTGCGGTACGTGGCGACGAGGACGCCCGCGAGGACAATTATCCCAGCGTCGCCGAACATTATCTGGCGGTGAATCCCGGCAACAACTGGCTGCGGCTGGTCGTCGGTTCGGGCGTCGCCCGATGCTGGACCGGCAGCGACGGTCTGCATTGGGCGGAAATTGAGCAGACATTGCCGGTGCCGCTGGGAGCGACCCATCTGGGGTTGCATCATGTGGCGATGTCGGCCGGCTGTGGCCTGCGGCTGGTGCACTGCGAGGTCCGGCCGCTGGACGCGCTGACCGCAATGGTCCCCGAATCCGTTTTGAAGAAGGCTCCCCCCATCCTCGACGCGACCACACGCGAAATGTGGCTGCAGCAGGTCGATCCGAGTCGTCCCAGCGACGTGGAGCTTTCGGTCTGGCGCCGAGCGGCAGCACTACGGACGTTGGCCGCCGGCTGCACGCGAATTATCGGTGAACCGCTGTTGCTCGACCTGCTGGCCGATCTACCTCAATTGGACTGGCCGGTCGATCGCCAGTTGCGCGCGCTGGAGCAGGCATCCCTGCTGTTCGACCTGCGCAATACGCATGCCGTCGTCCCCCTGCTGGTCGAGCGATATCAGCAGTTGGGACAGGCCCTGTTTCGCGCCGGTGGGCGCAGCCCTTGTTCCGATATTCGTTCGGCGTTCATGCACCTGCCACTCGACACGAAAGCCAATTATCCACTCGTTGATCCGCAATTGGTGCGATTGGAACTCCTGTCGCACCTGTATCACGCGGCATGGGATGACGCGCTGGACTTCTGCCGCCGCGTACGATTCTTTCATCATCAGGAGAATGTACCCCTGCTGGACTGGGGCGATTCGTTGGCACGTCGCGAGAGCCTTTCCGGCGAACGGGCATCACGTCGATTTGCGGCCCAGCGCAGCGAGCCGCGCGCGAGCCGGCCTCGTGGCCTGGAGCCAGCGATGCGACCCAAGCCAGGCTGGGCGCATCCTTGGATCGAGGAGTTAGATAAGGATACGTACAATACGCTTGGCGAGTTCCAGGCGATCCTCGAGTCCGGATCAGCCGATGACGCCGCGCGACTAGTCGCGGCGATGACGGTCGATGCAACGCGAGGGTTGGCACGCTGGGGCAGTGACGAGTCGCTGCTGGTGACCATGCCGGTCGCCGTACAGCACGCCGTTCGCAGCTCCCCGGCATTGCGCGAGGCCCTGAACCGCAATCATGCCGCGATTGCTCGAGTGCGTATCCGGGAAGCGATTGCGGCGGGGGACGTGACGGCCGTCCGGATGGCAGCCGTCCAGTTTGAACCAACGGAATTTGCCACCGAAGCTCGACAGTGGCTGGGCGATCGAGCCTTGTCGGAGGGGCAATTTGATCTCGCGCTGGGAGAGTACCAGCGTGCCGCCCGATCATTGACGGAGATTCCCGATGCGCTGTCCGCCCGGCTGCGTCTTGCCGGCGCGATGTTGGGGTTGCATTTTCATGGTGGAGCCAACGCGGATGTTTCCATTGGGGAACGCCGCTGGTCGGCAGGCGAATTCGACGCCATGCTTGCCGAGTTGCGCAGCAGCAGCGGGCTCGCCGCTCCCGCGAACGCCCAGGCAGGGGCGAGTGGCGGTGGCGCAGCCCCCGCCGCTTTGCAAGATCGCTCTGCGATCGATTCTCGCGGCATCCGCAGCGAATTGCGCCTGCACCCCGCACCGATGCCCGGCAATTTCCAGGTGCAGGTCCGAGCAGCGATCGACGGTCCGCTCGGCGAAGCGCCCGGCGAGGAAATCCTGCGTGGACTGAACAGGTTGAAGGTCGATTGGGCCGGCAACCAGATCGCCGCACTGGCGGACGACAAGAATCTGTTCGTCTCCAATCGGTTCCAACTCGCCGCCTACCATCTCGAAACCGGCCAGCGCATCTGGCAAGCCGCGCCCCCGGGCTTGAAGGCCCTGCGCTCGCGCGACTGGACCAACGTCGCCATGCGACCGGTCTCGCTCGGGAACGCCCTGTTCGTGCGCATGCTGTACGGTGACGGTCCGATTCTGGTGAGCGTCGACAAGGCGACCGGCCGTCTGCTCTGGGCCGGCAGCGATTGGAAAGGGCAGTGGGTGGTGTCGGATCCGATCCCTCGGCACGATCGGCTGTTGGCGTTAACGCTGCAAAGGCTCGATCTGAATGAGAGTATCCTGCGGCTGACCGCGATCGATCCGGAGAGCGGCGACATTCTGGCGCAATCCGACCTCCTGCGACTTTCGCAAACTTGGCACGTTCGTCATGTCTGCGAACTGTTGCCTCGCGACAATGGCTTGATCGCCGTGCTTGGCGGAGTCGTGCTCTGCTGCGGTTACGATGGTGATCTGCAATGGCTGCGACAACATGTCGTTTTGCCATTGGATGAGGAGTCCGAGACTTGCGCGCAAACTCACGACCGCCCGTTGCTGCATGAAGGATTGCTGTGCTACGCTCAGCCGGGAGTGCGAACGGTCGACTGTGTTCATCCCGAAACCGGTCAGCTGCGCTGGTCCACGTTGATGCCCGATATCCGCGGAGTCGTCGGCTGGCGGGCGGGCGTGGTGGTCGTACAGACCGACGCTGGCTTCTCTGGCCTGAGCGAGAAAACCGGTCAGGTTATCTGGACGACGCGCGCCGCGGGCATCCTGACCGTGCAGATGGATGGTCCGGCTGTCGGGGCGGCTCCCGCGACCGATGCATCGGCGTGGATCTTGATCAGCCGCACCTTGCCGGTCGACGGCGCAAAGAAATTTCGTCCTCAACTGGATTGGCTGGATGTAACCACGGGAGCCATCCGTGCCTCGGCGGCGCTGCCAGCATTGGACGACGAAGATCCCCGATTGGGACCAGCCATTGCCGGCCCCAATCGCACCTGGGTGTTTTTTGGCCGAGGGCCACACGATCCGCGGCGCGAACTTGTGGAATTGGTCCGGCTGCCCTGATTTCCATCAGCAGTCGAAGCCAGATGCCAGAGGGTGGGGCGATGAATGTTCAGGGTAAGGTGGCGTTAATTACCGGAGGGGCTACGGGACTTGGTCGCGCCACCGGGCAAGCGCTGGCGCGGCTCGGATGTCGCATCGCCGTCAATCACGTCATCGCGACACGCCTTGAGGCCGAACAGGCGGCGGCGGAAATCTCGTCGTTGGGTGTAGCATCGATGTCGGTCGAGGCCGATGTAACGGACTCGGATGCCTGCCGCCGAATGGCCGACGCGGTCGTTTCGAAACTCGGACGACTCGACATTCTCATCAACTGCGCTGGTGTGACGCGCTTCATTCCCCACTCCGCCCTGGACGATTTGCGCGACGACGATTGGGACTTCATCCTGGGCGTGAATGTCATCGGTACGTTCCATGCTGCTCGGGCGTGCCGCAATGCTCTTTCGGTGAATGGCGGCGTGATCATCAATGTGGCCAGCACTGCCGGGATCAGTGCCGCAGGCAGCTCGATTCCCTATGCAGTTTCCAAGGCCGGCGTGATCACACTGACCACGGCGCTCGCCCGCGTCATGGCACCGAAGGTGCGGGTCAACGCGGTCGCTCCGGGGTTCATCGACGGACGATGGATGCGTGAAGGGCTGGCCGAGCGATACGATGCTTCTTGTGAGAACTTTGCCACGGTCAGCGCGCTGGGCCGGGTATGTCAGCCGTCGGACGTCGCCGACGCGATTGTGAGCTTGATCAGCGGTTCTGACATGGTCACGGGACAGACGCTGGTCTGCGATGGCGGTGCCCTGCTCGCCGATCCGGCCAGTCAGAGCATCCGCAGCCGCTAACATCCTGTTGAAGATTCCACGGCATCAAGGAACTCGCGTTTACGTCTTTAACTTTGCGGTTTGGAGGGCTTCGTCCCGAATTTTGCCTCGTACTGCGCTGCAAACCGCGCTTCATGTTCCGGATGACAGACAAAGCACTGCGATTCGGGACGATCGTGAGTCTTGCACCAGTCCCCTTTTTTCTGGAACTCGGCGGCCAGCTTGCTGTCGCACAGTCCGCAAACCTCCTCGGGAACGCCATGTTCGTTGCACCACCAGCCGGAATGGTCGGCCGCGTCGTGGATATCGCTCGTTTTCTCAGCACTCACGGGTGCGGTATTCCTTTCACCACAGCCACTGCCGAGTACGGAGATCATCATCATCATCATCATCATTGCCGACCAAATTCCATTCTTCATACGTCGCTCCTCTGTGGAGTCAAGGAATCTTTCATTGCCGCCGCCGAAACCGTTTCGGCGGTTTTGCGATTAACCGTTGCTTGCCCAGGAATGTTGCGTATTACCGGGGAATTGAAGATCAGATACAGAACGCGCAGGACCAGCAGCGACATGATCATCGCGCCCAGGACTCCGCCGATCACCACGGTGGCGAGCGGCCGCTGTACTTCGGCGCCCACGCCTTCACTGAACGCCATGGGCAGGAATCCGAGGCTCGCCACGAGCGTGGTCATCAAGACCGGGCGCAGCCGCGTGACCGCCGCCTGTGTTACGGCATCGTCCAGCGCCATCCCTTGTTGTCGCAGCTGTCGGATGTACGAGACCAGGATCATGTCGTCGAGAACCGCCACTCCCGACATGGCAATGAAACCGATGCCCGCCGAAATCGAGAACGGCATTTCCCGCAGCCACAAGGCGAAGATACCTCCGACCCAGGCGAACGGAATTCCGGTGAACACCCGCAGCGCGTCGATCATGTTGCGGTAGGTTAGATAGAGCAGGACCAGGATTAGCGTCAACGACAAGGGAACCACGATTAACAGCCGCGCCTGGGCGCGCTGCAGGTGCTCGAACTGGCCGCCGTACTCGATCCGATAACGGGCCGACGGCAGCGAGACTTTGTCCGCGATTTTGTGCCGCGCTTCGGCGACAAAGGAGCCCAGGTCGCGCCCCCGTACGTTCGCCGTGATGGTGATCCGGCGTTGACCCCATTCACGCGTGATCGTCGACGGTCCTTCGACGGTTTCGATCGAAGCCAGACGCGAAAGCGGTATCCACTCGCCGGATGGCGTCACGATCAACAGTCCGCTGATTGCCTCGGCGCTGTCACGGAATTCCTCCGGCAGCCGCACGATCAGAGGAAAACGCAAGGGGCCCTCGACAATATCCCCGACCGCTCTGCCACCGATCGATTCCACCAGCGCCAGTACGGCTGCCGCGGGTACTCCGTACCTGCCGATCTGATCCTGATCGACCTTGATCTGCAGCATTGGTTGACCGGTGACCTGTTCGACCGCGACATCGGCGGCGCCGTCGATCGCCGTAAGAACTCGTTCGATCTCCTGCGCCTTACTGACCAGGAGTTTGAAATCGTCGCCGAACAGCTTCACTCCCAGGTCGGAGCGTACTCCAGAGACCATTTCGTTGAGTCGCATCTCGATCGGTTGAGAATACGCCAATCGTTGCCCCGGCAAGTCCCGTAGTGTCTGGTGGATTTTCTCGGTGAGTTCCGTCTGCGTTCTGGCTTTCGTCCATTTTGCCCGCGGCCGGAGAGCCAGAAACGTGTCGGTCAACTCAACACCCATCGGGTCGGTGGCGACTTCGGCCGTGCCGATGCGGCTCCAGACGTTTTCCACTTCGTCCGGAAACTCGGCCAGGATCACCTGCTCCATTTTGGTGTTGTATCGAATCGATTCGCCCAGGTCGGTCCCCGCCCGCCTGACGACGCCGATCGCGATCGCGCCCTCCGAGAGCCTTGGAACAAACTCCGACCCGAGGTGGGGAGCGATCATTCCGAATGCCAGGATCAGAACGCTGATCGCGAAGCCGACGACCGCCAGCCGGTGGTGCATGGCGAATTGCAGGATCGGGTAATGGATCGCATGCGCCACACGCATCAGCAGCGGTTCGCGTTCCACGACGCGTCGTGGGAGCAGCAGACTGGCCAACACGGGCATCAGCGTCACGGAAAGGACCATCGAACCGAAAAGCGCGAAAGTGACGGTCAGCGCCATGGGACGGAACATCTTGCCTTCGATTCCTTCGAGCGTCAGGATCGGCAGGTAGACGATCATGATGATCAATTCGCCGAACATAGTCGGTTTGCGCACTTCGATGGCCGCATCGCGTATGATCTGCAGCCGGCTCCTGCCGGCGTTTTCGCCCTGCGCCATGTGTCGTACGCAGTTTTCGATCATGACGACCGAACTATCGACGACAAGTCCGAAATCGATCGCCCCCAGGCTAAGCAGGCTGGCGGCAATTCCGAACCGGTACATGCCGGCGAAAGCGCAGAGCATCGAGAGCGGTATGGCCAGCGCTACGACGGCCGCGGCACGCAGGTTGCCCAGGAAGGCAAACAGCACAGCGATCACGAGCAGTCCGCCTTCGAACAGGTTTTGTCGCACCGTATCGATCACGTAGTCGATCAGCTGGGTGCGGTCATAGACGGGTTGGACCTGCACGTTGGCCGGCAATGCGCTTTCCAGCGACCGCAACCTCGCTTTCATGGCCCGTGTCACTTCGTGGCTGTTCTCACCCATCAGCATGAAGCCGAGCCCCAGCACCGCCTCGCCGCGGCCGTTGGCGGTTACCGCTCCACGACGAATCTCGTGCCCGATGGCCACGTCGCCGAGATCCGACACCCGAATCGGCACGCCATCTCTGGCGGCAATCACGATCCGCTCGATTTCCTCGATATTCGATGTGCGCCCCAGTCCCTGCACCAGCAGCATGCCGCTCGGCTGTCGGATATTTCCGCCGCCGACATTGAGATTGTTGTTCTGGACGGCAGCCACCACCTGATCGAACGTGATGCGAAACTTGATGAGCCGGTCGGGATTCAACTGGATCTGGTACTGTTTGACGTAACCGCCCCAACTGTTGATTTCCGCGGCTCCTCGGACGGTGCGCAGGGGAGGCTTGATGACCCAGTCGTGGACCGTGCGCATTTCCGTCGCATCACCGCCTTGCCCCGTGACGACGTAATGCAGTACCTCGCCCAATCCGGTGGCGATCGGGCCCATTTGCGGGCGCGAGATGCCTGGCGGTAGCTCGACCGACCCCAGCCGTTCGTTGATGAGCTGGCGGGCGAAATAGATGTCGATGCCGTCTTCGAACACGACGACGACTTGGGAAAAGCCGAATTTGGAAACGGACCGAAGCTGCTCCAGGCCGGGCAGCCCGCTGATCGCCTGTTCGACAGGAAAAGTAATCTGCCGCTCGACCTCCTCCGGACCGAGTGCGGGCGCCACCGTATTGATCTGCACCTGTACCGGCGTCGTGTCGGGAAATGCGTCGATTTCCAAGTGCGGCAGCGCGAGCGCACCGGCGACGCTTGCCGCCAGCACGCCCAGAATGACGATCAGGCGATTATGCAGCGAAAAGTCGATGATGCGATTGAGGAAATCCATGTGCGTCCGCGGCTCCGCTCAGCGATCGTGACAACCGCACCCCGCGCCGAGGGTGCCGTACAGCAGTTGGGCGAGCAGTACGTTACTGCCCTTGCTCGCCACGACTTCGCCAGGCAGTACGCCCGCCAACAGTTCAACGTAGTGATCGTCGCGTGCCCCGAGGCGGACCTGCCGAACGTGGAAGAATTTCGGCGCCGCTTTGTCAAAGAAACGCTTGTCCCGCACAAATACAAAATGCGCATCGGCGGTGGATTGCACCGCTTCCCGCGGTACGACGACGGCGCGCGGTTCCTCGCGCACGATAATTTGCCCCGAGCCGAAGGTTCTGTCGCGCAGCGTGCCGTCGTTGTTGACGACGGTAACTCGCACGTGCAGTGATCGGGTCGTGGCGTCGATCGCCGGGTTGATCCAGGAAATGTTGCCGGTTACCTGCTGGTCGCCGCTGTCCGAGACAAATCGGACCGGCATGCCCAGCCGGATGTAACGGGCATCTTCCTGCCGCACGTTGAGCATCAGCCACATGCGACGGGGATCGCTGACCGTGAACAGCGGCTTCGCGGTGTCGACGACCTCGCCGGCCACGACTTCGGACGCGATGAGCACACCTTCGCGAGGGGCGCGAATCGGGATCAAGTTCGCCGACTTCGTTCGCGCCGCCAGGGAATTGGCCAGGTCGGGTGACAGGCCCAGGAATCGCAATTCGGCGGCGAGTGCGGACGCAGGGAGTGATTCGAGATCTTCCGGCAACTCGAAACCCAGATTCTCCAGTGCCTGGCGCGCCGCGATCAATGCTACTTCGGCCTCGCGCAGTGCCCCTTCGGCTTCCACGGCCGATTTCTGCGCCACAGCTCCGGAACTGGCAATCGGCTTCAGCCGATCGGTCGTCGCCCTCCGCAATTGCATCTGCACGACCGCCTGCAGCAATTGCGACTTCGCCTGGCCCACCAGGGATGCATCGATAACACCGAGAATTTCGCCGGCCGCAACCGGGTCCCCGACGGACTTCAGCACGGCGGCGACCGCGCCGGGAGCCCGCGGGGAAAGATGTGCGACGCATGTCGGGTCGAAAATCAATTCGCCGTTCGCCGCGATCGCGTCGGTCATGGGGCGCTCGTGCACAACATCCACGTCGACTCCCGCCTTCGCCAGGCTTTCCGTCGATGCGAACTGCACGCGGCTCAGGTGCGTCGTGTCGCGGCTGTTGTTTTGCGGCCGGGCAAGCAGCCCGATCGCCTGCAGCGTGTCGTATTGGGGCAGGTGCGTCGCGATATCGAACTCGCCCGTCCGCTGCGCCATCGCTGGGAGCTGGGCCAACTCAGGGTGGTGAATGACGCACTCGGCGACACCATGCGCCTGGCAGAACCCAAAGGGCTCTGGCTTCGGCAGGATATGCGTCTGACACTCGATGCACTCCAATTCCGGCACCAGGTGCTCCGCGCACCATCGATCGCTGGTCGCGACCGGTGAGCCGAGGATTTGGGTGAGCTTCGGCATTTTCCAACCCGTTTGATGACCAAGATAGAACACGCCTCCAAGCAAGCAGAAAACCATGAGGTTGGGGACGAGCCGCAGCGGTTGCAGCCACCAGGCCGTTCGCGACGGAGCAACGAACCGTTGTTCGACCGACGGCGGCGAGGCGATCGGATTTGCCGGTCCAGACACGGTAGCCGACATGGCACTCTCCAGGATTCCGAAGGGGCGAAACCGAACGAAGGAGCTGGTTCAAGTCGAACCGATCCCTTCGACGACGCGGGCGGGAGAGGCCACGTTAGCAGCGAATGACAACGGTCGAGAGGGCGACCGACAGGAACTCTGACCCGATTGGCGGTTCGCCCGAGCAGAAATAACGCACGATACTCAGCGAATTGCCGCCCTCCTGCACCGTGGCCGTTCCGTTGCAAAATACCGGGCGGATGGAGTCGGCGGCCAACACGGGGCGGACCGCGGTCGTCGGCGAATGAGCCGCGATCAACAACGGAATGTGGATGCAGTCGCAGGGAAGCTGCATTTGGGACTCATCGTCGCCACGTCCCCCGTCTTCCTCCGCGTGAGCGCCGTATCCTGGCGCTGCTTGCGCCGAGCACCCCTGGTGGCTCGCAGTGGATTCACAGGGAGGCAACCCGCTATTGGCGCAGCAACCACAGGAATCGGGGCCGGAATCGACGCAGCAAAACGAGCCGTCCTGACCGAGGCAAACAAACAACCCAACGCCTCGTCCGGCGAACAATTGAGCTGCAGCAAGCATCAGGATCAACAACGGCTTGAACATGCGGGGCCCAGCAAAGCGTGGTCCAAAGGCGACACCGATCCGATTCTATCCGGTTTGCCGGCGTGCGTCATGAGCAGAACGCGAATTATTGACCCCGACGCGGTAATAGGCCGAGACGACACCCGGTATAAAGCCGAGAGGTAAAAGCCGAGACACCCAAAGATTTAGTAAGCCGAGACAATCCGAGACACCCAGAGATTTAATAAGCCGAGACAATCCGAGACACCCAGACGTTTTTAGCAAGACAATCCGAGACACCCAGAAGTCTCAAGCAATGTCAGACACTCGAACATTTTTCGAAAACTTTTCGTTGCCGCGCGTCGGTTTTTGGCACCTTGATGCGTTGTATATATGGGACCGAGCAGCGACACATCGGCGAAGTCATTCGGGACTGCTGCACGGCAGGTGCTGTGCACGAGTGTGCGCCCGTTCGTCCGGAACATACCTAAGGAGCCACGGATGCCGGGGCAAGCGCGAAAGGATATCGTTCAGGAAGGCGAAGTCGGCATCTACCATACCTGGTCGCGCTGCGTGCAGCGGGCCTGGCTGTGTGGATACGACCCGCTGACCCAGATCAACTTCGATTATCGCCGCGAATGGGTCAGTTCGCTGTTGAAGTACCTCGCCGGCGTCTTCGCCGTCGACGTGGGCAATTACAGCGTGCTCTCCAATCATCAGCACCTGATCGCCCGCACGCGGCCGGACATCTCCGCCCAGTGGAGCGACGAGGAAGTCGCC
>Ga0233425_10010190_pt1 | contig 11547 bp, 10 predicted proteins | sample Watercolumn_Towu_2_FD_181712 | JGI IMG/M metagenome (GOLD analysis project Ga0233425, IMG submission 181712) | Freshwater microbial communities from Lake Towuti, South Sulawesi, Indonesia - Watercolumn_Towuti2014_140_MG | ecosystem: Environmental > Aquatic > Freshwater > Lake | place...
TACACTCCATTTTGACCTTCCTCGATTTCTATTTGGTGTCGCAACTCCAAATTTATCGAAGAAGGTCTTTTTCTTCAACCTTTCCTGACTTTAAGAAAGCCCTGGAAACCGGCGTAAATCCGCTTGACGGTTTCAACTTCATCATGGTAATATAACCGCCCACTCGATGCGGGGTGGAGCAGTGGCAGCTCGTCGGGCTCATAACCCGAAGGTCGCAGGTTCAAGTCCTGCCCCCGCTACTATTGACCATGTTTTTTAGCATGGTCATTTTTTTATGGGCGCTTTTTAGCCTGACTACCTGATAAATCACCGTGATTTTTCCCCGCCGCGAATTGTATTCTTCGGGTACGCAAAGGCTACTTCGATAACGAAGGGGGCAATAGTACGCTAGTTGGATTTTTTTGTTTTTGCGCTTTGGTAAAACTGGAATGCCTGACCGCCACAAAACAAAAAAATCTGACCAGATGAGGGGAACATATACAAGGCTACTTGCTCACTATCGCCCATGATTGCAGAGGGGTACAACTACCGAACTATTGCTTACATCATAGGCGAACCGATAAAAAAACCGAATGCGGAAAGGCGGGGGAAAAATGCACTCGAAGAACAAACCAGAGCCGCCAGAGAACCGCGTAACGTTTAAGCAAGGTATTTGCCGCTGATTGGCTCTTATGTCGCTTCGCTCCCGTTCGCGGAGCATAGTACCGCCACCCTGCCAGCGTTCTGCCGCTCACCTGTTTGCTTACGCCTTCCCTAGTCCGAACCGCCTTCTATACTGGACAGCAAATCTTTCAAGACTTTTATCACCTCTCCCCTATCGCGTGACTTGCCGCCTTTGTTCAGTTTGCCTATCCTGTTTTTTATTTCTTCATCCTGTAAGACTGAGTAAAAGGTATCTGTAATTTCCATGTTCGAGTGCATTGCATTCATGCTAATCGCTTTGAAGTCCGCGATACTTTCCGCCCGCTCCAGTCCGTAGTGAATGTGTCCATGCCTGAATTTATGCGGGGAATGGTAGGTTAGTTTTTCCTGTGCCAGCCAGAGCCTAAAATCTTTCCTTGCTTTGGAATGACGATGTTCCCCGACTTCCAGCGCGTGCAGGTCAATTTGTCCCGTCTGTGGAGAAAGCGGAGCGAACCAGAAACCCGTATCAGGAAGAACCGACCTAACTTCATCGTCCCACTCTTGAACCACTTGCAGTAATTCGGGAATGTCTAATAAAAAGGTCTTTGCCGCTTTGCTGTTTTTTGTCCTTACTCCCATGCTGGGAAATTGCAAGACGGAACGATTAGACATATCCACCGCTTGAATGGGCAACGAAACAAACGCGCCTATTCTCATTCCCGACAGGTACAGAAAGACCAAGCCAGCCCGCGCCCGCCGTTCTCGAATTGTCCGCGCAGGGCATGAAGCAATTTTTAGTATTTCGTCAAACGTGACATAATCTTTATTCTTGGGCGTGTCTGATAACCGCTTGACCTTGACCGTTTTTATCCATGCTTGCTTGATGTGCTTATAACCCGTTTCATTTTCGGAAAGCCAGGTAAAGAATAATCGCGCAGTCGCCAAAGTCTTTTTGACGTACCCCGCCGATAAACGCCCATCCGCGCCATCCAGACGGCTTGTGAGCATGTATTCGGGGAAAGTCGGTCTAATCGTCGCCGCCCGTGAAAATGGCGTATCTTGCGCCCATTCCAACAGGTAGCGCGTTTCGATGACTTGGACCCGCATAGAGCTTTTGGAAAGCATGTCAACCTCTTGCCGATAAGCAAGATACCTTTTGACCATGCGCCAATTGATTTTATTTATCATCTTGCGCCGTGTCCCTTGCTTGCAATGATTTTTGTCAACCTACGCCCGCAGACAGGGCAGACGCTCAACAGATAAACAAGATCGCCGCTTCGCTTTTCCTGTGCCTGATAAATCTTGACGCCCTGCTTGCAAGTCTTGCAGAATGTTTCATCTTGCGCCAGCGGGACTTTGGCATAAAAGACGCCGTACCAATCCGCGAAGGCTTTGCCGTTTATCAGGATATGATTTTTTTCGTCACGTTCCGATGGACAGCCCAACGGGACATAGACCTGATAAATCTGGTCAATATGAAAACCGACTTCCGCCGCTAATTCTTTGGGCGTGTAGAGCATATCAAACAACGCCTTGACCTTTGTTCTTTGCTTGCCGTCCAAACGACCTTGTAAAGTTATTTTCGTCATTGTGTTTTTACCTTGCGAATGTCGCAGGTTTTCGGGCGACCTGTCACCCGAAAACCTTTTCGACATACCCGCATTAGTCGTAACAAAACGCGGGACTGTATCGTAACAACCGTCACGCGGAGAGCGTGTCAAAGTGCGGGACTGTATCGTGTCAAATCCCGCGTCACACGTTGAAAGCAAAGACGCCTTGATAACCGTTTGAAACTCTGATGACCATTTCCGTGTTGACCGTGACGCCGTTCTCGATGTCAATCCATTGGATGACTTCGCCGTCAGTCTGGCAGATGGTCATAGTCGCGCCGCGCCTTTGAAAATCGGCAAGCAGTTCGGAAAGCGACTGACTAAATTCATTGTCACAGGTTGGGAGTTCTGGAATATCCCGCAGACCAAGCACATTAGAGAAATAAGCAATTTTCATTTTTAGCCTCTTGAATTTTTGATACAATTGCAACGCCGTGCCGTTACTTGTTTCGATTAGCCTCTTGACAAGTAATGTCACGGCATTACTTGTCCCTGCGCTAGGGGAGTACTTCGCGCAACCTCACCACCTTTCAAAAAGATTTATTGCGCCAATTGCAAGACGCTTGCATACCGCGACCTATCCCGCGTTTTTCTTGCTTTGGTTGTAAGACCGTTCAACCAGAACCGCGCTTCTTCTTTTCCCTTGACATCTTCAAGGACAGAAAGAGAAACGATAACTTGACGCTCTACCCAATTTTCCATCTTGGAAAGCGCAACCCGCCGCGCCGATGAAATTTTCAATTCCGCTTTTTGTGTCATGGCAAGGAAAGCCACCCACCAATCAGTATTTACAAAATCAATGAATTGCCTGACATGCGCCTTGACTGTGTTTTCCCATTCCGCCCAAGACTTTGAAAAGACATCGAGACAAACTTCATGCGCCCGTTCATCTCGCATTTGAAATTCAAGACGAGTATCCCCGCGCTTGTTATAAACTCTAACCATCCTGTCCGATGACTTGGAACCCGCGTAAACTGTCATTGTCCCAACTTCGCCATTTTCGCGCAGTTTGAAAGGACTTTGTTCAATTCGGATACTTTCATTTTCTGGTGATGGATCACGCTTGATAAGTGATACAAGATTTTCAGACATTAGCCCATCCAAGAAATCTTGGGGAGAGAAGGGAACGCCGTCAAAAGCAAAATCAGCACGCTTGACAGAGAAACGAATATTATTTGTTTGAAGGTGTGAAACCAAATCTTGAAAGGCGGTAGGGAGCAGGCATTCACATGCTGAACCTGGAACTTCGATATGACAATGCTGTACTTTCGTCTTTTCATCCCCATAATCAAAATAGATTTTTGCCCCTTGCAACGCTTCAAGAATTTGTTTGTAACGCCTTGCGCCGTGACCCTTTTCAACCAGCACGCCAAGACCAAGCGCGAAGAATTGCGCCCAAAGTGCCTTGACCTTTTCCACGTCCTGAAAAATCGTAATTGCAAACCAGTGAACTGAAAACATAGTTTTATCTCCTGTTATCTAAAACTCCGCCCCTATGTCATTAGTTAGGGGCTTGCCCGCTTGGGGGCATGTGACGAAAATCGGCTGCGGGCGGGCGGTACTCCTCACGTCCGTTCCGTCCGTCCTCACCGCTTTTCTAGGGCGTGTGGAACATGGGAGCGGGCTACTCTTGGCTAGTGCTTGACGATTAGCAAATGGCAATCTAACCAGCCAGCCAAGAGGGTTTGACGATATAAAGAATTACTTGAAGTCAAATATAAGTTATCGCCGTTATTATGTCAAGGTATTCTGAATTTATAATATAAGAAATTCTTGAAAGGCGGTAGCCATGAACGCGATTGAACTAAACGATAAAATTGTTGAGAAAATAAAAAGCGCGAGAAACGAAAGAGAGTTCCCCCAAAAAAAGATAGCGGATGAATTGAATAAAACATCTGCCGCAATTTCAGATATGGAACGCGGAAAAGTAATGGTTTCGGCAAGTGAACTTTATATAATCGCCAAGTTGCTTGATAAACCGATTGAATATTTTTATGGGGAGGACTTCGGCGGTAAAGAGGTTGAAGATATTATCGCGGTAACACGATTACAAGACCCCGAAACAAAACTAAGCACAATTCAACTTGCAAGAATGATGATGAAATTACAAAGTATTGGGAAGAAAGCAGAAAAATATAAAAAGGGGAAAGATATTCCGAATGAGTTAGTACAAGAATTCTACGATACGTTTATCCCCTTTTCGCAAGCAATAAATCTGATGGCTGAAAAAATAAGCGAGTTACGAAACCAGTTTGACGAAGAACTAAAGATTAGAGGGATAAAGACAGAAAAATAGTAAATAGTTGTATTCCATTCGGAGAAGTCCAGTCCGCCGAAGGTCGCAGGTTCAAGTCCTGCCCCCGCTACTCAAAAACCACAGTCCATGAGACTGTGGTTTTATTTTTGGGTCAAACTTGCTATCGTCGGCACGCGACGGGCGTTAAATTTCCCGGTCATGTTCCGCATCGAAAACGTGGGAATGCATGTTTGCAATCCACTGTTTGCCGTCTTCGGTCAGGCGGAGATAAGTGAGCGCATCCTGAATATACGGGTTGACGCTGTTCCAATAGAAGGAAGCGTAATTTTTCCGCAGATCGTTAGGGGCTTTGTAGCCGTATTTTTCATTGATGCCCAACTCGTGAAATTCATAGAACAAGGCGGGGGATTTTCGCAAATAGTCGGGGTCGCCCAATTGACCGATGAAATCCGCCGCGCGCACCAGCCCGCCCAACCCCTTCGTATCTTTGTAGAAATCATCGGGCGGGGACGGAAAACGGGTCATCTCGATATAGGAGGCAATGACCTCCGCATCGACGAACTTGTCCATGTCGCGCAAAAGGCTTGTTCCAAAACGCTCACGGACAAACAACTTGCTGCGGTTGACGTGATAGGATGTCAGCGCCACATCGGTGCCTTCGGGCGAAACGTACACCATCTCATCCTCCACACCGGTGGCAAACATATCTTTCGTGTCGGTCCTGCATACGCCTTTGACATATCCAATATCATGACACATGACGGCAATCATATAATGCATCCAGTCGCGCGGGGTAATGCCGCCTTCGCGCAAATGCTTGCCCTCGATGATTGCTTGACCTGCCAGCGCCACCATGATGGTATGGTCGACATCATGATAGAGCGCGTCGGAGTTGGCGATGTTCTCCAGCGCCAGCCGCCCGCACCAGGTCACGATGCGTCCGAAGTCGATATCGATATCGCCGTAGGTGCGCTGGTACACCGTCCGCAACTGCTCGACGAACATATCAATCACCAATTCCTGCCAGTTAATCATGTCTGCCTGCCTTGGTGTTAAAATAGAAAAAAATTATTTGCCGTTGAATACAAGATCAGGAGATTTTGCATTCCATTCAACGATATTTACAGTTTATCAGAAAGTCAAACGGGCGATGTAACCAACTTTAGAAAAGGAGAAACGTATGGGCATCTTCGAATGGGTAATGGCTGGTTCCGGATTACTGCTCACCTTTGTAAGCGTCATTTGCAGTGTTTTGCTTCCACTGTTGATTCTCGGCGGGTTGGGATATTTCCTGTACAGACGAAACCAGCAGAGCATGGCGTACCGCCAATCCACGCAGGCGTGGCAAAGCACAACGGGAACTGTGGTTATGTCGTCTACACAAAGGAAGCGCACGGGAAGAAGTTATTCCGATTATCCTGTTGTTGTTTACCTCTATCAAGTAAATGGGCAGCAATACCAAAGCCAGCGGATCAAGGCTGGCGAACAATTTCTTAATGTCCGTTTGAGCGGGCAAGCGGAAGCGACTGTTCAAAAATACCAGATTGGTTCCACGGTGACGGTTTACTACAACCCATCGAATCCCGCTGAATCTGTTTTGGAAAGGTAATTCAACCATTCAAAAGCCACCCCTCATCCTGATCGTCGGCCCGACGGCTGTCGGCAAGACCGAACTCTCCATCCAACTGGCAGAGAAGTTCAATGGCGAGGTTGTCTCGGCGGATTCGCGTCTCTTCTACCGCGGCATGGACATCGGCACTGCCAAGCCTTCACGCGAGGAGATGGCACGGGTTCCGCACCATTTAATCGACATCGTCAATCCCGACGAGACTTTAAGTTTGGCGGTCTTCCAGCAGATGGCAAAGGAAACCATTGCGGAGATTCACCGGCGCGGAAAACTCCCCCTTCTGGTCGGTGGAACGGGACAATACGTCCGCGCGGTGACGGAAGGTTGGGCGCCGCCCGAAGTTACAGCGGATGAGCGGTTACGTGAGGTTTTGGAAAGTCTCGCAAAAGAGCAGAGCCCTTATTGGCTACACGACAAGTTGCGCATTCTCGACCCCGAAGCGGCGGATAAAATCGACGCCCGCAACGTGAGGCGCACGATCCGCGCTTTGGAGGTCATCTTGACAACGGGCAGGAAGTTTTCCACCCAACGCGGACAGGTCGAGTCACCCTACCAGTTGACAACCATCGGGTTGATTCGTCCGCGCGAAGAGTTATACCGTCGGGTGGACGAACGCATTGACCTGATGTTCGCCACCGGATTCGTGAACGAGGTGAAAGGGCTACTCGAAAAAGGTTACTCCCCTGCCCTGCCCAGCATGTCGGCAATCGGGTACAGGGAAGCTGTCCGCGTGGCAAAGGGTGAATGGAGTGAGGATCAGGCAAAGGTCGAGATGCGACGCATGACGCGAATCTTCGTGCGGCGGCAATCCAACTGGTTCAAGGAATCCGATCCGCAGATTCGCTGGTTTCATCCAAATCAAAAAGAGGAGGTCGAAATCCATTTGCAAGGCGTGTTGATTGGCTTATAATAGTTTCAAGATACGTTTTGTCCATAATCTGACCCATTGCCAAAGGAGAAGGAGATATGAGCAATAAACCGTGGCTGGCACATTACGACAAGGGTGTGCCTCAGACAATCGAATACCCGCAAGCCCCGCTGTTTCACTTTTTGGAGGAAGCCGCGCGCAAATACCCTGACCGTGCCTGTACGATATTCAAAGGCGCGGTCATTTCATACAAGGATATGGAGGCGCAGACCAATGCAATGGCGGCGGCGCTGGTCGAGATGGGCGTGAAGAAGGGTGACCGTGTGGGAATCTTCATGCCAAACCTGCCGCAGTTTGTGATTGCATATTACGGCATTCTCAAGGCTGGCGGCGTGGTGGTGGCAGTCAACCCCACCTATCCTGTGGATGAAATCGTCTTCCCGGTCAAGGATGCGAACATCGAGGTAATGTTCGTTTTGAGCCGTTTCTACAACAAGGTAAAGGAAGCACAGAAGAAATCGGGACTGAAAAAGGTCATCGTCTCCAACATCAAAGAGAGCCTGCCGCCTGTGCTGCGACTGCTCTTCACGTTGGCAAAGGAGAAAAAGGAAGGCGACCGCCTCGACGGGTTGGAGAGCGGCGATTTCTGGATGCAGGATCTGCTAAAGAAACATGCGAGTGCGCCCAGACCCAAGGTGGAAGTCAACCCCGACGATACGGCAATCTTCCAATATTCGGGTGGGACGACGGGCGTGCCAAAGGGCGCGGTTGCCATGCACCGCAACGTGGTGGCAAACACTCTGCAAATCAAATCATGGATGCCCTCCCTTGTCCCCGGCGAGGAAGTGGTGCTGATGGGCATTCCGTTGTTCCACGTCTACGGCATGGTGGCTGGGATGAACTTTGCGCTGGCGAACGGCGCGAGCATGGTGATGGTGCCAAACGCCCGTGATTTAAAGGATGTGCTGGACAATATCAGCAAATACAAAGCCACGATCTTCCCCGGCGTGCCGCTGCTCTACAACGGCATCAATAATCATCCCGACGTGAAGGCTGGAAAATATAACCTTTCTTCCATCAAGGCTTGTATTTCAGGCTCCGCGCCGTTGATGCGCGAAACAAAGGAAAAATTCGAGGCATTGACCGGCGGCAAGGTTTTCGAGGGCTACGGTCTCTCCGAAGCGCCCACCGCCACCCACTGCAATCCGCTCGAAGGGGAGAACAAGACGGGTTCCATCGGGATGCCCCTGCCCGATGTGGAGGTGAAACTCATCAGCCTTGATGATGGTGAGACAGAACTTCCGCAGGGCGAAATTGGCGAGATCGTGCTTCACGGTCCACAGGTGATGAAGGGCTATCACAACATGCCCACCGAAACCGAAAACTCCCTGCGCAAGTTGAAGGACGGCAAGACCTGGCTCTTCACCGGCGACATCGCCCGCATGGACGAGGACGGTTACTTCTACATCGTCGACCGCAAGAAGGAACTCATCAAGCCCGGCGGCTTCCAAGTCTGGCCCCGCGAGGTGGAAGAAGCCATCATGAGCCATCCCAAGGTACTGGAGGTGGGCGTGGGCGGCATCCCCGACCCGCAGCGCGGTGAAACGGTCAAAGCGTGGATCGTGCTCAAGCCTGGCGAAAGCCTGTCGGAAGCCGAACTCAAAGCTTACTGCAAGGAACATCTCGCCCCCTACAAAGTACCCACCCATTACGAATTCCGTACTGAATTACCCAAGACCACCGTCGGCAAGATTCTGCGGCGCGAGTTGGTCAGGCAGCATAAGGAGGGGGGGAAGTAGACAGGTACACAGGTAGACAAGTACACAGGTAAAGAAAAAAGCCCCGGGAGATTTCCGGGACTTTTTTTACGTGTTTACTTGTCTACTTGTTTTACTTGCCTACCCACTCACGCCACCTGCGGTGTTCCGCTCTTCTTGCCAAGCGGTGAAGGGAAGAGTTTCTCGAATTCTTCACGGTTGATGGATTCAACTTCGAGAAGTTTCTGGGCGATCAAGTCCAACTGTTTGCGGTATTTCTTGACCAGCGACTTGGCAAGTTTGTACGAATCTTCCACAATCTTGCGGACTTCGCGGTCGATCTGCTCGGCAACAGCTTCGGAGTAATCGCGCTGTTCGGAGATTTCACGTCCGAGGAAGATCATTTCTTCCTTTTGACCGTAAGTCAGCGTGCCCATCTCGGCGCTCATGCCGAGACGTGTGACCATGGCGCGCGCCATGCGAGTCACCTGCTCGATGTCGTTGGAGGCACCGGAGGTGATGTCGTCGAAGATGAGTTCTTCAGCGGCACGCCCACCCAGCGCCATTGCCAGCGTGGCGAGAATCTTCTTGCGCGACATGAGGATGCGGTCTTCGTCGGGGCGGAACCAGGTCACGCCGCCGGCTTGTCCGCGCCCAACGATGGTCACTTTCTGGACGGGGTCGGCTTCGGCGATGGCGTTTGCCACAATCGCATGACCAGCCTCATGGTAGGCGATAATACGCTTCTCTTCATCGGAGATGAGGCGGGACTTGCGCTCCGGTCCCATCACCACACGCTCGATGGCTTCTTCCAATTCGGATTGTCCGATGGATTTCTTGTTGCGGCGGGCGGCGAGAATCGCGCCTTCGTTGACCAGGTTTTCGAGGTCGGCGCCGACGAAACCGGGGGTGCCGCGGGCAACCGAAGCAAGATCAGCCTGCGGGTCGAGGGGTTTGCCCTTGACGTGGACTTTGAGAATGGCTTCGCGTCCCTTCACATCGGGGCGATCCAAAGTCACACGGCGATCAAAACGACCGGGGCGCAGCAGCGCCGGGTCGAGAATATCGGGGCGGTTGGTGGCGGCGATGATGATGACATTGGTATCGGTGTCGAAGCCGTCCATTTCCACCAGCATCTGGTTCAGGGTCTGCTCACGTTCATCGTGCGAACCACCCAGCCCTGCGCCGCGTTGTCGACCAACGGCGTCGATTTCATCCACGAAAATGATGCAGGGCGAATGTCGCTTGGCCTGGTCGAAGAGGTCGCGCACGCGGCTCGCGCCCACGCCCACAAACATCTCGACGAACTCGGAACCTGAAATCGAGAAGAAAGGCACGCCCGCCTCACCGGAGACGGCTTTCGCCAAAAGGGTCTTGCCTGTTCCGGGAGGTCCAACCAATAAAACGCCCTTCGGGATGCGCGCACCAAGTTGAATGAACTTCTGCGGCTCTTTGAGAAATTCGACCACCTCTGCCAATTCCTGCTTTGACTCATCCGCCCCCGCCACATCGGCAAAGGTGACGGTGGGATGCTCGCCGCTGAACATGCGCGCGCGGGATTTTCCAAAGGACATGGCGGCATTGTTGCTGCCCTGCGCCTGTCGGAAAATGAACCACAACACGCCGCCCATCAGCAAAACGGGCAGGATGTAAAACGCGCCGCTCAAGACGCCAGTCCACACCGAGGGAGCGCTGACTTCGATATCCACGGTTGCGAGTTGATCGGGGGTCACGCCAAAGCTACGAAGCTGTTCCACCAGCGTGGTATCTGGCTCCTTGCGCGACTCAACTGCCTCGCTCTCAGTCCCTTGCGTGCTGACAACGCGGATGGTATCGTCGTTTTCGATAATGATGCGACCAACCTGCCCCGCCTGGACCTGCTTTGCCAGTTCGCTCAGGGTCAAGGCATCGGGCGCGGCGGCAGTCTCGCGGAATCCCATGTAAAACATGGCTCCGATGGCGATGATCAACAGGAAATACACAAAATACGATTGACTACGGGAATTCACGGAATCCTCCAAATTTGACTTTCGATGTCATTATACCAAGCCCAACCTTTGGACGGCGCGCGCATGGAAAATTTATATGATTCTCTAATACGGCTCATTTCGACGAAATCCCGTCCACCAGGAGGTCAGACCCGTCTTGCGATGAAAACAAAAGGATGTTTTATCTCAGTAAGGATGCGATGAAAAGCGAAAAACATACACGGGATAAAAGCAATTTCCCCAAAAGCCAAAGCCACTCTCCAATTGAGGCGCTTCCATATTAGAATTAGAACACTAAACCCTATGAAATCCGAATCCACAAACACACCCTCCCTAACGCGCTTCGCATGGCTGTCGATTGGCGCGGCGGTCGTCACAATTGCTTTGAAGACGATCGCATATTTCCTGACAGGCTCCGTCGGTCTGCTTTCAGACGCGCTCGAATCCCTGGTCAACCTCGTCGGCGCTTCGATGGCGCTTGCCATGTTGACCGTCGCCGCCCGCCCCGCGGACGAGGACCATGCCTACGGTCACAGCAAAGCCGAATATTTTTCGAGTGGCATGGAGGGAGCGCTGATCCTGATCGCCGCTGTAAGCATCATCGTTTCAGCCGCGCCCAGGCTTCTGGATCCCAAGCCGCTCGAACAAGTGGGATTGGGATTGGGGGTCTCGGTCGCGGCTTCGCTTATTAACCTCGGCGTGGCTCGCATCCTCCTGCGAGCTGGTAAACAACACAACTCCATCACCCTCGAAGCGGACGCACATCACCTGATGACCGATGTGTGGACGTCCGTGGGCGTATTGGGCGGTGTCGGG
>Ga0233425_10010191_pt1 | contig 11546 bp, 6 predicted proteins | sample Watercolumn_Towu_2_FD_181712 | JGI IMG/M metagenome (GOLD analysis project Ga0233425, IMG submission 181712) | Freshwater microbial communities from Lake Towuti, South Sulawesi, Indonesia - Watercolumn_Towuti2014_140_MG | ecosystem: Environmental > Aquatic > Freshwater > Lake | place: Indonesia...
ATATACTAGTTACAGGGAGCGTCGTCAACTTCTTTTTTTGACTTTTTTTCGTTCCTCAGCAGCAGTTCATCGAACCGATTTATCGCACTACTCGACACGCACTGGGAAGCCTCCTGGCGCGCCTTGCCCCAAGGCGGTTCGGCAAAAAAGAACGAATCGACAGCCCGCACAGCGAAGGAATTTCTTTCAAGACAGACGATTTGTAATAATATTCTTTCGTTCTGAAGACTTTTCTATGAATAAAATTGGCGCGACATGGTTGGTTGAGCGATACGCTCTCAAGACACGTCCCCTCGCGCACAGTTCGTTCATCGGCCCGAAAATGGTTCGCTGCGAACGGGCGGACGGGACGGTCGAGGAATTTTACATCCGCTCGTATCATCCCGGCAACCGGGCTTTGGACCATCTGGTTTTTGCCCTGAAATACGACGCGCTCGACCTGGATCTCTTCCGCAAGGTTTTTCGTCATATCGCGCCGCGGGAGATCGGGGACTTCGTGACGGAGACGCCCTCGGGGCGGTTTGCCCGCCAGATCGGGTTTTGGTATGAGGAGCTGACAGACACCGAGGTTCCTCTGAGGGTTCGCGTGACGGGAAACTACGTGGAACTCTTGGACTCGGAGCGCTACGTCACGGCTCGGGCGGCGGTCAGAAATGCCCGATGGCGCATTGCCAACAATGCCGTCGGCTCCGGAAAATTTCTGCCCCTCATCCGGCGGACTCCGGCGGTTGGCGCGGCGGAGCAGACCGACTGGCGGGCGATGGTCGCGGAAGCTCTGGGAGCCTTTGCCCAAGACGTGCTCCACTGGGCATTGGCCTTCCTCTATTTCAAGGAAACGAAATCTTCCTTCGCCATCGAGCGAGAGGAACCGGGCGCTTCGCGGGCGGAAAGGTTTGTGGCGATCCTGCACGGTGCCGGGCGCGACCCCAACCCCCTCGGCGAGGAAGTGCTGGCGCGCCTGCAAAACGCCATCGTGGATGAGCGCTACCGTGAAAGCGGCTTCCGCCTCCACCAAAACTACGTTGGCCAGACCACCGCGTATTGGAGTCTTCCCTACGGAGACTTGCCCCAAAACGGGTCATTGGGTTTCGAGGCGAGTTCTGCGCACCGGGCGGCATCGAGCATTTCCGTGTGGCCGTCGAGATAGATGACCGCGGCCTTGCCGTCGGCGGCATAGGGCGCGCTGGCGCCGTTGCGGGGGTTCAACGCGCCGTAGCCGGGGTAGGCGACGGCGGCCAAGGCGTGCGATTTTCCATCGTTGTCGGCGAACATCACGGTTTGAGAGGGCGGGTAGCGCACCGGTAAATTGCGCGGGGTGGTCCGGGTGAACTTGCTGTTGTAGCCGTAGGAGGCGATGATCCTGCTATAACTCGGGGCACCGTTGGAACCCCGTTCGGCGTTGGGCGAGCGGAGGACGGTCTTTTCATACCCGGTGGGCCAAAAGTTCCACACCCAAGTGTCTGTCGTGCCGGCTTTTGCCACAACCTCCGGGTAAAGCGCAGAAGCCATGGCATTATACCAGACATCTCCCAGCGGTCGCACACTGTCGTGGGAGACCGGATAATTCCCGTTGTTTTCCGAGGCCCAAAGGGTCGCGCCGTGATGGAGCTGCTTCAGGTTCGACAGCGTTTTTGCGGTTTTTGCAGCCGAAATGCCCCGGCCAACAGCCGGGATGAGCATCGCGGCCCAGAGGGCAATGATGGCCATGACGACAAGAATCTCGATGAGCGTCAGCCCCTCAGCCCGCGCCCCGGGGGAGCGAAGGCCGAAGCGGGGCAAACGGAGGAATGGTCGAACTGACCAGGCTGCCAGAGGGAACTGCATCGCGAGGAGAGAGACTACCGTTTGAGCAGGGATTCCATATTTCTCCAACCAGCTTCATCGATAGGAGCATCCCAAACGATCACCTGCGAGAATTGAACATCGGCTTTTCCTGTTCGATATGATCCACCAATTATGAATCTGTCCTCCGTTGCGCTGATAGCTCCGGCTGGAAACTCACCCTGATCCACCAGACTGCCGCTGCTGTCTTTCAGGCGCCACTGGAATTTCGTTCCTCCGGTCTCGCTTTTCCATGTGATCGCCAGCCAATACCAGGAACTCGGCTGCAGCTCCGGCAAGACTGTAAACTTGCGACCCACCGATTCAGAAGGAGCCGCGATGCGGAGCCTTGAATTGACGATGGCTGCCTCGATGCCGGGCTGCTCACCGGTGCGCCCGGCCAGGAGCAACTTGTCCGGACCAGTGATGGGCGGGAGAAACTCTGAAGGGGTGCGGAAGAGCAAGGCCAATGCACCTTCCGGAGAAGTGGTGATGCTGGTCGTCTCCGATCCTTCAACGACCGCACCTTGTTTCGGAGTGGATTCGCTGACAGAGAAACTTCCCCCAGACTCCCCCCAGAATCCGACGGTGGGAGGAGCCCACTGCACGCGCGCATACTTGATTTGTCCGCCCAGGTCATCGCCGCGGTTTTCATCGGGCGTCCCATCGAGCCAGAGCAGAGGTTTCTTCGACGTGGCTGACTCGACAGCCTTGGTCCAACCGCTCGGCTTATCTCCGGCGAGAGCGGCGGAAGGGCAGGCGGACAGGGCCACGAGGAGAAACGCTGCGGCATGGGCGAAACCAGTCGCCACACGCGCCAGGGGAGAAATGATCGGGGAAATCGCGTTCATGCCTCGAACCGTAAGTAGTTACATTGCCGTCGTCAAGGGATTTCTGCGGCTCTGAGGGAAATTCTCCGGAAGGGGCTGCCGATCCACCAGCCGTCCAGTTCCAGATGAATGGTCTTCTTTCTCGCATCTTCGTCTGCAGCGCAGGAAAATCCTTCGGATCCGAAAAAAAACTTGCGCTCCGTAAGTAGTTACATTATCGCTGAGTGTGTAGTGCAAGCCTCACGACTTCACGCAGCTCAAATCCCATTTCATGAATGCATCTCCCCGTTATACCCGCTCCGGCGACATTTCTTGGTTCTCGAATGACGCCTTTGGGCTGTTCGTTCACCTTGGCATCAATTCCTCGGCGGCCATCGAGCCATCATGGCCAATGAAGGCATTTCTTGCGGAGGATGCCGAGAACGACTCTTCGGAAAAATGGAGTCCCGAGCGTTACTACGGCCTTGCCCCGAAGTTCACTGCGGCCGCCTACGACCCGCAGCAGTGGGCCGCAGTGGCAAAGGAGGCCGGTTGTCGCTATGCCGTGCTGGGAACAAAACACCATGATGGTTTCTGCCTGTGGCCGACAAAAACGAAAGACCTTCACTCGGGCAATCACGGCCCAAAGCGCGATTTGGTGGGTCCGTTTGTTGAAGCCACCCGGAAGGCCGGCCTCAAGGTCGGGCTGTATTTGTCGCTCATCGACTGGGAGGATCCCGACTTTGTCTCAATGCCGGCTTCGGTTCGGTTTTCCTCGCCCGTGCGACCGGTGGAGTTCGATCCTGCGCGATGGCAACGCTTTCTTCAGCGTGTTTTCAAGCAGGTCGAGGAGCTCTTGACCAATTACGGGAAAATCGACCTCCTGTGGTTCGATGTGCCCGGGTGGGGCGGCGACCTCTGGCATGCGGACGAAATGAAAATGATGATGCTCGGCCTGCAGCCCCACATCATCTGCAATGACCGTCTCCCTGGAGCGGGCGATTTCGTAACGCCTGAGCAGCAAATTCCCGTTTCCCCGATTGCCGGGCCGTGGGAAACCTGCATGACGACGAACGAGACATGGGGCTATCACCCCGATCCTGCGAGATACAAGTCCGCCCGGTCTCTTGTGCGCGCGCTTTGTGAGATTCGCTCCCTGGGCGGCAACCTCCTCCTCAACGTGGGCCCGGATTGCGAAGCCAGATTCCCCGACATGGCCTGTCAGCGACTCCGCGAGGTCGGCGAGTGGCTGAGAAAATCCGGCGAGGCGATTTACGGAGCATCCCGGGGCTTGGATTACCGGCATTTCTGGGGTCCGAGCACTCGCAAGGGCAATACGCTCTATTGTCACCTCCCGGCAATCCCCAACCCGGATTTCGAACTCCGGGGCATCGCCGACGATCCGTGCCGGGTCTATCTTCTCCAATCCGGCGAGGATCTGCCGTTCCGACGCCTTGCGAACCGCATTGTGATCGACTGCGCGGACAAAACTCTGGATCCGTTCTGCCCGACAGTGGCTGTGGAGTTCGCTGCGCCACCGGCTTCCCTTCAATTCTCGTCGACCGTGTTCACGTCGAGGGGTGAGCGACTGTGGGAGGACAGACTCTGATCCTACCCGTCTACTTCATGTTCTAACTTGTCGAAAATGCCTATCCGTTCCCCTTTTCGCCTCTGCCCCTCTCCTGCCAGACAATTCGTGCGAGGTGCGGCTCTTGCCCTTGTGCTCGCTGTGGTCTCGGTGCCTGCCGGAATCGCCGCAGCTTCCGGACCAGCCATCCCGCTGACTCTGATCAACCACAGTGGAATGCCTGTTCACTCCGCTGCGGTCGATATCCCGCTGGGCAGCCTCGAACGTGTCGGAATCCCGGCCGGAACGCCGATTGAAGCTGTCAGTTCCTCCGGAGAGGTCCTCCCGGTGCAGCGTGTGGATCAGAATGGGAGCGACGTCGCGCAAGTCGTCGTGTCGCTCCTCGGCGGCGAACGGCTTGACCTCCAGATCCGCCCTGCAGAGAAGTGGCGGGCAGACATCGCCGAGACCGACTTCAATCAAGCCAGTCGTGAAGCGAGTCTGGGGAATGGATTGCTTGAATTCCGCTACCGTGACGGTCAATGGGGGCTTGATTTCCCGGCACAGGGACCAGAGGCCGGGCCGGGCCAGCTTTCCATCCTTGTCGGCTGTCAAATGAAATTCTGGTTGGACGCTGAGCGTCGGGGCCGGCTGATGGGTATGTCTCCCGAACAGGTTGGTAAACTTGGTCTGATCTCCTCGGCGGATGCCAAGTTGCTCAACGGAGCGACGAGGACTTTGCCGGACGGGGCTGTGGTCTTGGATCTCACTTATGGGTTCGACGGATTCGCCTCGGATGTCACATGGACCGAGACCTTTACCCTGCCGCCGGGCAAGCCCATTTTGTTGTATCAGGCACGTTTCGCCACAGCCGGAACAGCTGGCCGGTTTCTTGCTTATGTGGATCACGGCGCGGGAATTCACGGCTCCTTTGGCAAGCTCCTCCACGGGAAAACGCGTTTCAAATACCAAAATCCCAAGGAGCCCGCCCGCGTCCTTCTCTCCGGCAACGAAAACAGCTTCCTGCGCCTGGGCTGGCGCGCCGAGAGGTGTTGGGTGGGAATCGATTCCGAACTGGGATTCGGCGTCGGCATTTCGACTTCAAAAAACATCACGCGCTCTCTGCCGGGCAGCAGCGTGTGGACTATTTCGAACAACGGCTTTTTCGCGCGGGTCATCGACACCGAACAGGAACACCTGCCTTATGAGTTCTCCGAAGAGAAACCACTCGAACTCGGCTTCGCCTTCGTCGCCACTTCGGGTGGAGTGAGCATCTGGAATCAGACCCGGCAGCTTTTTGCATCGGTCACACAGGGGAAGTTGCCGCCGATTGCCACGGCCCTCGGAGTCTATCTCGATAACCGGCCACTCCAGGCGGCCGAGGTGGCTGGATTTCATGCGGACGGGACCTCGCTTGCGGGCCTTCCCATAACGGGCACGGTGCGCCGTGCGGCGATGGAAATTGATTTCGCCAGGCCGATGCGCTTGGTCGCCACCGCCGAAGCGGCCGACACCGACAACCTGATAACAATCAAAGCAATTCCTTGGGACCGTCCGAACGAGCCGATCCCATTGATCGTCCACGACCATGCAGGCGACGCGGAAATCGATTTCACCGAGGTCAGCGGATGGGGTGGCAAGCGGCAGAAGTTTGTCTTGGAGATCGACCAGCCCTCCAACAGCCGACTCGCGTCTTTACGTCTTGGTCCGTCCGGATTTCCCTCCCCTGAGCTCGACACCCCGGCCGATGGAATGCAACTGACCGATCTTGCCACCTTCTTCCGGTGGAAGCAGGTCAAGGGAGCGCTGGATTATGAACTCCAGCTTGCCCGCGAGGAATCCTTTGCCTCTCCTACGACGCTGCCGGTCCGTTCGGAAGTCGAGTGGCCCTATTTCATGCCTGCCGACAAGAAGCTTCCTGAGCCAGGCAAGTGGTTCTGGCGTGTGCGCGCGGTCGAGGAAGGGAATCCCGGGCAGTGGTCGGTGGTCCGGAGTTTCGAGGCGAACAACGACCATGCCGCCATACCGGTTAAAACCAAAATCTCCCCGGAACATCCGCTCTTCACCATGGAATCTTATCGGGTGAAAGACTTTGCCAAGTTTAAGAACACCATCCCCGGGGACGTCAAACCCTACGTGGCCATCAATTGCCACACCAAGTTTGACCCGATCGGTTTCCTCAAGCCGTTGCACGAATCGGGACAAATGGCATTCATCCGGACACATGTTCCCGGGCCGATGTCGCATTGGATGCCCCTCGGCGATGTCGAACGGGTGTTCCAAACCTACCCGAATGTCATCGGGATCACTGGCGGCGAAACGCTCTCGACCCACTACCAAGGCGGAGACAACCAGACCTATGTGAACAGGCTGCTGAAACTCTGCGGAAAATATGGGCGCATTTTCTACGATGCCGATGGAACCTATCCCGTCGAGAACAAGTGGGAGGCGCTTTACTCAAAAGAGGGTGAGATCATGAAGGAATACGCCGGACATTTGATCTTCGCCCAGAAAAACAACATCCTTCACCGGCAGTTCGTTTCTCAAAGCTCCATCCTCGGGCTCTATCTCGCCGGGGATCTCCTTGCGCAAGGGGCCTGGGAGGATGGCGGATGGTATTGGGAACAGGTCGGCTTCCGCAGGCTCGGCGAGATTCGGGGCCAGCGAGGAGGCGACACGCTGATGCCCCGCAATTTCTGGAACCTCAATTTCCTCATGGGCGTGGCCCGCGGCTGCACCGTCTTCAGCTTCGAAGGACAAACCGGGACGACCCCCGTGAGCCCGGGCTGGACGTTCGCAAAGAATGGCAAGCCCCCGCAGTTCAACCCGACTGCTTATTGGACCACCGAAGGCGAGTTGACGGAAACCTTCCACCGGTTCTGCCTCCCGTTCATCCGAGCGATCATCAAGCACAAGCTGGTGCCGACCAGGGAGCAGGTTCTCGATAATGTTCGCCTTGCCGTTTACAACGACGGGGTTCCCAAAACGGAGGACGGGGATCAGTATTACTTCGAGTGGGAGGGGCTCTATCGGGGAACCTTTGGATTCCGGGATATCGGCGTTTACCCCGGAACGCTCATGGAGTTTTTCCCGAACACCGGGCGATATTTCTTCATTCCCGTTTTCCCCCAAGGCAAGGTTGATCTTGGGCGAGGAATCCAAACGCTGCCCCTCTCCGAGTTGCTCGACGCGGAGGCCGTGCGCAGTCGATTCGACGCTGCTTACCCCGATTGGTATCGCGGAGAAGCGCTCGTCACGATTGTCGGGGATACGCTCTCGGTCCTGAACAGCCGCGAAAACGAAGATGTGACCGAGGCCTACGATGTTCCGCTCAAGGATCGAGGTCGATTCCAAGCGATCACAGGAAACATTGCGCCGCATTCCTATCTTGTTGGGAAATTCTCTGACGGCAACCGCCGCCTCTGGCTTCAGGCGAATGCCGAATACCCGGAACGCCCCACTGAGTTCGCCATCCGAATGATATCAAGGCCAAAGGTCTCAGTCGTTCCGGAATCGGCTGCCGTGCTGAATCAATGGGACGAAAAAACCAAGACCCTCTCGCTTCGGCTCACTCAAACAGATGGCGCAGTCGAGGTGGAGATCACAGAGTGAAATGCTAATAACCCACTTTCATGAATAGAAACTACAGATCCGCCATTATCGCCGCACACTTGGCTTTGCTTGCAACCGACGGACGCGCCGGAGAGCAGATGACCGTGACGGTAGTCAATTCCAGTGACAAGCCAGTTTATGCCACTGCGATAGGCATCCCTGCGGACGCGGCATCGAAAGCTGTCGGGGTGGCGGAGGATGTTCCGCTCGAGCTTGTCCGGGCAGACGGCACACCGGTTCCTCTTTTGCGTCAAGACTCAGATCGCGGCACGCAGCTCCGCGCGGTGCTTTCCTTGAAGCCCCGCGAGCGCATGGAGTTCACCATGCGGAAGGCGAAAGCGCGGGGAGTTCCCGGGGCCACGGCCTCGTTCGACCCCAAGACAGGTTCCGGTTCTCTGAGCAACGGGCTTCTGACTCTCGCCTATGCCGATAGAAATTGGTCCCTCGCATACGCCGACAACCCCGATGCGAAGATTTGCCAGAACAACCGACTGGACTTCTGGCTCTCGGGCGAGCAGCACGGGCGGCTGATGGGATTCAAAGAGGAAAAGCTTCGGGAAATGAACCTCCTGCGCTCGACCGACGATGCGACTTTGGTCGAAAGCAAAGCGGCCGCGAACCCGGATGGCTCGGCGACGCTTGTTCTCACTCACCGCTTCCCGGGCTGGGGCGAGAGCGTTCTTTGGGAAGAAACATTCACCCTGCAAGCCTTTGAGCCGGTTCTCATTTATAGAAACCGTTGGACCTGCACAAATGGCGAGACCCGCTACCTGACCTACGTCGATCTGGGGGCGGCCCTCAAAGGCGACTTTGGGTCCCTCCTCCAAGGCAAACTTCGTTTCAAGTATGACATCCCCGCCTCGGGCAGCGAGCAGACGGCCTCCGGGATCAGCGTCGCCAACACAACCGAGACCAGCACGGCAGGACCCCGGATTTTGCTTTCCGGCAAGAACAACAGCTTTACCCGGATATCCTGGCGCAACGAACGCTGCTGGGTGGGCGTCGATTCCGAACTCGGAAACGGCCTGGCTTTTTCCACACTGAAGGATGCCTATGTGCGCTTCATTCCCGGAAACTCGGTTTGGGCGATCAGCAACGGGGGCTACCTCATCCGACTGCTCGACGATGTCCAGGAAAACCAACCTTATGCGTTCAGCAAGGACAAACCCCTCGAGTTGGGCTTCGCAATCGCAGCAACCTGCGGAGAGGTTGGCATCTGGAACCAAGGGCGGAAACTCTTCAAAGCGGTCACCGGCCAGAAATCCCCCTCGGTTGGCGATGCTGCTGCCATCTATCTCAACGGCCAACCGGTCAAACCCGGCGAAACCTCCCGCCTGACTGCGCAGGTTGGTGACATGGATGCTTTCATGATCGATGGCACAACCCTGCGGGCGCATCTAGAAACCGATTTCACCCGCCCGTTTCATCTCATTGCCAAGGTCGCCGGAGCCACGCCGACAGATCCGCTCAAGATTGTCGCCACATCGGATCGCGGCGAAGCGTTCACACTGGCGACATTCGAGGGACCGGGGGAGAAGACCGTCGATTTTTCCGGGATCACCGGCTGGCTGCAAAGCCGCAGAATCTACACGCTGGAAGTTCTTCAGGGAGCCCGCGGCCACCTCGAGTCCCTGACGATCGAAAGCGCACCCTTTTCCTCGCCCGAACTGAACCTTCCGGCGGACGGGCTCAAGCTCACAGACATCGCCACCTTTTTCCGATGGGCCCAAGTCCGGGGTGCCATCGACTACGAGATTCAACTCGCCCGCTCAGCGGAATTTGAAGAACCGACCACACTCAATGTGCGTTCCGAAGTTCCCATGCCGTTTTACATGCCAAAAGACGCGGAACTTCCCGCATCCGGGGAGTGGTTCTGGCGGGTTCGTGCCATCGAGGATGGGAGACCGGGGCAGTGGTCCGCCACACGCCGATTCACGACGAACAAGGAGCTGCCGAAATCCGCCCTGGTCTTCAAACCCACACCCGAAGACCCGCTCTTCACCATCGAGGGCTGCCGGGTTCCCGACTGGAGCCGTTTCCAGAACACCTTCCCGCCGGATATCAAAGCAAATGTCGCCGTGAATACAGGAATCTATAACACGAACGACCACATTACCTATCTCCGCCCTCTTCGCGAAATCGGGGTCAAGGCATTTCTGCGCACGCACGGGCCCGGGCCGATGTCCCACTGGGCTCCCCTGTCAATGGTCGAGGAGATTTTTCAGACCTATCCGAATGTGATTGGCGTCACGGGCGGGGAAACCCTCTCTGTCCACTACCACGGGGGAGAGGGGGAAGCCTACATCCAGCGCTTGGTCAAGCTTTGCGCCAAATACGGCAGGCTGTTTTACGATGCCGACGGCTCCTACCCGAGTGAGAACAAATATCAGGCTCTCTTTGAAAAAAACAGCGCCTTCATGAAGGAATACAAAGACTTCTTCATCCTTGCGCAGAAAAACAACATCCTTCACCGTCAGTTCGTCTCTCAAAGTTCGGTGCTGGGTCTTTATCTGGCCGGAGATATCGTGGCCCAAGGAGCCTGGGAAGACGGTGGCTGGTACTGGCAGCAGGTCGGCTTCCGCAAATTGGGGGAAATCCTCGGCCAAAGGGGGGGGGACGTCACGAATATGCCACGGATTTTCTGGACCCTGAACCATGTCATGGGCCTGGCCCGCGGGTGTTCGGTGTTCAGTTTCGAGGGCCAGGTGGGAACCATGCCCGTCCCCAAAGGCTGGTTGGTCGCGGAGAAAGGGCTCCCTGAGATCACCGATGCCGCTTATCGCAATCCCGCCGCCTATTGGACAACCGATGGCGAACTCACCGAAACCTTCAACCGCTTCAGCCTTCCGTTCATTCGTGGAGTGCTCCGGCAGCGCATGGTGCCGACCAAGGAGGAAGTGTTGGGCAAGGTCAAGATTGCCGTGTTCAACGATGGGATCTCCCGAAAAGACGATGGCGATCAATATTACTACGAGTGGGAGGCTCTCTACCGCGGAACCTATGGCTTCCGTGATATTGGCGTCCATCCAGGAACTCTGATGGAGTTTTTTCCGAATACCGGACGCTTCTTTTTCATTCCGGTGTTGCCCCAAGGAGTCCGTGATTTGGGTCCAAACATTCAGATGCTTCCGCTCTCAAGGCTGGGAGATGAGGCACAGGTGAAGCGAATTTTTGAAAAGGCCTACCCCGCTTGGTATTCCGGCGACGCTTTTGTGGTGTATGTTGGTGACACACTGACTATTCTGAATTCCTGCGAGAATCTTGACGAGACCCAGACCTATTCGATTCCGCTTAATACTCGGGGCGCATTCCAAAACATCAGCGGAAAAGTCGGTCCGCATGCCTATCTGATCGGACGTTTCGAAGGTGGGAGCAATACACTTTGGCTCCAGGCCAACACTGAATACCCTGAACGCGAAACCGACTTGGCCCTAACATTGAAATCCCCGCCGACAGTCACCGTCACCCCCGCGAAAGCCGCCAAGGTTAACCGTTGGGACGAATCGACACGCACGCTCCATCTCGTGCTTTCACACGCTGAAGGTGCTGTAGATGTCACCATCTCCAAATAGCGCAATTGAGCCAGACCCCAAGCAACTATGAAAACTCGCCCTCTCCTTCTGCTCGCCATTGCGGCCGGCGTGATCCTCCCCCGGGTTGCCTCGGCCGACCAGCCTGCGCCCCCACGTGACCCCAACGTGCCGCTGGCGCCCGGCGAGGTGCCCGATGCCAAGTCG
>Ga0233425_10010192_pt1 | contig 11545 bp, 9 predicted proteins | sample Watercolumn_Towu_2_FD_181712 | JGI IMG/M metagenome (GOLD analysis project Ga0233425, IMG submission 181712) | Freshwater microbial communities from Lake Towuti, South Sulawesi, Indonesia - Watercolumn_Towuti2014_140_MG | ecosystem: Environmental > Aquatic > Freshwater > Lake | place: Indonesia...
AAGAAGACAAAAGAGGAAGACGAAGAAGAAGCCCGAAGAACCTCTATTTCATGCCATCTGCGTCTCGAAGAACTGGATCACGATCCCGCCGCGGACTGGATCACTTCTATCCCGCCGCCGAAGACCGTGGCAGAGGACCCCGCGCAGGCGGACAAGTTCTGGCAGGGTGTCCGCGCCGGAGTCGGGGATACGAACGACCCTCGAAGAGCGCTCCGCGTCTGGATGGAGCGACGGGGCGTGGCGAGCATTCCAGGGGAAAAGGCGCGGGGCAAGGCAGTCTCCCAGCACCAGAGGTTCAACCAGTGCATGTACGCCTGGCGGTGCTGGATGTCCGGAGCGCCGGTGAGCGAGGAAATCCTCGAGAGCGGCACGATACCGGAAGGGCCAGGCGTGAGGTCCGGCACCGAGTCTGGCGCCGAGACCGTCCCTGACGGCCGGGCGGAATCCACATCACCAGCCAGCGAAAGCTCTGGCGGCGGCGTGGCGGTCCCGGTCGACACCGAAGCCAGCGTGCCGGGGCCGGGGGAGACCGAGTAGGCGGAGTGACACGTGGTGCGGCCTGCGCGACAGGAGCGACTTGTCGAAGGACCGGGACCAGCGATGGTCTCGCCGTGGCTGACCGTCGAACAGGCCGTGTCGTACCTTGCTTTGTCCCGCTCCAGCCTCTACCGCGCCATCCAGGACGGCGACCTCGTTCCCGACGGTCGCGTCGGCCGCCGGCGCTCTCCCCGCTTCAAGGTCGAAAATCTGGACGCCTACGCAAGATCGGGCCTGGTAGTATCAGACCCTGACGATCTGGGGCGGCCTGGTGGAGGAGTTCAACGTGCTACAGATCAAGTACGAGAAGAAGACCCGCTACCCGGGCATAACGGAGGTCGGGCCGTCGAGGTACCGCCTCAGGGTCCGGTACGTGGACCCGAAGACGGGAAGGAGGAAACAGAAGATTCGGGTGTTCGAGGGAACCCTCAACGAGGCCGTGGTCGAGCAGGCCCGGCTCCATGGAAAGGAGGAACAACCCGCGACGTCGGAGCGGAAGCGGCTCGGCGACTACGCCGAGTCGTGGCTCGAGTGCAAGGCCGCGACAGTTAGTCCCAGCACAGCTCATCGGCTTGCCTGGCAGATTGGGTACCACATCGTCCCGAACCTTGGGGAGTTCTGGGTGGACGCCATCGATGTGGCTGACGTCCGAAAGTGGCAGGCCGAACTCCGGGTATTGGGTCTGGCCCCGGCGACAGTGAATTCCGCCCACCGTACCCTCAAGGCCATCCTGGACACCGCTGTGGCCGACGGGCTGATCGAAGCCAATCCGGCCAAGGCAGTGTCAGCGATCAGGGAGGGTCGCACCAGAGGCGCTCGTGGCACAGTGCTCACCCCCAATCAACTGGGCCTCTTCCTGGCCACCGGCGAACGTCTCGTTGCCGAGGGTGAGATCTCCTCCGACCTGTTCACAATGATCGCCATGCTCGCCCTCTGTGGCATGAGATTTGGCGAGGTCGCAGCGGCGGAGTGGGGAGACCTGGGGGATGGAATGCTGCACATCGAGCGGGCGGTCTGGCACCGAAAGGTCGGTACTACAAAGACCGACGACCCGAGGGTGGTGCCGGTTCCAGACATGGTGTTGAGGCTCCTGCAGGTCCAGCGGCAGCGGCTCCTGGCGATGCAACATCCGGCCCTGTCCGAGGGATTGATGTTTCCCTCCGATCCCGAGCACGCGGCATGGGGCGCGAAGAGGCGGGGGACCACAGAGCTGAACTGGTATCGCTATCCCTCCAGCCTCTCCGATTCGATTCGACGTATCATCGAAGCATCAGGTTTGCCTCGAGTCAGTCCCCATTCGTTCAGGCGAACCTGGGAGAATGTTCTCCGGCGTGCGGGGGTGGACCAGATGGTGCGGCGGGCGATGGCAGGGTGGAGGTCGGAGCAGGCACAGGCCATCTACAGCTTGGTAGACCTCGACGAGGCGAAGAAGGAAGCCAACAGAGCGGCGTTGATCGTGGTGGGATCAACGGGAGCACAGGCGTGAGAGGAGCACCGGAGCACGGCGTGGAAGGCCGGAGGGAGCCCTCGAAGGGCTCACCAAAGGGCTCACCTGCCCCCCAGAGACGCCGACGCCCGGCCAGCCTCATCGGCCAACCGGGCGTCATCGTTCAGCTTTTCGAGTGGGGGCAACTGGATTTGAACCAGCGACTTCCACCGTGTGAAGGTGGCACTCTTCCGCTGAGTTATGCCCCCGAACCTTCTGTAACGTGTCGTTTATCCTAGCTCTCTGGCATATGTCAAGAGACGCTGCACCGATAACACGTGGCCTGGTGAGCCCTTTGGTGAGCCCTTTGAGGGGCTCACCCCCAGCCCGTCCATGTACTCCTGCTCCCATCACATTCCGCCCCCCAGCACAATCCGAGCTGCTCGGTCTGCCTCCGCCTTCGCCTCGTCGAGGTCAACCTGGCTGTAAATGGCCTGCGCTCGCTCCGACCTCCAACCTGCCAGGGCTCGGCGCACCATCTGGTCCACTCCTGCTCGTCGCAGGACGTTCTCCCAGGTTCGCCGGAATGAATGAGGCGATATCCTCGGGAGGTCAACTCGAGCCATGATGGCGTCAATCGGGTGTTGCAAGCACGAAGGATAGCGATACCAGTTCAATTTGGCACCACCGCGCCTCCTGGCACCCCGAGCAGCGTGACCAGGTGCTGCTGGAAAAACGAGTCCAAGCCCCAGCGCAGGATGCTGCTCCGCGAGCAACTGCTGCCGCTGAATCTGAAGACGCTCCCTCACCGGCTCGGGTAGCGGTACCACCCGGGGGTCATCCGTTTTCGTGGATTTGAGATGACCCCGCCAGACGGCACGCTCGACATGTAGCGCTCCGTCGCGGATGTCTCCCCACTCCAGCGCGGCTGCCTCACCGAATCGCAACCCACAGAGCGCCAGGACGAGCAGCATGGCGAAGAGGTCGGGGGAGATCTCGCCCTCCGCGACCAACCTCTCCCCGGTGAGGATGAAGAGACCGAGCTGTTCGGGGGTGAGTACGGTTCCCCTGGGACCCTTCGTTCGGCCCTCGCGGAGAGCCGGCACACACTTGGCTGGATTCGTCTGCAACATCCCGTCCGCGACAGCGGTGTCGAGGATGGCCTTCAGCGTCCGGTGCGCGGAGTTGACCGTGGCCGGCGCGAGCCCGCTTGCGCGCAACCCTGCCTGCCAGCCTCGCACGTCCGCCGGGGTGACGGCATCCACCCAGTAGTCACCGAGGTTCGGGACGATGTGGTACCCAATCTGCCAGGCAAGCCGATGAGCTGTGCTGGGACTAACTGTCGCGGCCTTGCACTCGAGCCACGACTCGGCGTAGTCGCCGAGCCGCTTCCGCTCCTGCTTCGTTGGTTGTTCCTCCTTTCCATGGAGCCGGGCCTGCTCGACCACGGCCTCCGCCAGCGTGCCCTCGAACACACGTATCTTCTGTTTCCTCCTTCCCGTCTTCGGGTCCACATACCGGACCCTGAGCCGGTACCGTGACGGCCCGACCTCCGTTATGCCCGGGTAGCGGGTCTTCTTTTCGTACGACGTCTGTAGCATCTCGACCCTCTGCTCCCGGGCGCCCCAGATCGTCATGGGCTGATACTACCAGACCCGATCTGGCGTAGGCGTCCAGAGTTTCTATCCTGAAGCGGGGAGAGCGCCGGCGGCCGACGCGACCGTCAGGCACAAGGTCACCGTCCTGAATTGCTCGGTAGAGGCTGGAGCGGGACAAAGCAAGGTACGATGCGGTTTGCTCGACGGTCAGCCACGCCCCCGGTCCCTCAACCCGTCGCTCTCGCTCCTGCTGCCGTGCCGGCCGCATGGCACATGACTCTGCACCGACAGGGATGTTCCACGAGTGTGTGTCTCCGCGGTTCACGGTTGCTCTCCGACCGGAGCCGACTCTTGGGCACTGTCTTCATCAGTTTTCGTCTGGCGGCATTTGAGGAAGCCGATGTCCACCCCAATCTCGTAGCCTTCCGTTCGACCGATGCGGCGTCCAAGAACAACACCCTCGCGGAATGCACGGCAGCAACATGGCTTCAGGTCAACAGGGGGTTCTGGCTCCGGGACACGGCCATAGAAACGATAGCGATTCGCCACTTCTCACCTCTATCCCGGGGGGAACGCACCGGAACCTCAGATGTGAGATGAGTGGACGGATGACATGTGGATGCCTCTCACTTCCAGAGGGGGGATCTGAACACGACGGCTCTCGGTGCCTGCGTCAGTCGCTCGAACGACGCCCCTTGATGCGGTGCCAGCGGTCTGTGAGAGAAAGCGGGTTCATGCGAAGCTCCACGATACCCCTGATAACCGTGAGACCTTCAGTTCGGGCGAGCAGTCGATTGATTGCCCTGTCGAGTTGCCGTCTCACATTCTCCGTCGTGCAACCCCTTGCTGCTGCCGTCCTCACGAGAGTCTCATTGCGACTGTAATCGTACAACATTTCACGAGCACCACTGGAATCCTCAAGGAGTGTTTCGACGAGAATGTCGCAGAACATCTCCCAGCCAGCCTCGCCTTCAGACGCCGCATTTTCGAGCGCTCGGATGTGTTCTTTTTTTAAATACCTACTTCCACCAGCTTCGTCTAACGCCAGGCACATGAGTTTTTCTTTGGCATCTCGCTCGCGGGTATCGGCAGCAGCATCCTGCTTATCAAGTCCGATGTGGTTGGGTACCCATGTTCCTCCTGTTCCAGGAAACTCGTCCATATATTCCGTGTTGCTCGATTGCGAAGCTCGGATACCATATTCACCAATGAGCAACTGAGCGTCTACATTGATGCTCCCACCATCGCGAAACTGGTCAGCCCAGGCATTACGTTCCAACTTGCGCTCGGGTTGGTCGCCCTCCCGGATACGAACGGGCACTCCTCTACCCGCTTTGCCTTGGGCATCCATTGTTCGGCACTCGATGACGAACTGCTTGTAAATTTCGAGGTAGGCAACGCCCGCTCGAAGCACTTCGTTTCTCCACTCTACTGGGCACTCTGGCCCGGGCAATGCCACATGGCAGATGAAGCGCTCGCGGAGGGTCGGGCTCATGAGCGAGAAGAGGGACAGGAGAGGCCGGTGCCAGGCGACCGGGCCAATCACGGCGCCGGACGGGAGAGCGTAGACCGTCACGTTCGCGGCCTCGAAAAACCTCGCTTCACCTTCGGTGGGGTCCCTGTATGTTCGTAGCGCTCTCAAGACGAGAGCGTTCGCTCTCGGACGAAGAGTTGCCGCGTCGAGTTGTGCCCTAAACAATATCCCCTGCACGACCTGGTCGTCCCAGCCTTGTCTACGAGCGAACCGGCGGAGCTGTTTCTGCACTCTACTCCTGTAGAGCCTCCAATGCTCGTTGTGCGACATCCCAGACGAATCCGGTGTATCCCATGCTTCTCGCGGATGGCAGCTTGGATATTCGAAGTAGAACTGTTCGACCTTGCCGAGCATCAGGTCATATATATCGTCGGTCACCTCGGCACGATGGCCCGCAGATTCCGCCGAGAAGACTTCGTCAGCCGCGATGGCGAGATTAGCAGTTGTTACCTCACCTGGGGCAAGGCGTTCAATCAACCGAATCTCGAACTCGCGAGGGATGTACCCGTATGTACGTAGGCAGTCGAGACCGATGAGGTGCAGTGTCCCTGGGGTCTCTGAGAAATCACCAGTCGAAATCTTCCTGTGGACCTGAAAGCGTTGCCCTCTGGAAAGCGGTCCGCGTCCAGGCTGCCATATCTCGTGAAGGTGTGCCCCCCAGACCATCCGGCGTGCTTCGAGGTTACTTGTCGCGTTCCTGATGTACTGGTCTCGGAGAGAGTCAAGAACCCGAGAGCGATACGGAACGAGCCAGGTTCGGAACGTGGTTGTCCTCACAGCCTCGTTTCCGGGGTATACAGGGATCTGAACTTCCACTTCATCGACACGTTCCGTGACGACTGTCCCTGAATTGTCTACTTCAACCCGCAGTTCGTATGGCTTTGTGTTCATCCGGCCTCCTGATCAACCATACTCTTTCATACCTGTTGAATCATTAAGAATATCGGGCTAGAAAATAATCCGGAGGTTTGGAGCAGAGTTCCGGTGCGTTCCCGGTGAGCATGACAACCGAAAAGATGCACGGAGCCGTGAACGTTCTCACCGCAGTCGATGGCAGCCTCTTGACCAAGAGAATGTCCAGAACCGATGGCGAGCTTCGGTGCGGCAATTACGACAAAGCATACCTGTTTATATCGGACGAGGTGCCGGTCCAGACCATACACGACTTGGCCAGACTCCTCCCCTACCTATCCACAGCAAAACAAAGCTGCATCATTCGTGGGGCGAAAATGCCAGGGTCACCAGACCCATGTAGGCGTCTATTTCGGCGGAACGGAGATGAGGGACCCTTCTTCGAAGACGTACCGCGCTCATGGATGTGCATCGACATCGACGACCTCCCCCTACCAGATGGGCTCGACCCCATGACCGAACCGGTCCGCGTTCTGAAAGAAATAATCGAACAGTATCTTCCCAGCGAACTCCACGACGTGACGTTCATCTACCAGTGGTCGTCGTCGGCGGGCGTCAGAGGGTGGGACAAAATCAAAGTTCATTTGTGGTTCTATCTCGAATCGCCATGTGACTGCGCGCAGTTGAAGCGCTGGTCATCGGCGAACGGGCTCGACCAGGTCATCGACACGAGCCTTTTCCAGCCGGTTCAAATCCACTTCACCGCAAACCCGGTATTCGAGGGCATGGACGACCCGGTCCTGACGAGGTGCAGTCTGGTTCCCATGGGAAAAGACACAGCTGCGCTCGTGATTCCGGTGCCCGAGACCCGCCGAGCAAACCAAGGGGCCGGACTCAACACGCAGGGTGAGGGGGCCTTGAAGGAGGCTGCCGACCTTATCTCGAAGCATTGGCCCCCCGAGGGTACGGGCCATCACCACGCGCTCACTGCTCTTGCCGGCGCTCTGGCATCTGCGGATTGGGACGAAGAGCATATCCGGGATTTTCTAAAACGTGCTGTTCCCGAACGCGCCACGCCCAGGCGCGATGAAATCGATGATGCCGTTTCTCACACCTTTGAGATGCGGAAGAACGGAGAGGCCACAACCGGGTGGCCGACTCTGGTCAATTTCTTTGGCAATCAGTTGGTGGAGAAGTTCCGGGAGATGCTGCCTGGAGATTGGAGGAGGAAACTGTTGAAGAATCGTTCGGGCAACCCGACAGGTGCTCTGGCCAACGCCTCTCTGTTCATCGCCCACCTCGACTGCGGGAAGCTCGCGTACAACCAGCGCTCACTCGGTGTGGTATGGACTCAGCCACCCCCATGGGCGAGTTCTTCGCGGCCCTTGATGGAAGCCGACGCGGTCGAGATGGCACGGTGGCTCGCGGAGAAAGAGCGGGTTCCGTTCAAGGAATCGGTTCTCATGGCCGCCATGGTCACCGAGGCGCACCGACACCCATTCGACCCCGTTGTTGAATATCTCGAAAAACTGGAATGGGACGGTGAAGAGCGACTGGACACGTGGCTTATCGATTTCTTCGGCGCACCGGACGAGGAGTACACCAGGTGTGTGGGCGCGGCTTGGGCCATCTCCGCCGTTGCCCGAGCTTTCCACCCCGGATGCAAGGCCGACCACGTTCTCGTTCTCGAGGGCTACCAAGGTGTCCGGAAGTCACAAAGTTTAGCCGCTCTTGGCGGTGAGTACTACATGGAGCTTGGTCTCGACCCGCGCAGCAAGGACACGTTGTTGGACATTCATGGTCCCTGGCTCATCGAGTGGGGAGAACTCTCTGGTATCGCTCATCGCGACATCGAATCGATGAAGACGTTTCTGTCGCGACCGGTGGACCGGTTCCGTCCCCCTTATGGTAGGTTCTCGTCGGACCATCCGCGGAGCTGCGTTTTTGCCGGAACCACGAACAACTCGTCCTATCTCATCGACCCGACTGGGAACCGTCGTTTCTGGCCGGTGCACGTATCCAAGTGCAATCCGGCAGCACTCGCCGACTCTCGTGACCAACTATGGGCAGAGGCAGTTCATCGGTATCGAAACGGTGAGAACTGGTGGCTCGATGAGCAGACTGAACATCTCGCTGCCGAGCAGCAAAAGTCCCGCCTTGTCGGGGATGCCTGGGAGGAAGCAATCCTGTCCGCTCTCCAATCCGGGAAACTGAAAAATACAAATTTCGTCTCAACGTCCGAGTTGTACGAGGTGCTCGAATTGTCGACATCCGAACAAACGACGACCAATGCGCGTCGGATAGCAAATATCATGGAGAGAGTTGGTTGGGAAAAATGTCGTGGCTCTAAAGGAACTGGCAAGCGGCACGGATACAAGAGACCCGGCACAATACGACTCGAGAATAACGGAAAGGTATTGCCTATGCCCACAACGATTGAACGCCTGAAAGCGGGGACCAGATGATTCGGTCCTGGGGACCAGATGAATAGAGGCATCTGGTCCCGTGATTAGCTTTACATATCATACAGTTATCTCCACGGGGACCAGATGGACCAGATGTTATCATGAAAAACTGTTGGGATTGAGAGTGATTGATAATGGAAGTTAAGCGAACATCTGGTCCATCTGGTCCCCCGGCCGGACAACCACGTAACACAATGATATTACACATGTTACATGGGGACCAGATGGGGACCAGATGGGACCGGATACAAGGCCATCTGGTCCCCCGTCCCCACCAACTCGTCCCAAGCGACTTGAACGGGCAGTATCTTGGCGATACATATTGACACCCATTTTTCAATGGCGATAGTAAAGGACTGCTCAGGGCGATCAGCCGTAGAGGGTCAGCCCGAATGCCGTAGCAAGGCTTGAGGTCATTTCCCCCGCTTTTTTTGAAACGTTGGTGCGGGGTTATTGGGGAGGCCGAAAATGTCCGAATTCTGGTGAGCTTTCACGCCCCCATTTGAGCCATATGGGTCGCTCAGAGGAGATACTCGTATTTATTGGTGAATAAATGGTCTCCTCAAGGCCATTTCGGCAAGACCCTATGGAGGACGCATAATGCGTCATGACAGTGGTTCGGAAGGGCGGAAGCCAGAGCAGTTCGAGGCAGAGGTCACAGAAACCGGAAAGGAGGTTGTGGAAGAAGGTGATGAGCAGCGGAGCGCAGATGGGCAGACGGGCGCCCCCGCAACCCCCCCGCTAAAAGACTTTGTCGCCAAGAAGAGGGGGCGTCCGAAAAAGTCTGGTGCGGCTCCAACTAGCAGTACGAAAAGAGGCGGGAGTGCTCTATCGACCAGGCCCAGACGAAAAGATATAAAAAGCGATGGCTTTCGGCTGGTTGGAATTTACAATTTTCCTGCCACGAAGGTCGAATGGGTCTGGCATGGGTACATCCCACTTGGAACTCTGACTCTGGTTTCTGGCGACCCTGGGGTCTCCAAGAGCCTACTTGTGACCGATATCGCGGCAATAGTTTCTCGAGGTGGTGTTTTCCCCGACGGTTCAACGGCTCGTCGTGGCAACGTCGCAATCTTGAACAACGAGGACGACCCAGGCCGGGTCATCATGCCTCGGCTCAAAGCTGCTGGAGCAGATCCCGCACATGTCTTCCTCCCCAGCACTGATTGCATCGACCTTGGAACCCAACTCGACATTCTGGAAAGAGAGTTGTCGGAACGAAAGTATGAACTCCTTATCGTAGACCCTCTTACCTCCCATTTGAGGGCTAACAGTAATCTCGATACAGATGTAAGGCATAAAATGGCCGGAATTACCGACCTCGCCAAGAGCCTAGACATCGCTGTGATAGGGGTACGACATAATAGGAAAAGCGGGGGTCGAGCTATTCATAGAGGGCATGGGACCGTTGCCTTCTCCGCCGCTGCCAGAACCGAATATACCGTTGCGGAGCACCCTACGATACCGGGCATCAGGGTTCTGGCCTGCACCAAGAACAACTACGCTGAACTGCCGCCTTCACTTGCGTTTACTGTGGAGCAGAACGGGGATGGGAACGCATACATACGGTGGCAAGGCCTGGTGGATATCTCTGCCGATGAGCTGTGTAGTACAGCGAAAAAAGACCCACCGAGAATGACGGAGGCAATCAATTTTCTGAGGTCGCAACTGAAGGATGGACCATGTCCAACAGCAGAAGTCGAAGCAAGAGCAATGGAAAGAGGAATATCGCCTGCGACCCTTCGCCGTGCCAGGCGTGACCTTGGCGTGCTCAGCAAAAAGAAGACCGGCAAGGATAACCATTACATTCTATTCTTGCCTGACAGTTCCGAATGTGTCGATGACCCGGGCGAAAAAAAACGGGCAGAGACCAGTCATAGAGTCCCACCTGGCTCGCATGTCGCTCAATCTACCTAGCGTGACAAAGATGAGCGAGATGAGCGAGATGTGAGAATATTCAGCACGTTTCCAGCTCATGTCGCTCATCTTGCTCATGCCGCTCAACTAGCGAGTGAGATCCACCGCCCCGGCCACTCGTGTCCTTCGACCACCCCGATTGTGCTGCCGTCACGATTCATTGAGCGGCAGAAATGCGCTCGTTTGTTTCCTGGTGTTGAAGATGGAATATATTCGACGGCAGTTGGATGGATGTTCGTGGATGACTACCTAAGTTATCATTTATTAATCTCGATATAATACTCAGCATGCACACGAAAGAGCATCGCGGTATATCAAGATAAACCCCATGGGCAATCACCCACCGGCCGTGCTATCATTTGGAACAAGCCAGACGGAGAAAATCATGGCAGCCAGCCGAAGGTTGTTTGATGAAGTCGGACCCGGAGGCAACGCCCATATCCCCGAACCGGAAAACGCGACTGATGAGCCAATGGGCGACGACTCAGACTGCGCGGAGTACGAGGCCGACTGCTCGGACGACGACAGCCACGAGGGGTCGGACAGCATCGACGACGACATCGAGGAGTTTCTTCGTATGAACAAGTCGGCTGCTTCGGAGGAGGGGGCGGAAACGAAGAGCTTACACCTTGCAGCCGCCTCGGCGAGACAGCGATTGACAGAAGTTGCCCAGGGGAAAATGCGGCTCGATGTCGGAGACCTGATATCCCTGCTCACCGGAAATCTTCTCGCCAACGAGGCTGCGGCAGTGAGGCTCGACATTTTCGGTGCCGACATGCTGACATTCCTTTTCGAAAACCCGGACAGGCCGAAGATCGACCCCGAGGTGGGCCTTCGGATGGCGCAGCAGTTTTCCCGGCTTCGGGAATCGAACGCACGGGACGCACGGAAGACGGCGGACCTGCTGGCTCGACTGGCGACTCCCCAACGTCCCTTAGTGAAGCTCATCGCCGTCGGAGCCGGCCAGTGCGACATGGAGCGCAACGGGTGATTTAGGTGTACGAACGAACGGTCGAGACCACTCCGAGAATCACGCTCTCGGAGCTTCGCTCCAACCCGAATTGGCCGTCCATCCAACGCGAGGGACGGGTTTCTCTTTTCATCGGCGATGACGAGCGGAAGGTCTACGATGTCGAACTCGAGACCTTGATAACCCAGGGAGGAGTCCACCACTGGCTCACGTGCCCACGGTGCGCCTCGCGGCGCGCAAACCTCC
>Ga0233425_10010193_pt1 | contig 11545 bp, 6 predicted proteins | sample Watercolumn_Towu_2_FD_181712 | JGI IMG/M metagenome (GOLD analysis project Ga0233425, IMG submission 181712) | Freshwater microbial communities from Lake Towuti, South Sulawesi, Indonesia - Watercolumn_Towuti2014_140_MG | ecosystem: Environmental > Aquatic > Freshwater > Lake | place: Indonesia...
ACGGTGGATACTCAGGAGGGCGCCCCGGTCATCCGCAACCTCAAGTTCAATTCCGCTTCGAACGCTGTCGCCCTCTCCTGGAACAAGCTGTACGCTCTCAGCCGGGCCCGTATTGAGGTCTTGAAGTTCGTCTTCGAAGCTTTCCTGGCCGATGGCTATCTGGACCAGGAAAGGCTGGACCTGTGGGGAACGACGCAGCTGCTGGGCAAGGAGCTCGTGCGGTTCTGGCGGTCGCTCCAGAGCGAAGCAAAGGGGGCTCTGCGAAAGGCGGTGCTTGAGCGGGTTGTGACCGAGGCGAGCCCTCGGGCTGACATGCAGGGAAGTGTGCTCCAGTTCTCGCAATTCCTTGGGGATATCTGCAAGGCCTTCCCGTCGATAGCTCCGGGCGTCGAGACGGAGCGGTACCCGGCTCTTGCTGCCGCATGCGGGGGCATCGAGGCGCTCAGCCGTACCTTCACGGGTGTCTTCTCGAGCGTCCCCGCTGAGGTTGCTCACGATTGCCAGCGAGGGAAGCCACAGTTGTTCGTCGAGTACTTCTTCGGTCGACTCACCGACAACCTTCTGCAAGTCGGACAGGATGCTCTCCCAAAAGCGGACAAGACCGGCAGGCTGTCCTGGGTCGACGAAGTGGGGAACCCCACATTCTTGCTCCCGGGGAAGCAGCCGGGAGGGGGCGTCCCGAATGCGTTTTCCAACCGCCTCCTGAGCTCTCCGCTCTCCGGTCCGGAATCGCCCGTCGCCTGGGACTCCTGGTCTCAATTGGGGGATCCCCGTCCGTACAGCATGCCGACTCCGGTTTCGCACGCGCTGACGTTTGCTCACCGGGTCAAGTACTATCTGGATGAGTGTGCACGCGACGCAAAGGCCGTGGCTGCACTCCCGGAGCAAGGGGCGGTCAAGAGCGACTGGCGGACCATCAAGGCGCTATGGCTGGGACTCCTTGGTGGAGAGCTCAGCATTCGGAACATGGGCCTCAGGGAGGAAGAGGATCCCCACTCACTTGTTCACATTCTGAAGATGTTCGAGGAGGGGAGAGCATTCGGGAGCGACCTGCCCACAACGGACGAAGGGGTGGTGTACCCGGGAGGGTGGATTTCGCTCATCGTGCGACCCGCTACGGACGGGAAGTCGGGGCAAGTGGTCGGTGCGGTATTCCCGTTCATAGGCCCCTGCCCGACTCCCACCTGGCGTCCGCAGAGCAGCTGGGTCGCGCCGGATGCAAGCTGGGCGGTGCTGCGAAGCAACATCGACCACCTCAAGGCCCGGTACGGCATCGACTGTCAGACAAGCGAGCTGCTTTGGGCACGAGCACTTCCGAAGATCGACGAAGAGCGCCCCAAGGGACCGGATGGCAAGGCTCTCGTTGACGCCGGTGCGGTGCCCACAGGCGATCTGTCTTTCGTGCCACAGACTTGGCTGAACGCCAGGAAGACAGGCAGCCCACTGCCTTTCTTCCTGCTCCAAAAGAAGGTTGGCTTCGCCTCTCACCTGGACAAGATGCTCAGCGGACTGACGGCCAAGACACCGAGCGTCTCGGCGCAAAGGCCCGCAGAGGGAAGCCCTGTTCTCGATATCATGCAGGACAAGACCCTCGTGGCGAGAATACACGGGCTGGGATCCCCCCAAGGGCCTGGCGTGGTCGAGCTGCTCAACTCCCGTCCCCTCAGTGCAATCAAGACCGACGGGAAGAGTGCCACAGAGAACCTCACCTCCTACCTCACTCAGACCGGCTCCAAGGATTTCCGCTTCGCCGGCTTGAAAGCGGCGGGCTCCGAACGTCATCTCTTCTCTGATTGGAGCTGGCTTGCTGGAGGCTCTGCTGCCGATACTGTGGACGCATACCTGAGACGCTCCACCCCGTTCCTTGACAAAGTGTCGGGCAGCTTTTGTATCCTTGTTGGAAACCAGCAGCTGACGATACGCTTGCAGGGCCTGTTCTGCGGAGCCGGGAAGTGGTTCCTTGTCGCTCCCCCTGTCGGAGCGCTTCCCGAAGATCGCAAGCTCGAGATTCTCAAAGCCGACGGAAGCGGCGCAGACAGTGTGCTCACGGCGAAGGTGAGCCCGGACGGGACTGTCACGATAGGCGCCATTCCCAGGAAGTGGAAGCCCGTGGTGGATGTCGGAGGCACTGTCCTCAACTGCGGCGAGACCCCCGAATCCTGCTGCTGCAACGGCAATCCGGGCGATCTCTGGGCATATCGGACACTGATCATCCTAAGAGACGGAATTCAGCAGACTCTTGTTCCGTTCACTCCAATGACGAAGCAGTACGCGATTAGCTTGGGGGCTGTTGTTCAGAAGGAGCCGGAAGTCTCGCGGTCTTCCGTGACATATACGCTCGCTTTCCCACACGGCCTTTCCCGCCGAGTTTCCTACAAACCAAGCGGCAAGGAGGATACGCCAACTGAGTCCGGGATCTGCCGGGAAATCCAGGCGAACTGTGTCTCCTGGTTCCCCTCCCACGTCCAGCACTCGGCAACCGTTACGCCGCTCTCTCGGCTGTTCGTTGACTTGGCCACAAAAGATTTGGAATTGGCTGACTCGCTCTCCATCCTGGGGGCGGATTCCGATGGCCAGGCGCACTGGCACAAGCTTCCAGACAAGAGGGTCGTCGTGTCACGTGGCGGCAAGATCCTCGCCTTCGCTCTTGACGATTCTCACGGCAGAGGCGGACTCTTTGCCGTTCACTGGGATTTCGCTGGCGCCGAGGCGGCTAGGCCAGCGGCCGACGACCGGAAGGTCCACATAGCGATTGACCTGGGCACCCATTCTACCAAGATCCAGTACCTTGACGGTGAGAACCCGGTTTCCCTTGAACTCGCCAAGGGCTGGCGGTACGCCCTTGGTAATGGTGAAATCCTGAGACTCAACCAAAACGACTTTTCTGCCCTGTCGTATCACGAAAGCTCCGGCAGGACGCTAACCGGTATTTGTATATCTAGCAGTGCGATTGAAGTTCCGAGAGGTCCCGGTGACCCCTACAAGACGCGGATCGCAACTCTCCCGGGGCTCGGGTTTCGGGCCAATGGTGTGAAACCCGGCAGATATGAGTATTGGTGTAATTTTAAGTGGAAAGGAAGTGATTTTTCATCAAAAGATGGTGAGCGCTTCAGGGACGCCCTCTTCCTCTATGTCGACACGCTCCTCCTGGAAATATACGCAGCATTGCTTCAACCATCACAGATGGTTGTACATTATAGCTACCCTGGGGCATTTGATGATAGGTGGTTTAGGCAGTATTGCGAAATATGGGAGAAGGCGGTCCGGCAATTCAATTCCCGCTTTGGAGACAGAAATGTGGTGACGCTCCGGGCCGCTGGGGAGAAGGCTCAGGTTCCAGACGAGTCGAATGCGGCGCTCTACTCGAACGGGATCTGGGGTCGGGACGGGCTGCTGGTATCGGCGGACCTTGGTGGTGGGACACTTGACATGGCGGCCGCATGCAGCTACTCGGACGAGTCCGGCCGGAGGAGACTGCGGGAGTTCCATCGTGACTCGTGGATTATTGGCGGGCAACTGCTAGAGTGGATGACTTACTCGATTAGAGGCTGGTCGTCAGAGAGGAACGATGTCGTGGAGTGGTGGGCAAGGCCCCAGCAGGATAGACTGCGGGACCGGACCGGGGCTGACCAGGTCCTCTTTCAGGATTTTGTGAGTCAGTGGAGCAATGGGACTGATGTGGTGCTGACTGATGAGAGCGACCGTGCGCAAATGTTGGTGGAGATCCTTGGCTACTTCACGCTGTGCGCTGAGGCGATCTCCCGGTTTGGAGCAGGGTATGTTGCTCAGCACGCGTCGGTTGGCAAGGGGCCCCTTGTCGTCAATCTCGCGCTTTTCGGGCTCGGCTTCAAACTTGCGGACGTTCTAGATCATGCAATGACATATAGTATCGACTGTACCGGAAAGTCGTTGTCGACGGGGAGGAAGGAAGGGGTAATTGGTCGGCTTGTTTTGTTTATTGAGGCGAGAATGCGTGAGCTTCTCGGGGCGAATATGTTGGTAACTGTAAATGCGATTCCCTTGCGCGACGAACAGCGGGCCGGCGTGATTGCCAGCGGGCTGCTTCGGAGGGAGTTGTTGGGGTTGTCCGCTGCGGTGGAGCCGGGTATCTGTGCTGTGAACGGGTTTATTGACGCCTACAGCAACCCGCGACACGCTGGCAGGGTAGTCGACTGGAAGGATGTCGTGGGAGGACGCGGTCGGACTTTGCCCGCAGACACAATTGTCTTCCAGTTCTCTCCACCGGTCAAGCGGTCGATTGCGGGTGAGGCTTTCCCGTCCAGTCCGAGGAATCCGACTGACTGGAACGTCGTTGTCGAGCGTTGGGGCCTGTTGATGGCGGAGACCACTGAGTACTTGCAGGGTCTTGGGGGCGACTACGCCCCGGAGCTTGCCACAGGGGGGCCTGACTGCCCGCGGAAGACCACGGCTTTGTCTGACTTCTTGAAGGCGCTGGTGCGGCACTGGACGCCCAACGCTCAAACGGCGGGCCAGCCGTAGGCGAACGGAGGTGATGATCTTGGATGCCTTTGCGTCGTGGCGGGAATTCCTCCTTGACCCTGCCGGGCTGGTGGCGGTCGTCGGCTGTCTTGTGTTCTGCTCCTTGGCTGTAGAGTTTGTGAGACGGCGGCTCCAAGCGAGGGAGGAAGGCCACCTGAAGCTCTTGCTTGAGGCACGGAAAGTGTCGGCCGCTGCTGCAGAACAGCCAGTTGGTGGGCAGCCGACGAACAGGCAGACGAGTCCATCTGGACAGGCGAAGTCGGGTAGTGGCAAGCCGGATGCAGCGGAAGACGGTGGGGATCTGCGGGAGGGGACCAAGGCGGTCTGGACCGTGGAAGCCGGCGAGAATTGGGAACGCTACGGTGGAGGGGGGCCGTCGCCGCGAGTCGGCGGTCCGCCGGTTCCGGATTCTGACGAGGTCGACCGCCTTCGTCAAGACAGCAAGCAACTGGCCGAAGTAGTGAGACTGTTGTCTGGTTGCGGATTGACGACCAGGGATGGACTGGTTGCGTTTGTAGGCAAATTGGCGAGCAGTCAGAGAGTCTTTCCGCTGTTGGTAAAATTTGTGACTGATGTGATTGACAACACAAGGACATCGGGGTTTGATAGTATTATTTCTAGGACGAGTTCGGGGCAGGCGTCGCTGGTCGGCGAAGACGACCGACTGCGTAGTGCGCTCGAAGGGCTGGCGAGACGAGTTGGCAATCTGAGGCTCAGGACAGATCGTCTGGACGAGTTGGTGCTTGCCGTTGGAGAGCGGCTTGTCGTGCCAGGGAGAGTCGAACCGCTCAAAGAGGAGACCAAAAGGGATTTTCGAACTGCCCTCAGGGACTCGGCGGAAGAAAAGTGGAAGGGGCTGAAGAATTCGTTCGTGGGAAGACTGTGGGATTGGGGCAATCGCCTTGAGGAAGCACGGGGCGGTCTGTCGAAAGTGGAGGAAGCTCTTGGCGTTCAGGAGGCGGTTCAGTCACAGCCGTCGTCTTGGGATTCCGGCTCTGCGAAGGCAGCTTCGGATTTTGCGACTCGAAACGGAGCGATCGTCGCTGGCATTGGCGCTCTGAAGGAGAGAATTGCTGCTTCGGAGGAGGGCATTGCGAACCTCGTTGCATTGGTCGAGCGCAGGTGCCCCGTCCGGTGCGGAGGCGGCTCGCATGGTGGCTCCGGCATTGATAGCCTCGGGCAGATTCTTGATGAGCTCATTGCCGAGAACGAGAGGCTTGACGCTGACAAGGAGAACCTGTTGGAGCGCCTTGTGACCGCAGCATCGCTAATGAAGGAGCTCAACACTCTGCCCGGCTTCTCATTCGGCGTAGAAGAAGGTGCAGACGCGGCTGTGGACACGCTTCTGCTGACCGACGACGTTGCCCGTCAGTTCTACGAGGAGAAGTTCGAGGAGGGAGTGAAAGGGGGGTTCCGATGGGAAGCCCGGATGCTCCGTAGAGACGGCAAGCTAGTTTGTCATCTCAGGCTCTCTCTTCTGAGAAACACGTCGATTGCCGCCCTCCCGTCGAGCGCCAGAGTGTGGTTCGTGGCCGATGATGCGACGAATTTTGGCGGTCTCTTCGTGGCCGAGACAACCCGAGAGCCGGCCGAATTCGAAGCCCCGTACAAGGCGATCGCCAGGATGTTCGAGATTGCCAGGAGCAAGCTGGTCGTGGACGTTCGCCCACTTCCCGGGAGGACCGGAGTCTACAAGACGATGGCGACCGTCGATTCCAGAGGAGAGTGACATGTCGGGCTTGAGGAGAGTGCTTCTTGTGCTGCTTGTTGCGACCCCAATCGGTGGGGCGTTCTCCTGTCGGGAGGATTCCTCCGAGAGGCGGAGGCTGGGAGACGTGCAAGCTGCGCCTTCGGAGCCTTCGGCACAGGACAAGCCCGCTGTGCCCGAGACCCCGATTGGGGACCCGTGGCTTCGAAAGGTCCCGAAGGAGGCGAAGCATCGTCCTTCGGCGGTCGCAGCGTCCAACGCCGAATCGGACAGTGCACATTCCGGGGCTCTTCTGGACAAGCAGATGAGCGTGGCCCTTGTGGTGGATTGCAAGGGCGTGGAGCTGGACAAGGCCGGGCGCCAGGAGTCGCTGCTGCGTGGACTCGGGGAATGGCTGACCTCGGCCGCCGCGGAAGGTCGCATCGGCCTGTTCACGGTGAACGGGGTACACAAGCGCACCGCCTTGCCGCTGGACAGTACAGGGACAGTGGTGACTCCGCTCGACCTGAGCCTGGCCGCGCTGACTTCGACGGAGTACTGTCCCCGAGATGGAACGATGACGCTGGACGCTGCCGTGGACGCGGGGAGGCGCTCCCTGGCCGGCAAGCATCCGCGGCTGCTGATTGTGGTGACTGACCGTCTGACTTTGACCTCAGCGGACAGAGACCCGCTGGCGCTCGACCCGAATCGCTCCGACGTTGCGGCGGCGTGGTTCTCGATCGTCTCATCAGACAGACGCGGTCCAGAGGGCTGGGTCTACTTCCGATTTCCGAACTCCCCTGCCACCGGAGACGCCCCCCAGTTCTCGAGAGGACGACTTGACTCAATGTGCGGCCCTTCATCTCACTTGGAGGCCAAGGGCAGTCCATGGCGGAGTCGACCTGCGGACCACTGGTACTATTGGTACGAGGGTCCCCGACCGGTTGCGATGTTTGTGCTGTTGGAACTGTCGGATCGGAGGATCGGGCCAAGCGCCACTGAGCTTGCTGAGCTTGACAGACAGATCGGCCGCTTCCTGTCCTCGGGCACCGGGCAGACTCTGGCCCAGGCGGACGCAGAGATCGGCTCGGGGGCTCTTTTCTTCCGCCTGTTCCCCGCCCCTGCGGCTCCTGTCGAATGCGAAGAGCGTAAGGGCGAAGCGTCCGAGCTGGGAGTCTCAGGCAACGTCGCAGTACGAGGCGACGACCGCACCTGCTCCGTTGTCTGCGAGCGCGCCAGCGGGATGCTCGCCAGTAGCTTCGGCCCGCACTTCTCTCATTACTGTGGTGATGGATTTGCCGTCTATGCGGAGGGGGTCCCTCCAGCGGATCTGAGTGATTGTCCAGAGACAAACAGGGGGATGCGGTATGTGGTGCGAGAGACCACTGGGGAGACATCCAGCCTGAAACTGGACCAGAAGGGAATCCCGGCTGGCGTCTTCTCAGAATCCGGGGACAGGACACTCATCGATTGCTCGGCCTATTTCCGCTGGCTGCGTGCCCACTCGGAAGAGCCGACTTCGTTTACTGCGGAGCTGGAGACACCTGCGCTTCGAATCGCGCAGACTCAGCTTCCGGCTTCCCTGGCGGACAAGTTTTCGGCCCCGGTGGAGGACGAGGCCAATGCCCCGTGTCGGATAGCAGGACTGACAGACTACCTCGACAGGCTCGTTCGCTTCCATGTCGGGCTTTCGGATGCCGCTGCAGCGCAGGGCGTCCGTCCAGAGATCCAGCCTTTGCAGCCGCTGGTGTTGCGGGTGTCGGCTCAGCTTGAAGGAGACTAGGATGGGCAAGTACGAGACGCTGATGAAAGAGGATTCGGCCGCTTCGGGACCAGCCCCGCCGAAACCCAAGGCGCGCAGGAGCGGGACGATCGTGGGAAGCCTTGCGCTGTCTGCTGTTCTGACCGCGGTGCTTGTGCTTGCAGCGTATGTGGGAGCCAGGATTGCTCGAGAGCCGAGTTCTTCCCCTGAGCCGCTGGGGGCTGAGCCGACGACCGAGACGGCTTCGTCTGGGGCGCAGCCCGAGGCCGGCCTTGCTCCATGGGCAGACACCGAAGCGTCACGGCTGTACCACAAAGCAATAGACGATCTATTTGTCGCACTCACTGTGGCGTCTGCGAGGATGGCATCGCTGAGTGAAATAATAGTCAGCAAGGAATCAATAATCTTGTCGTATCGACTACGGCTGATGTCGACGTCGCGTGATGTGGATTTAGCGAATGGGCTTATCAATCTTTTGTTGTATGCGCAACAGGAAGATGATTCATGCAAACAGCCAGAAGCGCATGTTGTTGTTGATAGGTTGTTTTCTGAGTTCTCAAAGGTAGCACCGTTTTTTGTTTCGTGCAGGTCGAACGATCGCACAAAGATAGGTTTTTGTAACGACAGCAAGAAGGTAATGGGGTGCTTTGTTGAGTTGGCGACCTACTGCTCTGGTGTGGCCGGGCAATACGATGAATGCTGTGGGCGATTTGCCGGCTTGCTGAAATAACATACAAGAAGGGATCCATGTCGACATTTGACAACATCCAAGTTCTTGCCGCAGGGTTTCTTGCAGCGTTTCTTGCTGTTTCTTGTGGTCAGGAAGAGGCGTCGAACAGACCTCGTTTGCCGCCTTCGGCCGGAGCGAAGGCCAGCGCTGGAGACGGCTCCGGCCTGTTGGCTCGGCCTGGCGAGGGGTCGGTGGTCGGAACGGACGTTCTTGCGCCAACTCCGTCGGCCAGTGCAACAGAAGGGGAGTTGGAGGGAGAGCCAGCTACCCCCGCGACTGCGAACCGTGTGGTAGTGGTCCTCGATTGCGGCGCTCGCATGGAGTGGCTGGTTGAGAAATGGCCACTTTCGGAGCCGCTGCGCGAGTGGGTTGGCGCAATTGAAGAACAGGCGATCGTCGACCTGTCGTCAGTCTACGCTGTCCGGACCGACGATGCTGTTCGGCTGATGCCGTCTTCAGTCCTGTCTTTGGACAGTAGCTACTCGGCTTTATGCGCAGGTGAGTTCGGGGAGACGGGACTTGGGCGTGCCATCGCACGGCTGAAGATGGAGATGATGAAGAAGGAAGCCACACGCACTGTGCTCTTGGTGGTGACTGACGGAGCGTCCTTCGCCAACGAGATGGAGCGGTCCGCACTGGCAAAGTCTCTGGAGGACGCACAAGGCATATGGGTGGGTGCGGTTCCAGCCAAGCTCTCTGGCCGTCACCATGCGAGCGGGAGCCAAGCCAGCCCGCGAGTGGGGAAATTCACAACCGAGCAAGGGGAGCCCGGCAAGTGCGGACCTCAGACAAGGGGTTCTGCTTGGGTGCGTCCGACAGCGAAATCCGGTGCGTTTTCCATGTACGACGGTGGTTCGCAGCTCGTGGTTCTTGTGGCGGCGTTCGGGAACGCCCCCGGCGACTTTGCTGACGCCGAGTTGCATCTGCTCGACAAGACACTGCGGGCGAAGCTGCTTGCAGATGGACTGGCCATTCGGCTCTATCCGGTGGGGATGCTGAGCGGCGGCTGCGCATTGTCAGCGGCGACAGAGGGGGGCGACTCGACTGCGGGGGATTCCGGAGTCATCGTCAGCCAGCAGACCTGTGCGGTTCACTGCAGTTCCCCCAAGGTGCGAGTCTCGGTGCGGCTGGCTCAAGAAGCATCGGCCCTGACGTGGGGCGAGGCAGAAGCGGATGTCCCTGCCTTCGCTCTGGCGAGAACGTCGGAGGATCCGCCCAATACCTCTAACCTGCTCCTTGTCGTGCCCGCTCAGCTCCCCGTCCGAAAGGTCTCGGTGGAAGACAAAGCCTTCGCCCTCGCCCCCAAGGCGAAGGACAAGGCGCAGGCAGCAGTCTCCGTCTCGCAGGATGGCGTGCTGGACGTCAACTGCTCCGACTTCCGCAAGTGGCGCTGCGCCAACCAGGAATCCTCCCAGCCGGAGATCTCTGTCCTTGGAGACGTGGGCACGGTGCCGGTCACGGAGTTCGTCCTTCCGCAGGCTCTTCAAGACATCAGCACGGACAGTTGGGATGCCGCCCCGTGTGATGCGCCATTCCTGACTCAAGCGGTCGGCGAGATTCTGCGAACGCGCCTGAAGACGGCACCACTTTCCATGTCGGAGCCTGTTCGGATGAAGCTGAAGCTGCTGACCCCAGCGTGCGAGCCGGGGACTTGATGGTCGGCCCGTCCCCCCTTCGGACCATGCCCCCCCCCCAGGCCAGCCTACATCCTCGTTGGCTCCGGCACGCTAGCCTTGAGCGCTCCTCGTGGACCAACTCCGTATCCACGCCGAGACCACGCTGGTCTTGTCTGCCCGGGCTGGGCCATGGCTCAGGCTGATCGGTCACACCGTTCCTGCGAGCGAGTCCCTTGCTTGGCGGGTCCCGAGAAGGAGCAGATTGGATAGACCTTGCTCTGAGGTCCACATCATGAGAGTCGGTCACCGGCGTTTGCCGACCCACATCGCATGAAACGTGGTACGCTTTGGCGGTGACGTCGGCACCGAGGTCGATCAGCCGTGGTGCTCGAACCGGAGTTTGACAGCACCAAGGCACATAGATCGCCGGAAACCCAGACCCCAGTGGCCGGTCGAGTCGTCGACTCGGCCTCTGCTTTCGGCTATGGCATCTACGAGGTCCGGGATGCCACCGGAACCATGTGGGTTCGTACCGGGAACATGCCCGCCGACCGGTCGGCGGTCCTCGTTACCGGCACTTTGCAATCCGGAGTGTCGGTGCTGGGGATTGACGTCGGCTGGCATCTCAAGGAGCAGGAGAGGCAATGGATGGGCCCGGGCGTTGTGGTACATTATTGGCTGCAGGCGGCTCGCCCAACGACGCGACTGGAGGGAACCCGTTTGCCGTGAGGCACGCGTGCGATGACCGCGCTGCGATACTGCCGATGCGGAGGATTCCGATGGAGACACAGTTTGCTCGGATGCTGTGGGGCATGCTGGTCCTGACGGCTGCGACGCGTACGTCTGCTCAGGACTTGCTGCGAGTTCCGAAAATTCTGGCAGGTCGGTTTCCGGAAATTCTGGCAGTCCCGGAAGGGGGAAGGAGTAGCAGATGCGACCTGCCAGAGGAGTTGCCGGGAGTCGGGGCACCTGCCCTTGCCGCCTGAGAGAAGGGCCGTGTGGGCTGAGGTGGGCTCGATGTCATCGTGAGTTCCCGGAAGGCGGTGGCGTTCCGGAAAGCCGGCCGGATACATGTCAGAGGGGACAAACGGGGGTAGGGAATCTCCCTGCGGCATCCATTACATGCCGCAGGGAGGGGGCCTATGATACCGCCGCTGACCCGGCATGCCATCCAGATTCTTCTGCAAGGCGGACGGCACACAGTAGAGGAGATTGCACGGCTGCAAGGCGTGTCGGAGCGGAGCGTCTTC
>Ga0233425_10010194_pt1 | contig 11543 bp, 8 predicted proteins | sample Watercolumn_Towu_2_FD_181712 | JGI IMG/M metagenome (GOLD analysis project Ga0233425, IMG submission 181712) | Freshwater microbial communities from Lake Towuti, South Sulawesi, Indonesia - Watercolumn_Towuti2014_140_MG | ecosystem: Environmental > Aquatic > Freshwater > Lake | place: Indonesia...
GTATCCTCCACCGCTCCGGTGTTTCCGGACTCGCAGTAGTAGTCGGCCCCAACGAACGCAGGCAGGCTTCCCGGGTACGTGGCGCAGGGACAGTTGGACCCCGGGTAGTTGCCGTCGTCGCTGTATCCTGAAGCGTAGGTCCACAGGTGCACGCGAGGCGAACCGTAGGTGAGTGCCAGCCCCTCGACGTAGTTGCCGTCGATACCTCCGGCCGCACTCGGATGGAAAGCGTCCGTCGAGTAGTACTGGTAGGCCCTTGCATACCCTCGAACCTCACCGTACGGGATGCCGAAATTGCTGAACGTCGCGGACTTGCAACCGGCACCGGCAGCCAGGCGGTGGCACACCTTGGGGATGTTGGTGAACACCCACGCGCCGGGGCAGACACCGGTGTTCGAATCCACGTCGGCGATCCGGGTCCAGCCTCCCCCCTTGGTGGTCATGTCGCAATAGACCTCCACGGCCGGGTATCCGCCCTGGCCATCCGGGTCCACCGTGTACTTGCCCGAGGGGAACGTCGGGAAGGTCGCCTTGATCCCTTTGCAGCTAGTCCCTGTCACCACGCCCGGACACCCCTCGTCCTTCCAGTTGTTGCAGTCGTTGTCGGCCCCGTCGCACACTTCCGGTGCCCCCGGATACACTGCGGCATTGTTGTCGTCGCAATCCACAGCATCCAGCGAGCCGTCATTGTCGTCGTCCGGGTCGAGGCAGTCGGGAATTCCGTCCTTGTCGTAGTCAGCAAACCCCTCGTCCGTCTGGCCGTCGCAGTCGTTGTCCTTCCCATCGCAGGCCTCGTCCTTCTTTCCCGCCATCGGGTCGCACACCTGCACCTGCCCGCCCGCACAGTTGTCCACCGTGTGCAGGCAGACTCCCAGGCCGCAGGTCGTCTTTCCGAGCCCCTCGTCCGTCAGGCCGTCGCAGTCGTTGTCCTTCGAGTCGCAGACCTCGTCCGTCTTCCCGGCCAGCGGGTCGCACACCTGCACCTGCCCGCCCGCACAGTTGTCCACCGTGTGCAGGCAGACTCCCAGACCGCAGGTCGTCTGTCCGAGCCCCTCGTCCGACTGGCCGTCGCAGTCGTTGTCCTTCAAGTCGCAGACCTCGTTCACCTTCCCCGCAAACGGGTCGCACACCTGCACCTGCCCGCCCGCACAGTTGTCCACCGTGTGCAGGCAGACTCCCAGACCGCAGGTCGTCTGCCCGAGCCCCTCGTCGGCCTCGCCATCGCAGTCGTCATCCACTCCGTTGCAGACCTCGCTCCCCTTCCCCTCGTCGGGATTGCACGTCTGCACCTGGCCGCCCGAGCAGTTCTCCACCGTGTGCTTGCAGGCACCCATGCCGCACGTGGTCTGGCCCAACCCGTCGTCCACGGCCTGGTCGCAGTCGTTGTCGACCCCGTCGCAGACTTCCGGAAGCCCGGGAGCCCGGCCGGCATCCATCGGCGCGCAGTCCTGGCCGTCCAAGGCACCGTCCCCGTCGTCGTCCGGGTCGCAGGCATCCCCGATCCCGTCCTTCTCGAAGTCCTCCTGCAGCGGGTTGGAGTCCACCGGGCAGTTGTCGGCATCGTCGAGCACTCCGTCGCCGTCGTCGTCGTCGTCCACACAATCGGCCACGCCGTCGCCGTCCAGATCCGCATGCCCTTCGTCCGTCCCGCCGTCACAATCGTCATCGAGCCCGTTGCACAACTCCTTGGCACCGGGATACCCCAGCGGGTCCTCGGGCAGACAGTCCCCGGTCTTGGTTGCGGACCATGGGGGCAAGGGCTTGCACAGGCACTTCTCCTCGGCAGTCCCCCATCCGTCCCCATCCGCATCGAGCCGGTACCCCTGGCACTTCACGGCCCCTTCCTGGTCCACGATTCCGTCGCAGTCGTCATCGATTCCGTTGCAGATCTCCGTTGCAAAATGCGAAACCTGGGCATTGGTCGCAGCGCAATCCGTCTCGTCGGGGTCGCCGTCGTTGTCGTCATCGGTGTCGCACGCATCCCCCAGGCCGTCCTTGTCCGAGTCCTTCTGGTCCCCGTTTTCCGCCAGAGGGCAGTTGTCCTTGGGATCGATGATGCCGTCATCGTCGTCATCCTCGTCGCACGCATCACCGAGTCCATCCTCGTCCTGGTCCTCCTGCTCCGGGTTGGGCACGAGCGGGCAGTTGTCGTCGCCGTCATCGGTGCCGTCGTTGTCGTCATCGCCGTCGCACTCGTCACCGATGAGATCGCCGTCCGTGTCGATCTGGAGCGGGTCTGGCACATGGGGGCACACGTCCTTGCCGTCCGGGATGTAGTCGCAGTCATCCTCCCACTCCCCCACCGCCGGAAGCCAGCAGCCGAAATCACAGGCATCGCCGAAGCCGTCGGCATCCGAGTCGAGCTGCGTCGGGTTCGACACGAGCGGACAGTTGTCGATGACGTCGGCCATACCGTCCCCGTCGTCATCCTCGTCTACGCAGTCGGCCTTCCCGTCCTGGTCGGTATCGAGGTTCTCCTCGTCGGTCCCGCCGTCGCAGTCGTTGTCCAGCCCGTCGCAGATTTCGTCCTCGAAGAGGGGGAGCGGCACGCACTGAGCGGGCTTTCCCGCGTCACAGGAATACACCGAGGCCTCGCAAATCCCGAGCCCGCAGGTCACCTCGCCCAGCTCTTCGTCGGCCTGGCCGTCGCAGTCGTTGTCCAGCCCGTCGCAGGCCTCGTCTGCTGCCCCTTCCATCGGATCGCACTCGGCGGGCACACCCTCCACGCACGCAGCCACTGCGTGCGCACACTGCCCCTGCCCGCACTCGACCTCGGCCAGCTCCTCGTCGGTCTGGCCGTCGCAGTCGTTGTCCAGCCCGTCGCAAGCCTCGTCTGCTGCCCCCTCCACCGGGTCGCACTCGGCAGGCACGCCATCCACGCACGCAACCACAGTGTGAACGCACACCCCCAGTCCACACTCCACGTCGGCGATCTGCTCGTCGGTCTCGCCGTCGCAGTCGTCGTCGGCTCCGTTGCAGGTCTCCACGGTCGGAACCGGAGCATCGCATGCGCTCAGCCCATCGGCCCCGCACGTCCGCTGTCCCGAGCAGATTCCCAACTCACTGGTCACCGAGCAGGAGGTCGTTGCCCCGACCTCCACTGCCAGGGGCGGGCAGGAGCACTTGCCGTCCGAGGGCAGGCAGAACTTGCCAACCACCACGCCCTCCTCTCCCGTGATCTCCTTGCACTCGTACCCTTGGCCACAGAGCTGCGCCCCCTCCTCGCAGCCCAGGAGGCAGAACCTCCCGTCATAGGGACCGCCGACCGGCAGGCACGCCGCGCCCAAAGAGAAGACGTCTTCTCCTGCCGGATTCGGGTAGTCGCAGTCCCCGTCTTCATTGCATGGCATGCAGGCCGCCGCAGCGGGCGGAATGCAGAGGTTCTCACCCGTTCCGCTACTGGGCGGGAGGCACTGGTACCCCTCGGCACATCCTGACGGGTTGCACGGGTGCAGGCACTCCTTCGCCTCGACTCCAAAGCCGCACACGCTGCCGGCGCACTCCTCGTCCGTCTCGCACGGCACAATCCACGGCCCTGCGTCCACCTCGACCTCGGTCACGTCGATCCGCGGCGGCAGTTCGAGGCCTGTGTCGACCTCGGCCACGTCCTGGACGGGCGGGAGCTCGAGGGTCCCGTCGTTGTCGATACTGGGCTTCCCGCCGTTCGTGCCGCATCCTGACAGCAGCACGGAGGCCATGGCCAGCCCGATCCATCCCGGCACTCGATTCCGTCTTCTCATTTCCAGTTCCTCCAATGTCCGAGTCGGAGTCGACGCAGAACCGGATTCTACTCATGCACCGTGGTGCCGGCCACCTTCAGGCGGGCAAGGGCCCGCTTGAGCGCGTACTCGGCCCGGGCAACGTCGATGGATGAGTCGCGGGAGGCAGTGGCCAAGCGGGTCTGGGCACGGGACAGCGCATCACGGGCTCGGGCAACGTCGATCTCCTCGCACCCTTCGCAGGTCTCGACCAGGACGCGGACACTGTCGCGGAGAACCTCGGCAAAGCCGCGGTTGAGCGCCAGGTCGTGCCCCTCGCCGCTGACACTCCAGCGGGCCACGCCGACCTCGAGGACCGACATGAGGCTCGCATGCCCCGGCAGGATCGTCATCTCCCCGAGCGCACCGGGGAGCGTCACAAAGTCCACGTCTCTCGACAGCACCTCTTTGCGAGGGGTGACGATGGTCAGGTGCATTCAGCCCCCCTACATGTTCTTGGCCTTCTCCACGGCCTGCTCGATGGTGCCGACCATGAAGAATGCCTGCTCGGGAAGGTGATCCCACTTTCCTTCCACGATCTCCTTGAAGCAGCGCACCGTGTCCGACAGCTTCACGTACTCGCCCTTGAACCCGGTGAACTGCTCGGCCACGGCAAATGGCTGGGACAGGAAGCGCTGGATGCGCCGGGCCCGGGCCACGGTCACCTTCTGCTCCTCCGACAGCTCCTCCATGCCCAGAATCGCGATGATGTCGCGAAGATCCTTGTATTCCTGGAGGATCCTCTGCACCTCGCGGGCGGTGTCGTAGTGGTCCCTGCCGACGATGTTCGGGTCCAGAATGCGGGATGTCGAGTCGAGCGGATCGACGGCCGGATAGATGCCCAGCTCCGCGATCTGGCGGGAAAGCACCGTGGTCGCATCGAGGTGGGAGAACGTCGTCGCGGGTGCGGGGTCGGTCAGGTCATCGGCCGGAACATAGATGGCCTGCACCGAGGTGATGGACCCCTTCTTCGTTGAGGTGATGCGCTCCTGAAGCTCGCCCAGGTCGGTGGACAGCGTCGGCTGGTAACCAACGGCGGACGGCATTCGGCCCAGCAGCGCCGAGACCTCGGAACCCGCCTGCGTGAAACGGAAGATGTTGTCGATGAAGAGCAGCACGTCCTGCCCCTCGACGTCACGGAAGTACTCCGCAGCGGTCAGGGCGGACAGACCGACTCGGGCACGCGCTCCGGGCGGCTCGTTCATCTGCCCGTAGATGAGGGCGGTCTTCTCGATGACCCCGGTTTCCTTCATCTCGACCCAGAGGTCGTTTCCCTCTCGGGTACGCTCGCCCACGCCTCCGAACACCGAGACGCCGCCGTGGTGCTTGGCGATGTTGTGGATGAGCTCCATGATCACGACGGTCTTGCCCACGCCGGCACCGCCGAACAGGCCGACCTTGCCCCCCTTGGGATAGGGGGCCAGCAGGTCCACGACCTTGATGCCCGTCTCGAAGAGCTGCACCTCGGTGGACTGGTCGAGGAACGAGGGCGGCTCACGGTGGATCGGCAGGAAGTGGCTCGCGGAGACGGGCCCCGCCTCGTCCACCGGCTCGCCCACCACGTTGAGGATCCGCCCCAGGCACTGCTTGCCCACCGGCATGAGGATCGGCTGCCCCGTGTTCTGCGCCGTCATGCCGCGCACCAGCCCATCCGTCGTGTCCATGGCGATGCAGCGGGCGGTGTTCTCCCCGATGTGCTGAGCGACCTCGAGCACCAGGTTCCACTCCCGGTCGTTGATCCACGGGTTCGAGACCTTGAGAGCGGTGTAGATCTCCGGGAGGTTCCCCTCGTCGAACACGACGTCCACGACCGGCCCGATCACCTGCGAGATTCTTCCGAACTGCATCCCGATCCTCCCTAGCGAAGCGCCTCGGCACCGCCCACGATGTCCATCAGCTCCCTGGTGATGGTATCCTGGCGGGCCTTGTTGTAGAGCAGCGTCAGCTTCTGTATCAGCTCGCCCGCGTTGCGGGTGGCATTGTCCATGGCCGTCATTCGAGCGCCCATCTCCGACGCGACCGACTCGAGCAGCGCCTGGTACAGCGAGATGTTGACGTACATCGGCAGCAGCGTGTCGAGGATGGCCCTTCGGCTCGGCTCGAAGATGTGCTCGACCTGGTCCTGCGCCGGGGGTCCGTCCCCCTCCTCCGGAAGCTCGAGCGGCAGGACCCGCTTGAGGGTCACACGCTGGGCCCCTGCGGACCGGAACCAGTTGTAGAGCACGTACAGCGAGTCGTGGTCCCCGGACAGGAACTCCGCGGTCAGCTCGTTGCCGATCCGGGAGATCCGGTCGAACGAGATGTCCGCGAACATGTCCTTGAAGAAGTGCTTGACCGGGTAGTCGCGCCGCGTGAGGTACTCGTTCCCCTTCTTCCCGATGACCGCTGCCGTGACCGCCCCCTCTCCCGGATGCGTGCGGAAGAACTCTTCGGCCGCGCGTCCGACGTTGAGGTTGAACGCGCCGCACAGACCGCGGTCCGAGGTGAAGCAGAGCAGCAGCGCACGCTTCTCCGGCCGCCGGGCCAGCAACGGGTGCTCCTCCTCCCCGAGCCTCCCGGCCGCGTGACCGATCACGTCGACCAGGTTGGCCGCGTAAGGGCGCAGAGCCAGGGCATTTTCCTGGGCCCGCCGCAACTTCGCCGCGGCCACCAGTTTCATGGCCCGGGTGAGCTGGAGCGTTCCCCGCACCCCCTGGATCCGCTTTCTGATTGCCTTCAGGTTCGCCATTTCGGCCTCACTTCGCCATGAAGGTCTTCTTGAACTCGCCGATCGCCTGGTCCATCAGGTCGATGGTCCCGGGCTCCAGCACCTTCTTCTCCCGGATGGTCGTGAGCACGTCCGGGAAGCGGGCCTCGACGAACTCGCACAGGCCGTCGCAGAACTTCCGGATGTCCGCCACAGGAAGATCGAGCAGCAGGTTCTTCTTCGAGGTCCCCGCATACAGCACCAGCACCTGCTTCTCAACCGGCATGGGCTCGTACTGCGGCTGCTTGAGGATCTCCACCAGGCGCTCTCCCTTGCGGATCTGGCGAAGCGTTGCCTCGTCCAGGTCCGACCCGAACTGTGCGAACACTGCGAGATCCCGGTACTGGGCCAGCTCCAGCCGGAGCGACCCCGCCACCTGCTTCATCGCCTTGATCTGCGCATTGCCGCCGACTCGGGAAACCGAGATGCCTGCGTTCACCGCAGGCCGGATCCCCTTGTAGAAAAGGTCGGTCTCCAGGAAGATCTGCCCGTCGGTGATCGAGATCACGTTGGTCGGGATGTACGCGGACACGTCGCCGGCCTGGGTCTCGATGATCGGCAGCGCGGTGAGCGAGCCGCCCCCCATCTTCTCCGACATCTTGGCCGCACGCTCCAGGAGCCGCGAGTGCAGGTAGAACACGTCTCCGGGATACGCCTCACGTCCGGGCGGCCGGCGCAGCAGCAGCGAAAGCTGCCGGTACGCCACCGCATGCTTGCTGAGATCATCATACACCACCAGGGCGTGCTTCCCGTTGTCCCGGAAGTACTCGCCGATGGTGCATCCCGCGAACGGTGCCAGGAACTGCATCGGCGCCATCTCCGAGGCTCCGGCGAGCACGACGGTGGTGTACTCCATGGCTCCGTGCTTGCGAAGCCGGTTCACCACCTGCGACACGGTGCTCTGCTTCTGCCCGATGGCCACGTAGATGCAGAACACCCCCTTGCCCTTCTGGTTGATGATTGTGTCCACGGCCACGGCGGTCTTGCCCGTTCCACGGTCGCCGATGATGAGCTCCCGCTGACCGCGGCCGATGGGGGTCATGGCATCCACGGCCTTGAGCCCGGTCTGGAGCGGCTCCTTCACCCCCTGCCGGTACACGATGCCCGGTGCCTTGAGCTCCACCCGGCGGGATGCGGCGGCCCGGATGTCCCCCAGCCCGTCCACCGGCGCGCCCAGCGCGTTCACCACGCGGCCCAGCAGCGCCTCGCCCGCAGGCACCTCCACGATGCGGCCGGTACGACGCACCGTGTCACCTTCCTTGATCTTCACGGCCTCTCCCAGCAGGGCCACGCCGATGTTGTCATCCTCGAGGTTGAGCACCATGCCCTTCACGTCATGCGGGAAGTCCAGCAGCTCCCCGGCCATGCACTTGTCCAGGCCGTACACGCGGGCGATGCCATCCCCCGTGGCCAGCACGGTCCCTACCTCCGCGGTCTCCACGCTGCGGGAGACGTCTTCCATCTGCTGCTTGATGATCCGGCTGATTTCCGCAATATTGACGCCCATCTTCCCCTCTCCGGTCGAAACGCCTCGGTTCAGATTGTCATCGCCCGAACCCGCTTGCGGACCCGCTCCAGCCGGCCCAGCAGGCTCGAATCGATGATGGTGTTCCCTACCCTCGCCACCACGCCGCCGAACAACGACTCATCCTGGACGAACGTGCACAGCACCTGCTTGCCGAACTTCACCGACAACGCTGATGCTACCTCCCGCTGCTCCCGATCCGGCAGGATCTGCGGAGTCCTTACCTCGGCCCGCACCCGCCCCTTCTGCTGGTCTACGAATTCGACGAACCGCTCCACGATGGCAGACAGATACCCCACCCGTCCGTGGTCCACCAGCACCTTGATGAACCGCACGACGGCCGGAGTCAGGCGGAGCTGACGCCCCACCTCATCCACCACGTCACGCTTCTTGTCCTTGCGCAGCAGCGGGGCAACCAGCAGCGTCTCCAGCACCGACTGCTCCCTGAACGCAGCCACGAGCGCCCGCAACCCCGACTCGAACAGCTCGTGTCCGCCCTTCTCGTTGCAGTACTGGAGAGCCGCCCTGGCATACCGCCGGGCAACGGTTCCTTCATCGGCCCTCATCGCCGTTCTCCTTCCGACTGTTTGACCGCTGCCACGAACTCACCCACGAAACGGGATTGCGGCAATGTCCGCCACTGCTGCCGCAGCCGGTTTTCCGCCTGGTCCAGGGCCTCCAGGGCCAGCTCGGTCTGCAGCACCCGTTCCAGCCGTGCCTTCTCGCTTGCCAGGGTGGATTCGGCACCGCCCTGGATCCGTTCCTGTTCGTCCCGGGCCCGACGAAGGATCGATTCCTTGAGGTTCTTCCCCTCGGCCTCGAGCCGCTGTGCCAGGGCGACCTTCTCCGCGGCAGCGGCCAGGCTCTTCTCCCGGGCCGCTGCCAGCTCCCCTTCCGCCTTTTCCCCATGCAGCCGGGCAGCCTCGACCCGGGTCCTGAACGACTCGGCCCGCGCCGCGATCAGAGTGCTCACCGGCTTGCGTCCGAAGTAGACCAGCAGCCCGACGAACACGATGAAGTTGAACACGTAGAAGCCGTGCTCTTTCAGCGAGAAGCCGGCGTCGTGCCCACCGCCCGACGCAAGCGCTTCACCGCACCAAAGCGACATCACGGCAACAAGGGCAAGCCATCGTCGGTTGACCATTACGGGCGCCCTCCCTTGTTCTGTCCGTCCGTCCCCCGGGTCAGCAGCGCCACGATCTCGGTCGCCGCACCGTCCACCATGGGCTTTGCCGCCTGGCGGGCGCTCTCGACCTCACGCCGATACTCAGCCACCCCGGCCTCGAGCCAGCGGGCCGCCTGCTCCCGAGCGTGTCCAAGCTGTTCGGCCTCCTCCCGCAGCGCTTCCTCGCGCAGCCGGTTGCGGACCTGCATCCCGGCGGCAGTCGCCTGCCCCATCTCGCGGGCATAGGCCGAGGTCAGCTCCGCTGCCTCCCGCTCCTGCCTCACCGCTTCCCGTTCCCGCTCGTCCGTAGCCGTGCGGCGCTTCTCCAGGATCCCGAGCATGGGCCTGAACATGAGCCAGTTCAGGGTCACCAGCAGCAGCAGGAACAGCGCGAGCTGAAAGAAATAGGTTACATCCAGGTCTATGACGGCACCGACGAGCAACCAGGTATGCACCCCGTCCCTCCCCCAATGGGCCCGGTTGACTAAACACCAGCTTGACGCGGGTTGTCAAGACTGTCTTGGACCCACAATCCACCGCCTGGATTCGGCGGATAGGACTTGACTTGGGGTTTTGGGGGCAGCAACGGTCGTGGGAGGGGATTTGGCAGGGATTCACACCGTGGGGGTGCGCCCGGACTCAGCGGGCCGGAGTGTCCTCGGGCTCGGGGACTTCAGGGGAACCGGCGTCCGGGTCCATGGACTCTGGCGGCTCGAGATCTTCGTCGCCAGGAAGGTCCTCCACACCGAACGGCACATCCGCACATTCTTCGGCGCTCCAGGCCGGCGTCTTGTCCGACCCGTCACCGTCCGCGGCCTCGTCGAACGTGACCGCATCCTCCTTGCTCCAGCATTGCGCCACCCGGATGCACTTCTCCTCGCCGACGGTCCCGCCGCACGCGGCCAGCACGGTGCGCGCCTCGCCGGTGGCGCGCCACCCGACCACGGCCCGCACGAACTCGTCCAACTCGTCCTGGCCGATCACGAGCTTGTCCCCGTCCTTGGCCAGGTAATCACCAAACCCGTGGAACGAGAACCGGCCCCCCTGCCCCAGCACCCGGAAGTAGCGATAGATGCCGTGCATTTCGGTCGCCAGCTTCGGGCCCGTCACGTGATTCAGCCCGATCACCAGGTGCCGAGTGTTCCCGACGGCCTTGTACCCGATGCCCAGTTTGCCCGCTACCGGCCTGCCGTTGAGGGTGTTCAGGTTGTCGAAGTTGTAGCCGATCTTGCCCGCCCCGCGCTTCCTGTCATCCTGCTTGGGCAACACCTTCCCCTCGCCGGCCACCACGACCAGGTAGTCGTCGTCAGTCGTGGAGGCAAGCGGCCGCCCCTTCAGGACGAACGCGTACTTCTTCAGCTTCTTGTCCTTCACGCACGAGGCAAGCCGCCAGTGCACCTTGGGTCCGTCGGTCTCCCAGATCTTGCAGTCGAGAGCCCCCTTGCTGAACGTCACCGGCTCTACTTCGGCAAACAGGGCGTCGATCTCGGAGTGGGTCTCCTCCAGGAGCGCGTTGAGGTTCTCCATCACCTTCTTTGCATGCCCCTTGAACGCGGCGGGGTCCCCCGGCAGAGCCGCCTCGATGGTCCCAGCCTCGAGCCCCTGCGTCTGCGTCTCCTCCCCGTCCAGGGTCAGGGCCAGCATCTCGGTGCTCGGGACCGCCTCCGCGTATTCGTCACCGCCGGAAGCCTCCTCGCTCCCCCCGAAACAGCCGGGAAGCAGACCGATCACGACCGCTCCGACCACCATCGACAGCCAGGTCATCCGTTTCATCTCCGCACCTCCGTGTGAGTTGCCATCTTTCAATCCTCCGGGGTACCTTGCCGCCGGATTCGAACACTGGTAACCAGCGGCTTCACGAAAAAGTTTCGCGACCCCCGCTTTCCCCCCTATACTGCCGTCGAGGAGGCTTTCCCCGTGAGTCTGCCACAACCGGCTTCCGGACACAATTCCCCGCTGACGGACGAGCCGCGTGTTCCCGGAGCCGTGAGCACCGGGGTCGCCCTGCGCACCGCTTTCGCCTTGCTCCGCATGTCCACAGTGCTGGCTGCGCTTCTTCTCCCTGGCACAGTCCCCGCTTCCGCTGCCGATTTCGGGCTGTCGGGTGGGTACGTCCTGAGAGAGCGCTCCGACTGGAACGTTGCGGACCCGTCCCTCCTGTTCGCACCGCCCAAGGTGAAGAAATTCCTGGGAGAGGACTCGTTCGACCCGGTCGACACCCACCGTCTTCTCGCCTGGGCATTCGCCCGGGGGGTGATGACCTTGGGCGATCGTTTCAGCGCCGTCGCCTCGCTCGACACGACCGCGCTCTCGCTCGATCTCACGGGGGGCGGGCCGTTCTCCGCCACG
>Ga0233425_10010195_pt1 | contig 11543 bp, 18 predicted proteins | sample Watercolumn_Towu_2_FD_181712 | JGI IMG/M metagenome (GOLD analysis project Ga0233425, IMG submission 181712) | Freshwater microbial communities from Lake Towuti, South Sulawesi, Indonesia - Watercolumn_Towuti2014_140_MG | ecosystem: Environmental > Aquatic > Freshwater > Lake | place...
GATTTCATCAAGAAAAGTTAAGTATGTAATTGATGTGGTTAAAAATAAACCTGTAGAGGAGGCAGTCGGTATACTGGCGCTTACTCCTAAGAAGGCAGCTGTTTATGTCAGGAAAGCAATTCAGAGCGCTGCAGCAAATGCTGTTGAAAATTTCAAGGAGTACAAAGTATCAGGGGATGATCTTTATATTAAAGAAATATTTGTAACAGAGGGCCCGACGCTGAAAAGATTTAAACCCAGAGCGAGGGGCCGGGCTGACAGGGTACTGAAAAGAACCTCTCATATAACAGTTTTTGTTTCTGACGGGAAAAAGGGCATCCAGGCGGGAATTAAACCTGCTGGTTCATCCAGGCCTCAGGAATCCGGAACTAAAGCTGTTCAAAAAGAGAAGCAGGTTAAAAAACAGGAAAAAAAGGAGGCTAAAGGCTAATGGGTCAGAAGGTAAGCCCTAATGGTTTAAGGTTGGGAATAAACAAATACTGGCAATCCAGGTGGTTCTCTGTAAGGGATTATGCCAGGTTCTTGAATGAGGATATAAAAATAAGGGAAATTTTAACAGACCAGCTTGCAAATGCAGGAATTGCAAAAATTGAAATTGAACGGGCTGCAGATGATATCAAGGTTGATGTGTACACATCAAAACCGGGCGTTGTAATAGGAAAGCGCGGAACAAATATAAATGATATAAGGGATATGATACAGAACATTGTCAGTAGAAATATCCAGTTAAATATTATTGAAGTAAAAAAACCGGAAATAATTTCAAAGCTTGTGGCAGAGAGCATAGCCTCACAACTTGAGGGAAGGGTGAGCTTCAGGAAAGCAATGAAAAAAGCTGTTTCTCTTGCAATGAAAGCCGGGGCAAAAGGTATAAGGGTTCAGTGTGCTGGCAGGTTAGGCGGCGCCGAAATGGCAAGAACCGAGTGGTACAGGGAAGGGCGTGTTCCCCTCCATACCTTAAGGGCAGATATCGACTACGGTTTTGCAGAGGCAAACACAACTTTCGGAAAGATCGGGGTAAAAGTCTGGATTTATCTTGGCGACTCGATTATTGACAGAAAAGAAGGAGATAGATATGTCACCAATGTTAATGCCTAAAAGGGTTAAGCATAGAAAAGAACAGAGAGGAAGAATGAGGGGACTTTCCAAGGGTGGAAAGAAACTTACCTTTGGTGAATATGGTCTTCAGGCTCTGGAACCCGGATGGATAACCAGCAAACAGATAGAAGCCGCAAGAGTTGCACTTACCAGGTATATAAAAAGAGGAGGCAAAGTCTGGATCAATGTTTTTCCTCATAAACCTGTCACCAAAAAACCTGCTGAAACAAGACAGGGCGGCGGCAAGGGAGCTCCGGAATTCTGGGTTGCAGTTGTAAAGCCGGGTAAAATAATGTTTGAGATTTCAGGCGTGCATGATGATGTTGCCAAGGAGGCAGTAAGGCTTGCATCTCACAAGCTTCCTATAAAAACAAAATTTGTATATGAAGAATTATAATACGGGTGATGTTGATGAAAATGAAAGAGTTTAGAGAGATTAAGGAAAAGACAGTGCCGGAACTTGAAACCAGGCTCACGGAACTTAAAAAGAATTTACTGTCATTAAAGTTCAAAAATGCGACGGGCCAGCTTGAAAATGTCATGAACATACATAACATCAAGAAGGACGTTGCAAGAATAGAAACTGTTATAAGGCAAAAAAAGGTTTAGTTTTAAGGGGGACAACTTGTTGGAAAGAGGCAAAAGAAAAACCAGAACGGGAACTGTGGTAAGCGATAAGATGGAAAAAACTGCCACGGTCGCCATTGAGACTTATTACAGGCACCCTTTATATAAGAAGATACTGAAGAAAATAAAGAAGCTTAAGGTTGATGATCCGAATAATGAATTGAGAACCGGAGACATTGTAACTGTGGCAGAGACCAGACCCATGAGCAAAACCAAAAGATGGAGACTTATAGAGGTTGTCAGGAAGGCTCAGTAGTTTAATAAGTTATTTATTTTGTTTTTGTTTTTTATAATAATTACTTTATATTTTTCAAGTTAGCTTGACAGGCAGTTGCAGGGAAGGGTTTTAAGATGATACAACAATATACCAGGATAAATGTGGCTGACAATACAGGTGCAAAAGAGCTTCTGCTTATAACTGTTTTGGGCGGCTCCGGGAAGAAGGTAGCAAGAGTCGGAGATATTTTTACAGCAGCGGTAAAAGTGGCCAACCCGGGCGGGGTTGTAAAGAAGAGCGAAGTTGTTAAGGCAGTTCTTGTAAGATGCAGGAAGGAATACAGAAGAAGGGACGGCTCATATATCCGTTTTGATGATAATGCCGCTGTAATAATTGATAACCAGAATAACCCTAAGGGGACCCGTATATTCGGTCCTGTTGCAAGGGAGCTCAGGGAAAAGAATTTCATGAAAATTATATCCCTTGCACCTGAGGTAGTCTGACGTTTAGTATAATTTGGCAGATATTTAGGAGAATAAAATGCTTAATGTTAAAAAAAATGACAAGGTTAAAATATTGCAGGGTAAAGATAGGGGAAAGGTTGCCAAGGTACTGCGTGTTGAACCATCCAGGAATTATCTTTATATTGAAGGCGCAAACATAATAAAGGTTCATACGAGATCCAAGAAGCAAAATCAGCCCGGAGGGATAATAAGCAAGGAGGGGCCTGTGCATATATCAAATGTTGAAGTTGTATGCCCCAATTGCGGAAAACCTGCAAGAATCGGTTTTGAAGTCAAGGATTCGGGAGATAAAGTCAGAATATGCAAGAAATGCGGAGGACAGTTTTAATGAAACCCAGGTTAAAAGAAAAATATGAAACAGAGATTGTAAAGCAGATGCTGGATGAATTTAAATATAAGAGCATAATGCAGGTTCCAAAAATCAAAAAAATTACTATAAATATGGGAATTGGTTCAGCGCTTCAGAACCCCAAGGATCTGGAAGGCGCCTCAAATGACCTTGCAAAAATCACCGGACAAAAAGCGGTAATAACAAAGGCAAAAAAATCTATTGCAAGCTTTAAAATAAGAGAGGGACATTCAATAGGCTGCATGGTCACTTTAAGAGGGGCCCGTATGTTCGAGTTCCTTGACCGTTTCTTAAGTGTGGCAATGCCCAGGATCAGGGATTTCAGGGGGCTTTCAAGAAAAGGTTTTGACGGAATGGGAAATTATACAATTGGCGTCAGGGAACAGACTATTTTCCCTGAAGTTGATTATGACAGCATTGCAAGCGTAAAAGGTATGAATATAACCATAGTGAGCAGCGCAAATACAAATGATGAAGCTCTTTCACTTCTTGAAAAATTTGGATTTCCATTTAGAAAACAATAATTAATTATCAGGAGGATTTTTTAATTGGCAAAGAAATCTTTAATTGAAAAACAGAAAAGACCTGTGAAGTTTAAAGTAAGGATTTATCACAGGTGCAACAGATGCGGAAGGCCCAGGGGTTTTTTCAGAAGATTCGGCCTTTGCAGAATTTGTTTAAGGGAACTTGCATATGAAGGAAAAATTCCTGGACTTACAAAGTCCAGCTGGTAAAAGGAGGATAAATGTCTGTTTCTGACCCTATTGCTGATATGCTTACAAGAATCAGGAATGCAGTAAAAGCCAGATTTGATTCTGTTATTATACCGTCTTCCGGATTAAAAACGGAAATTGCCAAAATTATGCAGGAAGAGGGCTATATCAGCAGTTATGAAGTTATAGGCGGTGAAAATTCCGGCTCTATTATTAAGATATACCTGAAATACAAGAAAGACAAAACCGGTGTTATTGCAGGTTTAAAAAGAGTCTCAAAACCGAGTTTGCGGGTTTACACCGTGAAAGAAAAAATGCCGAGAGTAATGGGCGGTCTTGGTACTGTTGTAGTTTCGACTTCCCGCGGGGTAATGACCGGTAAAAAGGCCAAAAGCCTTGGAATCGGTGGAGAAGTAGTTTGTTATTTGTGGTAATAAATAGCTAAAGTTTAGGAATTGTTACAGTTTTTATAACAGGAGGATTTTAAAATTGTCTAGAGTTGGTAAAAAACCTATCCCCTTACCCTCAGGGGTTGAAGTAAATTTAAAAGACGGCAAGGTTTCAGTGAGCGGAAGACTTGGGCAATTGCTGCAGGATCTTGATAGCGATATTAAGCTTGATATCAAGAGCGATGTGCTGTCGCTTTCTCCGGTTTCACAGGAATTAAGCGTAAAGGCCAAATATGGTCTTTATAGAAATCTTTTAAGCAACATGGTCACAGGTGTCAATGAGGGCTTCACAAAAACCCTGAAAATAATCGGGGTCGGATACAGGGCAAGCAAGAAAGGCGAGGACCTGGAAATTCTTGTGGGGTACTCGAATCCGGTTCTGTTTTCAAAACCATCTGATATTTCATTTGATGTGCCTGATAACACCACAATTATTGTGAAGGGAATTGACAGACAGAGAGTCGGACAGGTTGCTGCACAGATCAGGGATATTAGAAGACCCGAGCCGTATAAAGGCAAAGGGATAAGATATGTAAATGAAGTTGTCAGAAAGAAAGTCGGCAAGGCAGCATCTTCGGGAAAAGGCGGTAAATAAGGAGTATAAATGAAGACAAGGATTGAGATAAGGGACAAAAGCCTGAGAAGAAAATCGAGGGTTACATTTAAAATAAGGAATAGCACAATAAAGCCCGTGCTTTATGTTTTCAGGTCAAATAAATACATTTATGCGCAGATAGTTGACAATTCGGGTAAAACCCTTACAGGTGTCACCAGCAAAAATGTAAATTCCGGTTCAACTGAAAAAAGTGCCGATTCAAAAACGGGAGCGAAGGTAAACATCAGCTTTGAAACGGGAAGGATACTGGCACAAAAAGCAAAAGAACTTAAAATTACTGATGTGGTGTTTAACAGAACCGGTTACAAATATCATGGCAGAGTAAAAGCTTTAGCTGAAGGCGCAAGAAAAGGCGGACTGAAGTTTTAGTTTTATTTGTAAATAAAAATTTTTTTATTTGATAAGGAGGAAGTTTAGTGCCTGATTATATGGCAGCAGAAGAATATTCTGAAAAAGTAATTAAAATAAACAGAGTTGCCAAAGTTGTAAAAGGTGGAAGAAGATTCAGTTTTAGCGCACTTGTTGCTATCGGGAACATGAGCGGAAAAGTGGGAGTTGGTTTCGGGAAGGCAAATGAAGTTTCCCTAGCGATCCAGAAGGCCATAAATACTGCTAAAAAGAATATTTTTTCTGTTCCGCTTGTAGGAGGAACACTGCCTTTTGAAGTAAATGCCAAGTTTGGCGCGGGTCATGTATTTATGAAACCTGCTGCACCCGGTACCGGGGTAATTGCCGGGGGGCCGGTAAGGGCGATTATGGAGCTTGCAGGTGTAAAAGATATCCTTACAAAATCACTTGGCAGTGCGAATGCTTTCAGCATAGTAAATGCAACTGTTAAAGGTCTTAAAACTTTAAAAACAAAAGAGGAATTTATTGGAGTTAGACAGGCTTAAAGGCTGCCTGTAAATATCATTGGATCTTAGGGGGAAAAATTGAGGCTTTGTGATATTAATCCTGATAAAAGTTTAACAAAAAAAGTCAAGAGAGTAGGGAGAGGGAACAGTTCCGGACATGGCACTACCAGCGGTAGGGGCAGCAAGGGACAGCTTTCACGTTCCGGCGGAAATGTCAGGCCTGGATTTGAAGGGGGGCAGATGCCGCTTCACAGGAGGATTCCCCACCTTCCGGGTTTTAAAAACACCAGAAAAAAAGAGTACAATATTATCAATGTAGGGACTCTTGAGAAACTTGATGGCTCCGGGGTTATAGATTTTAATTTCCTGCTGAAGAAAGGCTGCATAAGGGAAGAGAAAAACCAGTTAAAAATACTTGGCAGTGGTGAACTTACAAAAAGTCTTACAGTCAGGGCAGATTTTTTCAGCGCAGGAGCTGTTAAAAAAATAGAAGCTGCAGGTGGTAAAATCGAAATTATCCAGGCAGGAAAATAACTTATTTTAAATTAAATAAATTTAAGAGGAATAAATTAACATGTGGCGAGCAATTTTAAATGCTTTCAGAATAAAAGAGATAAGAAACAGGATCTTATATACCATTGCGATTCTTGCCCTGTACAGATTTGGTGCAAATATAACCGTTCCTGGCGTTGATGCAAATGCAATAACGGAGCAGGTGCAGTCCGGGCTCCTGGGTGTTATGGACCTGTTTTCAGGCGGTGCACTTTCAAGGTTTGCAGTTTTTTCTCTTGGAATCATGCCTTATATTACCGCCACAATCATAATGCAGCTGCTGCAGGTGGTAATTCCTGCTCTTGAAAGACTTTCAAAAGAAGGGGAATTTGGAAGAAAAAGGATTAACCAGATTGCAAGATATATGACCACTGGCCTTGCGCTTATCCAGTCAGTTGCAATGGTGTTTTATTTCAGAAATTTCAATGCAATACCTAAATTTGATGCGATGCATATAATTTTAATCGTTGTCACCCTTACGGCAGGCACAACTCTTATCATGTGGCTCGGTGAACTCATAAACCTTCATGGTGTCGGAAACGGCATATCGCTTTTGATTTTTGCTTCCATTGTTTCAAGGATGCCGGGCCAGATTCTTACAATGTTCAGATTGAAATCTTTCGAATCGCTTTCAAACATTTTATTCATAATTGCATTTGCTGCAATTGCCGTTGGTGTTATTATGGCTGTAATTGAAATGACCCAGGGCGAACGGAGGATTCCCGTCCAGTATGCAAAAAGAATTGTCGGAAGAAAAGTTTTCGGAGGCCAGAGCACCTATCTTCCCCTGAAGGTAAACCAGGCTGGAGTTATGCCGATTATATTTGCAGTTTCGGTTCTTCTGTTTCCCGCCACAATTGCGCAGTTTGCAAATGTTTCCTGGCTCAACAGGATTGCAAACCTGCTTACACCCAGCGCGGAAGGAAAAATAAATCCGGTATATGCCGTAATATATTTATTGCTTATTATATTCTTTGCATATTTTTACGGGGCAATAACATTTAACCCGATGGATACGGCCGATAACCTGAGAAGGTACGGAGGCTTTATACCAGGGATCAGGCCTGGTAAAAATACGGCGGATTATCTGTCACATATATTAAACAGGATTACTCTTCCGGGGGCGGTTTTTCTGGCAATGATAGCGCTTCTGCCCGAGCTTCTGATAACTTACGGAAATATGCCATTCCGGTTCGGTGGCACATCCATACTTATTGCCGTAAGCGTTGCGCTTGAAACAATGAGACAGCTTGAATCCCAGCTTATAATGCGTGACTATGAAGGGTTTTTAAAATGAAGCTGGTTTTTCTTGGGGCCCCTGGTGCTGGTAAGGGCACACAGGCAAAGAGAATTTCAAAACAGCTTGGAATTTCCCATATATCGACCGGTGACATTTTGAGGGACGAGCTTAAAAACAATTCTCAGCTTGGTTTGCGGGCCGCAGAGTATATGCATAAGGGCGAACTGGTGCCGGATGAATTGATAATTGAAATGATTAAAAATATTTTAACGGAAAATGCCTGCTCCAATAATACAGGTTTTTTACTGGATGGTTTTCCAAGGACATTGAACCAGGCAATAAAGTTTGAAGAAATGCTTTCCGGTCTTGGTCTGGAAATTGACAGAGTGATAAACATCGATGTGGATGACGAAGAACTTGTTAAAAGACTTTCCGGCAGGAGAGTCTGCCATGACTGCAGCAATATGTGCAGCATTAACGGTGTCCGGACCGGCGATCCTGTTGCTGAAGGAAAATGCCCCGTATGCGGGGGTGCCCTGTTTCAGAGAAAAGATGATGAAAGAGATGTAATCATGCGGAGATTGCATATTTATCAGAACCAGACAAAACCGCTTGTGGATTATTACAGCGGCAGAAAGCTCCTTGCGAATGTGGATGGCTCCGGCTCTGAAGAAGAAATTGCTGAAAGGATCATTTCAATTTTATGATTATTTGCAAGTCTGCAGATGAAATAAAAATTATGCAGCAGGCCGGTAAAATAGTTTATGATGTTCTTTTACAAATTGAAAATAATATAAAACCGGGAATAAGCACACTGGTGCTGGATAAATTAGCCGAGGACATGATTTACAGGCGGGGAGCGGTACCTGCATTCAAGGGCTATGTAGGCAAATTAAGCAGCCGACCCTATCCTGCAAGCATATGTGTATCAGTAAATGAAGAAGTTGTGCACGGCATACCAGGAAAAAGGATAATCCGGCAGGGGGATCTTGTATCAATTGATGTCGGGGTCAGGTTTAAAAGTTTTTATGGTGATGCAGCAAGGAGCTACAAGGTTGGCTCTGTCAAACCGCAGGTTGAAAAACTTTTTAATGCTACGCTTGAGGCACTGAGCCTCAGCATTGACAGGTGCAGGGCAGGATACAGGCTCTCGGATATTTCCAATGCGATTCAATGCAGGGCAGAGAAGGATAATTTTTCTGTGGTTAAAGTTTTTGTGGGCCATGGGATAGGAAAAAGAATGCATGAGGATCCTCAGATTTTAAATTACGGTCCTCCTGGACAGGGCCCGGTTTTAAAAAAGGGTATGGTTCTTGCAATTGAGCCGATGCTCAATGAGGGTACAAGCGATGTGGAAATTCTTGACGATAAATGGACGGTGGTAACCGCCGACAGGAAATTTTCCTGCCATTTTGAGGATTCGGTGGCCATCACTGCAAATGGTCCGCTTGTATTGACCCGTTAGCCTTTAATATATTGGCTGACAATCAGTTATTTGTATGCCGGAGAGCAAAATATTTATGGACTTTTTTTTATTTTTTTGCTATTCTACGTGTTTGCGCTTTTAGTAGAATCAAAGCAAAATCAATTTCTTAAGGAGGCTTAAGATCAGTAAAAAAGAGGGTATTATTGAGGCTGAAGGTACAATACTTGAGGCTCTGCCCAATGCAATGTTCAGGGTTGAACTTGATAACGGGCATAAGGTGCTGGCACATATTTCAGGTAAGATGAGAATGCATTATATTAAAATTCTGCCAGGTGACAAGGTAAGGGTGGAAATTTCGCCCTATGATCTTTCAAGAGCCAGAATTATTTTCAGGAAAAAATAGCCCGGACTGATGAGAAAAATTAAATAAGAGCTGATTAAATTTAAGTATAATTTATTTTTAAAGAGGATACTAAGCATGAAAGTAAAACCGTCAGTGAAAAAAATCTGCAGCAGCTGCAGGATCATAAGAAGAGAAGGCAAGGTCATGATTATTTGCAAAAATCCCCGCCATAAACAGAAACAGGGTTAAGGAGGTCATAATTGGCAAGAATCGCAGGAGTGGATGTCCCGAGGGATAAGCATATTGTAATAGCTCTAACCTATATTTTCGGTATTGGCAGATCTTTGGCACAGAAAATACTTAAAGAGTGCGGAATTGAAGAAACCCGTAAAACCAGGGATCTGACAGAGGATGAGGTTGTAAAGATTAGGGTTTATATTGACAATAATTTCAAAGTCGAAGGTGACCTCCGGAGGGAAGTTACCCAGAACATCAAAAGACTTATTGAAATAAATTCCTACAGGGGAATAAGGCACAAAAGGGGTCTGCCCGTAAGGGGACAGAGAACGCATACAAATGCGAGGACAAGAAAAGGCAGGAGAAAACCTGTAGGCATCAAATCAAGGGCCAAATAAATAATTTTATTCGGAGGTAATGTTGGCAAAAAAAACCACGGCAGTAAAGAGAGTTAAAAGGAAAGATAAAAAAAATATTCCGCATGGTGTTGCCCATATACAATCAACGTTTAACAACACGATTGTGACCATAACTGATCTGAAAGGCAATACAGTCGCATGGGGCAGCTCGGGAGGCATGGGCTTTAAAGGTTCAAGAAAAAGTACCCCGTTTGCGGCACAGATTACGGCATCAAATGTGGCAAAATCAGCCCAGGAACACGGGCTGGCAAAAGTTGATGTCCTTGTTAAAGGAATAGGATCCGGCAGGGAAACCGCAGTCAGGTCACTCCAGGCTGCAGGCCTGGAAATTGGTTCAATTACAGATATAACGCCTGTTCCCCATAACGGCTGCAGGCCCAGAAAAAGAAGAAGAGTTTAGTAATTTATAATATAAAATTAAAAAAACTGATTTCAGTTTTGTAACACAGGAGGAAATTGTTATATGAGCGCTGTTGGTGGCAGCTCCTGCAAGCAATGCAGAAGAGAAAAACAGAAATTGTTCTTGAAAGGTATCCGTTGTTTTACAGATAAATGCGCAGTTGATAAAAAACCGTTTGTGCCCGGCCAGAAATCAAAAATGAGACTTATTGAGAGCGAATATTATATGCAGCTCAGGGAAAAGCAGAAAGCCAAAAGATATTATGGTGTGCTTGAAAAGCAATTCAGGAATTATTACAGACAAGCTGTAAGACGGAAAGGTATAACAGGCGAGGTCCTTCTGCAGTTGCTTGAAACAAGGCTGGACAATGTCATTTATCAGATGGGTTTTGCCTTTTCGAGAAGACAGGCAAGGCAGCTTATCTCTCATGGTCACATGGCTGTAAACGGAAAGAAGGTTGACATTTCATCTTACCGTGTAAAGGAAGGACAAACTATAAGTGTTATGCCTTCAAGCAGGGAAATACCGCCAATCCTGGAAGTAAAAGAATCTTCCGGTTCCATAAATATTCCCGAGTGGCTCAAAGTTGATTTCCAGTCTTTGACCGGTCAGGTTATAAGGGTTCCTGAAAGAAACGAAATAAAAACACCGGTCAATGAGCAGATGATAGTTGAGCTATATTCCAAGGTATAGTTTTCTTTCTGATTTTTTTTAAAATTTAAACTTTTTATATATTTAGGAGGCTGATAAAAATTGCTTAAAATGCATAAACCTAACGTATCAGTAAAACATAAAGATGAGTTTGAGGGTATTTTTACAATCGAACCTTTGGAAAGGGGATACGGCCACACACTCGGTAATTCCATAAGAAGGGTACTGCTGTCATCAATTGAGGGCACCGGGATAACAAAAATAAGGGTTGAAGACGTGAGTCATGAATTTTCCACGGTTGAAGGTTTGAAAGAAGATATGCTGGAGTTTATCGCAAACTTGAAATCAGTTGTTTTTTTGATGCTGGGAGAAGGACCGGCAGTTTTAAAGCTTAACAAGAGCGCACCCGGAGAGGTGAAAGCCTCGGATATAAAGCTTCCTTCTGAAGTTGAGATAATAAACCCGGATACATATATTTCGACTCTTAACAGCAAGGGATCAGTAAAAATTGAAATGGTACTTGAAAAAAATAAGGGATATAAATCTGCTGAAGAAAATACAGGTGAAAATGAACCGATAGGCGTCATCCCTCTTGATACAATTTTCTCGCCAATAAAAAGGGTAAGCTTTAAAGTTGAAAACACAAGGGTTGGCCAGATGACAAACTTTGACAAGCTAATTATTGATATAAAAACAAACGGGAGCATCAAACCTGAAGAAGCATTGAGCCAGGCATCAAAAATAATAAATGATTATATGGCATTGCTAATTAATCTTTCTGATTCCGGAAGCAGGGATCCCATATTTGAGGAGGCTCCGGCACAGGAA
>Ga0233425_10010196_pt1 | contig 11542 bp, 3 predicted proteins | sample Watercolumn_Towu_2_FD_181712 | JGI IMG/M metagenome (GOLD analysis project Ga0233425, IMG submission 181712) | Freshwater microbial communities from Lake Towuti, South Sulawesi, Indonesia - Watercolumn_Towuti2014_140_MG | ecosystem: Environmental > Aquatic > Freshwater > Lake | place: Indonesia...
ATCGGTTGAAAGAATTGGCGGTACGAAGTGAGTGGCGCAACGCCGAGCAGCTACTCGCGATGATGACGAAACATAATATTGATATAAATAAAGATTTTTTGATTAATAATGAATTAGTGAAAATATTATCAAACGAGGGGGCTATTGTCGCCGATCCGGAAGAGCAACGGTTGATTTCCTTTCTCCAGGGCATAAATCCTTATCACCAAGGAGTTTTGGTGCGGTTGCGCCAAACAAAACCAAAAGATATATTACTTGATAAGCTATTGATTCAGACTGCTCATCGTCGTTCGGCGATCGAAGATGAAAAACGTCAGACCAATGTCGAACAAGCTGTGTATGAAGGTCAGCCACTAAATATATTGGATCAGACGGTGCTGTATTATACCAAGGAATATGTCCGTTCGGTCACCGATCAGGTCAATGATCGATTAAGGGTTGCCGGCCAAGAGCTATCCTTTGAGAAGCAAAGAGAGATCGGGGAGGCCACAAATCATGATACATTGGCTTTGTGGATGCGAGACTATCTGGTCAGCAGCCTTGATCATGAGTTGGAATATGGTCGGACCGCCAAGGGCATTCGATTGAATTGGTCTCACTCCGCGGGCAGTTATGATGATTTGAGAAAGATGATCAAGACCATGACCACCGAACAAGTGTTGGAATATTTGGACCGAGCGGAAGCCGTCTATCGAGATGAAAATATTTGGGGTCAGAGTACTTCCTATGGTGGCGTCAAATGGGCGGAAATTACCAAATGGACCAGATTGTTGGTGATCGCCATTGAGAGTCATGATGACCATGCTTTGCGTCATGCCATGGACACTATTTTTTCTTTGCAACATAATACCGACTCGGTGTTTAACAAAAATCTATTTGATTTGATAAAAGGGGATCATAGTCAAATAAAAGAAGTTTTGGATATCAAATTCAATTCTCCCAGGTTGATTGACTCGGTAGCCGATTTGAAAGCCTTGGTGACAATGGAAACGCGTCAGCAAATGGATGAGATATTAGCCACTTTGAAGGTGTTACCGGGCTATGATTACTCCACTCATAGCATACGCGCGGACATCAATTGGTCAACAGTCAGAGGGGCTAAACCTCGAGGCGATTAAATGCTATTATATTTCTATGACATTGCACTTAGAAGATATGATACCGCGAGAAAAAAAATCCCTCCCCAAGGCGGAGAAACCTTTTGGTTTTGATGATAAGATTGTAACGCCCAGAGGTGAGCATTACGAAGATTTACCCTTTGGCGAATTGATTCAGCAGAAAGGCGGGGTTGAATATTTTCTTGACCACGCGGAGAATTATCGTGGCTTGAGTAGTATTGAGGCGTGTGAATTACTCAGTGTCATGACTCCTGAGCAGTTGCCTGGTTTTGTTGAGGCGGCGGTTTGCTTTGAGTCTCTGGGGTCAGATGTTTTTGATGCCTTGATAAATTATGGTTGTTTTCAGGAGATGGCGGCATTGAGAGGAAAATTATCGCTATTGAATGGTAATCAAGTGATTGCGATGATCAATGATGGTCTCTGTCTGGACGAAGATTTTGAAAATTTAATTCCGAGAATGCAATTGCCGGTGAGTGATGAGGTTATTCTAGAGATGATCAGGGGTGATCGTGATGATTTATTTGAGCGGACCAGGGACAAGCTGCGGCCAGGCTTAACCGAAGATAAATTGAGGCATTTGTGCATCATGAATAATGCTTTTAAAGCGTATTACTTATATTTGAATCGCAAGGGGTATCACTATCCTGATGATGAATCTACCTGGGAATTGTTGAAACAGATGTTTTCCGCCGACGGTATCTTGGATGAAATATTAGCTGATTTTTCTGAGGTGAATTTAATTGATTATTTGTCAATTGGGGGGCAGGAGATGACCAGTTCGTTTCCATTGGAAAAAATTGAGAAAATATTGAAAAAATGCATAGGAAAAGACGCGAGCATTGTCAGCGATCTTATTCTCGGTCGTGGTATATATTTTCATTTTACTGATGATAACAAATTTTTTCGAATGCTTATTAAAAACAATTGGACAGATATCGCTTCGCAAAATATTGATAAATTCAGTGATTTGGATGCTATGAACTTGGAACTACTGCTAAAATCCGAGTTTTCATCTGATGTCTTGATGAACTCGATTCGGTGTTTTGCGTCTGGGGCTTGGACGAAAAATAATTTAATGTTGTTGATGGAAAGGAGAAAATCAGAACCTTTTGGCATGGGAGCTCTACTGTATGCCATCATGTTTGGTACTATGGATGGTGATGATGAATTAGCGGAGGCAATGATTAATGTTGGGTGGGGGGCTGAAATGATAAATTTATTCAGTAATAATAAATTTCGAAATTTTTATTTGACGCCAAATCATTTGGACCGGATGTTGGATATTTATTCCGAACAGAAGAAGATTTATGATGATGAGCTGGCATATTTTACTCGACCCCCTGATTTGTTTGGGTCACAAGAGGCAGTAAGGCCTCTGGCTTCAGTCCAGAAAAAATTATTTGCACATGACCGCCAAGTGGATGATTATTTGGTGGGATTGGCAAATATTGCCTGCAAGTTGCCATTCAATTTAACTTTGGAGCAGGCCGAGTGTATGTGGACGGTCCCCCGAGCCAGAAATGAGATGATAACGAACAATGTGAGAAGGATCGATCCGGCGTTTTTTACCACCGAACGGCTGATGCAGATTATATCTATTACCGAATTGAGACAACGATTTATCAAGCTGGTCGAGCATCTGCACAAGGTTGGAGTGGAATTGGATGGTGAAGTGTTTGTCATGGCCTTGAATCATATTCCGTTTAGGGCCGTTTGGAGCGCGCGACAGTATTTTGCCAACATTCATTATGACAATCAGTTAGCTGAAAAAATAATGGAGAAGGATGGTGAATATGAATTACTGTCGGCTATTGATGAGTTTGAACCTTTTGAAAACGAACAAATGTATATCCGTTTTTTTGACCGCTGTTTGCATTTGTCCGGCATGACGTTGGAGTTGATTATGCGGGTCATTCATGATCGTTTTCCCGGGCGAATGAAAGAAATTTTGCAACAGATTCCAATGGATATTCAACACTGGGGAGTGAAAGGTTTTAAGAGAAAATGGAAGGCCATGAAAGAAGAGGAGGTTAAACCAAACTTTGTTTTGAGTCGGTTGTTGGGTTTGGATTCTTTTCAGGCGGTGGCTGATTGGTTGCAGATTTTTGACCAGCCGGCGAAGAATCGCTACGTGAAAAATGCCTTAAATGAGCGGTTGGTGGCCTTGGCGACTCAGGGTAGCTGGTATGACGCAGCGGAATTGCTGGCGGTGATGAATAAATATAAAATTAGTATCGATAAGAGAATTTTGATTGATAATCTGCAGCTGGTGAAGCGATTGAGTGTCGAGGGCCAGATTGTCACTGATCCTGAGGATCAGAAGATGATCGGATTTTTGTTCGGCATGAATCACGATCATCCTGGAGTGCGAATAAAGTTGAAAAGTCTGAAGCAGAAAGATGTAACGATAGATAAGGTTTTGCTCTCGGTTATTGAAAGACAATCAGCGATTGAGAGAAATCGTCGCCAAACTCGTGAAAACCGTCCGATTTATGAAGGAAAGCCGTTAAATGTCACTGATCAGGCGATAGAATATTATCTGAGCGAGTATGTCCGTACCGTGGCTGATCAAATAAGCGATTATTTGGCTGCCGCCGGTCAGGAGTTATCTTTTGAACATCAGTGTCAGATTGGTGAAATTACCAATCATGATAAATTTGCGTTGTGGTTGCGTGACTATTTGGTGACGATTATAGACGGCGAACTGAAATATGGCAGGACTTCGGGAAAAGTTAGGATAAATATGGCTCCGGACGTAAATTCGATTGACAATGTCAAGGTGTTGTTGGGTACTGGCACCACTGAGGAATTATTAACCTATTTAGACCGAGCCGAGGCTGATTATCTAGATGGGAATGAGTGGAGCGAGGATAGTTATTATGGTGGAAAAAGTTGGGCGGAGGTGGTGAAATGGACCAAGAGATTAATTCTGGCGATGAATAGTCATGATGGCCAGGCTTTGCGACATGCTATTGATACCATCTTTTCTCTGCATCATAATACCGACTCGGTGTTTAACAAAAATCTGCGTAATTTGATTAAAGGAGATCATAGTCAATTGAAAAAAGTTTTGGATTTAAAGTTTAAACAGCCCAAATTGATGGACGCGACTATTGATCTGATCAGGTTGGCGTCATCTGTTGAAATACGATCCGCGGTTAATCGTATTTTAACGATATTAAAAGATTTACCGGGCTATGATTACTCCGCTCATAGCATACGCGCGGACATCAATTGGTCTATGGTCAGAGGGGCAAAACCACGTGGCGATTAAAATCACACTTATGACTTTAGAGTTTGAACAATTACCTGCCACCACGCCAACTCCCGATCAGAATGATGGAAAAAAGAAACCCAAAGCCTATCCGAAGGATTTCGTGGCTTTGTATAAATCATTCGATAGCATTGAGGGTATTGAGGCCGTGGTGGCGAGAGCTGGGGAATTGCATGATTTGCCCAGCAAATTGGCTTTGGTTTGGTTGATGAAGATTGACGAGTCTGGATTGAAGCAATTTTTAAAATTAATTAATTGTTTTGAACCGCTGGACAATCGGGTGGCTGACTTTTTTATTGTCAACCACTGGTATGAAGAGTTGATTGGTTTTCAGAGTCGGTTTGAACCATTTGGCGTCGAGTTGATAAAAGCGGTCATGGCAGATTGTAAATGTGATGATGAACAGCTCGATATGCTTTTGCCCAAGATGTCAACCGTCTCAGTCGCCGAGATGTTGAACCTGATGATGGTGATGGGTCGCACGCGAGCAATCGATCAGTATCGAGACAGTTTGACGTCAAAAATCAATGATCGAGAGCTGCTGAGCGTGGCCCTGGCGAATGATAACTTTGAGGCATATGAGTTTTATGCCGGGCAACATTATAAATCGAGTGAAGTGCGAAAACAGCTGGATGATCATACCATATTGTCGGAAATGATTGATCATCACGCGGCAAAATCTTTTGGTCGTTATATGAAAATGATTCATGCCGGCATAGTCTCGAAGGTTGAAGCGCCGGCATTGGTGAAAAGAATCATGATTTACGCCAAGGAAATTGATGAAGATGGAATGTTTAGAAGTATGGTCGAATCGCCACTATCGTATTTCAAGACCGCGGAGGTAGTTGATTACAATAAATTTATAAAGTTATTAATCGAAATCAAGGCGCCGAATATGATTCCGGTTATTTTGAGGTTTGGTCGCAATCTGAATCGTGAAACAGCCAAGTATCTTCTGGAAACCGGCGCGGTAAGAGCGTTTGTTGACTGCTCCGGCAATTTTGATTCCAATATATGGGATCGAGAAATGTTGGATACCTTCATGGCTCTGCGGGCGGCCGGAGAGATTCCGCCTGAGAAAAAATTGCCCTACGGTTTGGTGTACTGCTTCCGGTATTGCGAGCCGGAGGTATTGGAACGAATAATAGATCTTGGTTGGGGCGGACAGTTATTAGCAGAATCGCCTGAATTGAAGAAGTTTGTTTTGGAACCGAGACATTTGGATCGCATACTTGATTATATTCATAATATCGAATATCGCCCTACAGGCGAGAAGAAAAATGCTAGGGATGTCATGTATATCAATTCCTATTATAGGGGTATTGCCAATTATCTGTCAGTGTTGCCCTTTGCCCTCAATGAGAAACAGGCAGATGATCTGTGGGATCATGAGCAATATGATGCTTTGCTGATAGATGTCGATCTGCCGCCAGGATATTTCAATGAAGAGCGGATTGACAAGATGCTCGAAACAGAGTCTGGTGTGGGAATTTTTTTACGTTACCTCAATGTAATTATTGAGAACAAGATTACCCGGGTAGACGCGGCGCGGTTTTATCAGATTTTAGAAAGAGGATCAATTAAAAAAATATGGCATGAACGTCATAAATTTGAAGGTTTGGAATATGATCAAAAATTAGCGACTTGTTTGTTGGCGGCGAACATGGACTCGGAATTGGTGGAGAGTATTGATCAATTCGGTTCGTTGGATGATAGTATCTACCGCCGTCTGTTTGATGATATAGATAATAAATCAGTGGTACTGATTGAGTTGCAGATAAACATGATCAATAGGCGTTTGGGGGCTCGAGCGCGAGAGATATTCAGACAATTGAAGCCAGGACTGCGGACCGATGAACCGATCAATGGTCGGGTCAGTTATTTTGAACCTACTGATGAAACCGCATTGCGGGTGGAGCAGTGTGAAGAATCGGTTTTGATAAAACTGTTAAAAATGGATTCTTTTCCGGCAGTATTTGATTGGTTAGCCGTCATCGATCATCCGGAAAAGCATGTCGAGGTCTTGGCGGCTGTTAATGAAAGGTTGAGAGACTATGTAAAGAACAGCCAATGGTTGATGGCTGGTGTTCTCTTGGAGGCGATGTCCAGTTATAACATACCGGTCAATCAAGATGGACTAATGGCTGATATTGAAGTGGTAAGGAAATTATCAGTCGAAGGTCAATTTGTGGCGAATGACACTGAGGATAAAATGCTTAAATGTTTGGTTGGATATAATACACATAATCAAAATATCGTGACTCGATTACGGGCGATGAATCCCAAGGACGTACGTTTGGAGGAATTATTGCGCCAGACGGCTGATCGTGAAGCCATGAAACAACTTGATCGCATGGAAAAAAGAGAAGTTCAGCCAATTTATGAAGGTCCGGCGCAGAGAATAATCGATATCATCGGGAAATTCTATGTCGGTGAATACTTTCGCGTGACCGTCGCCCAGATCGAACAATCAATGGCCGCCGCCGGCCAAGAATTGTCGTCAACCTGGAAAATAAAAGTCGGTGAGGTGACCAACCATGACCAGATGGCTCTTTGGATGCGCGATTATCTCATGGAAATTATTGATGATGAGCTCCAGCATGGCGCGACCAATGGAATAAATAGAATAAAGTGCAAACCAGAGTACGATTATCAAATGAAGAATTTTTTACAGCAAGCGACAACCGAGGAGGTGATTTGTTACTTGGATCGAGCCGAGGCTACGTATCGGGATAAAGCCGAATGGAATGGTCAAGGTGACATGATGGGCGGTAAAGCTTGGGCTGAGGTGGCTTATTGGACCAGATACTTGGTAGTGGCGATGCAAAATCAGAGTGAGACGGACTTGTGTCATGCTCTGGATACGATAATTTCTCTTCAACACAATACAGATTCAGTTTTTAATAAGAGTATCCATCGATTGATTCACGGTACCTTTAGAGAGTTAAAACCCTTGCTTGATTGGAAGTTTAATGCCTCGAACTTGATGAAAGACGTCTGGAATGGGATAATGTCAAGGGTTTCTGATGAGGCTCGAAAAGAAATTGAAACCATGATCGAGTCTCTCAGAGGGCTCCCTGGTTATGATTTTGATCAGCATGAGATCATGGCTGATGTTGATTGGCGCCACTTGCGCGGCGTCAGGCCTCAGGGAGATTAAATTCTTTTTAAAATATGACTTTCAATACTGTCGCGTACAATATTCCGCCAGTGGACAAACAACCGGCGAATGAAAAATCAAGCAAAGATTTATTGCCTCATGAAGAAGTGATTGATTTGGAGCGTTTTGAGGCCATGAATTTTGATGAGTTGATCGCGACCCGCCAAGGAGTGGATTATTTTTTAGTCAATCATGATCGGTTTTCCGGCCTGTCCAGTGATCAGGCGTGGCGGATGATCGAGGTGATGACTTTTGATCAACTGCCTGAGATCTTTTCGGTTTTGGATAGTTTTGTCGCTTTGGACAACCACGTGGCAATGTATTTGATCCGGAATCGATGGTATGAACCGATGGCAGCGGCCAAGGAACATTTTTTGCCGCTGACCGTCGATACGGTCATGGAAATTATAAGTGATTACAACTGCCAATCAAATATTTTTAAAATTTTGTTACCCTTGATGGCTTTACCTTTTGATGATGGAAATATGATGAAGATATTTTCTGATCAACAAGCCGGTCGATTATTAGCGGAGTTTGGCGCGCAATTGTTTGCGGATGTTTCTTATGACCATTGTTTACAGGTGGCCTTGCGCGCCGATCAGTTGTGGGCCTATGGTAATTATTTGAGATGGGTGAGAAATTTTCAAAAATTAAAAGCTGATGATGAATTATTGGAAAAGATTATCACGGCCAATGCCAAGCAATCGATGAAAATGTATTTGATCGATATTGCTAGTAAGAATCGATTGGAACCTGAGCGAGCCATGAAGGTCATGGAATACTTGCAGGTCGCCAATAATGAATTATTCCGTCAATTGGCTTTCAACTACACGAATTATTTCAATTATCCCGGCGGTCACAATGAGTTTGTGAAAGATTTTATCAAGCTTGGTCAAGAAAAGTTGGTAATTGATTATCTCAATCATTATCATGGATTAAGTCGAGAAGTATTCCTGCAATTATTAACTCCCAATAGTGCCGCTGAAATGTTAGAATGTTGCAGCAGTTTTCGGACCGATATTTGGAACAAAGATACTGTTATGCGGCTGATTGCAATGCGAGAATCAGGCAGTCTGCCGGCCGATGTTATGTTGCCAGAACGAGTGATTCTCAATACAGCTGATGCCGATGCCGAGCTGGCTGAAAGGCTTATCGCGGTTGGCTGGGGCGCTCGGGTGATATCTGGGCTACATCGGTTTAAAGATTTTACCCTGACGCCACGCCATCTGAATCGGATTATCGGTTTGCCGGATCAATCGGTCGCGACTGCAGATTCTACCGCTCGTCTCCCGATGATGAATTACTTTGAAACCAAAAGACTGCTTAGTGATGTCTCTTATACTTTGGATTATCTACCGTTTCGATTGACAGCCGAGCAGACAGAACTGTTTTGGCAACACTGTCCATCGGCTATTTTGTATCGTCCAGAGGTAGCTGTGCAGGGTTTTTTTACCAATGAAAGACTGAATGCCTTGATCGCCGATGCTGACCAAAATAATTTGATTATCTACTATCTGGAAAAGATAAAAATTCACAGCTCCCTCTCGGTCGATAACGATTTGTTTCATCGGTTGTTGTCTCCGCGGAATATTTCCGGCTTATGGGAGGCTAGAGAATTCTTCGACGATATTGTGTATGACGAGCCGGTCGCAAGGATGTTGTTGGAAGCGGGGATGTTGGTGGAGGTGGCGATTGATTATCCTTTGTTTAGTCGCTTTGAAAATAAGGAAATTTATCTGCAATTGTTTAAAGAATTCCCTCGGCGTAGTGCGGTCGTCACTGAGGCGGTTTTGGATATGATGATGGATCATTTCAATGGTGATATTGAGACGATTGGAAAGTTTTATCGAGAAGCAAAGGCGATTGATGCTCAGACCCCGACTGATGATACAAATAGAGAGTTAAGAACTTTGTGGCTATCGACTCCGGTTTTGTCCAAATTGATAGATATCAGTTCGTTTTCCAATATTGATTTATGGTTAAATATAGACAAGGATTCCATAGCTGATCCATATATTATCGAACAGTTGAATATCAAATTGGCGACTCTCGTCAGTCGCCAGGAATGGGCACAAGTCCAGATGCTTTTGACGGTAATGGATAAACATAATATAGAGATCAATCAAGCCGCGTTGGCTGAAAATGATGAATGTTTGCGTACTTTGGCGGCCGCCGGGCAGCTGGTGGCGAGTGAGAGTGAGGACAAATTGATCAAGTTCGCGGCCGCGCAGAATCAGACGGGCAATGTCATCCAATCACGATTATCAGCTCTTGACCAGAAAGAGTGGCGTTTGGTTGATGTCCTGCGTCAGGCTGCGGATCGCGAAGCGGCCAAAGAAAAATATCGTCAGGAGCATCGAGAATCAGGACCAGTGTATGAAGGTGAGCCGATGACGATCAATGATGAGATTGGTGTCTTTTATATGAAAGAATATGTGCGATCGGTTTTGAGTCAGGTAAATGACCAGCTGCGCGCCTGTGGTCAAGAATTGTCGAATCAGATACAATTAACGGTGGGAGAGAAAATCAATCATGATCGTCTCGTGTTGTGGTTGCGAGATTACTTGGTGACCATTATTGATCATGAGTTGACCGATGGCCCGTCAGCCGTAGGCGCGGCCATTACTCGCGAACGTGATCGCAAAGTGTCTTTTCCTCAGATGACCAGCTTTCTGTCTCGAGCCACGACCGAAGAAATGATCGGTTATCTTGATCGGGCGGAGAATATTTTCCTTGATAAAAATGAATGGCGTGACATGACTCTCTATGCCGGTCCGAAGTGGGCGGCGGTAGCCAAATGGACGCGAGCCATGATTCTCGCCGACCAAAATGGTGATGATCAGGCGCGCCGACACGCGGTTGATACGATTTTTTCATTGCAACATAATACAGGCTCTGTTTTTAGCAAATATATTCCCGATATGCTGGTCGATTCCATTGAGGATGACGGGCTGGCAGTGTTGAATTTGAAATTTAATACTCCGAAGTTGATTGATGACTTGGATGAGTTATTGGGACTATTGTCCGATGAGGGGAAATCGAGAGTTTCGGTGATAGTGGAGAGTCTGAAATTAATACCCGGTTATGACTTTGCCAATCATTGTATCGATCCCAATACTGATTGGCGAACAGTGCGCGGCGTGAAACCGCATGGCGATTAAATTTTAATTGTTTTAAATATGGTATTTAGTCCGGAAATGAAAATGCCAACCAAGGCCGAAGGATCTGGAAAAAAGAAGATCGGCTATTTGGGTAAAAAAATCCAAGAAGTGATCGTCAGGAAAGCGGAAACCGTACCGACGATGATTTTGAGTCCGGAAATGCAACATGAGATTGATCAGGCGTTGAAGCAAGTTTTAAGAGGAAAATATGACACCGATCATTATTATGATTATATGGCGACGACCGCGGCCGCTGATTACTCGGCCTCATATTTGGAGGGGCGCCGGACCTGGATTATTGATCGTGACGCTTCATCTCGGTCGGTTGAATCAGCATCAGCTGAACAGAAACCTATCAGACCAGAATTAGCCTCTTTGCCGTTTTCAGAGTTAATCATGGAAGTTGGCGGCGTTGAGTATTTTCTAGATCACCGGGAGGATTATGCTGATTTAGATAGCGCCGATATGATGGTTTTTTTGAGTGAACTTCCAATTATTACTTCAAAGAAAATTATTGATCAGGTCATGGGTTGCTTTGGTCAACTGGACAATCTTGTGGTCAGTCGATTTATTGGTTATCATTGGTATCCGCTTTTGATCAAATATCAAAACCAATTTGATTTGATTGATGATCCGTGTTTGGAGAATATGATCATTGATAGACAATGCACTGACGAAGATTTTGTGAAGTTGTTACCACGCATGAAGGTGCCGGTGGATGATCGAGTTTTGGTTCGTTTTTTGAAAGTCGGGAATCGCAACGCGTTATTGCGCCTGGTTGGGCCACGACTGTCTGATCATTTTAATCCTGATTATCTGAAAGAGTTGA
>Ga0233425_10010197_pt1 | contig 11540 bp, 7 predicted proteins | sample Watercolumn_Towu_2_FD_181712 | JGI IMG/M metagenome (GOLD analysis project Ga0233425, IMG submission 181712) | Freshwater microbial communities from Lake Towuti, South Sulawesi, Indonesia - Watercolumn_Towuti2014_140_MG | ecosystem: Environmental > Aquatic > Freshwater > Lake | place: Indonesia...
TACAAGAAATCAATGAGCAACCCGTGGTACACCGATGGCGCAAATTTGAATCTTTAACAAATTAATTGTCTATATTTTAATGAAACGATATACTAGTATTTTGGTAATTAAACGTTTCATATCAAGACTTCCTCCCCAAAAAAACTTCTTTATTATCCTTTAAGTCGATCATATTTTCCCAGAAATGGAGATATTATAATGCTGATAGCTAGCCATTGTATTCATCTTTAACGCTAATAGAACATCTCCTTTAATATCCATCCTTTCTTCGAAGAATACATGTTACAGCATTATTTCCCGCCTGAAATTCGACAGAAACGCGGTACTGCTCAATTTAAAGGTACTGGTGCGTTTATCTATCATCTCATTTATAATTTCCCTTATAACACCGTTTTCTACTGTAATGTTCCATATCCGGCTTCCCTTATCGGTAATCTCAAATTGAATATTCGAAAAACTTATAAAGCTAGACAATCAATAAGAGCAAGGATAATACCAAGTGTTTTTAACAGGGAAGGTGCGTGCTGTAAGTATTTGGATATGGTATGGTTCTGGATAAATAAAATTTTATTTTGCCTGCGGCAAGACTGTCCCTGAATACAAAATCATGTAATTTTTACATCCCCTACTTGTAATTATTACAATTTTGCACCTGAATTGATTCATCGCGATTCGTTTAAATATCTCTTTTAAACGAATCTGATTGGGGAATGGTTAGAGGTATGATGAGTACCTGCCCAACGGGGAGGTCTTTAATATTCATTATTTCGCGCTTGTTGGAATCGTAAATAATCGTCCACCTCTTACCGTCGCGAAACACCTTCGATGCAATTTCATAAAGACTATCGCCCCACTTCACACGATAGACGGCCTTCTTGTATTTGTTTCTATCTACCTGTTGCGATTCTTCAATATCTGCAAGGATAAGCACACCGGGAATAATCAACTCCTGTCCTGCTTTCAGTGTCTCATCCGACACGCCATTATTAGCCTTGCAGATATCCTCTGCTTTAGCGTCATTGTCATAAAATTTTTCAGAAATTCCCGATAGCGTATCACCATCCTGCACTCTATAGCATACTTCCATTGCTGTCCCATTGGGTCTGATAATGATTGTATTAGCGTTGATAGATGAATTAAAATCTTTGCATGGAATACTGACAATAAATTTTTTTACAAGACGATCAGCCGTTTCCGAAACTACCTTTTCCCTTACGTTGATTGAACTTTCGATAACCGCCTCCGGGACGCTAAAGGGCGATGCCGGCACTGACCCGCCGTGCGTTGTTTCCGTATGATCTGCCTGCCAGATAATTCTGGAAGACCTCGCATCCACCATCTTCATCTCCGCCCCGAATACCACCTGAGAATATACCCCAAAAAACCTCTTGCAACACTTTGTAACCACGCCATAAATGAGGGCATCCGCCTTCACGATCCGGCCTACCTTATACACATCTTCTGTATCGAGATTAGAGGCGTCGATTGCAGCAAGGCGCAGACGTTCGTCAACCTCTTCAAGCCTGAGAACATTGTAACCTTTCGTACTGAGGTTTGTAAAAAAACACTTCCGGAGGATATCTTCCGACCCTTTTTTTTCCGTTTTATTCTTGAATGGCAGGATTGCAACGGAGCTAATTTCGTTTCTTTGAAGCGGGAGGAGGGTTTTAACGTGCGGAGTAGACCGTTCCTCCATATAATTACAGGATGAAACAGCAATTAATAAAATGAAAGCGAAAAAATATTTTTTCACTTAAATGTTCAATGTAGTGTAAATAACGAGTAATTACCAGCTTTTTATAGCTATAATTAAGAACGAAAACACTTCGTCATTTCAACCGAAGTGAGAAATCTCAGATTCCTCACTTCGTTCGGAATGACGATAGACCTACTTATGGCGTTCAGTGTACATGGCATTATTTAACGAAATTATTCGGCAGCAGTTTTTGGAAGATTAATCCCCTCGCCGGTTGCCGCGGCCAGGAGCCTCTTCTTTTTATAAATCAACATAATGTTGCGTGTATAGATAAAAATCCCTGAGCATTGTCCCATAATAAATACCGGGTCGCGCCGGTAAATTGCATACGAAAACAATATGGCGCTGCCCGCCATACTCAAATACCAGAATATCTCAGGGATGGTACTCTCACCGCGCTTTTCTGATACAATCCATTGAATAAAAAACCTCGACCCAAACATCGTTTGCCCGATAAAACCAAGGATAACCCAGAAATTAATATGTGTCATTAAATTACTCATTTTCTACCTCATAATTAAGTTTCCGTTTTTTCATCCACCGAACAACCAGCAGGTCTACAAATGCCCTGAATGCCCTGTTTGATATCCCGTACTTTGATTTTCCGAATTTCCGTGGATAGTGGTTTACAACAATTTCGGCAACGGTAAACCCCTCCATCTTAAACAGGGTGGGTAAAAACCGATGCATGCCATTATATAACTTGATATGATCGAGACACTCTCTTCGATATGCCTTGAGGGAACACCCCGTATCCCTGATATCTTCCTGTGACAGCTTGTTCCGTATATAATTAGCCACTCTGGAAGATATGCGTTTGATCCACGGGTCGTTTCTCTTCTGTCTCCACCCGCATGCCATATCATACGTATTCAGCTTTTCAAGCAATTTCGGGATATCCGCAGGATCATTCTGCATATCTGCATCCATGGAAACCACGTATTTCCCTGCCGCATGCTTGAAACCCGCATCCATAGCGGCTGTTTGACCTGCATTTTTTTTAAAGTGGACTGTGTGAAAATTCGCATGGCGGGCACACCACTCGTTCAATTTTTCGGCACTTCCATCCGTGCTGCCGTCGTCCACAAAAACAACTTCGTAGTTTCGTTCTTGCATGGCCTTGATAATGGCATGGCTGAGAGGTTCGATGTTATCAACCTCGTTATATACGGGCACTACAATAGAAATATCCGGATTCATCGTTAACTGTTTATGAAACTCAAGCTGTTTAAAGCACTATGCGAGGGCAGGTTTAAAACCTGCCCCTACGATACATTCGTTAAATGCTCGAATGGTGTTTTGAAAAAATTAAATTATTACACAAAATTATATATCAAATTTTACAAAATTACCAAAAGAAATTAATCATACGTCAATATGATAAACCTTCAATTTGTTGTACAGGGTTTTTAAAGATATGCCAAGGGCTTCTGCGGCAAGGGTTTTGTTCCCCTGCTTTTCATGCAACACTTTAAGTATGTGCTTCTTCTCAATCCCTGAAAGAACTGATTCCGTTCCTTCGGCTGTAGTTGAAGATGCCCCACGGATGTTTTTGGGCAAATCTTCGATGGAAATACTACTACCTTCCGTCATTACCACCAACCGTTCAATAGTATTTTTTAATTCACGGACATTGCCCGGCCAGTAATATTGCGACATTGCCGTCATCACTTCCGGAAGCAGAATTTTTTTCTGCCTATTTTTACAAAAATTATCGAGAAAATGGTCAATCAAAACCGGAATGTCCTCCCGCCTGTCTCGCAGCGGCGGGAGAGACAGCGTAATGACGTTCAACCGGAAATACAAGTCTTCCCTGAATTTCCCATTTTTTACCTCTCCGGCAAGTTCTCTGTGGGTAGCCGCAATTATACGGGTATCCACATTAATAGCCTTATTATCACCAACGCGCCGTATCTCACCGGATTGAACAACGCGAAGGAGTTTTGCCTGTGTGTTAATTGCCAGTTCTCCAATTTCATCTAAAAACAACGTGCCTCCCTCTGCTACTTCAAACAAACCTATGCGTGATTCCACAGCGCCGGTAAATGCCCCTTTAACGTGTCCAAAGAGTTCGCTCTCTAACAAAGCTTCCTGCAAGGTAGCGCAATTTATCACTACAAACGGTTTATTTGCCCTTATACTGCGTTGATGAATCATCTGTGCAATAAGTTCTTTCCCTGTCCCACTCTCTCCCTGAATCAACACAACAGCGTCAGAGGCCGCCACCTTATCGACCATTTTGTATACAGCATTCATTGCGATACTGTTACCGACCATTACAGGAGTTCCACAAACGTCTTTTACCAACCGCTTGAGGTGAACATTTTCCCGGTTTAATTGCCTTTTTTCGAGCGCCTTTTGCAACAATACACACAATTCAGTTAACTTACATGGTTTTGTCAGATAGTCGTAGGCGCCCAACTTTGTAGCTTGAACGGCATTTTCAATAGTACCCTGACCGGTTAAAACAATTACTTCTGTCGTAGGCTCCATTTCTTTCACCCTTTTCATAGTCTCAATCCCGTCCATCACGGGCATATTCATATCCAATATGACCACATCAAAGTCCTTTTCCTGCATTTTTTCTATGGTTTCTGCGCCACTGCCACAACCGGTCACATTGTATCCCATGCGGGTGAGTTCCTTTGTCATAATATTCCGGAACGTCTTTTCATCGTCGGTAAACAGGATGTTTGGTTTCTTACTCATATATTTATATTCCCATAATCACTAAGTCGCAAAGGAACGGACAATAAGTAACATGCACAACTTCATGTTACTGTACCATCAGGGCTAAAGCCCCGATAGGACGTGTACCCACTAACCCCAGCCTTAAGGCTGGGGTTAAGCAACGGTCTTATCTGAACTTGTCCTCGTAAAAACGTGGATTGGGCTTTAGCCCTGACAGTGCCTGACCTTCAAAGTGTCGGACAACAAACATGTTTCAGGTTATTTATTGTCAATCGTCAACGGGAGTGTTACCGTAAAAGCTGCGCCCTTGCCGGGTCCTTCACTCTGCGCCTCAATTCTTCCATTATGAATATCTATAATACCATAACATATAGCCAACCCAAGCCCCGTACCTTTCCCTGTAGGTTTCGTAGTAAAAAAGGGATCGAATATCTTGTCGAGGTGTTCCGGCTTAATTCCAATGCCAGAATCCTTGACAACAACTTGCACAACCGTCTGTTTTTGACAGGTTGATATTGAAATATCACCATGATCCTCGGTTGCGTGAAATGCATTAATAATCAAATTCATAAAGACCTGTTTTAACTGTTGAGGGTCTCCAATTACCTCGCAGGGCTCTTCGGAAAGATTCAGGTGGATATTCGGCATCTTAATTTGCGATTGGTGCTGAACGAGGGAAAGCGTATCGTCAACAACCCGATTGATATCGATGCGTATAAATTCAGGTTCTGACTGTCTTGAGAAATTGAGCAGATTCGAGATAATTGTTTTACATCGATAGGTTTCATCACAGATAATTTTCAGATATTCGGGGAACACCGCCCATTCTTCTTTATCGTTACATCCTTCCTTATGCTCCAATATGGCTCTAAGCCGTCCGGTCAAACCTTCGGCACAACTGGCTACGGAAGCAAGAGGATTGTTGATCTCATGGGCAAGCCCGGTAACCAGAGTCCCGATACTCGCCAATTTTTCAGATTGTATTAATTTACGCTGGGTGTACTGTAATTTTTTATACGCCTCGCGAATCTCAAGGGTACGCTCTTCGACCTTCTGCTCCAGGGTATTTCGAGTATCGATCAACTGTTTCGTCCTCATATTAATAATTTTCGCCGCCTTAAGAACCACGAGGAAGAGAACCAAAAACAATATTCCCATTGATGAGCCGGCTATAATAATCGCCTTCTGATACGGCCTGGTTACTTGTTCATTCATGCATGATATATCCTGGTATATTTTCATGACACCAACCCGGCTTTTTTTAGAGCCATCGTTCGTCATTTCATAGAAAGGGTAATAAGTCTCAAGCGCTGTTTCCATTAAAAATGCGCCCCTTGAATCTTCCCAATAAAGCACAGACGCGGGAATACCACGAACAGCCGAACCGAATTTTTTATCTACGCCACGATCTAACGTTAACCCGATATGTTCTAGCGCCGTGCTGTAAATAATACGCCCTTCCAAGTCATATAAGTACAGTTTTTTTATCTTTAACCCATATACCCTTTCCCTCACTATTTTGTCCAATTTCTTAAATTGCCTGCGATTGTTTTTGAGATCGATTTGTTTGTCCCTTCTCAGTGCGGGAATGAAAAAGTCCTTATAAATTTCATAGTTCAGATGGGAAATAAAATAATGCGCATATTCTTCACTCTGCTTAATCAGCGCCTGTCTCCCCATGCGTTGAAATATCCATCCGACTGCAAAAGTAAGTATTGCAATGACAACAAAACTGGTGATGGCGTAATAAAGTATTAGATTGAATTTTTCAGGATGGAGAATTTTTTGTAATTTTGGCATAGCGCTAAGGCGGATAGTAACGACAACCTTTTATTTTCAGTCTCGAAGGTTTTGCAGAGCGGATAGGACTTTAAACCAGATACATTACCTACATGTGCTTAACATTATAATAGGCAAATATGGCAATATTGTCAAATTGATTCACGAATTAGGGCTTTAGCAGCTTTTTCAAAATAGTGCGAACTTCAGTTCGCACTACAACTGCAACTTCGAAATTCCTAAATCTATATGTATTTACGAATACCGTTTTAGTCGTGTGCTTGACAATACCATGTAAAGATGTAAAATAACCCTTTTAAAATTATCTTAGCGCCTTGAATAAGGCAGCGTTGTAAACAAAGAACCGGTAAAATAAAATGAAAATTTTGTTATGTTCCATGCCCGATACGGTTCCCCAGTTTTCCGCAAAGACGTGGCGGGCGCCAAATCTGGCTATTTCTTCCATCGCCGGAAATATCCAGCCACATCACGAAGTGGCGCTGGCAGACCTTGTTCTCAAGAGAAAAACCTTGCTATCTTCAATAAAAAAGACCGTTGAAGAGTATCGGCCCGACGTGATTGGTTTGAGCGCCATGACCTTCCAGTTTAACACGGCTCGGCGAATTGCAGAATTCATAAAGAGATTACATCGAGACATCAAAATAGCCATCGGCGGTTATCATGCCACCCTTATGTACGAGGAAATCGCCTCTTCCGGTGACGGTAAGCCTTTTGATTATATTATCCGCGGAGAGGGTGAAAAAACCTTTGGTGACATGCTGGATGCAATCGAAGGGAAACAGAAATGGGAAGACATTTCAGGGCTGTCTTACCGTCATAACGGTGGTTTTTTACACAACCAACCAAGGCCGCTGGAAAATCTGGAAACCTTGCAGCTCCCGCGCCGGGACTCACGCATGTGGAGTGGCTACCTCTTTTCCGGGAAAAAACTGGATATGGTTGAAACCTCACGCGGCTGCACAATGACGTGCAATTTTTGCAGTATGAACCGGATGTATGGCCGTACATTCAGGACATACAGCTTCGAAAGAGTCATGCTCGACCTTGCGAATGCCAAAAAATTCGGGGCGAAATATATAGCCTTTGCGGATGATAATATTACCTTAAATGTAAAACGATTCGAAGCATTATGCGATGCAATCGCAGAAGCAGGACATAACGACCTGCGGTATATAGTTCAGGCAAGCGCTACTGGCATAGCAAGTTCCCCGGTTTTAGCACAAAAAATGGCAAGAGCTGGAATCCAAATTGTATTCCTTGGGATTGAGAATGTATCGGAACGGAACCTGAAGATGATGAACAAGGGAAATATCCTGGAAAAGACAAAAAGGGCAATCGAATACCTGCACAATAACAATATTCTGATTGTCGGCGGCATGATCATTGGCCATTCGGAGGATAAAGAAGAGGATATTGCCCAGAACTTTGAATTCTTTGACAAGGCAAACATAGACTTTTACGGTGAGCAAATCATTACCCCATATCCCAAGACGGGTATGAGAGATATTTTGATCAAGGAAGGGCTTGTTACCAATACCAGCGACTACAGCAAGTACAACGGCTTTTGGGCAAATGTCAGGACAAAGCATCTTTCGTCGGATGACCTGCAGTTTTTACGGTGGAAATACAAACGGAAGTACTCTACGTTTTTTAAGACAACGCCGGTATTTAAGGCAAATTTCCCAAAGATTGACCTCCTCAGAATTTTTATTCTAAGGCCTTATTACCGGATTAAAAATTTTATCACCTCAATGGGAAAGTCAGAGCGTGATATATTTGAGAGAGACAGGAAGCGATTTGCCGAGATGAACAATTTTTTTTAATCGGCTTTAACCTGTGAAAATTTCATTATCTTCTTGATTTTTTGCAAATTTAATGTTATTTAATAATTATTACAAATTAGATTTTTCCAGAACAGCGGGAAAAGGATTACGATAAAGGCAAACCCTGAGCAATCGGGGAACGCAAAGTAAAGGGTCTTTAAGCAAAAAAGACGTAGAAAAGATAGCCTTACTGCCGAAGATGTTTTCTTAAAGTAAACATTTTTGCAGTAAGGCTTTTTTGTTTTCGTTTCCGGGACTTAGGAGAGAAGGGAAAAACAGTCTATAACGTGAAGTGGGATGACAGTTTTTACCAATAAGAAGATTTACTTACCCCTCTATTTAAAACGATTGTAATTATTACAAATATTAAATGTAAAAATTACACGATTTTCTGTTTTAAAACGATCTTTCAGTAGTCAGAATAAAAATTTAATTACCAACAAACCATTTTAAATTAAATACTTACATCACACATTTACTTTTTTCAATGCCAATCGGTACTCTCGTTGCGCAATCTCCCAAGAGTATTTTCGTTTTGTAAATTTTTAGTACATGGTTGTTGCAGAAAAAAGAGAGGATGGGCTTAGAGAAGAAGGGTAACCATGGCTATTTGTTTCTTGTGAAAGCAAGAGATAAAGTAAGGAGAAAAAATATTACGATAAAGGCAAACCCCGAGTAATCGGGGGGCGCAAAGTAAAGGGTCTTTAAGAAAGTCGAAGTAGATAAAGACAGCCTTACTGCCGAAAATGCTTTTTTAAATAAACATTTTTGCAGTAAGGCTTTTTTTATTAGAACAGCGGCATGGATAACAAGACGCATTTTCAGATAAACCCTGCGAGAAATAAGCATCTTTCTCATTCCGGCAATGCAGGAAATGAAAACGCTTCACACCCAATACCGCAGAAGAAGACAAGGCGACTGTTGTTGAGTGTTTGTCTATTCCTTATCTTTATCTGTTTCGAGCTTTATTTGAGTCGGAATATCCAGGCGGCAGTAGTGACTATTAATAGCACGCTGAGCGTAACCTCTACCTCCCATAACGGCACCACACCAACAACGGTTTTTATTTCCGATCAGGTCGGCTATACCTTTTTTATCTCTTCTACCAACACGTGCGTTTACAGTAAGACCACCGATGGCGGCGCAAGTTGGAGCTCAACGGTGACGGTTGACAGCCAAACTGACTGTCTGGGTGTCGGAGTCTGGTATGACCAATGGACTCCCGGAGACACCACAGGGACATATATTCATATTGTGACTTTTGACTCCGGCAGTGATGATCTTTGGTACGCCAAGCTTAACACAAGCAATGATACGCTAACCGCTCCAGTGAATGCGTCCGGCGCCGGTCAGGGAGGAACTTTTACCTCGGGAGCCAACATCGCTTCCATTACAAAAGGCACAGATGGTACTCTTTACATGGGCATTCAAAGTACTACCGATTCTTTTGTTATTAAAAGCACAAATGGAACTGTCTGGTCAGAGGCAGGTGCAAATCCTTTTGACCTTGCCGACGATTTCCTTATCCTTATGCCACTTTCCGGAGGAAATATTATGGCGATACGGTGGGACATTTCAGCCGATGATATCCAGTCAAAGGTGTTTAACGGCAGTTCCTGGGACGCTAGCTGGACGAGCATTGACCTCAACGCCGCTGATAATACGACTTACGACGGCGCATTTGGGGCAACCATTGACAAGTCAACCGGAAACATTTATCTCGCCTATGCGGCTGATATTGTTGCCCTTGGTACAGACGATGATATCCGGACGGCTGTTTACTCAGGCGGCGCATGGAGCGCAAAGACAAATGTTTTAACCAATACTACCAAAGGAATTACCGGCGCTAAAATTGCTCGTGACGAAAATACCGGCAATATCTACGTTGTTTATAGTGCGCGAACTACTGCAGCTACCGCCACTACTGGCAATGTTTATTACAAAAAATCAACGGACGGCATGGCTTCCTGGGGTGCGGAAACCGGACCTGTCAACACCTCTGCTGATGATCTTTATGGCGCCAGGGTTAATATGATGTCAACTGAACGCATTTATGTCACCTGGTATGGCGCCACCCCCGATGATCTTTTTGGTGATACGATTGCTGATATATCCCCACCCGGACCCGGGCCTGAGCCATTTAAAGAAAAGCTCACCGTAGAGTCCACGAGTCCCAGCGATGAGGCTACGAGTGTGGCAATCAATGCGTCTGTATCTGCAACATTTTCCCTGTTAATAAATGGTTCTACCCTCACTACGGACTCCTTTAAGGTAAGTAAGGAGGGGGAAGAATTAGCCGGTTCAGTTACCACCAACGCCAAAACAGCCACGTTTACCCCATCGGTAAATCTGGATTACAATACCACCTATACGGCACGGGTCACAACGAAGGCGCAGGCGGCAAATTATGCAGGGACGACGCTGGACAATGACTACACCTGGAACTTTACCACAACAGAGGATGCCGACCCGCCAACAGTCAGTTCCACGAATCCTGCCAATGGCGCTGCCGGCGTAGCTCTCAACAGCGCTATCACCGCCACTTTCAGTGAGGCAATGCAGTCCTCTACCATTAATACGGACACATTCACCGTGAGCAATGGCAGTAATACCGTCAGCGGGACGATCTCTTATAACGATACGACCGCCACGTTTACCCCATCAGTCAGCCTGTCTAATTCAACGACCTACACGGCAAAGATTACCACGGAGGTGAGGGATTCTGGCGGCAATACTATGGCTTCCGACTACACCTGGAGTTTCACGACTGTTGATACCACTGTGCCGACGGTCAGTTCCACAAGCCCTGCCAATGGAGCCACCGGCGTGGCAATCAACAGTATTATTACTGCTACGTTCAGCGAAGCAATGCTGTCTTCCAGCATTAATACAAATACATTCACCGTAAGCGATGGTAACGGCGTCATTAGCGGTACAGTTTCTTATAGCGATAAAACGGCCTCGTTTACGCCGTCAAACAGCCTGTCTGATTCAACTACCTATACGGCGAGGCTTACCACAGGGGCAATGGATCTTGCGGGTAATGCACTGACGTCTGATTACACCTGGAGCTTTACGACTGTTGATACTACCCGGCCGACGGTCAGTTCCACAACTCCTGCCGATGGAGAAGACGGCGTGGCAATCAGCAGCGCTATCACCGCCACGTTCAGTGAAGCGATACAGTCTTCCACCATAAATACAAATACCTTCACAGTGAGCGACAGCAGCGGCGCTGTCAGCGGAACGGTTTCCTACAGTGGTACGACAGTCACGTTTACCCCATCAAGAAATCTGTCTGATTCAACCACCTATACGGCAAAGATTACCTCACGGGTAAAGGACTTAGGAATTGTCACATAATAACTGTAACAACTTTACGTGTTTTTTGGGCAAATGGTATAATTCCATTCTCCATGAAATGGATGACGCTGAATATTGAGTGTAGCCATTACTTTATCAGATATCTT
>Ga0233425_10010198_pt1 | contig 11540 bp, 5 predicted proteins | sample Watercolumn_Towu_2_FD_181712 | JGI IMG/M metagenome (GOLD analysis project Ga0233425, IMG submission 181712) | Freshwater microbial communities from Lake Towuti, South Sulawesi, Indonesia - Watercolumn_Towuti2014_140_MG | ecosystem: Environmental > Aquatic > Freshwater > Lake | place: Indonesia...
CGCTGGCATAACAACGCAGGTTCCTGGGCCATTCTGCTGCTGATCCTCACCACTCTCACCGGGATGTTCCTCCGGCCCCCGCTGCTGATCCCCATCGCCGGTTCACGGATCGGGAAGATCCCGTACACTGAGCTTTCCGATCCCAATCCCTGGTTCGACCGGTTCCGCGACCTGTTGTGGGACCCCGCTGGCCGGCGCTGGCTGGTTGCGACCTCCGAAGGGATCTACGAAGCGGAGGAAGAATTCACCTCTCCGTTGAAGCCGTTTGCTGTCCAGCCCCCGGTAAGCGTGATGGGGATCACGGTCTTTGAACAAACCGGCCCCTGTGAATTTCTCGTGGGCTCCTTCAGCGGAATCTTCCTGTGGAATCCCGAGGAAAAAAAGGTAATGAACTACATCACCCGATTACCTTACCGGTCCCACGGCCGGGGATCACCCTTTGGGGACCTGTCTGTGGCGGGTTATCTGCGGGTTTGCCCCATCCCCGGCCCCTCTCCTCTTGTTGCGAGCGAAGCGAAGCAACAGAATCGGGGAATCAAAGAGGTCCTTTTCGACTACCAGGGAGGAGCTATCACTCTAACGGGGGGAAACTGGTTTCCGGCCATGCCTCAGGACCCAATACAGAAAAGCCCGATTTCTCTTTGGAGTTTTGCTCTGGAAGTTCACACGGGACGGATCTTTCAGCCGATCCTGGGCGATTTCTATATATTGGTGGTCCCGGTGGTGGGTTTGGCTGCACTGGAGATCAGCGTGGTTGGTTTTTTGGCGTGGTGGGTGATCAGGAGACGGCAAAGATCCCGCCTGCCTGACCCCCGGTCCCCGGTCACTTCCCCTCCAGTTCCTTCAGGATTTTATCGACATCCTCTTCCGTAGAGGAAAGTTTCTTTTTGCAGGTTTTGATCAGGAAAGCAGCGCGTTTAACCTTTTCGGAAAGCTGATCCACAGAGATCTCGCCGGTCTCGATTTCACTTACGAGCGCCTGGAGTTCGTCAAACGCTTCGGTATAGGTGATTTTTTCACTCATTGGGGTCGTTTTGGGTACGGGTGACTTTGCTGAGAATGCTTCCTTCCGCAGTAAGGGTTTTAAGGGCATCCCCCGGCTGAACATCTGTTGACTTATAAACGGGTTTATTTATATGCAGGGTGATGGTGAAGCCGCGGGCGAGGATCCGTTTCGGATCCAGCAAATCCCGTTGCTTTTCAAGGTGGAGAATTTCCAGGCCCCTGAGGTGGATGAACCGGGCAACTGCTTTTCCCAGCACCGGGACCTGGCCGGCCAGCAACTGCCCGGCGACAGATAACCACTGCCGGCTGCCGGCAGCCAGCGCCTGTTGCGCTTCCCTGACCGGGACGGAGAAGTTATGAAACTGCTGGATCAGAAATCCGGCCAGGTCGGTAGGGGTGATGCAATTCCGGAAGGCGACCATTTCGGTCACCGTTTCATTGGTGGCATGACCGATTCCGGTGATCACCGGCAGAGGGAACAACGCCACATGACGCGCCAGTTCGTACTGGTTATATCCTGACAAGCCGATGTCGCCTCCTCCTCCCCGGATGATGGCCACTGCGTCGAAATGGGACCGGACCAGCCGGATCCGTTCCAGCTGGCGCCCGATGGATTCGGCAACCTTTTCTCCCTGGAGCAGCGAAGGGAACAGCATATAAAAGAACCTGTAATTCCAGGAGTTCTCATCGACCACTTTCCTGAAGTCGGCAAAGCCCTTGCTCGTTTCCACGGAGATGACCGCAATCCTTTGTGGAACCAGGGCCAGGCGCAGGGCTTTGTTCCGGCCGATGATCCCTTCCTTGTGCAGGCGGTCGATGGTTTCCTGTTTTTCGCGTTCGAGCTCACCCAGGGAAAACACCGGGTCGATCTCGAGGATCCGCAGGGCCAGTCCGTGCACAGGATCAAATGTAATCCGTGCGGAAAAAAGGATCATGATCCCGTTCTTCAGCGGTTCTTTCAGCACCCGGAGAAAAGTTTCGTTGATCCGGATATAATCTTCTTTCCAAAGGTTGGCCTTTATCTGGGCGACCACTTTACCTTCCTTTTTCTCCAGTAATTCGGGGTAGCAATGCCCCGAATGGGTGTAGTGGTTCAGTTTGCTCATCTCGGCTTTGACCCAGAAGGGGCTGCCGTAACGCTCGCTCAGCGTCCGCCGGACACTCTCCATCACTTCCAGGAGTGAAAAAACCTTTTTTCCTTCCACAGTTCCAGGCATGGTGCCGTGAAGGTAAAAAAAATCCGGCAATCCGGCGGTATACCCGGGATAAACCGCAAAACCTGAGGTTATCTCAACGAATCGAAACAACCTCTTTGTTTTTCTCATGCGGCCTCAAAAAGTGTTCACATGGGAAGGCATCCCGGTATAGATTGTTTATGTAAGTTTGTTCAATGATAATCTTATCCTTTTATCTACAGCGAATTATTTGACTGATCAAATGGCTCAAAAAGCGTTTAAAACGCGCATTACAGGGACACACCTGTTACAAACGATAATGGCAACAAACCCGCCACAGAAATCACTAAAACCGAACCGATGAAGCTTTACCCGTTACAGAGCGGGTATTAACACGTTGTTTGCAACCCTAAAAGACGACAAGATCGACAGAAAATGAACAGAAAAATGAAAGACAAAATGCCAACGCTTCAGCAAAATCAAAAGAGAGGCATCCCTACGCTCAAAGCCAACCCTATGCAGCACATTTGCTTTTGCCACAACGCACAACCTAAGTAACAACAGAATTTTTTTATGTTTGGACATGGATATATTAAACAAGGAATATTTAAAGGATTTATTTGAGCATAGCAGACAATCGCTCAATCAGACTTTCAATTTCCACAAAGACATTTTTTCCAAGTTCGACACGGTTAATTCCTTCCTCATTGACAACGTTCTGAATAGTGATAGAACGAACGTTCTCATAACAACCCCAGCAAAAGACAGACTAAATGACTTTCTGTTTCCGACAATTTTAACCACGACCTTACATTGCCAAAGGAAAAACAGTAATGAAGAAACTACGTTTGAATTGGCGGACATTTTACTTTCAAAACAAGACGGTATTGTATCAACAATAAGAGAAGTAACCGAAACTCAAGTTCGCATTTTACCTTTGGGAAATCTTAAGAGAATTGACCTTGACAATCCTGAAAATTATATTTCCATTTCAACTAAGTATAGCTCCAAAATAAGAGAAATAGCAAGTAGAGAAACTCTTATTCAAAGAAACAAAGGATATGAAAATCTTAGAAAAAAGATTTTTGCCGAATATGAAACTTACAAAGGCATTATTTCCTATTTCAATTCAAGAGATATACAACTACCGTTAAAGAATAAAAACAAAGTAATTATTGTAGCTTCAAAAAACGAAATCCTTCCCAAAATCCCAAGTTGTATTCCATTCCTGTATGTAAACAAAAGTGGCGAAGTATATCCTGACACACCTTTTGACCCTTTGTTAATTGTGGTAAATGATTTCAATACCGCAAAAGAATATTTTATTGAAAAAGGCATTCCGATTGACACAATCGCTTTCATTGGCGACACTAAATACCAGCAATCCATTTCTGCAATATCTAAGGCGTATAGACAGCAAAAGTTCAATCGCTGTATTTTTATCGGAACACAAGATGTTGAAACAGGCGAAAACTTTGAAGTTCTGAAATGGAATTGGACTTTACCTGAAATAAAATTCTTTAATCAACAGCAATATCAAAACCTAACACCTGAAATTATCAGCAATGCAGAATTAAGCGAAGCAACATTGAAATTTACAAATTTCATTACCGAAACTGAACAGCGTTACGAAAATCTGATAAACCTAAAACGACTTTTAAAATTCATTCGCAGATTATATCCAATTACAGCAATAGGCAACGAAAACAGAATTCGAGAAAGAGCTAATGAAATTTATACAAGTTTTAAAAGCGAAGCAGAAGAGGTTTTTCAAGATGAATATTACAACATAGACACAGACTACCAAGGAGATTTGGAACAATTGAAATCAATAACGAAGAACATCATTGACCTGATTAAAAACGCAAATGCAAAAGATAAATGGTTCAAAAATGCAATAGATATTGATTATATCGTTGTTCCAAAATCTTTAAAGAAACATTACGAAAAAGAAATTCAAAATTGTTTTGAAACCAAACAAAAAGGTATAAGATTAAATAGTTTTGGAAACATTGCCGAAATATTAAAACAACCTGAACAAAATGTAAGCGGTTGTTACACAGGATTGAAAGATACGAAAGTCATTACCGTTTCAGAGTTTTTCCAACAAGAACCTGACGATAAAACCCATCTATTTCTTTCACTTTATAGCAATGGTATTTTCACGGATATTCTTTTGAAGAAAATTCTTTCAGGAAATCACAAAACAAAAATCCTTTGCTATCCGGAAGAAGCCAAAGTAATGCAAATGTATTTACACGGCTTTCAGAGAGAAGATGAAACAGAGCTTCGCTCTGTTCACAGAGAATTACTTTGCGGAATTAAATATCCCGAAGCGCCTAACATTAATACTGAAAATATTGACGATTGGATTAAGCATTTAATTGGACTTGACGAACAGAAATACACAAGAGCAGATGAACAACGATTTGAAATTGTGTTTGAAGATGAAAGCAAAGCCATAGAAAGAGAATCCAAGAAAGTATTCGTTGATGGATATGAAGAATTATACAAGGAAATAAAACAACTTCAAAAGGGCGACCGAGTCAGAATTTATCACAATCCAGATAAAGAAACACTTCACGACATCATAAAAATGACCGATGAAAAAGAGCTTTTTACAACTGTAGATAATTTTTCTACACTATGGAAAAACGCAATAAGAAGCTATCTTTCAAGTAAAGGTTTTGGCTATCATTTTGAAATGTTGTTTGAAGAACTAAAAGAAAATGGTCTGTCCGTTGATAAACCAAGATTAGAATATTGGCTAAAAGAAGATTGTAAAACAAAATTTCCGATGAAAAAGAGGGATTTACTTGCAATTATCAAAACCACGAACCATCCGGAACTAAATAGGAACATTCAAAATATTTTTGCACTTAAAACAACTTATTCAGGCAGATTAGTTAAAGCAGGAATTGAGTTTAGTGAAGAAATCAATACTTACATTTTAACCAAAGAAAAAGGCAAAATGTTAGATTGGCTTTCAGACGAACATATTGAGCAAATTGTGTCCGATGGAGCACCTTTGAGAACAATTAAGGCAATTAAAATAATTGAAGAAGAAATTACAGACTAATGAACAGTAAACATAGAGATACATTTCAAGAACGCCTTTTAAAAGGTTTAATCGGTTCAGGTTCGGACAGTTTCGGATTACCTGATGAAGAAGAAATTTTATCGGATTATCCGTTGCAACGGTATTTTTCGGCAGTCATATTTCCTGAAAAGAAATTTTCTGCAACCGAAAGTGAAGAAGATGAATTAGAACTTCAAACAGAAACGGAGGAAGCCGACAATCTTATACCCGAAAAAGTTGTTACAGAAACCGAAAATGATGTAGCCACAGAACCGAAAAAAGAGGAAAGCACGGAAGAAGAAAACAAAGCCAATCAAAACCATTTTCACCCGAACAATTTCGGTTTGACTTTCTGCATTGATCCGAAAGTTGAAACTATTGAAGTAGAATTTAGCGGAGGTTTTTATTATACACCAGACAAACAGCCCGAAATAAGAATCAAAATTGCTGAAACAGGTTATCAGGCTTTCATTGATGAAAAATTGGGCTTTCCGTTCAAGGATATTTTAGTATTTGAAAACGGTTACTTATCACTTTCAAGAGAACTAAAAGGCGATAAAGGTGGAAAAAATCAACGTAGTGGCGAATACTTGCAGTTTGACGATTTCAAAAAGACGGACAGATACAAAGACAGTTCAGCAAAATATTACATTGAGTATTTCCAAAAACTTATCGGACGTATTTGGAAACGAAAACCGTTTTCTTATTCAGCAACCATTAAAATTAAAGATACACTAAAACCAATTGAAATTCAGCTTATTGACAAAACTCACAAGGAAACCAAATTAGGTTACAATGTTAAAACCTACTTTGCAAAAGGAAACAAGTATGTAAAAATTCAGTTGGTAAACACTTCAAAAGAACAATCATCAAAACGTTTCACACCTAAAACACCTGAACTGAACTCAAAATGTTTATTCCAAGCAGAAATAAAAGTGAAGTCAGACAAAATACTGCCTTACAAATCCAATCAGGAACTAAATCCGTTTGACCCCGAAGCAGAAGAACTGAATTTTCTTTATCGTGAAGTGAAAAATTATGGCATCGGACATAATTGTTCCGTTACTTGGGACAAAGAAGGAAACATACTTCAAACTACGTTTCTGCCAGAATTTAATGTAAAAGATACAAAAAACGATTTTAATGAAACCGACTTTGAAAATACAGATGATTTTAAATTGCTAAATCAATCACTTGACATAAAAAATCTGTCAATATTCAGCGATGTTGAAAAAACGGAAACGATTAAACGTTTGCAAAACTTCGTAGAACTTTACGGAAAATGGATAGATGAACAAAAAGCCAAAAACAAAGTAGGAACAGCAAAAGAACAAGAAATCGGGCAACGAATAATTGACCGACTTAATTACAACTACAATCGCTTAAAAGCAAACATTGATTTCCTTAATGATGATGATGTATTTCGCGCCTTTCAATTGGCAAATACGGCAATGCTCATTCAAATCATTATCTCAAACGATACAGATTTTACCAACCAGGAAAAAGAAGTTTCACAAATCAGCCCAAATATTTCTTACAATGATTTGAAGTTTTTCAGCGAATACGATTATTCACGTTTAGGATTTGTGCCGAAATACAGACCGTTTCAGTTAGCGTTTCTCTTGTTAAGCATTAAGGGAATTACCGAGCCGCAATCAGATGACAGAAAAAATGTTGTGGACTTGATTTGGTTTCCGACTGGCGGAGGAAAAACAGAGGCTTATTTAGCTGTTACTGCATTTACCATAGTTTGGAGGCGTATGATGAACAATGAAAAAGCATCACAAGGCGTTTCTGTAATTATGCGTTACACTTTGCGTTTGCTCACAGCACAACAATTTGAAAGAGCATCAAAATTGATTGCTTCTTTAGAGTTTTTGAGAAAAATTTTTATCGATGACTTAAAGAAAGAAACTATTAGCATAGGATTGTGGGTAGGAAATCAATTAACGCCCGGTAAAATTTCGGAAGCAAAAGAAATTGTTGATGAAATTGAAAGAAAATGTCGCAAGCAAAATGGAAAACCTGAAACGAAAAACACATTTCAAATTTCATCCTGCCCTTGGTGTGGAACAAAATTAGTTTCCGAAGGCGACTATGGTTTTGATGTAGAAACAAGAAGTTTCAAAATAAAATGCCTTAACACAAAATGCACTTATCATAACCAAATTCCTGTTCAGGTTGTAGATGAAATGCTCTTCAGCAATCCTCCTACCCTTTTGTTTGCAACAGTTGACAAATTCGCTCAATTAGCTTGGAAAAGCGAAGCACACAGGTTTTTCAATAGTTTAGACGATGATAAACTTCCGCCTGATTTAATCATTCAGGACGAATTACACTTATTAAGTGGACCGTTAGGCTCTATTGTCGGGCTTTTTGAAAGTGCTGTAGAGAAACTTTGCACAAAAGAAAATAAAAATCTTACCCCGAAAATTATTGCTTCCACAGCTACAACGAGAAACACAACACACCAAATACAACAGCTTTACGGTGGCAGAAGTGTAAATATTTTCCCACCATCGGGTTTAAGTTACAGCGATAGTTTCTTTGCCAAAGAATCAAAAGAACAAAGCCGAAGAAAATACATTGGCTTTATGCCTGTTGGCAAAACGGCTATTGATACTCAACTTCAAGTGATTGCCCATTTATTGGAAGCTAGAATTGAAATCAAAGAGCCAATCAATGATAATTACTGGACGGTTGTTTCTTACTACAACTCTTTAAAAGATGTAGGTAAAATCAGAAACAAAGTTGGGGATGAGATTATAACAAACACTCGTACTTTACAAAAAAGACTTTGGGGTACAGATAATCCTTGGAACTATAACCATAAATTTCTTGAAGACAGAACCGAAGAATTAACAGCAAGAGTTGAAAGCAGCAAAATCAAAACAGTTTTAAAGCAGTTGGAAAACAGCGTTGAATTGATTGAGCGAGTTTCTGATAAAGGCGTAGCGTATAAAGCTGTAAAATCTGATGTAATTGATTTGGTGCTTGCAACGAATATGTTTTCCGTAGGTGTTGATATTGGTAGACTGAACCTAATGTTAATTAACGGAATGCCTAAAAACATAGCAGAGTACATTCAGGCTTCAAGCCGTGTTGGGCGAAAAGTAGAAGGTTTGGTTGTTACTTTCTTAAATCCAAATCAGGCAAGAGATAAATCTTATTTTGAACATTACATTCCGTTTCATCAGGCGTTTTATAAAAGTATTGAACCTTTAAGCGTAACGCCATTTACGGAAAATACGATTGATAAAATGCTCACTTCTTTAATGGTAACGTATGTGCGACATAAAGTTTCAGAATTGAACCAAAATAATAACGCACAGTATTTCAAAAAAGAACACATAGCCGAACTGAAACAGTTTTTAAAAGACCGTTTCCAAAACAATACAGCTGAGTATGAATGTTTTGAAAGTCGAATAGACTTTTTAGCTAATGATTGGGAAGAAAGAGTTCAGAATATCGGTTTGATAAAATATGACGAGTTATTGAAACGACCAACACAAGTTGGAGTTTCCGATGTTGATGATTGGATTGTAATGCAATCAATGCGAGAAGTTGATGACGATACATTCATTCAAATCAAAGAATCATTTGCGTTTAACCCAAGATAAAATCACTATGCCAAAATATATTCAATCGCAAACAAGAAAAATGCTTACTGCCTATGGTGGAGTAGGTTCAATTTTAGAAACTTCAAAAGGTGCTTTAATTGTAGAGGAATTTAATAAATGGAAATTCTTTTCGGACGGTTCAAGAATTTTTGACCAAGACGAATTTATTATTGAAGATAATCGTTTGCTGAAACGCTTACAGGTTCATTTCAAGGAACTTCAGAAATTTATTCGTGTTCCAACCAACATTGCCAATCCAAATATCCAAAATGATGCTGTTCCTTTGGAAACAAACAGAATTGCAAGTGCTAAATATTTCCCCGAATGGATGTATTGTCCAAATTGCGAAAGATTCAAACATATCAAGGACTGGTGGCGTGGTTGGCATCAAACATTACAAAAACTTAATGAGCCAAATGCAGGTGAGAAATTCATTAAACCCAAATGCTATCATTGTTTTGAAGAAGCAAAAACGAAAAACAAAAAGAAACGGTATTACGAATTAGAACAAGTGCGTTTCATAATGACTGCACCAAATGGTGAAATTCGGGATTTGCCTTGGGACTATTGGAATCGTGTCGAAAAGAATGTGAAAGAAGAAGACGCAGACGGTGGAAATATTCGCATTGATTGGACCGAAAAATGTTGCGGTAATCAGGATTTAAGATATTTGCGTTCGGAAACTTTTGCCGACTTAGCAGGTATTCGTGTAAAATGTATGAATAAAGATTGCAAAGCAAATGGCAGAGAAGTTACGCTTGCAGGTTTGTTTGGTTTGCGAATAGGAAAAGATAAGGACAAACAATTAAAACCTGTTATCAGAACGAGCAACAGTGTTTATTATCCACTTTGTATTAACAGCATTTATTTACCAAAGAAAAATCAAGAAATAAAACAAGACGATAAAGCGACAATCAGAAATTTATTGGCAAGTGGAGTAAGTAAAGAAATTATTTACAAATCTTTCAGTCGTTATGACAAACAAACGATTGATGATTTTGTTGATGAAAGAGATGTAGCATCCTTTGAAGCAGAAATTCAATATCGTTTGAAAGAATACTATTTCATCTTAGAACACCCGAATTACAAAGAAGAACAAAACAGTAATCTCACATACGAAAATCAGGATATAGATACGCTTTCAGGATTTGGAATTTCAACGCTGATAAAAGTAAAACGCCTAAAACTTACTACAGTTCAAACTGCATTTACAAGACAAGAGCCGTTTGATAAAGATTTGTTTATTCGTGAAGGCGATAATCAATCGCCAGTTAAAATCAAATACACATCTTCACAAGCAGTAAATACCAATTACCTTTTAGCGACTGAAAGTTTTGGTGAGGGAATTTTTATTGACATTGACAAAACAAAAATTGATAAATGGTTTTACAAACATTACAACGAAACGGCTGAATTTAAACAACGTATTGATGTTTTACAGGACAGAATATCACAATCGGAAATTATTCAGAAAACAAAATTCTCTGACAACAGGCATTTGGCTAAATTCGTTTTGGTTCATACGCTTTCGCATTTGCTTGTAAAAGAATTGGAATTTCTTTGCGGTTATGCAGCTACATCATTAAACGAAAGGTTATTTGTTGATAGCGATAATATGCAAGGGCTTTTGCTCTATACTGTTGTAGGTTCAGAAGGCAGTTATGGCGGTATCATTACACAATCAAACCCGACATCTTTCAAAAAGATTTTAGAATCTGCCTTGTTCCGAAGCCAAGATTGTACTTCTGACCCTGTTTGCTATCATTCAGACGGTCAAGGAATTGGCGGAATGAATTTGGCAGCTTGTTATTCTTGTTCGCTATTGCCCGAAACATCTTGCGAAGAGTTTAATAGTTTTTTAGACAGAGCATTACTAATTGACAAAGGCTTTGGTTTCTTTACTTAGGACAATACGGACAGCCAACGCATTTGGTGGCACATTTGCAAACCGCACAAGCCAACACACAACCCAAAGTTTGCAAAAGAGCCATCAAGCCAACGCACGACAAAACAGACACTAAATGACTGATAGACATAATAAAATGAAAGAAGGGCAGCACACAACATCGTATATAAAACATTTGACAGTTAGTGGGTTATCGAAGGTTTTAGCCCATATCAAAAGTAGTTGTAACTTGATATGAAAGTGCTTCGAAATGCCAAACGTTTCATATACGTTACCGTAAGGCGAAATCGAATATAGGATCTGTCATGAAAAAAAATGACGATAGGCAATGTGATGATTATCCCCGCAAAATAAACGAAATACCGAATAGATTGATTAGAGGGGTATTGATTATTGCAGGAACACTTTTTGTTGGACTCGGCATTCTCGGAGTATTTCTGCCTCTTTTGCCCACCACTCCTTTTTTCTTGCTCGCTGCAGCATGTTACACGAGAAGTTCAAAAAGATTTTACTATTGGCTTTTGAATAACAAATGGTTTGGAAAGTACATTAAAAATTATAGAGAAAAAAAAGGAATACCATTAAAGGTAAAGATTTTGTCCATTTCTTTATTGTGGCTCACAATAATGTTTTCAACCGTTCTTATAGGTGACAATCTCTTTGTCAGAATCATTTTGATCCTGATAGCAATAGGCGTTACCATACATATCAGCTCTATTCGAACTATGAAACAACATAAGGAGGTAACACCAGAT
>Ga0233425_10010199_pt1 | contig 11540 bp, 8 predicted proteins | sample Watercolumn_Towu_2_FD_181712 | JGI IMG/M metagenome (GOLD analysis project Ga0233425, IMG submission 181712) | Freshwater microbial communities from Lake Towuti, South Sulawesi, Indonesia - Watercolumn_Towuti2014_140_MG | ecosystem: Environmental > Aquatic > Freshwater > Lake | place: Indonesia...
CCTACCTTACTTGCACTCGTACAACGTCATCCCCATATTCCCCTCGCCCTGCCTGCCCGCCGCGCCGGTCACCTGGCTGAACTGGGTCACTGGCGAACAGGAGGTCTTTAACCAGGCCGCAATATCTTCCTTGCCGCCGCGATCTCCGCCGTAGAGGACGTAGCGCAGTTCACCGTTCGCCACCATTGCAGATAAATCCTCCGCCGTGACCACTTCATCGCCGCCGCTGAACCCGCCCATGAACAGCACCGGGCGCCCCGTTTGCAGGACCAGCGTCGAGCCGTTTTGCGCCGAGGGAACCGCCAGCAGGTATTCCACATCCTGCGTATTTTCTTCGAGGAAGGTCATCATGTCTTCATCCATGTTCAAGCCCTTTCCACCGGGCTGTCGCGGACGGTTGACTCCGTCCGGTCCCGCCTGCTGGTATCCGCCTGCGTAGGCGGTGGGCAGGTTTTGGTCCGCAGTGGAGATGGTCGTCATGGCAGTCCAGTACATCGGGATGATACACATCGCCGCCAGCATGGCAAGATATGCCAGTTTCCGCTGGATGAAGAGCAGGACGATTCCCAAAACCAGGAACGCCGCGCTTGTCGCCATCCACCAGGAGAATTCTCCGTACTGCGACGAGGCAAAGTACTGGAAACCAATCGTCGCCGCCGCAAAGACCGCTAGCGCCGCGCCAGCCCACTTCCTGTCTGACCATGCCCAAAGTTGAGCAAAGCCCGCGCCGACCATCCCACCCAGTGCAGGAGCAAGCATGATGGCGTAGTACGAGTGGAAGATTCCAGAGACCATGCTGAAGAAAACCACGCAAGTCAGAAGCCACCCGCCCCACAAAATCAGCGCCTTGTGTACGCCCGAAACGATGGGCAATTGAATCCGCGAGGCAAAGAGCGCCAACAGCACGCTAACCAACGCGAAGGGCAGCAGCCACGACATCTGCTTGGAAAGCGGCTGGCTAAAGAAGCGGAAGACTCCGGGCGAGCCAGTCTCCTGACTGAACGGCGTACCGCCGCCTGCGCCGTTCGGCCCCCCAGCGGGCCCACCCTGCGCCTGCGGGTTCATCCCTTGCGGGGCGCAAGTCAAGTCGGTTGAATTGGGCGGAATAATGCAGGAGCCGCTGATGGTGTTTCCATTTTGAAGATTGAACGAACAAGCTGTGCCTTGTGTGGAATTGGCACAGGCGTCCACTGCCTGTTGTGGCGGAGTTTGACCCGCTGGAGCCTGATTCTGCCCATTGGGCTGGTTCATCCCCTGAGGCGCGCAAGCCAGCGCATCCAAATTGGGCGGTGTGAAGCATGTCCCGTTGATGGTGTTGCCGTTTGCCTGCGTGAACGAACAAGTCGCGCCTTCCGTCAAACTTGCACAGGCATCCAATGCCTCCTGCGGCGGACCCTGGCGGAGTCCCTGCCCGCCTTGGGCGGCGTCCGGGGGTTGAGGCTGAGTCCCCTGCTGAGGGTTGGAACCCGCTCCGGGCGGAGTTTGTCCGCCGCCGCCGCCAGTTCTTCCCAACCTCGAAATCCCGTTGTGACCGAAGATCAATCCCAGCACCGAGTTATCCTCACTGGAGCCGATGTAAGGACGAGACTCGGCGGGGACTAAATCCACGACCACCGCCCACGAAAGCGAAACGCCGATCAGCAAAGCGGTGGCAATGCCGAGGTTGACGATTTTGCGAATCCAGCCTTCCTGCGAGCCGAAGAAGTACAGCGCGTAAAACGCGGGCAGGGGCAAAAAGGCTTGCAGCATTTTGATATTGAATCCCAGCCCGACGATGAACGCGCCAGCCAAAAGCCAGGGCAGGCTTTTCTTTTCGGTAGCTTGGATAAATGCCCATGCCGCCATCAACAGGAAGAAGACCAGCATCCCGTCCATCGTATTGTTGCGGTTGGTGGCGACAAAGACCGGCGTAATTGCCATGACAAACGCCGCAACCAGCCCCGCCAATTCGCCCATGTATTTTTTGACCATCGCATACAAGAGGGGAATGCCGAACACGCCCGCGAGGATATTGGGCAGCGATGTGCTGAACCCGCTCACGCCGAGGAAGTAGGCGAAGACCGCCTCGATCCACAGCCCCAGCGGAGGCTTGTCCACCGTCACCGAGCCGCCAGGCTCCGCCGCAACGAAGAAGAAATTGCTCCACGATTTCAGCATGGATTCCACTGCCGCCGTGTAATACGCGTTGGCGTCGCCGATGGACTCGATGTTGTAGAGGTGTAGTCCCAACGAAAACGCCATGATGACGACGACCAACACGGTGGAAACCGTCACACCGAGAAAAAGGTTTCTCTTCAAAAACGAGGGGTTCGAGGGAAGGGTTGCTGTTGTCATTTCCATTACTCCTTTTCACTTCTCACTATTCACTTCTTACTTTCTAAACGTCCACATCCGATTTGCAAAATAATTCCAGAACACCACCAAGCCTGTGGCAATGACTTTGGCTGGCAGGTAGCCCCAGTCGGGCTGGCCGAACACGCTGCCAAGGGCATTTTCCAGCGAAAGTACGATGAAATTGTTCAACGCCAATCCCACCAGGCTGACGAGTGCGAACTGCGCGAACTGCCTGCGCCAGTCAGTCTGCCGGTCTTGAAATGTCCATAACCGATTCAGGGTGAAATTGTTCAGCAAGCCCGCCGTAAATGACAAGCTGTTGGCAATGATAGTGGGAAACCCCACCAGTTTGAACAGGGTCAGCAGGCTGAAATCCAAAACCGTGCCAACCGCCCCCACGGTCAGAAAACGTGCAAAGCGCTGGATTTCCTTGTTCGAAAAACTGCCGGATAAAACGGTCATGGGTTGGTTTCCTTTCATGACCCAGTTTATATTTTCCGGTCGAAAGCGGGGAGTGAAGCCGGTCACCAATTGATAAAAAAGCCCGTGAATCAAAACATTCCCATCCATGACAATTGTCATGGATGGGAATGTCGTGTTGTTTTAACGGTCGATTACGCGCCTAACCTGACCATTTTTTCCGTTCTTCGAGATTCATAGGCGGCAAGCGCCATTTGCAGGGCGCGGACGCCGTCTGCCAGTGTGCAAATCGGCTGGGCGTTTCCAGCCGCCACTTCGATAAAGTGTTTTGTCTGCGCCAGAAAGAGTTGGTTGCGCTCGAAGCCTTCGGGCGGGAGAAAGGATTCAGAAACGGGAGCGGGCGGCTGAGCGGAGTAGGAGCCAAAGTCGGCGGGCATGGTCTGTGAATGTAAGATGCCGTCCGCGTTGTCCCACCTCAAAGTTCCATTCGTCCCGACGATTTCCAGTCGATGTACGGGCGGGCGCTGGAAATAATTCAGATGCACCCCGCCAATTGCCCCGCTGGCGAACTTCAAGCCGATCTCAGCAACATCCTCGACGTCCACTTCGAGGGGGGAAATGTGTCCGTTGAAAGACCAGATGGATTCCACTTCACCGAGGAGGAAACGCAGGTAATCCAGCGGATGCGTGAGGGTGACGATCACGCCGCCGCCCAAATCTGCGCGCGCGGCATAACTCTGGCGGTAATCCTCCCAGGGATGCCAGTTGGGCAGGTATTCGCCCCAGTGCGCGTGGGCGGTCAACACTTTGCCAAGCGCGCTCGCTTGAATCAATTCCCGCGCCTTGTCGAGGGTGGGATGGTAGCGAAACTGAAAGCCGACCAGAATCCTGCTCCCGCTTTTCTTTGCGGCTTGCTGTAAAACATCGAGACGTTCCAGCGAATTCGAGACCGGCTTTTCGAGCAGGATCGCGCATCCCGCTTTGGCGGCGGGGATGGCAACATCGAGATGCAGCGCGGTGGGGTTTGCCACAATCACGGCATCGGGTTTGTGCTTTCGGAGCGCCTCCCCCAAATCGGTTTCGACGGGATATCCCGCCAGTTCATCTTCAGGCATGGTTGCCTTGCGCGTGCGGAAGAGGACAATATCCTTCTCGCCCAGCGCAATCAAATTCCGCATGTGGCGGCGCCCGATGGAGCCAAGTCCTGCAATCAAAAATTTCATGGGATTCCTTATTTGCTCAAGATTTCATAGAACGATGGCGGCAAATCCGCAACGCGATAGATGTGGATCGGAGAAACCCCTTTGATGTAGATCGAATGTTCGGGTGGAGTCATTTTCAGGGTTCGAACGAACAGTCCGGATCCTGCGGTGCGGAATTCGAGGGTATCGGTGATGACGATGTAATCCGTCCCCTTCAACCGCTCGAACAAGGTGGGCATTCCGGGGTCATCCATAAAGGCCGGGTTGAGAATGACGGTCTTGCCGTGAAAAAAGTAGGAGAACGGTCCGCGCCCGCGATAGGAAAAGACCGCCAACGTCTCCCCATTTGGCTTGTCGTTGAGGTAGGCCGCGGCGAGTTCGATGCCTTCACCGTAGTTTGAAGCAGGCGGCGCGCCATTAATGGCAGCAACCAGCGGGTTGTAGTAGGTGTAAAAATACGGATAAAATGCCGCGCCTTCGGCAACTTGCAAGGCGATCAACAGAACAGCAGCGAACTGCGCCAGGGAATTTTTTTCGAGACGACTGCCCCAAACCGCCCAGCCCAATGCCCCGATCACCGCCATGCTGACATGGGCGGTCATTACATAATGACGGTAGTTCAATCCCTGCGCCACGCTAAAGAGCAGGACAAACATGACGGCGGCGGTGAGAAGATAGATAAAAATCTTCTTTTCGACCGCTGAAGGCGAATGTTTGCCGCGCAGGAAGAAAGCTGCGAGAGCAAGGGCAACCCCTGCCCAGGTGACGATGGTGCCGGATTCCAAAATGAACCTGCCGAACAACATCGCGGTACTCCCCACCGAATCGATTGTGAAGCGGGAGGGCTGGAGTTCCTGCGTCACCTGCAGGCGCGAGCCTTGAAAAGCGTAACTGAAGGCGTTGCCGTACACCTCGTAGAGCATTTTGCCCGGAGCCACCCACATGCCGGGCCAGACGAGGAAATAAACCAGAACCATCGCCGCCAGCCAAATGCCGAAGATCTTCAGGTGGTCGAGCAGGGCGGCTTTGAACCCTCGCTCCTTTGACTTCTCGAAGACTGCCACGGCCAGAATCAAGCCGATCACCGGGAGCATCGCCATCGCAGAGGATTTGGTCAACTGGGCGATGGCGGCGGCAGCGGCAGACACCAGCAGGTAAAACCACTTCCTCTCGGATTCTAGGTATGCCATCAACCCGAAGATGGAGGTGAGGGCGAACGCGGATAGCATCGCCTCATGGCTTAGCACCCTCGAATGCCCGAGGAAATAGGGGGCGATGGAAAACAATGCGGTCACGAAAAATGCTTTTTTCTCTCCCAACAGGGCGGAGAGAAAATAAAAGATGAGCAGGATCAAGGTTGTGATGACCAGCACCTGAAAGACCCGGCTGAGGTACAGGAGGTAGAGCGGGTCGTGCCCGTGTTCCACAATGAAGGGATCGAACTTTTCCTTGTCTACGTCGAAATAACCCTGTCCAAAACGGCGGTATTCTGGAAACTCCGTGAGGAAGGCGGCGGTGATGACGCTCATGGTGGTCACGGCGGGATGGTATTCATAGACTGTGTTTTGGAACTCGCGACGGGCAAGAGCGTAATAGTAATTTGCTCCAACCGACAGCCAGAAAGGTTCATCCACAGTGACAAAGGACTTCAACTCCAGCAAACGCGGGGTCAATGTAATCACGAACAACAGAAATGCAAGAAGGTGTTTTTTTAGTTTCATTTTCCAAGCGCCTCGAAAACCGCCTGCGGGATGTCTTCCACCTTGTAGATGGTCACATACTTATATCCGTCCATCGATATTTCGCGCATTGGCTGCGCGCCAGCCAGCGCATCGAAGAGCGCCGTGTATCTTTCCATCTTGCCCTGGTTTGCATAATATAAAACGAGATAGTCGGCGGAACTTATTTCGCGCAGCAAATCCGCTTCGTGACCATCGTCCGCATAGTAGGGCTTGAAGCGGGTTGTTTCGCCAGGGTAGTAGAAGGAAAAACAGCCGCGTGCGTAATATGCCAGCGTGACCGAGTCTTTTGCGTCCGGCAATGTCGCGAGGTATTGCGCCGCCAATTCCAACCCTTCGCCATACGGCATTTGCGGATATTCGGCATACCACCCGGCACCGTACAGGATTGGGTTGCGGTAGGTGTAGTAATACGGATAAAACGAGAACGCGCTCGAAGCCTGCGCGATTGCCAGCAGAGACAACCCCGCGACTTGAATCAATTTCCCACGGGCAGGGAGGCGTTCCGCCAGCCAGCGCAGGGCATTGAACCAGCCAAGTCCCGCCAGCAGGTTCAGTGCGAGATAACAGGAAAGGAGATAGTGCGGCGAGTTGCGTCCCTGGGCAATGCCGAACATCAGGATGAAAGCGGCGGCGGTGACCGGCAACAGGGTGGACAACTGCCGCATGGGCAGGGTCAGACTTCGGCGGAGGAAAGGCAGGAAAAGCCCCAGGAGGACGCCAAGCCACGTCAAGGGCGTCGTCCGCCATAGAATCACGTTTATCAAACTGGCGATGCCAGAGACGTTTGTATCGAGGCTGAATTCGGAGGCGTTCAGGTTTTCGGTCACTTTCAGCCGCGCCCCCTGAAATGTGTAACTGAACGCGTTGCCGTACACCTCGTAAAGCATTTTACCGGGCGCCACCCACATGCCGGGCCAGAAAATAACATAAGCACCGACTAGTATAAGCAACCAGGCTAGAAAGACCTTCATGGGATCCCACACAGCCTTTGAGAACCCATCCCGCCATTGCCCTATGACCTGCATCAGCAAAATCACGCCGATTGGTACAAGAATAACGATTGCCGATGACTTTGTTAATTGCGCAAGCCCCGCTGCGATGCCCGATAAAAGCAGGAAGATGGCCTTGCGCCCCTGTAAAAAGTAAATGAAAAACGCCAGCACAGAAACAAGCACGAACAGCGAAAGCATGGCTTCGTGATTCAGCAGGCGCGACATACCAAGGAAATACGGGTCAAATGATGCAAACAAAACGGAAAAAAATGCGATGGGTTCGGAAACGAGACGCCGCAAAAGATAATATAACAACAGGAATAAAATAACAATCACGATGACCTGTATCAGGCGTGCGTCACGCAATAACACGAGCGGATCTTTGCCATGTTCCAGCATGAAAGGGTCAAGCGCGCCTTTTTCAAATTCAAGATATCCCTGTCCCAAACTGCGATATTGCGGAAAATAAACCAGCATGGCGGCAGTAACGATCCACATGGTGGTGACGGCAGGTTGGTATTCGTAGACGGTGTTTTGAAATTCCCTTTGTCCAAGCGCGTAATAAAAATTCGACCCCATGCTCAGCCAATACGGTTCATCAAGAGTCCCGAATGAATCCAGGGCGACGATACGCGGTACAAGTATGGCAACAATGAGAAAAATCAAAACATGCATACTGGTTAGTTTTTTCATGACAAGAGGATTATACCAAGTCGGATTCAAGTTACAGCGTCGAATTCCGACCGCTCTTGGTATAATTCCAGCCCTATGAATGGAAAGTATCACATCTGGACCGAAGGTTGCCAAATGAACGTCGCCGATTCACAGCGGGTCGGCTCGTCGCTCGAACACCTCGGTTATGCCCTGACCGAAAAACCCGAAGAAGCGGACATTATCGTTCTGAATACCTGCGTGGTGCGCCAATCTGCCGAAGACAAGGCGATTGGTCGTGTCAGCTCGTTCAAAAAACTCAAAGAGAAAAACCCCGACCTGATTATCAACCTGATGGGATGTCTTGTCGGCGTGCGCGGCGCGGAAAAACTCAAGGCGCGATTGCCCTATGTGGACGTTTTCTCCCCGCCGTCTGATCCCGGCCCATTGATCTCGCACCTCACCCAGGGCGAAGTCCACTCGATGGAGGATGCCGAAACCGCCCGCCGCTTCCTGATGCTCGACGAGGAGTTGGTCCTCCCCGCAGCCGAGCAGGGAAAACTAATCAGCGCCCATGTGCCGGTGGTGTACGGCTGTTCGCACGCCTGCACTTTTTGCATCATCCCCTCGCGGCGCGGCGGAGAACGCTCCCGCCCTGTCGGCGACATCGTGGCGGAAGTCCGCGCACTGGCAAAGCAGGGTGTGAAGGAAGTGACCCTGCTGGGGCAAATCGTTGACCGCTACGGCAAGGACGTTCCCGACGGGCCCAACCTAGCCGCTCTTCTGCGTTTGATTCATGACGCGCCCGGCGCGGAAGGCATCGAGCGCATCCGCTTTTTGACCTCGCATCCCAACTACTTTGGCGACGACTTGATCGACGCCATTGCCGAGCTTCCGCGAGTCATGCCGCACATCGAACTGCCGATTCAGGCGGGCGACGATAAAGTGCTTGCCGACATGAAACGCGGCTATACGCAGCAAGAATATCGCGACCTGGTGGCAAAAATCCGCGCCCGCATCCCCAATTGCTCGATTGCCACCGACATCATCGTCGGCTTCCCCGGCGAAACGGACGAGGAATTCATGCAGACGTATCAGGTCCTCGCCGACTTGAAGCTCGACGTGGCGCACCTCGCCCGTTACTCGTCCCGCGAAGGGACCGTCGCCACCCGCCGCATGGACGACAACCTCAGCGACGAGGAAAAAATGCGCCGCTTCCGCCTGCTGGAAGATTTGCAGGAAAAAGTTGTCGCCGAGATCAACCAAAAATATCTCGGAGAAAAAGTGGAAGTGTTGTTCGAAGAAAAGGTCAAGAACCGCTGGAAGGGACGCACCCCCACCAACAAAATTGTCTTTGTCGAAACGGAAGAAAATTTACGCGGCAAACTGCTCCCCGCCACCATCACCTGGGCGGGGCCGTGGTCGATGCAGGCGACTCTCTGATTAAAGCCGTCGGCTGAACAACTCCATTCGTTCGATAAATAATTCGATAAACTCGCGCCCGCGCACGTCCATCGCCACTTTCATGTTGGCGGGCTTCTTCGTGACGTTCATCAGGTCGGCGAAAGTCTTGCCCATCGAGACGCCGCCCGAAATGTCCACATCCACGCGATGGTCTTCGAGGGTCAGCAATTCGGGGGCGATGATTGCCGCCAGCGTAAGCGGGTCGTGCAGGGCGCAGCCGTCGAAGCCCTCATATTTCTTGTAGAATTCCATGTAGGGGACAGTCGCATCGCGGACAAAACGCGCAACCGGAGAATCGACCCGGTTGAGGCGTTCCACGTCCGCGGTGGTCAGCAGGCACTTGTAAGTCGCATCCAGCGGAATCAACGTGATGGGGATTCCCGAATGGAAGACGATGTGCGCCGCATGCGGGTCGGCGTGGATGTTGAACTCTGCCAGCGGAGTGATGTTTCCCCCGCAGCGGATTGCTCCACCCATGATAACCAGTCCCTTCAACGCCTGCGCGATGCGCGGTTCCTTGCGGATTGCCAGCGCGAGGTTGGTCATGGGACCAATGGTGAAGAGGGTGATCTCCTGTGGTTCGGCAAGGATACGTTCGATCAGAAAATCAATTGCATGATGGCTGACCGGCCTGGACTTCGGGTCGGGTAAAACCGCTTTGCCGATTCCGCTGGAGCCGTGGACGACATCCCCGGTTTCGTTCAACGGGCTGACCAGAGGAAGGGAGCATCCGCCCGCGACCGGGATATTTGCTGCCTTTGCAAATTCCAAAACAGCCAGCGCATTGCGCGTGGTCTTTTCGATGCCGATGTTGCCGTGGACGGTGGTCAGGGCTTCGAGTTGGATTTCGGGCGAGGCAAGGGCAAGGAGAATGGCGAGGGCGTCGTCCACGCCGGGGTCGGTATCAATGATGATGCGGGTTTTCATGGCTATAGTTTACCTGTCCAGCAGAAATGGATTGAAGTTCGTTTCGCGGTCATAGTAATCCTCCCCCTCTGCGCGCTTCAATGCGCCAACGACAAGATAGGTCAGAGGCGTCATCGTGGCTTCGATGCCGGTTTTAAAGATGTAGTTGGCGACGGTGAGCGAAAGGAACAAACTCCACGGGAAGACGCCGAGAGCGGATGCAACCGCAACAAATGCCAGCGTGTCCACCAGTTCCCCGACAAGGGTGCTGCCGATGGTTCGCATCCAGAGCCAGCGTCCACCGGTGAGGACTTTCATCCGCGCCAGGATGAAGGAGTTGCTGAATTCGCCGAACCAGAATCCCACCAGGCTACCAAGGACAATCCCGCCGCTGCTCATGCCGCCGAGAATGGCGCGATAGGCTTTGTCGCCGGCATAATCCTGCCAGGTGGATTCGCCGGGCAAAACCCCGATGACGTAAAACGCAAGCGAAGCCAGCGTGAGGGAAAAGAATCCCGCCCAGATGACGCGACGCGAGCGCCGGTAGCCGTAGACTTCCGTGAGGATGTCGCCAAAGATGTAACTCACGGGGAAAAGCAATGTACCTGCGTCGAACGCCAACGGAAGGTTGAAAAAACTCACGCCCCAATCCACGATTTTTGCGGAGGATGCAACGTTGCTGATGACCAGCACCGCGACGAAGAGCGCCATGAGGAGGTCGAAATATTTGTAGGATCGCATGAGGCGATTATCTCACGATGCCGAAGGCTGCGTCGATATATCCGCCCAGGTTGCGCGATTTGGATTTGTTTATTTTCCAAACATCTCCGCCAAAGCAATCTCCGCCTCATTCTGCCAGCAGGTGTAATTGTGTCCGCCGCTGAATTCGCGGTAGGTGACGTTGTACCCGTTTTCCTTCAAAATCGGTTGCAGGCGGCGGTTGTCTTCGAGCAGCCAGTCGAAGCGCCCGATGTCCATCCACAACTGGATTTCACGGGACTGCCCTGCGCGGATTAAATCCACTGCGGCAAAGTCACGCCCTTCCGACTCAAAAACTCCCGACTGGCAGATAACCTTGCCGAAAATCTCGGGCATCCGCAAGCCCGTGTAAACCGACATCAACCCGCCAAAGGATGCGCCCATCACGCCGTACGCGCCGCGATGGGTTTTGATGTCCAGTAGTTTCAAATGCTTTCGCGCCAGCGGCAGGACGATGTTGTCCAGCCACATGAGCGTTGCATCGGCGCAGGCATACTCGGCGGCGCGATGCTCTCCGCCGTTCTGGAGGAAAGCCAGGGCGATGGGCGAAATCCGCTTTTCGTGGATCAGGTTGTCCACGATGAGGTGGAGCTTGGCGCGTTCGAGATAGTCCGCACCGTCATAGACAACCATCAGCGGTACAGGCTCCTTGACCGGCGGACGATAAAGATACACCTCGCGCTGGCCGTCGTCCGCGAGCAGTCCGGTATTGACGATGTGATGAGTCACGTTCCCATGCGGAATCTTTTTCCTAAATTCGGCAAGCGACGTCGGGGAGTGCTCAGGCATGGAAAAGAAATGGTTGTAGTTTCCCAGTCCGTTGTAAACCGTTTTCCCGTTCAACGGGTCGGCAACGCGCTGTTTGGTATGCGGCTGGTAAAAACAATATTCGAGATAAGCATCCGCGGGCAGTTCCATCGAATATCCCCACAAGTCTGTTTCGATGCGCGTCATCTTTTGCGGATTGTCCTCCCAGCCGTGCCGGTCGTCCACGAGTCGCGGCGCGGTCTTCCCCTGCCACAGGAACGTGACTTGATTTCCCTCGATCAGTGGGTTGCCATGTTCTTTGG
>Ga0233425_10010200_pt1 | contig 11539 bp, 5 predicted proteins | sample Watercolumn_Towu_2_FD_181712 | JGI IMG/M metagenome (GOLD analysis project Ga0233425, IMG submission 181712) | Freshwater microbial communities from Lake Towuti, South Sulawesi, Indonesia - Watercolumn_Towuti2014_140_MG | ecosystem: Environmental > Aquatic > Freshwater > Lake | place: Indonesia...
ATCACCTCGGCAGTTCGGTCGCTTTTCACGACAGAACTCGGCGGGTGACACATCACCTCGGCAGTTCGGTCGCTATTCACGACAGAACTCGGCGGGTGACACATCACCTCGGCAGTTCGGTCGCTATTCACGACAGAACTCGGCGGGTGCCACATCACCTCGGCAGTTCGGTCGCTCCTTCCTGGGGGTCGTGGGCACAGTCGGGGAGGCCCCGGGGAACTTCGTCGACCCGACAGTGTTCCTGCGGCCCGTTCCTGATCGCCGGCGGCGAACGCACAGCAGGGAGGTGAACCATGAGGGGCAAAAGCGGGAAGGGTCTGCTCATTGGAATCCTGGTTCTGACGGTGACTCACGTCGGCTGCACGCCGGTGGAGCCTGAGAAACCGCTGGAGGTGCGCGGGCAGGGGCTGGGAGGAGGTGGTGAGCGGGAGACGGCAGGCGGCACCGCCACCACTCCGCAAGCCAGCCGCACAACCGGTGTACCGAGGGGCGTCTTTGGGACGGAACCTGCAGCAGCGTCTGCGGGCGCAAGCGAGGGAGCTCAGGTACATGGTGCCATCCGGGGGACGGAGCCTGTTGCGTTGCCGGCGAACGGATGCGAGCCCGCCCAGGCCGTCGGTGTTGTTCCGGAAGCAGGCCCGATCGGGGGGCCAGCGTGGGCTGGCACCGAGGCCGGTGCATCGGGCTCAGGCGAGAGGGAAGTCCGATACTGGTCCAGGCTCGAGGGGGCGCAGGCGGCACCGGTGGACAACCCGGGGGAGGTGAGCGAGGGGCAGATGCGGGTGGCCGTGGCCGAAAGCAGGGTGGTGGCGTTGCCTTTGGCTCACACGTCGGTCGAGGCGGAGACGACAGGGTTCATGAGTCGGGTCTACGTCACGCAGTACTTCACCAATCCGTTCGATCATCCCATCGAGGCGGTCTACGTGTTTCCGCTGCCGCAACTTGCTGCCGTGGATGACATGGAGATGGTCATTGGAGACCGGGTGATCCGGGGAATCATGAAGCGGCGGGAGGAGGCAAAGAAGATCTACGAGGAGGCCAAGGCCCAGGGAAAGACGGCGAGCCTGCTGGAGCAGGAGCGGCCGAACATCTTCACGCAGTCGGTGGCGAACATTCTGCCGGGCGACCGGATCCGGGTGCGCATCCGGTATGTCGAGGATCTGAAACACGAGGATGGCGGGTACGAGTTCGTGTTTCCGATGGTCGTGGGCCCCAGGTACATCCCCGGTTCTCCTGTCGGGAAGCAGGCGGGAGGCTGGGCACCAGACACGGCGCAGGTGCCGGATGCTTCCCGAATCACTCCCTCGGTGCTGAAGCCGGGCGAGCGGTCGGGGCACGACGTCGACGTGACGCTGACGGTCAACCAGGGGGTGGAGCTGGGGGAGATCCTGTCGCCCTCGCACGACATCCAGGTGGTTCGACTGGAAAAGGGGCGGGCGAGGGTCACTCTGCAAGCGCACGACACGTTGCCGAACAAGGACCTCATCGTGCGTTTCCGCACTCCGGGGGTGACGCTCGACTCCGCCGCTCTTTTCCACCGGGAGCGAGGGGACGGGTACTTCATGCTGGTCATGCAGCCGGAGGACACGCCCAAGCCGGAAGACGTCTCTGCCAGGGAGATCGTGTTCGTGGTCGACTGCTCCGGTTCCATGAGCGGAGAGCCGATTGCGAAGGTCAAGGATGCCCTGCGCAAGGTGCTCAAGGGGATGCGAAAGGACGACTGGTTCCAGATCGTCACCTTCTGGGACCGGGCGATGTATTTCCACACGATTCCGGTGCAGAGCACGCCGGCCAGCCTGATGGCGGCGCTCGCCTACGTGGATTCCATCGATGCGCATGGCGGGACCCGGATGATCCATGGGATACGGGCAGCGCTCGACTACCCGCCGAACCCGAACCGGATCCGGATCGTGGCCTTCATGACCGACGGTTTCATTGGCAACGAGTCGATGATCCTGTCTGCGGTCAAAGAGAAGCTCGGGAACAGCCGGCTCTTCTCATTCGGCGTCGGTTCCTCGGTCAACCGGTACCTGCTGGACGGGCTGGCGAGGATGGGGCGCGGCTACGTGACGTACATGCGGCAGGACGAATCTGCCGATGCCGCAGTGGAGCGGTTCTACCGGAGGATTGCGACACCGGCGCTGGTCGATGTCCGGGTCGAGGTGCAGGGAGGCGTCACGTTGGCAGATGTCACGCCGGACCCGATTCCGGACCTGTATGCAGGGCAGCCTCTAGTGGTGCACGGGCGGTATAAGGGGGCGGGGCGGGCGACATTCGTGACTACGGGGCGTCGAGGGAACAGCGACTTCCGGCAGGAGCTCCCGGTCCTGTTCCCCGAGAAGGAGAGTGGGAACGGCTCATTGGCAACGCTGTGGGCCAGGACCCGCATCGGAGAGCTGTCCGACCAAATGCACGGAAACGGGGAGGTTGCCGAGGTGGTGGAGGCGATCACGAGGCTGGCCATCGAGCACCGGATCATGAGCAAGTACACGTCGTTCGTGGCTGTGGAGGAGGTCGTCAGGGTCAAGGACGGGAGCTCCGAGACAGTGCAGGTGGCCGTGCCGATGCCTGAGGGGACATCGTACCGGGGGGTCTTTGGCAACAGCGGTGGCTGGCCGAACGGGGAGCGACGGAGCTCCGGGGGCGTCGGCTGTGGTGGGAGCGGTACCGTCGGTCCAGGGGGGAGCGGTACCGTCGGTTTCGTGGGAGGCGGTGCCGCTGGCTACGGAGGAGGCGGGGGAGGAGGCCCCTTTGGACTGGCGAGCACCGGCAGTATCGGCGGGTCGATGCCGGGAGGGTTGGGCATTGTGGCGACGGACCCGTTCGATCTTGCCACGGTCGACGTCGGGGAGCTCGACAAGAAGAACGTCTTCCGGTCGCCCCGGAGAGACGAACCGGCGCAGGCCGCGGCACGAGTCAAGGTCGTGGTCGGTGAGCCGGAAGGGGGGCGGGTGGAGAAGCGGTTGCTCGAGCAGCATGTCCGCAGACGCCAGGCCGTACTCCGCTACTGCTACCAGGCCGTGCTCAAGAAGGATGCCGCGATCGCGGGCAGGATCGTCCTGCGGCTGACGATCGGGATCGACGGGACGGTCTCGGTCCAAGTGGTCGAGGACCTGGTCAAGAGCAAGAAGCTGACGGATTGCATCCTGCCCAGGATGTCTCGCTGGCTCCTGCCTGCTCCCACGGACAAACCGGCCAGAGTCGAGTTGACGCTCATGCTCTCGGTGCAGTAGCCGGGAGACGTGGCGGGGGGCCTACTTCTTGACCGCAGGGGCTTCTTTGGCCTCGAGGAGGATCCGCTCGATGCGCAGCTTGTCGTTGGCGCTGGTGCCGGGGGCGGGGACGAGGACGAGGATGTTCTCGCCGGTGGTGAGAGCGCCGGAAGGGAGCTCCAGTCTGAGCTCTTCTCCGGCCTTGTCTTCCGTGGGGAAGGTGAGTGTGCCCAGCTCCCAGATGCCCTTCTTGGTGACGACTTCGGCCTTGAGGTTGAACGGCTTGTTCCCGAGGGAGGCCCCGGTCATGGTGAGGGTGGCACCGGCATTGGCAAAGGCCAGGCTGACCGCGATGTGGATGCGGAGCTTGGCCTGCGGGCCGGTGATCACGTCGGGCACCGGGGAGGGGGTGACGGAGGCCGGTCGCCCCTCGAAGAACACGCGGGTGGGGACGTCGGAGGGCGGGGGTTCAAACCAGTCGTCCCAGAGGACCTTGGAGGACTCGACCCCACCTGCAGGCCAGATGTCTACGATGGTACGGGTGTCGGCCAGGGGCGCCGGCAGGTAGACCTCGGGCCGGACGATGGTCCAGGTTTCGGAATCGTCGTTCTCCCGGTCCTTGTCGAGGTCCGATGCGCGCACCTTCAGGTAGAGGAACGTGTCAGTTTTCTTCTGCTCTGCCGCAGCGGCCTCCTGCGCCCCCTTCTCCCCCCAGGGGGCCGTGGCGGTGAACCAGCCGGGGCCGAGCTTGGGGACCGCCACCATCTTGGTGACTCCGTCGAATTTCTCGGGGGAGAGGTTGTCCTCGAAGCTGTAGTAGAGCTTGGGCCAGTTCTCGGACACGAAGAGGCCGGAGGGATCCTCCATGCGGACGAGGATCTTGAACTGCATCTTCTCGGCACGTTCGACAACCGTTTCGACCACGGTGGGGCCGCTGGGGTCGTCGTCCTCGATGGCCAGCTCGAAGCGGGTGACGACGGTCGATGTGTCTCCGTCCCGGTCCTGGTCCCTGTCGGTGGCCTTGACGAAGAACGTAGCCTTTCCGTCGAGGTGCTCGAGCAGGTCGTCACGACGGACATCGACCCAGTACCGGGTCCCCTTGTTCTCCGAGAAGGAGCGCCACTCTGCCGGCTCCCTGCCGTCGAACGACCAACCCACCCGGGCATCGCTGATTCCGCTGGGGTCGTCGATTGCGACTTCGAAGCGGTGCGAGCCTTGCTGGGCATCCGTCACGACGGGAGGGGAGAGGCGGGTGATGCGTGGGGGGGACGGATCGTCGTCCCGCACGGTGACGGCCGCAGCGACGGTCTTCTCGCCGCGCAGAGGGAGGGGGGCCTTCATTTTCCTGCGGCCGTCCGGGGCCACCAGGTCATCTCCGATCTCGACGGTGGAGGTGTGCCCGAAATGGGTCCTGTCGTCCGCATCGTAGGCGGTGCAGGTGAGCTGGACCGAGGCGTTGCCGTCCTTGGGGAGCTCCTTGAACCTGGCTTCGAACCGGGCGCTGCCCAGGATTCCGCCGGCAGGCAGGGGAGCAGCAGACGAGGTCGTGACTACGAGGCTTTTCTCTCCGGACGTGGTCCCGATTTCATCCCAGCTGCCCTTGTCGATCTGGACCGCCTCGATTCCGCCGGGCACGGAGACCGAGCAGGAGGACTTGAACGACTGGCCGAAGGAGTCCTTTCCTCCGAGTGCGGGGGCGTTGGTCCCGGCCAGGGCCATGCCGATCCCGGCAACGACGAGGCGCTGCGAGTCCGAGACGACCTGCGGAATGGCGAAGAGGGGTTCCGGGATGGGGGGGCCTGCGAGGTCGCCGGGGACCGCTGCCACGAGGCCTCGGCGGGAGTACACCGGGGATTCACAGAGCACGGGCACATCGCAGCTCACTCCGTACCAGGCGGCCCAGAACCGCTTGTCGAAGTCCTGGTCTGAGAAGGTGTCCGGGAGACCCCAGGGGCTCCATGCGTAGAGGCGCCCGGCCTCGGGGGCCAGTCCGGTCACCACCACGACATGGTCGACCGCCTCGGTGGCTCCGAGCCCGTCTGCGTCGATGGCCGCGATGACCGGGGCTTCACGCGCGATCCAGGAGGCCAGATCGGTGCCGCTCCAGGAGACCTCGGAACGGCCGGGGGACAGCGCTGCCCCCGGGCCGAACCAGGCGATGCGGAAGTCGGCCAGGTCGGCCCCGTTATCCCCGACCTTGGAATCCCAGTAGCGGTCGAGGTCGGCCTGCCTGCTCAGGGCGCGGTACAGTTCCGTAAGCATGGCCGGCTCGCCCAGCTTCCTTCCGAGAAATCCGGTGAAAGCCTGGAGCATCTGGTCCCGGCTCCCCAGTCGGACCGGAGACCACCACTGGCTCAGCATGGCGAGAGCGCACGTCCAGCCGTCCGCGGCTCCGAAGCGGCCGAAATAGGGGATCTCGCCGACCATGGAGGTGAGGGAGGCGGCAGCCGCTGCGTTTTCGGAGGGTTTGAGCGAAGGAGCAGGTCCGGCATGGCCGGGAAGCTGCCAGGAGGGATAGAGCGATCGAGCTCGGGCCTGGGTCTGCCAAAGGGGGGTCGGGTCGCCTCCGGCAACGGGGAAGCAGAGGGAGGAGACAAGGTTTTCCCCTTTGGCCGGGACCATCCAGTAGTGTCCCCCGGCCACGGTGACGAGGAGCAGGTGCTGGAGGTCGAACAAATCCTTCTCCTCGGCCGGGATCTTTGCCTTGAGCTGCTCCCGGAGCTTGTCCGGCTTTCCGGAGAAGAGGGCGTCGGCGAGTTGGGCATGGGCCTTGCCGAGCCGAGTCGTTCTCCAGACGAAACGCCCGTCACGGGGGTCGAGTCCCAGCAGGCCGATGCGCTTGCCAGCGGCAGATACCGAGACCATCCACCAGGCTGGGTGCAGGGAGGTCAGCGACTCGGAGTAGGCCCAGACGAGGAGTGCGTCGTCGGCCGCGGCTCCCTTCCAGGCCGCGGCATCGTCATTCCTGCCGATGCTCTGCAGCTCGGACTGAGTCGACGCGACCAGGGAATTGGCTTGCTGGAGAGCATCCGCCTGACCGATCAGGTCCAGCGATTCCGCAAGGGCGAGGGGAGGCGAGAGCAGCAGTAGACCGGCCAGCAGTGCGAGCGCCCAGCGTTTCCATGCCATGGGGTACCATCCTCCGGGAATCCGGCCTGTGACCGGGTTCTCCGCTGCCATTATAGGGGCAATGCGTGCCACTGCAACAGGCGGGCACAGGCTCATCGTTCGTTCCGTAGCCGCTCGATGACTTTGCGGGCGATGACTTCGGTGAGTCCGGGCGATCCCTGGGAATCCGGGTAACCCCAGGGGAGTCCCCGGGCGGTGACAACGGCCTTGAGGCTCTGGACCTGGTCTGCGGAGAGCGGGGGGACATCGCCCAGGTTGCGGGCCAGGAACAGGAGCTGGGCCACGTGCTCGAGCGCTTCGAGGCGATTGTAGGCTTCGCGGACGTCGGCCCCGACGGTGAGGGAGCCGTGCCGCTCGAGGAGGATTCCCCGACAGGAGGAGATGAACGGCTCGATGGACCTGGGGACCTCGTCCGTTCCGGGCGTTGCGTACGGGGCGGTGGGGACGGCACCAAGGACGAATGCGGCCTCGGGGACGACCGGCTCGGTGAGGTGGATTCCCACGAGGGTGCAGGCGACGCAGTGAGGGGGATGGGCGTGGACGACGCAGCCGACATCGTCCCGTTTCCGGTAGACCTGGAGGTGCATGCGGATCTCGGAGGAGGGCTCGGATGCTCCTCTCAGCAGCCTGCCGTCGAGGTCCACCAGCACGAGGTCCTTTTCTTCGAGGAAGCCCTTGTTGACGCCGGACGGAGTGCAGATCAGCTTGCCCGGTCCGACGCGAACCGAGATGTTCCCGTCGTGGCCGGCGATGAGGCCTCGGGCGTGCATGAGGCGGGCCGCCTTTACGATTTCCTGACGGACTTCCAGCTCGAACGGGTAGCTCACCGAGTCACCTCATCGGGTGGGGTTGCGGGGGTCCTGCAATCTTGCGAAGAAAGGAGGTCGACGCGCCAACCGGACTCGGTCCTGACGACGCAGAGAGAACCGTCCCGCTCGCCGGTCCGGATGTCGATGCGTGCCCGGTCTCCAAAGGGTTCGGTTCCGGTGATTTCGGCGTCCGCGAGATAGCGGAGGCTGTCTTCGTCGAGGTATCCGTAGCGGGTGGACACGGACCAGAACATTGCGATCAGGGAGGCGGATTCGGGGGTGAAGCAGTCGGCAAAGCCGTCGAGATCGCCCATGCGGGCCCGCTCCACGGCAGCGGTCACGGGTGCGTGCGGTTCCGCCATCTCGGAGCAGGACGCAGCCAGCAGGAGGAGCACCGGGAGCAGGGGGAGCTGGGGGAACTGGGGGAACTGGGGGAACTGGGGCAGCTGGGGGAGGGTGCGTCTGGCCGTCATTGCGGTTCCTCCAGCGGGGTGAACGGAAGGAACGCTGATTCTTCTCCCCAGAACAGGTCGATCTTCCAGCCGCCATCTTCTTCCACGAGTCCGACGAGCCGCTCTCCGGCAGCATAGCGCACCACGATGACTCTGGTTCCATCCGAGGCGGGAGGCAGTGACTCGGCGCTTTCCCCGGCTGTCGGGGGCGGCAGGTCGGCCGGGCGGACGTCAAAGCCGCTCTGCGGGCAGGAGAAGCGTGTGCGGTCCAGGCCGGACAGGCCGTCGTAGAGCCTGCGGGAGTCCGCGGTCAGGCGGGAGCGGAAGCCGGACTCGTCGCCGCTGCAGAGGGACGCGAATGCCGCAGAAGCAGTATCTTCCGGGGCAGCAAAGCACCCGGTGGCGGACAGACCTAGGACGATAAGGGCAATTCGGACAAACGTGATCATGGTTTCATCAGTGCGAGGAGGGGGACTCGAACCCCCACAGCCGCATATTGGCCACAAGGACCTCAACCTTGCGTGTCTACCAATTCCACCATCCTCGCCCAGGTAATCAAACAGCCGATTCACCTGTCCCTGACTAGTCCAAACCGCTGCGGGTGTCAAGAAAAAACCGGCGCGTCACTGCTCGAGGCAGTGGAGGTGGTTTTCCCATGTACAGGGGAAGTTCTGGCACCACTGGGTCCACTGGCTGAGGGAGTAACCGCCAAGCCCGACGCCGGCGGACCCGCCGGTGGAGGTCCAGTCGGAGCAGGTGCCGGCCGGGGCCCAGATGGCGCCGTCATTGGCCGTGGCGGTCCAGGGGAAGAAGAACATGCCTCCGACCCAGCTGCAGCCTCCGGTTCCACCGCCTGGGTGGTAGGGGACGGGCTGGCCGGTCTCGCTGATCCGGAATTCCACCTTGATGGAGCCGCTGGTGAGGTCGGCCCAGTTGTTCGCCAGCACCGACCCGTTGAGCAGGCGGTAGGGGAGGGGGCTGTGGGTCAGGCGGGAGGCCGCAGAGGTCTTGGAATCGCTGAGCCATGCCTTCCACGTACCGCCGAGGGAGGCGGCGTCGGCCCGGGCCTGGCACTTCGCGTCGGCACCGGCCAGGCCGCCGAGGTTGCCGTTGTACTTGAGGCTGGTGATGAAGGCACGTTTCTCGGATGCGGCGATCGAGACGGAGATGCAGGTGGGTTGGCTCTTGCCGCAGGGGCCGAGGGAGGCTGCGCACACCTGGCCCGCTGTGTTGCCGAAGGTCACCGTGATGGCGGCGGTACCCGCTCCTGCCGTGACGGCAGCCCCCTGGGGAAGGGTCCAGTCGTAGCTGGCGGCTCCGGGCACGGGTTGCACCGAGTACTGGACGCCGGACTGTCCCGAATTGACCTGGACCGGGCCGGAGACCGCTCCAGGGACCGGGGGGGCGCCGATGGGGTTGTGGACGACCTTGTCCGCCTGCTCGTCGCAGGAGTCCGCCGTGCAGGTGTTCCCGTCGTCGAGGAGAGGTTCGGTGCCGGCCTTGCAGCCGCCCTCGAGCGGTGCGCAAGCTTCGGTCCCGTTGCAGAACAGCTTGTCATCGCACAGGGCGTCCTGCGGGAGGTGGAGGACAGCGTCAGCCTTCTCGTCGCACAGGTCCTGGGTGCAGGCGAGCTTGTCGTCGAGATCGGGGGGGAGGCCGGGCTGGCATCCCTTGGCGGGCAGGCAGGTTTCGGAGCCGTTGCAGAACTGGGCGTCATCGCACGTTGCCGGGGGGCCGGCTTTGCAGGCCCCGGCTAAGCACTTGTCGCTGACAGTGCACAGGTCGCCGTCGTCGCAGGCGATGTTGTTGGGAACGTGGAGGCAGCCCGTGACGGGGTCGCACGAGTCGTCGGTGCAGGGGTTGGCGTCGTCGCAGGGGAGCATCTTGCCCCCCTTGCACCAGCCGGCGGAGCAGGCATCCTGGAGGGTGCAGGCATTTCCGTCGTTGCAGGGGGCGGTGTTGGCCTTGTGGAAGCAGCCGACCCCTTTGGTGCAGCCGTCGTCGGTGCAGGAGTTGCCGTCATCGCAGAGGAGGTTCTTTCCGCCCGTGCACATGCCGAGATGGCAGAAGTCCCCAGTGGTGCAGAGGTCGCCGTCGTCGCAGGGGTTGCTGTTGAGGGTGTAGGCGCAGCCGGTTGCGGGGCTGCAGGAGTCGTCCGTGCACAGGTTGCCGTCGTTGCAGGTGACGGGCTTGCCCGGCTTGCAGACCGTTGCGTCGCAGAGGTCCGACTCGGTGCAGGCGTTTCCGTCGTCGCAGTTGCCGGACACGGGGGAGTGAGCGCACCCGGTGGCGGGGACACACTGGTCGAGCGTGCAGGAGTTGCCGTCGTCGCACGTTGCCGGGGTTCCTGAAACGCACTTCCCATCCTGGCAGACATCCCCCACGGTGCAGGCGTCGAGGTCGCTGCATGGCAGCGCATTGGGAGTGTTGACGCAGCCCGAACCCGGAGCACAGGCGTCGTTGGTACAGGGGTTCCCGTCGTTGCAGTTGGCCAGTGGTCCTGCGAGGCATTTGCCCGCGCTGCATGCGTCACCGAGCGTGCAGGAATCGCCGTCATCGCAAGGTGCGAAGTCGGGGCCGGCAACGAACGAGCATTTCCCGTCCGAGGGGTTGCACGAGGGAAGGAGACAGGGGGCGTCGGGGCCGGTGGGGGGAGCGCAATCCACCAGTGATCCCGGCTCCACGGCGCAGGCAAACGGGAGCTTGGACGTGTCGCAGAAGAGCGTCCCGTTGCAGGCATCGCCGTCATCCAGGGGGAGGCAGTCGTCGTCGTCCTGGCAGTCGCAGGGCAGCAGGTAGCCGGAGCAGGTTCCGTCCAGGCATGCATCAGCCACGGTGCAGGGGTTCCCGTCGTCGCAGGAGGCCAGGTTGGTCACGTACGTGCAGCCTCCGTTCTCGCTGCAGAGATCGTCCGTGCAGGGATTCTCGTCGTTGCAGAACACGGGGTCGCCGATGCACACGCCTGCTTCGCAATGGTCCGCGACGGTGCACGGGTTGTTGTCCTTGCACTCCCCTCCTTCGAGGGGGAGATGCTCGCACCCGCTTGCACCGGCGCACGAATCCTGGGTGCACGAATTGCCGTCGTCGCAGGTCCCCTCGTCCGTGCCTCCGTCGCAGTCATTGTCCAGGCCGTCGCATTCGTCGGGGGAGGGCGTAGGAGCATCACACGGCATCAATCCGTCCTTGGTGCAGACGCGCTTGCCAGCGCATTCCCCGTGCTGTCCCTGGATGCTGCAGGCGGTCCAGAGGCCGAGCTCGACGGACTTCTTGGTGCACGGGCAGACCCCGGCGTCCGCCACGCACTGCTGCACCGGGATTCCGTCGGTGGTCAGGACCTCCTTGCACGTAAATCCCCAGGGGCACTGGGACGAGGTCGCACCGGCCAGGTCGCACGGTCCCCCGCAGAAGCTCCCTTCGTCTCCGTAAGCCACGCACGCATCCTCGGTTCCTCCGGTTCCGACGCAGTCGGAGCCCCCGTTGCAGGGGCGGCACAGGTTGGCAAACCTCGAAACGCAGATGAAAACGACGTCGGGGAGCGCTGCCGAGACCTGCTCACAGGTCCAGCCGGCAGGGCACTCGTCCTCGCAAGTCTGAGAGCACACCCCTTCTCCCATGTGCTCCACGCACCAGCCCGAGAGACAGTCGGCGCTCTCGTTGCACGGGTCCAGGAAGCACCCCTTTCCGGCCTGGCAGGCGGGCTCGACCTCGGCCTGGAGATCCCACGGTTCGATCTCGGCAGAAGCCTCGGGTTCCCGGATCTCTCCGGGGAGAAGGACATCGGCCGCAGCATCCACGGTGGAGGCATCGTTGCCCGGAGCATCCTCCCCGGTCTCGATGACCTGGGAGGTTCCGCTGCAGGCCAGGAACGGCAGGACGAGCAGCGGCAGCCACGCGGCCCAGCCGGGATGGTGTCGGAGGAAGTGGGACGGGCAGCGGT
>Ga0233425_10010201_pt1 | contig 11538 bp, 8 predicted proteins | sample Watercolumn_Towu_2_FD_181712 | JGI IMG/M metagenome (GOLD analysis project Ga0233425, IMG submission 181712) | Freshwater microbial communities from Lake Towuti, South Sulawesi, Indonesia - Watercolumn_Towuti2014_140_MG | ecosystem: Environmental > Aquatic > Freshwater > Lake | place: Indonesia...
TTCCAGCGCAGGAACCTTTGCGCTCCAGAAGACGACCGGCAACGGAACGTTTTCAGGCGGCACCTGGCAGCCCTCCGGCTCGATCACGAATACCTCCGGCAAGGGCGTCAGCCCCATCGTCGTGACAACCAGTCCGCCCGCTCCGGCGACGGGCACGCAAGTCACGATTGCCGGCGTCACGGGGAATACCAACGCCAACGGCTTCTGGACCGTCACCAACACCGGAGCCAACAGCTTCTCGCTCAACGAGTCCACCGGCAATGGGGCTTTTTCTTCCGCGACGTGGTCACCGATAACACCACTGAATAAAATTACCAGTATCGTGCCGGACTCAAAAAACCGCCTCGTCATCTATACTCAATCCCCCCCTCCAGCAGGAGCCCAGGTCACCATCTCCGGGACCGGCACGGCCGCCGACGGCACCTGGTCCATCACAAACGACGTGGTCGGCAACCAAGGCCCTCAGTTCACGCTGGTCGGGCCGAGCGGCCCGGTAACCTATTCGTGTTGCAGTGGAACATGGACAGCCTATGCTCCTCTCACCGGAGCCACGAACGCCAGTCCCATCGTCGTGACAACCAGTCCGCCCGCTCCGGCGACGGGCACGCAAGTCACGATTGCCGGCGTCACGGGGAATACCAACGCCAACGGCCCCTGGACCGTCACCAACACCGGAGCCAACAGCTTCTCGCTCAACGGGTCCGACGGCAATGGAACGTATTCGAGCGGCACCTGGCAAACAGCCTCCGTCGCAATCACCGGAGCCACGAACGCCAGCCCCATCGTCGTGACAACCAGTCCGCCCGCTCCGGCGACGGGCACGCAAGTCACGATTGCCGGCGTCACGGGGAATACCGCCGCCAATGGCACCTGGACCGTCACCAACACCGGAGCCAACAGCTTCTCGCTCAACGGGTCCGCCGGCAATGGAAACTATCAGACCGGGACCTGGGACGAGACCAATCCCAACCCTAAGTGGTACGACGTCAACAACATCCCGGACACCGCCCAATCCAATGCCAATAGGCAACCTCTGGACTCGACGCATCCGGGCGGATTTTGGATTACCAACCTCGGCAATACCTTCGTCAACAATTCGGTGGCCGGGTGCCAGGTCAAAGGCCGAGGTTTTTGGCTCTTGGCCCAAGGCTTGACCAAAAATGGCTACCCCGAATTCACGGGCAATCGTGCCCATGGTTGTTATAACGGGATCGACAACGACGACACCACAACCAATACCATTAACCCCTTCCCCATGTTGTCCGGCACGGCGCAATATGCCCCCGTGCTCTTGCTGAGCGACAACACGATCACCCGCTCGCGCAATAAGGCCGCCTGGTTCCGAAACTGGTATGCCACCCTCCACAATCATCGGTTCGCCACCAACTTGCGCGGCTTCTCCATTTTGGTCGGGGGTGGACCCGAAGCGACTTTCCCAGGCTTCTGGGGCCTCGTCTATCAAAACGTGATCGCGGGGATGACGAGGAACAATGTCGAGCGGTATCCGGCCTGCAAAAATTTAGGCACAAACTGGCAAACCGAATGCACAGATGTGGCGGGGCAGTTCGATCCTCCCAACTATCCGGCCGCTAATGTAAACATCCAAGGCTACAGTTATTACGACGGCCCAGTCCGTATCGAGCACAACCGTTTCGTCAATTTCCGCTTCGATCCCACGGGCATTCATGCGACCGATCGGGCCGCCCGGTTGCTGACGCAAACCGACATTCAGAACATCGTCACCTACGGGATGCAAGGGCAACTCGAAGGACCCTCAACGACTCCGAACAACTACCTCGGCTATCCAGGCGATGCGGCCAACGGCTGGCAATCCTCCAACGCTCAAACCGTTCCCCCGACGCAATATATTCGGGATAGTATCTGGGACAACGTGGATTTCAAGCACCAGGTCTATACGGAAGCGGTCAACATGTCGACATTCCAGGACGGGGACAAAACGACCGTGATCCGCGACCTGGATAGTCACCTGAGCGGGTTGAGAGTCGTGGACGGCAGCGGGAACTCCCATCGTGACATCGTGCCGATTTCGCTCAATAGCGTAGACTACTATGCGACCGAGTTCACCGTGGACGAGCCCCATTCCGGTGGCCATCAAGATTTTCGCGCGACCTCGCTGATGAGTCCGCACAAGTACGCGACCCTGAATATCGAATCGGTGACGACTCCGGCTTCCGGTTTCCGAGTGATCACCCAGCGGGACATGCCAGCCTATGGCGACACGGTCTATCCCAGTCTGTTCTTGAACGGCCGCGGGGGAAAACCGATCTACGAGCCCTTGGTCATGGACCGGATGGGCTATACGGTCTTTGGAGTACAAGGCACAGAACACAATCTGCCGTATACGCCCACGGCCTTCCAGAATCGACTCCTCTTCAGCTATACCGACCCGCCGGTGCATAAGGCCGGAGACTTTTTCGTAAACCGCATTGCGGTGTATCAGCCCCTCCAGAATCCGATTCAGTGGCAGAGCATCAAAGTTTATCGGATCCGCCGCCAGTGGGGGGGGCAGCTCTATGGCAAGACACAGTATCCGCCCAGTTTTCACCCGCCTGTCGCGGCCTCGTGCGATCACACCTTCTATGACAGACAGCCCACTAAGGAGACAAAGTGGTTGGACTGTATGAATCGCGCGAATAATATACTGCCCTATACCGGTGGGAAGACCTTGCTGGCGGCGTCGAGTTGGAAGAGCTTTGACCAAAGCTATAAGGAGTTGATAAACGGTGCCACTACCGTGGATAACTTCATCCAAAACCAGACCTTCTTCTATGATCCGGTGTCCAGCATGTTGTACTTCTACATGATCGAGGATAAGCCGGTGCAGAAACAGTATTCCCCTTATGGCACCTGCGATGCCGCCAAGTACAGCGATTACGTGACGCAGATTCAGGGGATCAAGGGCTTCAGCGACCACCCCAGCGTGCGAGCCGCGTTGGACGCCTCCTGCCTGGTCAGCGACGGCATCCCCCAGCCTAACGACCTGTTTGTGTGCCATGAAACCGGCTGCGCAGCCTATCTGGTCGATTTTGCCGCAGTCGGTGGCGGCCCGACTCCTTCCCAATTGCCTCCGTCCAAGCCGCGCTACCCCATAGCACGTACAGACTACAACGACTGGAACCAGTACCATTTTGTCTACGGGACGCCCGCGCAGCAGCCCAATGGGTTGCCGGTGCCGCCCACCGCACCCCAAGACGGCACACCATTGCCCAGCTTCATGGCGCCGATTGATGGAGAGCCGCCCCCGACCGGCAACCAAATTAGCTACTATTTTCTTCCCTTCTCAGGCCAAGCGTTTCAGGTGACAGAAAACTTCCGCTACCACTGCGTCCAACTGCCTCCTTGGGCGCCGGTGAACGCCAGGGGCACCTATCCCCCCACTGGGGGCTTCACCTATCCCTTAGCCCCCACCGTCTGCACGAATCCCTAGCTGTGACAACCACGCGAAAAGAGGAGCCAGTTCGATGACTCGCTATGGATGGATAACACTGGCAACGCTGGCAGTGCTGCTTTGCGGCCTCTTGACTCTCTGGACTCCGACCGCCCAGGCCGAGTGGTTTGTCGGCGGCACGGTGGGCGCGACCATTCCTAACGGTCTGACCAACACGACCGGCACCGGGCAGCAGGGCGGCACGTTGAACACCTTCACCCAACAAACGACGCTCTCCTACGGGGGCAAAGTCGGCTATTTCTTCGAGCGGTATAAATGGCTGGGCGTGGATATGGACGTGTCCAATTCGACGCCGAACATCAATGCCAAGCAGGCGTCGGTGACCGGCGGCACCGGGCTGGGCGCGAACGGCGGGCAGAACGTCCGCATGACGACCTGGTCGACGAACCTGATCGCCCGCTATCCGGGCGAGCGGTTTCGCCCCTATGTCGGCGGCGGGATCGGCGTCTTCTTCGCCAACGCCGACGGCGTTTCCTCGTCGAACTGGACGCCCGGCGCCAACGGCTTCGCGGGGCTCAATATCCTGCTGATCGAGCACGTCTCCATGTCCCTGGAGTACCGGTACCATTATGCGCGCCTTCAGTTCGACAACATGTTGGGACCGGGGCGGGGCTTTGAGGCCACGTATACCTCGAACACGATCAACCTGGGGCTCAACTACCACTTTTAATGAGGACATTATGACAACCTACATGTTCTTGTCCCGTGTTCAGCAACATACCCCGGCCGCCCTGCTCGCCCTGTTCCTGTTGACGCAGGGCTGCGGCGGCATCGATGAGGTCCAGATCAAGGGGGACTCCTGTCCGCTGCCGTCCAGCGTGGCGGATGAGGACAAGAACACCATGAAGCAGTTCAGCGCCAGTGTCAGCGGCATCGTCACGTCGGTGGCCGGCGGCAGCGCCTCCGGCGAGATTCAGGGCGCGCTGGAGAAGTACTACCCCGCCGCGCACGACGTGAACCGGATCTACGCGTTGAGCTATGCCGCCTGCGTGGCCTGCCGCCTGGACCCGACCGATGTGAAGGGCTGCGCCCAGCGGTTCAGCGACATCGTCAATGCAAACCACGCCAAGCGCGACGAGAGCGCGCGCATGGCGGAGGCCTACCACAAGCAAGTGCTCGATCCGCTTAAGGGCATGCCAGGGGGGAAGTAGCCCTTGAGCGGGGGTGTCTCCCGTCCCCCGTGCTCGTATGACTTGCCGCAGCGGGTCATGGGTCTTGATGGTCGTTGTGGCCTGCTGGGGAATCTTGGGGGAGGCGCCGCCTGTCCTGGCGGAGGCCGCCAGCATCCAGGTCAACGGCCAATGGGTCAACGCCGGAGCCGGTGTCCGCACCGGCGTCCTCGGCAGCTTTGCCACCTATGCGATCCCCACGGATGGCATGGAGGAGGGCCATTGGTATGTGAAGGCGGTGCCCGGCTACTTCCGCGATTCGGGCAGCAACGACGGGAAGACCCTGGCCCAGTTTGACGCGCAAGGCGCCGGCATCTCCGTCCGGTTCCTGCGTGCCCTCTCCGACCACTGGGGCGTGGGCTTTCAAGGGGTCTACGCCCGCACCGCCAGCGGCAGCGCCCAGCAGATCAGCTTCGGAGCGCAAGGGTTCGATGCGCAGGGGAACAGCCGCCTGGGCCTGCCGTTGCAAATCTCGGCCTACAGCGGGATGGCGGAAGTCGTGTACGATCCCATGAGCGGCCCGGGGCTCCGGATTCCCATGCTGTTCGGCCTGACCCTCAGCACCATCGATGCCACTACCGAAGGCACCTTCCAGTTTCAGGGCAACTCGTTCTATGCCAAGAACAAGACGCTTCCCCTGCTCTCGCCGGGCCTTGTGGCCGGTATCGCGCCGCAGGAGAGCTGGGGACCGATCCGGTTCATCCCCTTTGCGGTGGGCATGTACCGCTTCGACAAGTTCGAGCGGCGGCACCGGCTCGAGAACCTCACCACCGGGCAAGTGGTCGAGACCAGGGGAGAGCCCCTGCGCCATGCGTCCCTGCACTTGGGCATCACGCTGAAATATACGCCCTGGGATATCGCCGTCTCCTACGTGCGGGCCGGTCTCTACTTCGGCCCGCACGAACAACCCTTCAACAGCCAAACGGAACTGTTCACGCTGTCCTGGGCCAAGACCTTCTAGCCCGGACCGGAGTAGGAAATTCCCCGTGATTCAGGGTATGATGTCCGCCGCTATGGCTGATACCTCAAACTCTCATCACCAGCGCGTGGCGGAGATTCAGCAGGCCTTGCGCGAGACGCCGGGCCTCGACGGCTGGCTGTTCTACGATTTCCGCGGCAGCGATCCCCTGGCGTATCGCGTGCTGCTGCTGGATCAAACCAAGCACGTGACCCGCCGCTGGTTCTATTGGGTGCCGGCCCAGGGGACGCCGGTCAAGCTGACCCACAAAATCGAGCCTCACGTCTTGGACGAACTGCCCGGCGCGTCGGTGCAGTACATGTCCTGGCAATCGCTGGGCGCCTGCCTCGCGCGCATCCTGGCGAAGGCGAAGCAGGCGGCCATGCAATATTCCCCGATGAATTTCATTCCCTACGTCTCGCGGGTGGACGCGGGCACGATCGAGCAGATTCGCGGGCACGGGGTGGAGGTCGTGACCTCGGCTGATCTCGTCCAGCGCTTCGAAGCGGTCTGGACAGAAGGCCAATTGAAGTCCCATCAGGACGCGGCGGCCAAGCTCCGGACGATCGTGGACGAGGCGTTCCGGCACGTGGGCGAATCGGTGGCAGGCCGCAAGGACCTGACCGAGTATGGCCTGCAACAGTTCATCCTCTCCCGCTTCAAGGACCATGGGCTGGTCACCTCCAGCGCGCCCATCGCCGCCGTGAACGAGCATAGCGCGGACCCTCACTATGGGCCGGCCTCGACCGGCTCCGCCGTCATCGCCGAGAACCAGTTGGTCCTGATCGACCTCTGGGCCAAGCGGCCCGAACCTGGCTCGGTCTACGCGGACATCACCTGGACCGGCTATGTCGGCCGAGAGGTGCCGGCCAAGCAGAACGAGGTGTTTCAGGCGGTGCGCGAGGCCCGCGATGGGGCGCTCGAGTTCGTCAAGACCCGCGTGGCATCCGGCGACTTTCCCTGCGGATGGGAAGTGGACGAGGTCAGCCGCAACGTCATCCGCAACGCCGGCTACGGAGACAAGTTCCTGCACCGCACCGGCCATTCGATCGGCGAAGAGGTCCACGGCAACGGCGCCAACATCGACAACCTGGAAACCCAGGACAAGCGGCGCCTGCTCCCCCACACCTGCTTCTCCCTCGAGCCGGGCATCTACCTGCCCGGCCAGTTCGGCATCCGCAGCGAACTGGACGTCTACCTCTCCGAACGCGAGGCGGTCGTGTATGGCCTCCCCCTCCAGCCGGCCATCGTGCCGATCCTGAAATAAAACGCTCTCAGCAAGCAGCTCTCGGCGTGAGCATTCCGGGCTGATGGCTGAATGCTGACAGCCAACCGCTGCCGTCCCTTGACACTCTCCGGGCCCACCGGATACAGTCTGCAACAGGCGCGCATCGCTGGAAAACAAAGGATCGTACGCATGTTCGGCACCCTGGGTATTTCAGAACTCGTCATCATCCTCGTCATTATCCTGATCATCTTCGGCGCCGGCCGGTTGCCGCAGATCGGCGAAGGGATCGGCAAGGCGCTGAAAGGATTTAAGAAAGAAGTCCACGAAGCGCCGCCCCCGCTCGATCCGAACGCGCCCAATGCGCCGCCTGCTCCTCAGGCGGCGGCTCAGCCCTCCGCTCACGTGGAAGATGCGCAAGTGGTGCAAGCCCAGGCGGTGCCCGGCCAGACAGCCGCGCCGGCTGCCTCCCAACCGACGGCTCCGTACCGGCCCGGCCCTGAATTGACGCCCGGTACCACGGCGTCCCTCATGGCCTCCGCGGCTCCGCAAGCCTATCAGCCGCCCAAACCGAAAGGCGCCCCGGCCGCGACACAGCCTGGCGCGCCGGCTGCCCCAGCCGGGCAAACGATGGAAGAGCGACAGGCCGGGATGCCGCAGGCGCGCGCAGCCTATCCGCCCGTGCCGGCCGCCTCCACCCAGGGCAAGGCGCCGGTGAAGCGTCCTTCCGCAGTCGTGAACAAGGAGGCCGTGGCCCGGGTGCAAGCCCAGCAGGCGGCGCTCAAGACCAAGGCCGCGCAAGGCTCGGTTCCCGCCCCTCAGGACATGCAGGGCCTCGGTGAGAGTCTGGGCGATGCCTTGCGGACGTTCCGGCAGGCGGCGGCGGACGTGCGCAATACCATCGATCCGGAGATGCGGACGATCCGCGCCGAGATGGATGCGGCCCAGAAGGAAGTGGAGCAATCCATCGAGGCGGCCAAGGAATTGCCGGCCGTGCAGGAAGACCCGCCCAAACCGGCCTGACATCTTCACGAGCCGATAGCCTATGGCCTCCGGCCGGATTCTCACCCAAACATCCTTCCGTTCAGCTATCAGCTATAAGCTATTAGCTCTTCTCCTTCTGCTTACGGTGCTCGGCGGCTGCGTGCAGTCGCCCGAGCCCAACCATCCCGACCAGGTCGTTGCGCGGCTGGTCTTGTTGCTCAAGGATCCCGATCCGGCCGTGCGTCGGACCGCGGCCCTGTCCTTGGGCAAGATTGCCGATCCGGGCGTCGCCGTCGCCTTGCGCGAGGGGTTGTTCGATCCCGATGAAACAGTCCGCCAGTACAGTGCCTGGGCGTTGGGCAATCTGGGCGAGGCGGCGATCGATCCGGCTGGCCTCGTGCTGGTGCAGCAATTGAACGATCCTGCCCCTGCGGTCAAAGCCGCGGTGGCGCAGGCGATCGGCAAGATCGGCGCGACGCAGGGAATGGTGGAACTGCTGGGCGAGGCGTTGAATGAAGCGGACCCGGAGACCCGACGCGCCGTGGTGCAGGCCCTGGGGTGGCTGGAATCCCCCTCCGCCTACCAGATGTTGCTGGACGCGTTGACCGACGAAGATGCGGCGGTACGGCAGGGCGCGGTGGCGGCCTTAGGCGAGTTGGGGGACGGGCATGCGCTGCCGGCGATCCGCCAGCGGTTGTTGAAGGATCCGGATGTCGGGGTGCGGAGCGAGGCCGCGTTTCGTCTCGGCAAGCTCGGGGATGACTCGTTGCTGCCGATGCTGCAGTTCATTTCGGCGAAGGACGAAGACGCGAACGTCCGCCGCTGGGCCGCCTGGGCGGTGACCTTCTTGACGGAAGGGGCGGGCAACACCAAAACCTGAGGGAGGTCCTCTCCCCCTTTTTCTCCCCTCTTGCCCTTCGCTCGGATGACGCGGGCTGGTTGATCCCCCACTGCGGCCGTCGAGCGAGGCCCTTCTGAGGGCACGCGCTCCGGGAGCACAGGGGATTCACCAGCCCGCCTCTTTATTCTTCGTCAGCCGAGCCTACTTCGCGTCTTTGGCGCAGCGGAATCCGTAAGAGCTGATCCCGGCGGTGGGGTCGTCGTGGTTCCGGTCGGCAGACCGCGCGAGCAACCCGTCGTAGTTCCACCCGCCTCCGCGAAACCCGCGGGATTCTCCATGCGAGGGGCCAGTCGGATTCTTGGATGGGCTGGTCTGATAGTAGTTCGCCGCATACCAATCCGCCACCCATTCCCAGACATTGCCCGCCATATCCGCAATCCCGTACGGGCTGTCGCCGGACTTGAAACTGCCCACGGGGGCGAGGGTGTCGTAGCCGGCCCAACGAGGCTTGCCGAAATTGCCGCGCGCGTTGGTCGGCTCTTCGTTGCCCCAGGGATAGGCCCGTCCGTCGGTCCCCCTGGCCGCCTTCTCCCATTCGGCTTCGGTCGGAAGGCGCTTGCCGGCCCAGCGGCAATAGTTGTGCGCCATGAACCAGGTCACGCCGATGACCGGACGGTCGCCGTCCTGGGGCAGGCGCTGGCCGGCGGCGGCGCAGATCAGCTCGATCACCGCCAGCCAGGTCACGGTGCCCAATGGCGCGCCGTCGGGATCGCGCAGGGCGATGGTCTCCTGCGCGCAGTCCACGTCCAGCGCCTTCCCTTTGTGCGTTTCCGTGACGGTGACCGGGAGCGTCAGGCGATCCTTCTTTCCACCTTTGCCCATATGCCCATAGGAGGTAGTCTAGCTCAGGTTGCCCGATTGTCCAAGCGCTCCTGCAGTTCGTACGTGAGAGTCAAACGGCACGGGGCGCCTCGGTGATGCCGAGGCGCCCCGTGTGTGGTGTCTGGCGCACGCGCGAGGTCGGCGTTATGCGCTCTTCATTTCCTTGTCTTGCTCGAAGATCCGAATCGGCGGGCACTTGCCGTTGATCACTTCCTCGGTGATGACGATTTCCTTGATCTGCTTTTGCGACGGCACGTCGTACATGACTTCCAGCATGACCTCTTCCAGGATCGCGCGCAGGCCGCGCGCCCCGGTCTTTTGCGTGTAGGCTTTGCGGGCGATGGCCACCAGCGCCCCTTCGGTGAATTTCAGCTTCACCTTCTCGAAGGACATCAGCTTCTCGTACTGTTTGGTGAGCGCGTTGCGCGGTTCGGTCAGGATGCGGATCAGCGCCTTCTCGTCCAGTTCTTCCAGCGTCGCGACCACTGGCAGACGGCCGATGAACTCCGGAATCAGGCCGTACTTCAGGAGGTCCTCCGGCTGCACCTTGGCCAGCAATTCGCCGAGGCGGCTCTCGCTCTTGCCGCGTACGTTGGCTCCGAATCCCATGGACCGTTGGTTCAAGCGCTGCTCGACCAGGTCTTCCAACCCCACGAAGGCCCCGCCGCAGATGAACAGGATGTTGCTCGTGTCCACCTGGATGAACTCCTGGTGGGGGTGCTTGCGGCCGCCCTGCGGAGGGACGTTGGCCACGGTGCCTTCGATCAATTTGAGCAGGGCCTGTTGCACGCCCTCGCCCGAGACGTCGCGGGTGATGGACGGGCTGTCGCTCTTGCGGCTGATCTTGTCGATCTCGTCGATGTAGACGATGCCGCGCTCGGCCCGCTCCACGTCGTAGTCGGAGGCCTGCAGGAGCTTGAGGATGATGTTTTCCACATCCTCGCCGACGTAGCCGGCCTCGGTCAGCGTGGTGGCGTCGGCCAGCGTGAAGGGCACGTCCAGATAGCGGGCCAGGGTCTGCGCCAGCAGGGTCTTGCCCGTGCCGGTCGGCCCGATCATCAGGATGTTGCCCTTCTGGAGCTCGACCTCGTCGACCTCGCTGGCGGAGATGCGTTTGTAATGGTTGTGCACGGCCACCGAGAGGATCTTCTTGGCCCGGTCCTGCCCGATCACGTACTGGTCCAGGTGGTGTTTGATCTCGGCGGGCTTCCGGAGCTTGGAGGTGATTTCTTCCTTGGCCTCCTCCCAATCCTCCGCGATGATGTCGTTGCAGAGGTTCACGCACTCATCGCAGATGTAGACGGTCGGGCCGGCGATGAGCTTGCGCACTTCATCCCGGCTCTTGCCACAGAATGAACAGCGGAGGTGCCGGTCCGTCTTCTCCTGTTTGGGCATGCTGTCTCCCTCCCGGGGAACGCCTTTGAGCCGCTACTTGTCCTTCGCGCCGTCCTTGCCCTGGTCCTTGCCGGCCTCTTTCATCGCCTTCGGCGGACGCGAAATGACTTCGTCGATCAGCCCGTATCGTTTGGCCTCGTCGGCCGACAGGAAATAATCCCGCTCCGTGTCCTGGGCGATCTTGTCCAGGGGCTGGCCCGTGTGCTTGACTAGTATTTCGTTCAATCGCTCCCGAATCTTGAGGATTTCCCGCGCATGGATGTCGATTTCCGTGGCCTGCCCCTGGTAGCCCCCCATCGGCTGGTGGATCATGACCCGGGCATTGGGCAGGGCGAAGCGCTTGCCTTTGGTCCCGGCCGCCAACAGCAGCGCGCCCATACTGGCCGCCTGGCCCAGACAGATCGTGTTGATCGGCGGCTTCACGTATTGCATCGTGTCATAGATGCCCATACCGGCCGTGACGCTCCCGCCGGGCGAATTGACGTAGAGATTGATATCCTTTTCCGGGTCCTCCGCCTCCAGGAACAACAACTGCGCGATGATGAGGTTGGCGAAGACGTCGTCGATCGGCGCGCCCAGGAAGATGATCCGGTCTTTGAGCAGGCGCGAGTAAAT
>Ga0233425_10010202_pt1 | contig 11538 bp, 9 predicted proteins | sample Watercolumn_Towu_2_FD_181712 | JGI IMG/M metagenome (GOLD analysis project Ga0233425, IMG submission 181712) | Freshwater microbial communities from Lake Towuti, South Sulawesi, Indonesia - Watercolumn_Towuti2014_140_MG | ecosystem: Environmental > Aquatic > Freshwater > Lake | place: Indonesia...
TGCGCAGTTGGGGCAATCAAGTTCCATCAGTGCCAGTCAGGACGGCGGCGACGGAGCGACGAGTTCTTCCAGCTCAAGTTCCAGTTCGTCATCGAGCTCCAGCTCCAGTTCGTCATCGAGCTCCAGCTCCAGCTCCAGTTCATCAAGTAGTTCGAGTATGGCATCCAACCCATATTGCGGCGATGGAATCGTGCAGCCATCAGAAGGTGAGGAGTGTGAGCCGCCGAACACTGTCTCTTGCAGTAACGTCTGTCACTACTATCCGACGGGCGGAGGCAGTGGAGGCGGAGGCAGAGACAGCGGATGCGGTTTCTACGGCTGCAGCACCGGGGATGCAAGCTCATCGAGTAGCAGCAGTGCCGGCTATATTGTGGACGGCGCAATCATTGCCCTGAAGGGATCGTTCTGGTGCTGCCTGCCACACACAGGATCGTGCCTGCCCAACCGAGTGACGGCGCTTCAGTGCTTGGGTCAGCAGGGGACCGCGCTCTGGACGGTGCAAAACGGCGGACAATGCAGCCTCTTTTGTAACGGCACGGCGCGCCGAGTCACCGTTCTACAGAAAATTGCCTGCGACACCAAAACCGGACTTGTAACCGGCGGGCTCACCGAGGCAACGCTGGCATCGGTTGTGCTTGAAACTGCCAAAAGTCCGGAGTTCAAAGACATGGTGATATTCTTCACTACGGACAAGAAAGTCATTGATACAGCGTTGAAAAATATCTGCAAAAAGTCATGAATGCCCCCTCTCGCCTTCTGTTACTCTCTCCATGATGATCCGCCCTGCCATCCTTGCCGCAATCGTTCTCCTCTTTGCGATCATCGGGGTGTTTATCTTTTACGCTCAACCTGAACGCAGTCCAACGATGGGGTGGTGCTGTACGGAGTTCGGGAAGGCCTGCAACAATGCAGACATCATTCAATGTCAGGAGGCTGGTGGATTCGCCTTTGCCGCAGAAGAAAAATCCTGCGCGAGAGTGTGCGTTGCTTCCAAGTAAGCCATGCGGCGACGATGGCTTCTTGCAGCCGGAGGAATCACGCTCTTGCTCGTTGTCGGTAGCGTGATTGGCCGCGGCCAGCCGAACGCGTTCACCGCCAAAGTGAATGAGAGTCTTTCCATCTGGTGCTGCCTCGAGGCCGGGAACTCGTGCCGCAAGGTTTTCAGTCAGGACTGTATAAAGGAGGGAGGCGTGCTCTTCAATGACAGTGAGAGTGTGTGCAGCGGGATATGTAAAAATCTTCGCGAGCTTCCGAAGTCCGATATGCGCGTACTCTCCGCTTGCGCCTGTGCGCCCGATGGCAGCGCTGCCTGCGCAGTAACGGCGCCAAACGCAGGTCCAAAAATCGCACCGGAATCCATCCTCAGCATGCGGCTTGGCGCTGGTCTCTCGATCGAGGAAGTCACCCATACGCCTGCGATCCTCGAGTGTGCCGACCCCCTGTTTGAAAACCGGTGGACCGCGAGCGCCGATAGAGACCCCGACGGGCTCGGCGTCTCAGCGCTTTTTCAAAACATTTCTCCGTTGTGTAAGGTTTCATTCTTCCCGGTGCTTTCGGGGCGCGGCCAGATGCAGATCAGTGCCGTGGTGAACGGCGGACTCGATCCTGACCTTGGCAATAACAACGTCACGAATAGTCTTGGATCTTCGTGTGTAAACTTCGCAGCGTCCCCCACCGGAAGCGTTTGTAACAAAAATAAAATTCTGTACGTTGCGCGAATTTTCCAGCCCGGGTACGCAGAGGCTGAGATCACGTTGCCGATCGATGAGTGTCTAGATCCCGCAAGTATTGGCGGCATCGAGCCGAATGGACAGTGCTTCGTCGATGTAGAAAATCGAAGGCTCCGCTGCCCGCATCTTATGCTTGCAGATCGCTTCGGAGCCATGGTGACGTTTATGGCAAATCCCATGCCCCCATCCAAAATCTGCGTGAAGGGAAAAGCGATCCGCGCCCAAGCGGAAATAGTGTTTCGACCATCGGGATCTCTCCCGGGTGCGAAAAAATCCACTGCCGCCGTCGAGCATTCCTACTGCCTCTGTACGCAAAACGACGTCACGTGCGATGCTCCCAAATCATCGTCCGCCTCCTCCAAAAAATCCTTCGTTGCCGGAGCGTACTGCTGCCTCGGTTTGGAAAGCGGTGTGGACTGCAATGCGAACGTTTCCCTGCAGGAATGCGAGGTCGCGCGTGGTACATGGTCTGACAGTCTCTCGTTCTGTCGCCAGATATGCGGATTTCGTGGTGGGTCGAAGATGAGCGAGAGTTCAAAGAGCAGCGCTCCGAATCCAAACATCGCCATTGCGGCTTCCGTTTCATCATCCTCCCGAAAATCACCAGCCGCTGCGTCATCTCAAAGAACTTCAGCGGCTCCTCTCGTCGCGATGCGGTATTCGAGCAGTTCTATGGTTCCTGTATCCTCGTCATCTTCACAATCAGAAGAGATGTTGCATGTCAGTTCTGCGTCTGCAGCAACACAAGATGCTCCATCTGTGGCGACTCCTGAGCCGCCGCTACAAGAGGCTTCCGGATTGGTTGTCTCCTCATCCGCATCGCAGGTTGCAGGGCTTCCGCCCACACTGGAATCCGATATTCCGACATTTCCTCCCCAGGAACCGTCTGCATCATCAATATCTTCCGCTGTCTCTACCGCGGTCATGCATGCCAGCGCGCAGTCCTCTTTTAGTCGCACTGGTCCCGAGGCAATCCTCATCATGGTACTTGGCGCTGTCGGGGGATATGTGTGGGTGCGACGCAGAGGCAAAGGAAGCCAATAAAACCCACGCAACCAAAGACACTTCTTCGACGCCCCTGATCTCTTTGATCTTTTCATTCCATACTGTGATAGTTTTGATAAACTACACAGGTGTCGGCACTTCCACGCCCTCCGCGCCAACGGCAGCAATGGATCTTCTCGCTTCTCCTATTTGGGGGGCTTGTATTCCTTTCCATGTACTCGCTCACAAACCCTCTTCGCAGTCTTGAGGAGAGTTACTCTTCAGCAAAGAAGGTTCCTCTGAGCGAAATCACGACGGGGTATAGCGAAAGAAAGTTCCAGCGCATCGTCATCCGCGATAACAAAGTGTATGCGACTCTCAAGGATGGCAAGACAGTCGTTCAGTCGTACAAGGAATCCGGAGAAACGGTCAGCAAACTCGGATGGAACGATCCGAAAAATCTGACGACGGTTGAAGTCGAAGACCGAGAGACAATGAATATGTTCTTGGCGCTTCTTCCCGACATCCTCTTCTTCATTCTCATCATCGGAGGAATCATCTGGCTCTTTCGGGGCATCGCGCGCAGTCAATCGACAGCACTTTCGTTCGGTAAGTCCCGCGCGCGCGTTGCGGATGGAAAGCAGGTGCGCACGCGCTTCACGGACGTTGCGGGGATGGAGGAGGCAAAAGAGGAGCTTGTCGAGATCGTCGACTTTCTGAAAAATCCCAAGAAATACACTTCGATGGGAGCAAAAATCCCCAGAGGAGTGCTCCTGATCGGCGCTCCAGGAACGGGAAAAACTCTTCTCGCGCGCGCAGTGGCCGGTGAGGCGGGCGTGCCGTTTTTCTCCATCGCGGGATCGGAATTCGTCGAGATGTTTGTCGGGGTCGGTGCCAGCAGAGTTCGCGATCTCTTCATGAAGGCAAAACGCAATGCGCCCTGCATCATCTTCATCGATGAGATCGACGCGGTCGGCCGCCAGCGCGGTGGGGCGGGATTTGGCGGCGGTCACGACGAGCGCGAGCAGACCCTGAATCAGATTCTCACCGAGATGGACGGATTCGAGCAGGATACCAACATCATCGTCATGGCGGCCACAAACCGTCCCGATGTACTCGATGTCGCGTTGCTTCGTCCCGGACGCTTCGACCGTCGGATTTTCATCGACAAGCCCGACCTGCAGGCGCGTCTCCACATTCTGCAAGTCCATGCTCGCGGCAAAAAGATGGGCAAAAACGCAACTCTCAAGGATGTGGCAAAACAGACTGTCGGGCTCGCAGGTGCGGATCTTGAAAACATCATGAACGAAGCGGCGATCTTCGCCGCCAAGCGCGGGCGCGGCACGATCTCGCAGCGTGATCTCAGTGACAGCGTCGAAAAAGTGACCATCGGTACCGAACGCAAGTCGCGGAAACTCACGCAACGCGAGAAGGAGATCACCGCCTACCACGAGCTTGGCCATGCAGTGGTCGGACATCTCTGCAAGCACAGTGATCCTCTCCACAAGATTTCCATCGTTTCCCGAGGATCGGCCCTCGGCGTCACGTGGTTCCTTCCGCAGGAGGACCAGTACACGACGACCCGCGCCAAGTTCCTCGACCAAGTGTGTGGTCTCCTTGGCGGTCGTGCTGCCGAAGAAATCATCTTCCAGGAAATCACGACGGGTGCGAGTAATGACCTCGAGCGTGCAACACACATCGTCCGTGGTATGGCGATGAAGTACGGCATGGGCGGAGATGATCTGGGTCTCGTGACGTACGGCGAAGCAAGCGGATCACTCTTCCTTGGCGTCGATCCCTCACTCTCTCGGAATTACTCTGAGCAGATGGCCGCAAAGATCGACGGGTTCGTCCATCGCACGATCGAGCACGAGTACGCGCGTGCGAAGGAGTTTTTGCAGAGACATCTCGGGAAATTGCACGATCTCGCGAAGTTGCTCCTACAAAAAGAAACGCTCTCCGTCAGCGAATTCCTCGTCGTTTTTGAAGGCGAGAATCACCTTGCAGAAGCCAAAAAAGAGGAAGCTGTGAAGGCTGAGGAAAGCGGTGAGAAGCTGGAAGGGTGAATGCGCTTTAGTCTTCCCCTCTCATTTTCACTGAGTCGTGATCGACGAGCGGCCTGCCGACCAGCCTATTGATCAAATTCATAGCGTCGACGTGCGCGTGATGGGCGTGGCGCATTGCAGGCTCAGCACCGAAAGACTGATCGGGTTTCCGTGGAACGCCACCGTTGACGTACACTTGTTCAACGGCGTAGAGCGCGCGGTGCAATTGAATCCATGCAATTTCATCGTCGGTCGTCCTCTCGTCGGGAGATTTGCTTTGCATACGGTCGATGTCGGCGAGCAAAGCTTGCCCGTCAGACTGAGTGAAGACCCCTCTGTCTATGTTTGTTGAGATGGCTTCTCGCAGCGCTGTCAGCTTCACGATAATGCCCGCTGCCTCTCGCTGTGTCTGCTCTGCAAACCGTGTTTCCCACTCCCCATCCTTATATGTTTCTCGGTTCCGTTTCTGGTTTTCCAGAGAAATGGCGATGAGACTTGAGGCGCTTCTCTGCTGCTCCGCAGTCAATGGTCGATTAAAGTGTCGCACATCGATGTGCTTTGCGATTGCCACTTGCTGCTCTATTTTCTCCATGATAGAAGTGTTTGCGTGCCAAATTCTGCCGGCCCTTCCGGCGACCGATCTGATTCCACTCTCTCTTTCACGCATATCATCGAGATACGTCGCACCCAGAGATCCTTGAGTAAAACTTCTCTGAAGTAGAGGCATGTTATTCTGTTCCTGACATGTGCTCAAATATGCGCCAACCTTTCCCGAAAGAAGTCCGCCATCGAACTTTGGAGACTCAAATGCGTCGCGGATTATCTCATTCAGTCGTCGGATCTGCAGAACCGTGAGACGCAGGTGCTGAGGAGCGATGCTCTGAATATATACAATTGCCTTGAGGTGGTCAGGCTCATCACGCACGGTAAACACCCATTTTCCGAGTGTATCTTCCACCGTCGGCATGTGGGATTCGACGCACTCCGGTTTCAACAGATGTTCGGTATCTAGCCGTACATCATGAACACGCTGTTCAAGTCGATGACCGACTTCGGGTGCCCCTGCCGGTTTTCCAGCCAAGGGCTTAGTGCTTTCATGTATGTTCGGGTACGTCACTTGAATGGAGTGGAAAGTGGTAAGGCTCCTTTCGCTCACGGTACTCGGAGCGAAGTTTTTAAGAGTCTTACGAATCTCTGGAAGTTTTTATGAGTCTTTCCAATCTCAAAAGCATTATAATTAATAGTTTTCTTATGTCAAGACCCACTGACATGTGCTAGAGTTAGGCCGATTCCATGCTCAGCGCCCTCTCTCCTCTCGACGGCAGATACGAGCATGAGGCGGCGCCCCTGCGGCATTTTTTTAGCGAGGAGGCGCTGATCCGCGCCAGAGTCTTCGTCGAGGTCCGATACCTCGCCGCACTTTCAAAGGCAAAGCTCCTGGATGTTCCGACACTCGGTGCCGCAGACAGGAAGTTGCTTCTCAACATTGCAGATGCGTTCTCCTCAAAAGATGCCCTGCGCGTGAAGGAACGCGAAATCACCACGAAGCACGATGTGAAAGCAGTCGAGTATGAATTGAAAGCACTCCTCGACAAGCATCCGAAACTCAAAAAACTTCGCGAGTTTGTGCACTTCGCGCTTACAAGCGAGGATACCAATAACCTCGCGTACGGTCTCATGATTCACGGAGCCGTTACCGAAGTCATGCTCCCCGCAATTGATGGAGTCCTCCAAGAGCTTGTGGCGATGGCAAAGTCTTGGAAAGGCGCTGCGATGCTGAGTCTCACGCATGGCCAGCCGGCTACCCAGACCACTGTCAGCAAAGAATTGCTCGTCTACGTCGACCGTCTTTCGCGGCAGGTTGTTCAACTCAGGAAATTCCGCATGCAGGGAAAATGCTCCGGAGCCGTCGGCACGTTCTCGGCTCACAAAGCTGCGTATCCCGAAGTTCATTGGGAGAAGTTTGCTGCGAGCTTCATCACGGAACTTGGGCTTATTCCCCTCAAGCGATCCACACAGATCAACCCCCACGACGACCTTGCAGAATTGAGCCACATCAGTTCACGCATCAACACAATTCTCCTCGATCTCTCACGTGACATGTGGCTCTACATTTCGAGAAATGTCTTTCTCCAGAAAGTCGTTTCCACCGAAATCGGATCATCGACGATGCCTCACAAGGTGAATCCGATTGATTTTGAAAATGCGGAAGGCAACGTCGGTATCTCCACGGCGCTCTTCCTCCACTTCGCGGAAAAGCTCCCGGTCAGCCGCCTGCAGCGCGACCTCAGCGACTCCACAGTGCAGCGCAATATCGGTGTTGCGTTCGGTCATCAGCTCCTTGCACTGTCTTCCCTTGTGCGAGGGCTTAAGAAACTGACGCTCAATCGCGAGAGACTACAGCGCGAACTCCTCGAGCATCCGGAAATTGTCGCCGAGGCGATTCAGACTGTCATGCGCCGACACGGCGTCAAGGATGCCTATGAAAAACTGAAAGAACTTACCCGCGGCCGATCGCTCTCCTCTGCAGCATTCGCGCACTTCATCGACAAGTTGGCTATTCCAGAGAAGGAAAGGGAAAGGTTGAAGAGAATGTTGCCGTGAATGATGTAAAGAATATTGTACTACAGTATACTAGTGAATTGTAGGGGTGGTTCGCGTTTACTATTCTATGAAGCGATTTCTTTTTTCGCTGTTACGATTGCAATCAACAAAAATCCCGCAACCACCGCGTAGTAGTTTTCGAATGCCTGCGAGCCGAGGAGAAATGCTGCGAAGAGGGAAAAGACAATACCTAAGGCATATCCATGCTCCTGGGGCACATGTTTGAATTTGAGAAGAGCCCATCCTGAAGCCAAAAAAACGATGATGGCACTGGTTGCCTTCGGCAGCATGATTCCCGTCATCACATAGAGAGGAGAGCTGATCGAAAGACTATCGGTGCGGAAAAAAGTTTGTAGCAGAAAGAGGACACCGTTCTGTATGAACGCGATTGGGTCCCACAGAAGAAAGGCGAAAAAGGGCAGGAGGAGAGTAATGCATCCGAAAGCAATTGCTATCTTCGACAGTCTGAGTCTAGGAAGAAGAAGCAGTGCTGGAAGCAGATATTGCTTCATTCCGATTCCAAGTCCAAGAAGCACTGCGCCTGGCACATTTCGCTTTTTTGAAAGGAGTAGCAATGACAGTGCGAAGATCGCAATGAGCATGGGTTCGGTCCAGCCCTGCTCGATCAAGTGCATCCCGCGCGGATGCAGAAACCACAGCGCTGGCAGAAGCAAGGCGTCACTTCCTCTTTTTTTTCCTCCTCCAAACTGCCACAGGACAAGTGCAAAGATGATGTCCGCAACGATATGCATGGCGCGGACATCGTGCATGAAAATGAATGCAGGTAGTTGCAGCAGCAGGTTGACCGGCAGGTACATGTATGCGACTGCTGTCGGGAACACCCCGGCCATCCTGCCTCGATACGGATCGGTGATCGGGGTCGTGTACGGGTTACTGCCCGAGAGCAGGTGCGCTGCGGATTCTTGGGCACCTGTCCACACATCAATTTGTGGTGAAGGTGATGCCCAGAGTAGGAGGATTCTCAGGAGCACCGCTCCAACAATCGTGGCAAAGAGCATCCACATCAGCACGGACATATCTTTTCCCCGCGATCGCAACCAAAACCCCGCGGCGCTGAGCACGCTGACGATTCCAAAAAAGATTTGCGTAGGTCCATTGAACCACGTCGCCTCGATGTCCGTGCCTGGGCTTTTCAATACTCCGAGAACGCCGAAGAGAAAAAGCGCCGCCCACATGATCGTCACTGGTTGCATCTTCATTTCTCTGCCGTGCACTCCCATCAGTAAACACACAAAACTCGCGATCACGAGAATGATTGCAACTGGCGTGTACGTGCCGTTCTGCACCCAGACTCCCGTTCCAAGCAGCGCGTACGACAGGAGGAGCCATGATCGCATTATTCAATGCTATCAGATCTCATTGTCCGTTGTGGTGTCCTTGCTCACACTTTCCCTCGCCCTTTGATGAACCGTGCCCAGGTGGCGAAATTGGTACACTTCCCCTCAACTGCAGCGATTCTGAAAGAGAAAGAGCAGTTCTACCGCAAGACAGTCGGGGTGATTCTCAGCGGAGGAAACGCCGATCTCGATCGGATACCGTTTTTGTCATCTCGTTCATCGTGATCCTTCAAATGGAAATGGTGAAGTAGACCGTACGAAGTTAGAACTGGCGGCGCCACGTGACTGCGCGCAAGCGACGTAAAGCGGCTACGCCGCCACGTCGCACGAAAAACAGCTGCTCGCTTCGCTGCGCGCAGTTTTACGTGGTGCCCAGGAGAAGACTCGAACTTCCACGACCTTGCGGTCACCAGCCCCTCAAGCTGGCGCGTCTACCAATTTCGCCACCTGGGCAACTTGCTACCCCTTTCCCTAAGGGGAACGGCTCAGCATCGGGACTCACGAGACACGCTGCTTCGCCGAATTTTGCAGGCACAAAAAGACCGAGGACCGGATTGTAGCAAGCCAGGTGCCTTCGCAGGAAGTGGATTTTGCGATATAATTGTAGGTATCTTGAAGGAAACAGACACAACATCGGCAAGCTGGAGCTATGCTGAACTGTGGGACAAATTCCCCATTCCCGCACGACCGGACAGTGAAGAATTGACAATGGAGGAGGATGCAATTCGTGGAATGAGCAAAAAGCCATCAGACATGTCGCTCATGATTCTCGGTTCCACGATCGAGTACCGTTCGCTGTGCAGGAAACTTGGAATCAAGCCACACGTGGTGGATTTTTCCCGTGCAAATTTTGATGCACTCTCGGCATACTCGAAGGAAAAGTTTACGGATGAGATATTCGTGGAATCCGATTGGCTCCAAATTCCCTTTACAGAAACTTTCGATGTCATCCTTGGTCATCGTCCCTTCAACGTCATCCGCCATGATCAAGTCGGCGTGTTTTTCAAAAAAATGCACGATTCATTAAAAAAAGAAGGAGTCTTTTTCTGCAGAGGCAATGTGAGATTCCCCGGCGATCAAGACCATCTCGCCTTACTCGTCGAACAGTGGGGAAAAGCCGCAACGCGGCCACACCGTCTTTTCAGTTACCTCGAGGTGCCTCTGTACATGCACTGTGCTGACGCGCGCGGCTATCTGGATTATCCCAAAGCGCGCGATGTCATCCGGAAATTTCACGAGCAAAAATTCATCAATGACAGTGACTATGAGGATATACAACCACTCATTTCAATGCCGGAGGGTACCAAGTTCAGAAGTTTTATTGCAAAAGAAGAGCTCGAAGAACACATCCGGGCGGCCGGCTTTCGCAGTATTGAATGGCTTCTTACAAGTCATACGTTCACCAAGAACATGCCAATCATCAAACTCATCAAATGACCTATGTCGCCTAACAAAAACACACAGCAACCCAACAGCCCCACAATCGCTCCGGAATTCGATTCGGTCGAAATGTTTCTTGCAGGAATCAACGCCGCCGGATACGCGCGGTACAACTACGGAAAGCTGCTTAGTCGTGAGGGGCAATTCAAAGAAATGATTCCGGGTGCGGCGGATGTTGCTCTCCTCAATTCCGGTGCAGCAGCGATGCACACAGCAATCGAGGCAGAGGGTCTTTCGACAGGGGACATCATCCTTTGCAGTACTGCGATGTACGGAACATCAAAGGCGCGCCTTGATGCTCTGGGCAGGTACGGTATTCGTGTCGAAAAATTCGACCCCGCCGATATGGGCTCACTCAAGCAGGTTGCAGCTTCTATGAGGCCCAAACTCATCATTGTTGAAAGTGTGGCAAATACAAAGGAAATGCCGCTCATTGATATCGCAGCGCTCGCAGTTATTGCGGAAGAATCCGGAGCATCTCTGATTATCGATAATACACTTCCATCTCCGCATCTTCTCAATCCTTTGCAGATGCTGAAAGGAACAAAAGCCTCACATGTCATTGTCGAGAGTGGGACGAAACACTATCAGGATGGCAAAAATGAAATAACACTCGGTCTCGCATATTCCTCCGATCTCGCAAAGATTCAGGAAATAAAAAGAAAGAGGATCGACATGGGCACGTATTTGCAGCCCGGCGATGAAGCGAGAATCCCCTCCACTATTGCAGAGACCATGCCCGCAACTATGAAGAATCACGCTCGCAACGGTCTCGTGTTGGCCAAAGCTCTCCAAAGCCTCCCGGGTTTCGTCGTGGCTCATCCCAATCTGCAAAGTCATCCGCAACACGATCTGGCTAATACCCTCGCACCCGATGGGATTGCCACGCTCTTCTACGTCACCATTCCCGAAGGCGACACAGGGGCAGCGTTCATGCAACGCATAAAAAACGCAGGCGAAGATCAGATCGGACTCGGATCCAGTTTCGGACACCCCAAGACATGGCTGTCAAATTATCAACTTGATGAACGTACTGTTCGTATTGCGGTCGGTAGTGAATCAGAGCGGGAATTTGATCAAGTGGTGAAACTATTTCAGGATCATGCACTGAAAAAATGAAAAAGCCGCGGAACTGGAAGGCATCGAAGAGCGCAAGGGCGTCGATGAGGTCGAAGACGATGACGACGCAGAAAACATATCGAGAATATCTTTTCAGATACGGGAAGCTTCTCAAGAGTCTCCAAGATTGTTTCACTCTCTCCGCGTTTCTTACCGGGAATCTTCACGCAGTCGCTATCATGGCCCGAAACTCTTGTTCATCGATGACCTTCACCTCCAGTTTTTTGGCTTCATCAAGCTTTGAACCGGGATCCGCCC
>Ga0233425_10010203_pt1 | contig 11536 bp, 9 predicted proteins | sample Watercolumn_Towu_2_FD_181712 | JGI IMG/M metagenome (GOLD analysis project Ga0233425, IMG submission 181712) | Freshwater microbial communities from Lake Towuti, South Sulawesi, Indonesia - Watercolumn_Towuti2014_140_MG | ecosystem: Environmental > Aquatic > Freshwater > Lake | place: Indonesia...
TAAAGGACAGGCTCAGTCCCATTCCTTCGGAATGGGTCCCGGTTTGGGCAACAAAATCCCCTTTGGACAACCACAAAATCAACACCTCTTGAGTCCGCTTTCACGTAACTTTGGAACATTCCCAAATCTTAAGATAAGAATAATGATTTATCTCCAATTTAGTTGGTGATTTATAATCCAAAACCTTTTTTAACCACCCGTTCCCTCCAGTCACTTGACAAAGGCTGGACAACTGCAGGACGATTTTTCCCCGGCACGACGTTGTGCCGTGAAAAGACACCTTTGCCCTCGGGGACTATCGCCCGAGGGCAAAGATCCTGTCCGCTTTTATCCCGCTAATCCTTGAGCGACTAGCGATATCAGGTGACCGGAGGGAACGGGCGGTTAAAAGTTATTTTTGAATTAAATGTTAGCGAAAAGACTCCTTTTTCAGCGACCTGTAAATGCTCTAAAAGCCGGCCAGGATTTTTTTCTTAAAAGGCTCCAGGGCATCATCATCAAAACAATATCCCAGTTTTAAAAAATTCCCCCTAAACCGGACGATTTCTTCTCTAACGTTGATTCCTTTTAGAGCAGCGGCCATCAAGGGAGCCAAGGATTCAAAGTCTTTTTCCTTCATCCCGAAGCGGGTCATCTCCGAGACACCCAGACGAAGGGCCGATGAGGCCGTAAAGGACTCATCGGAGGGGATGGCCTGGTAATTGACGATGATGTTATTGTTTTCCAATATTCGGGCCATGCTCGGCCCCTGAGCATACCCGACATTGAGGATGACCTGGTGCGTCTCCGTAAAATCCACCGTAGGGTCCCCTTCGACCTTCAGCCCATTGGCCGCCAAACCCTTGGCCAGGGCCTTGGCATTTTTGAGGACCTGGGGCTGATAGGCATTTTTGAAGGCGTTCATTTCTATGGTCGCTAAAAGCAGCCCCAGAAGGGTCCCGAGATGATGATTGCTGACCATGCCGGGGAAGGCCCGTCTGTTAACGGTTTCCCAAAGTTCGTATAAAGGTGTGTTTTCCCCAAAGTTCCCGCCGATAACGCCGCGCTGGGTCCCAAAAAATGTTTTGTGGGTTGATCCGGTAATCACATCGGCCCCATCCTCAAAAGGCCGTTGGAAATAAGGACCGATTAAACCAAGCACATGGGCCATATCATACATGATCAAGGGCCTTGGGTTTCTCTGTTGGAGATAGGTTCGAATCTGTGAAACCGGCTCAGGATGGAGGATCATACTTTTACCGAAAATAATCAGTTCCGGATCGATTTGATCCAGAAGGCTGATAGTTTCAGCGACGTCAATACGAAAAGGGTTCGCCATCTCTATGGGAAAAGGAACCACGGCAAAACGGTCCGTCAGGGGATCTTTGGCTACAAAATCCCGCAGGGCACCCATGGGTTGGGCGCTCAGATGCCCTCCTTTGCCGATATGATTATTCAAAACCAGTCGTATCCTTTGGGGTTCGTTTTTGCGGTTATATCTGTTTTTCCAATCCACCAGGGCGCTGAAGACGGTCATATTGGCCATCTGACCGCTCACCGGCCGCACTTCGACCTGGGGGCAGCCTAAAAAGGTTTTCATTTCCTCGATGAGCTGTGCCTCCACCCAGGCGATGAAATCGGTTCCCTGATAATAAAAGACCTCCCTTTCAAAAGCGGCCAACAGTTCCTTGTGCTCGGCATAACGGCCCAGGGGATCGGAGACGGACAGGAGCCTGACCAGAGGCGAAGGAGTTTGCTCCGAAGGGATCAGGTTGATGCACTGATGTTGCCGCCAGTTATGATTTTCCAGACTTTTCTGCAAAAGAAGGGTTACTTTCTCCAAGGCATTTTCAGCGGGATGAATCGGTGATGGTTTTTCATAATCAGCCGGAAGGGATCGGAAATAGGGCGGGGCTTCCGAACGGCCGTGCCAGCGCACCAGCCGGGCCGGAATCGATTTTTTTCTGCCCTCGATGACCACCTCCGTTTCAAAGGGCAAAGAGGAATCCACCAGACCCAGGGCGACGGCCCGAAGCAAATGGCTGTCGGTAATCTGCATGGTCGAACCTTCTCCCTCAAAAAGCCAATAGGGAATGGTGGTGCCGCTGGTGACGAACCCGATTCTCCGGCCCTCCCTGAATATCGCGTCCCCTTGCCTGGCCACTCCTTTATCCAAGATAGCGATGGGTTTAACCCTGTAAGGCAGGTCTTCAGGAGGACAAACTAAATTTCCTTGAACGGTTTGATGGTAGGCCAGAAACTGTTTCATCAGGGCTTGGCGTCCGATGAAATTTCCCTTGGCGGCATTGAAGCTCATCGCTGCCGGCGCCAGGGACAGGGCGAAAATGGGAATCTCTTTCCCTTCGGCATCATTTCCAAGCTCATGGCCGTAGAGGGGCATATTGGCCTCAAGCCTAAGCGTATCCCGGGCCCCCAGGCCGATGGGCAGAATACCGGACTCCTTTCCCGCCTCCAAAATAGTCGACCAGATTTCTTCCGCCTTCTCGGCGGGGGGAAACAATTCAAAACCCAGCGGTTCTCCCGTATAACCGGTACGGGAAAGATAGAGATCCGTCCCGCACATTTTTACCTGAGACAGACTGCTATGATAGGGTTCGGGAAGACGGCCCCCTTCCAAAAGACCCTCCAGGATTTGTTTGCTCAAAGGACCCTGAAAGGCAATCATGGCCAAGGTTTCCGTCTCATCAATTAGGGTAAGATCAGAAAAACTTCCGGCTTCATTTTGAAAATGGTTCCAGACCTTCTCCCGGTTTGAGGCGTTGACCACCAGGATGAGATCCTCCAGACCGAAACGATAGAGATAGGCATCATCGATAGCCCCGCCCCGCTCATTTTGAACAATGGTGTATTGGGCCTGCCAGGGGTCCAGGGCATAGCAATTATTGGTCAGAACATGATGCAAGAAAGAGCGCTTGTCTTTTCCCTTGATCCGGAACCGCCCCATATGGCTGACATCGAAAAGGCCGCCGCATTTTCTAACCCGTAGATGTTCCTGGATGATTCCCGGGCTGTATTGAACCGGCATCTCCCATCCGCCGAAATCAATCATCCGGGCCCCATTGGCTTTATGCCAGGCATTCAGAGGGGTTCTCTTGGCTTGCGGGACTGATTCCATCATCACCCTCCCTTGTCAACAGGTTTCTGAAATGGTATCACTTTAGCTGTTTGAAGGTAACTTATTAAATCCCTCCCGACCTCCCTTTTCCAAAGGGAGGAGAATGGCTTCCCCCTTTGGAAAAGGGGGATTGAAGGGGATTTCGCACTTTAGGTGGACTAAAAATATTTTACTAGCCTTTTTCAAAGCACTGAAATGTAAACGACAATATTTTGTATCCATAATAACGTTTTTAGGGGGATTCTTCAATCGGAATCGGGAACCGGAACCGTCATAAATTCTCCGCTCTGTTTTGATTGCCTGAATGTCTTCTTGCCCAGGGTACATCGAACAGAAAAAGTCTTGACAAATGTTTACTGATATGCCAAAAAGTTTCCTGATAGTATATTTTCTTTTACCTAAACCATATTTCTTACTCCGGCAATTAAATACTTAAAGATAGAGCCAGGGGTCTTGTTTTTGAAGTTGTCCAAAGGTTACCCAGTGGGAAACCGGGACCCGCTCCGAAGGAGTGGGTCCCGGTTTGGCCCGGCAAAGAAGCTTCGGAGTAAAGGTGGACAACTTCAAAAACAAAACCCCTGACTCCTAACTTTAGACCTTAATTTATTTTAGATCTTTAATTGCCGGAGTAATAATAATCAAACATTTTATTGTTAGCCTCCCTGTCAACAATATTTGTATACTATTATGAAACAAAAGCCGCCCATCTTAGAATCGGAAATCGGCAAGCGGATAAAGGGGTTTCGCAGCCTAAAACGAATCACTCTCGAGCAACTGGCCGCACAAACCGGCTTTACCAAAGGCTATCTTTCACGAATAGAGAAATCCGAGAAAGCCCCTCCCGTTTCCACCCTGGGGATCATCGCCCGGGCCTTAGGCATCACCATTTCCTCCCTCTTAGGAGAAGAAAACCAGCAGACCTCCATCGGTATCGTCAGGAAAGGGGAGAGGCCGTTGATCGCCCGGGACGGAACCGCCTTCGGATATTCCTATGAGGCCGTGGCCTATAAATACCCCAACAAAAAGATGGAACCTTTTGTCCTGACCCTTCCCTTGAATCCTAAAAAGAGGACGGTCTATCATCACGAAGGGGAAGAGATCCTGTTCGTTTTGGAAGGGACGATGCGGTTTTTTCATGGGGACCGGGAATACCTGGCCCACGAGGGAGACTGTCTCTATTTCGATTCGGGCATCCCCCACTTCGGAGAATCCGTTGGTCCAAAGGAAGTGAAATGTTTCATGGTGGTCTACACCCCCAACGGCAAAGAAAGGACTCCCTAATCCATGAACCTGAAAGACATCGCTCATATCGGCATCCTCGGGGCCGGCCTGATGGGTCCCGGTATCGCTCAAATCTTTGCCTCGGCCGGTTACCGGGTAAACGTTTTTGATCTGGACCCCGCTGCAGGTGCCAATGTCAAAAACAGGATCACCGCTAATTTCGACCCTTTTATCGCTTTAAAGTTGGCTACGCCGGAAGACCGGAACCGCTGTCTCGAACAGATCACCACAACCGGATCTTTAGAAGAATTATGCGCCGGGCCGCAAGTCCTCATCGAAGCTGTTTCCGAAGATTTGGCGGTGAAGAAAAAAGTCTTCAGTACCATGGAGGAATTGACCCCGTCCGAGACCATTTTAGCCAGCAACACCTCGGCCTTGAGCATCACGGCTATCGGCGAGGCCCTGGAAAACAAGGGCCGCTTTCTGGGTACTCATTTCTGGAACCCACCGCAGATCGTCCCCTGTGTTGAAGTGATCAGGGGCGATCATACCGACCAGGAAATTTTCGAAACCGTTTATGCCCTGATGGAAAAAGCAAAAAAGGTCCCGGTCCGGGTTATGAAGGATGTCCCCGGTTTTTTGGGGAACCGGCTGCAGCATGCCATGTGGCGGGAGGCCGTTTCTTTGAGAGAGAAAAACATCGCCAGTGCCGAAGATATCGACAAGGTTGTCAAATACGGCTTCGGCCTGCGCACACCCTTTATCGGCCCCTTGGAAACGGCCGATCTGGCCGGACTGGCTTTGACCTGCGATATCCATGAATATCTTTTCCCTTATCTGGAATCCGCTTCCATCCCCTCACCGTTCCTTAAAATGTTGGTTGCTGATGGTGCCACCGGGGCTAAGGCCGGCAGAGGGTTTTACGATTGGCCGCCGGAAAAACTTCAGGCCTTGATTCAACAACGGGACACAGTGCTCCTGCGGATCATCGGCGAAATCCTTCCGGAAGGAAAGGAATTGGTCACTTCATGAGTGAGATACCCGTCTTCTTCTTTCACGGGCTGGCCTATGCCGGTCTGCTTTTTCTGGTCTCAGCCGGGCTGACCCTGGTCTTCGGGATGATGAACGTCCTCAATTTCGCCCATGCCACTATGTACATGCTGGGAGCCTATTTTTTCTATTCCTTATTTACGGCGACCAACCAGTTTTGGATTTCCCTGATGCTCTGCCCGGTCTTCCTTTTCATTATCGGCGCCCTGATTGAACGCTTCTTACTTCGTCGGGTCCATGCTTTCGGGCACCTGCATGAACTCCTGCTGACCTTCGGTCTGGCTTATATCATCACCGAACTGGTCAAATGGATCTGGGGCAATTATCCTCTGGCCCTCAAGATAACCGGTTTCCTCGATCAAACCATCACCATCTATGATATCACCTATCCTGTTTATCGAATCTTTATCTTCATCTGTGCCGTCCTGGTCGGAGTGGTCATGGCCTTGATCCTCTACAAAACCCGTTTGGGGATCATCCTGCGGGCCTCAGTCAACGACAGTGAAATGGTCAACGCCCTGGGGGTCAATGTCCCCCGAGTCTTCACCGGCGTCTTTGCCTTTGGAGCCGCCCTCTCCGGTCTTGCCGGAGTTATCGCCGGCCCCCTGCTGACCACCTTCCCGGGCATGGCCCATGAGATCCTGATAGATGCCTTCGTCGTCATTGTCGTCGGGGGGTTCGGAAGTCTCGGAGGCGCCGTGGTGGCCTCTCTGTTGATCGGCGAGCTGCAGTCTTTCGGTGTCCTCCTCTTCCCGAAGCTCTCGGTGGCCCTGGTCTATTTACTCATGGCCGCCGTTCTCTTGATCAAACCTTCCGGGTTATTTGGGGAGGAGTCATGACGGCGAAGAATCGATTCTCCTTCCTGGGCATCTTCGGACTGTTCCTGATCGGAGCGGTCCTGCCGCTGGTGGCCAAGAAATATCACATCAACATGATGACCGAAATCATCATCTTCGCCCTCTATGCCGTCAGTTATAATCTGCTCTTCGGTTATGCCGGGCTGCTCTCCTTCGGCCACGCCTTGTTTTTCGGTCTGGGAGCCTTCACTACGGCCATAGCCATCAATACCATTAGCGGTCTGTCAATCTGGAATGCCGTCCTTCTGGCCCTTCTGGTAACCACTCTAACCGGATTCCTGGCCGGGAGTCTACTCCTGAGACATAAAGGGGCCTACTTCGCTCTCTTGACTCTGGCCTTTAATTCCATCTTTTATGCCTTGGCCACCAAATGGCACACCATAACCGGCGGGGATGACGGCCTGAGCATCAAACGGCCGGACCTTCATCTGGGTTTCACCACATATTCGTTAGCCGATTTAACCCACTTTTATTATCTGACCCTCCTGGTCATCGGAGCGGTCATCGTCTTCTGCTGGAGCTTTACCAAAACGGCCATGGGCCAGACGGTCCTGTTGATGCGCGAGAATGAAGAACGGATGAAGTTTTTGGGCTACAATACAAACATCAGTCGCCTCCTGCTGTTCACTTTTACCGGCGCCTTGGCCGGCTTTGCCGGGTCTTTCTATGCCCTTCATTTTCAGTTCGTCTCCATTTCGGCCATCAGTGTGGACATGACCACGACGGTGCTGCTGATGGCCTTTGTCGGCGGCACTATGACCTTCTCGGGACCGATCTTAGGGGCCTTTGTTTATATCATCCTCCAGAATTACTTGAGCGATCTCACCGATCGCTGGCCCCTGGTCATGGGTTTTATTTTTGTCGGTATGGTCCTTTTTTTGCCCGGCGGTCTTTCCCAAATCATCCTCAAAATCCGCTCATGGCTTCCCTGGAACAATAACGACCCTAAACCGGTGGCGGTAGAGAAAGGGAGCCGATGAACGACTATCTCCAGATTAAGGATCTCCACAAGGATTTCTCGGGCCTTAAGGTCCTCACCGGGATCGACTTGACGGTCCGGAAAAAGGAACGACATGCCGTCATCGGACCCAACGGGGCGGGAAAGACCACCCTTTTCAACATTATCAGCGGGAAATTCAAACCCTCCTCCGGTTCGATCCTTTTCAAGGGGGAGAATATTTCGGGGCTATCGGCCAACGACCTCAGCAACCGCGGTCTTTCCAGATCTTTTCAGATCACCAATGTCTTTCAGGAATTAAGCGTCTTTGAGAACATTCGTTCCGGCGTCCGCTCCCGCTATGGTCTGCGCTATCATTTTTTCCGAAAGCCCGACAGCAACCACATGGTCAACGAAAAGACCTCGGCCCTTATCGAAGAAGTGGGCCTCGACGACGTCTGGAACAAACCGGCCAGCTCCCTGTCCTATGGCCAACAAAGGGCTCTGGAAATCGGCATCACCCTATCCACCGAGCCGGAATTGATCCTTCTGGACGAACCGACCGCCGGGATGACCCGGGAGGAGACCCGGCAAGCCATCCGGATGATCGACCGGGTGACGGCCGGACGCACCCTCGTCATTATCGAGCATGACATGGAGGTGGTCTTCTCCTTGGCCGACACCATTTCCGTTTTGCATTACGGACGAATTCTGGCTTCAGGGGACCCGGAATCGATCCGCAGCGACCAGCGGGTCAAAGATGCCTATCTGGGTGAGGAATGAGCATGTTAGTGATACGAGATCTGCACAGCTACTACGGAAAAAGCCACATCCTCCACGGGGTTACTTTAGAATTAAATGAAGGCGAATTGGTTTGTCTATTGGGCAGAAACGGTGTGGGCAAGTCCACCACCTTGAAAAGCATCATGGGCCTGGTGAAACCCAGCAGCGGAAGCGTCCTTTTGAGCGGCCGGGAATTGATCGGCAAACAGCCTTTCGAGATAGCCCGTCTGGGTTTAGGATACGTTCCCGAGGACCGGCGGATTTTTCGCAGCCTCACCGTACATGAAAATTTACTGATGGGCATCAAAAGCGGACATGGGGGAAAATCCACAGCCGAAGACTGGACTATCGAAAGGATCTATGACTTCTTTCCTCAGTTAAAAGACCGGCAAAATAATAAAGGGGCTCACCTTTCCGGCGGAGAACAACAAATGCTCACCGTGGCCCGGACGCTTATGGGCAATCCCAAGGTGATCCTGGTCGATGAGCCCACCGAAGGGCTGGCCCCTCGGATCGTCAACGAAGTTCTGGAGATGCTGGCCGCTGTCCGCAAGGCAGGCATCACTCTCCTGCTGGTGGAACAAAATTTTAAAGCCGCCATCAAAGTAGCTGATCGGTTCTACATAATGGGCAAAGGGACCATTGTCTTTGAGGGCGATCTGGCGGCCCTCCTGGCCGCAGAGGAGGAAAGGAAGAATTACTTAGAAGTCTAGAAGGAAATAACTTTTTACCGCCCGTTCCCTTCGGTCACTTGACAAAGACAGGACAACGACTAGACGATTTTTTCACGGCACGATGTTGTGCCGTGAAAAGACACCGTTGCCCTCGGGGACTGTCGCCCGGGGGCAAATAATATGTCCTGTTTTTATCCCAGTAATCAAGTCAGCCGCAGGCTGACGGGCGGTTGAAAAACATATTTTCATGCTTCGTGGTGCCCTGCGGGGCATGTGGGCTTAGTGCGAAAATCAAAAAGCGGACACGAAGCACGAGGCGATAGATTATGAAAATTTGTAGGTCAGGGTGGCCGAAGGGCTTCCTGACGATTTATGGAAAATGCTATTTGCTAGGCAGTTCCCTGCGGTCGCAACCTGACCTATGACTTTCCGTTTACTCGTCACCCCGGTGAAAACCGGGGTCCAGAATTTTTGCAATTTTTAACGGGAATCAATTCCCATTATTTATCATATAAAACTAAAACTCATCTAAGGAAGGAGCGGGTTATGAAAAAAATTATGTTTTCAGGGTTAGGGCTGATCGCTATTTCCCTATTGCTTTTACTCCCCTTGCCGGCCCTTGGGCAAGAGACCATCAAGCTCGGTGTCACCGAGCCTCTGTCGGGAACCTTCAAAGATATCGGCGAACGGTATCTGGATGGCGTTCAATATGCCGTCAAAGAGATCAATGCCCGCGGTGGACTCTTAGGTAAAAAAGTGGAAGTTATTCCGATTGATTCGGAATTGAAACCGGATGTTGCCACCCGTAAAGCCCAGAACCTGATTCTGAAAGACGGGGTCAAATTCTTCTGCGGCGGGACCGGGAGTTCCGTAGGTGCGGCCATGGAGCAACTGGCCGAAAAGCAGAACGTCATCATGTTCTCTTATGGAATGGCCGCCGCCAGCATGACCGGGGCCAAGTGCAGTAAAAACTTCTTCCGAACCTGCGGCAATACGGATCAGCAGTCTTATGCCCTGGCCGAACTCGTTGCCAAAGAAGGTTACAAGAAAGTCGCCATTATCGCCCAGGATTATTCTTTTGGGCAGGAGGCCTTGGCCGCCTTTAAGAAGAAACTGGCCCAGGTTAGTCCATCAGCCAAAATCGTGGCCGAACTTTATCATCCTGCCGGGACTAAGGATTACGGCCCTTACGTCAGTCAGATCGTTGCCGCCAAACCGGACGTTATCTTCACTCCGAACTGGGGAAACGACCTTACCCTGCTCCTTAAACAAGGCCGCCCTATGGGCATGAAACAGAAGGTCTTCTCTTATTACATCAATGATGAAATAACCATTCAGGCCCTTGGTGATGACAATATCATGATCGGCAATAAGGGGGCTGAGATTTATGCCCTGGCCATCCCGACCAAAAAGAATCAGGAATTCGTGGCCAAGTTTTTCAAAGACAGGGGCTACTATCCGACCTGGCTCCGGGGAAAAGCCTATATGGCGGTCATGTTCTGGGCCGAGGCCGTTAAAAAGGCCGGCTCGGCCGACGTAGAGGCGGTCATCAAGGCTTGGGAAGGCCTGACCTATGACGGACCGGCCGGTCTCTGGACCATGCGGGCCTGTGACCACCAGACCCAACTCCCCTTTTGGGCCGTGGAGATCGTCAAGAACAATAAATTTTTCCATTACGCCTTCGAAGGGAATCCCAAAATGATCACGGCCAAGTCCGTGGAAGTCCCTTGCGAGCAGACAGGTTGTAAGATGCAGAAGTAAGTTGAAACGCTCCTTTTAATTTAACTCAACACGATTAACAGGATTTAGATATCCTCTAGTACACAGGTTGCTGAAAAAAGATTCAGGTACAAGGCGCCCTCAATCCCGAGGAATGAGTCGTACAGTGAAGTACGTCGCAATGACGAGGGATTAGGACAATACAGTAAATGGACCTTTTTCAGCAACCTGGTAGGGAGAACTAAATGAATAAAAGAATCTTCACGGCCGCTTTAACCGGGGCCATTCACACCCCGAGCATGTCCCCTTATCTCCCACTGACACCGGAACAGCTTATCGAAGAAGCCGTCCGGGTCTATGAGGCCGGGGGGGCGGTGGCGCACATCCACGTCCGCAACCCGGAAACCGGGGCCCCCAATGCCGACCAGAACCTCTTCCGCCAGATCGCTCAGGAGGTCAAAAAACGCTGCAATATCATCATCTGCTTTACCACCGGGGGCGGACTGGGTGAACCCGTGGAAAACAGGGTTCGGGTGGCCTCCACGCTTCGCCCGGAAATGACTTCACTGAACGCCGGTTCCTTGAATTTCGCCCTCTTTCATATTACGGGCAACATCAAGAACTGGAAATTTGATTGGGAACGGCCTTATCTGGAGAATTCGGAGGATCATATCTTTCCGAACACCTTTAAGACCATGCGGCAATTCCTGGAGATCATGTATGATAACGGCGTCAAACCGGAATTCGAGGTCTATGATGTGGGCATGATCAATAATCTGGCTTTTCTGATTCAAAGAGGGATCGCCCGGCCGCCGATCTATCTCCAATTCGTTCTGGGGATTCTCGGCGGGATTCCGGCCACCTTGGATAATCTGGTTTACCTGATCAATACGGCCAAGAAACAGATCGGCGAATTTGAATTCTCGGTCTGCGCCGCCGGACGGTTTCAGATCCCCATGTGCACCGGTTCGCTGCTCTTGGGCGGGCACGCCCGGGTAGGCCTGGAGGACAGCCTCTTTGTGGAAAAAGGAGTTTTAGCCAAAAGCAGCGCCGAGCAAATCGCCAAGATCATCCGCATCGCCCGGGAGCTGGGAATCGAACCGGCCACACCGGACGAGGCCAGAAAGATCTTGAACCTGAAAGGGATAGACCTGGTCAACTATTAAAGAGAATCCAAACG
>Ga0233425_10010205_pt1 | contig 11533 bp, 13 predicted proteins | sample Watercolumn_Towu_2_FD_181712 | JGI IMG/M metagenome (GOLD analysis project Ga0233425, IMG submission 181712) | Freshwater microbial communities from Lake Towuti, South Sulawesi, Indonesia - Watercolumn_Towuti2014_140_MG | ecosystem: Environmental > Aquatic > Freshwater > Lake | place...
CCATAATCCTGGCTTTGCCATTTCTGTGAAAACCAGAATATAGAAGGCTTTTGATACTGCCTTCAGCCGAAATAGCCATCAGCCTTCGAATACCTGTTTCTTTGTCTGCCCACTCGCCAAGCCTGGCATATTCATTGCTCTCACTAGGAAACGATCTTTAATGGACCTTGTCGTCCGTTTGGGCCATCGCTGCCTTTTCTGCAGCCTGGATGCATTACACAAGAAGAGGCGCCGCCGGGGCAGCTTCACATGAATCGGCATTGTTCAATAAATCAGAGAGGCATCAAACAATGGCACTAGACGATGTGGAAGGAACTGAACAACCGCAACCGGTAAAGAAGAAGAAACTGCCTTTGATCAAAGTGGCAATTCTGCTAGCCCTGGTTGCACTTCTGGGCGGTGGAGGTTACCTGGGATATGCCAAATTCATGAAGCCCCCTCCAGAGGAGCCAAAGAAGCCGGAAGTTGAACAGAACGTTGCGCATGAAATGGGGACCTTTCTTGTGAACCTCTCTGACTCTGGAGGGAAACGATACCTGAAGATCACCATTCAACTGGAGCTCAACAGTCAGTTGGCGAGTCAAGAGCTCAACAGAAGGAATGTAGAAGTGAGGGATGCCATGCTGATGATCCTGTCGAGCAAGGAATTCAACGACATCGGCAACGCTATGGGCAAGACGCTCCTCAAGAGAGAGCTCATGACCCGGTTGAACAAAATGCTTCGGGATGGTCAGGTTAAGGAGATCTACTTCAGTGAGTTTTTGGTTCAATAACCAGTCAAGGAAAGTACAGAAATATGGAAAAGGTCCTTTCTCAGGCTGAAGTCGATGCCCTACTCAGAGGCCTCTCGGACGGGCAGATTGAGTCAGAGCAAGACAAATCCGCCGAAGATGACGGCATCCGAGGCTATGATCTTACCAATCAAGATCGGATCATTCGCGGCCGCATGCCCACGTTGGAGATCATCAACGATCGTTTCGCCAAGCTCTTCCGCACTACCATGTCGGGGTCGCTGAGAAAAGTGCTTGATGTAACGGTCACACAAACTGAAATGGTCAAGTTCGGTGAGTTCATTCGAACACTTCCTGTACCCACCAGCCTGCATATACTGAAGATGGATCCACTCCGAGGACACGTTCTCTTGGTTGTCGAAAGCCGCTTGATATTCAACCTGCTGGACTGCTTCTTTGGAGGAACCGGCAAGACCACAATGAAGATCGAGGGAAGGGATTTCACCGCCATTGAGCAAAAGGTCATCCAAAGAGTCGTACAGATGGTCCTGAAGGACCTTGAACTATCGTGGAAGCCTGTTGTGCCCATCAATTTTCAATTCAGCCGCTCGGAAATAAACCCTCAATTTGCCACCATTGTCCCTCCAACCGAGTTGATCATTGCCATCCGTTATGATCTCGAACTGGATTACTTGATTGGAAAGATAACCCTTTGCCTCCCGTACTCCACCATCGAGCCCATACGATCGAAACTATATGCCCGCTACCAAAGTGAACAACTTGAAGTCGATCTGGAATGGATAGAGCGGGTCAAGAGGCAACTGCGGGAAGTCGAAGTCGATCTGCTTGTCGAGCTCGGTAAAGGCCGTGTGAGCGGACGTGAGCTACTGCAAATCAAAGCGGGCGACACTGTTGTACTAGACCAGAACATCAACGAGCCTCTGCTGGTCAAAGTTGAAGGGGTGCCCAAATACCGGGCTTTCGCAGGGACTTCCAAAGGGACTCAGGTGGTAAAGATTCACACGGAAATTGAACCGTGCAGCGTATGACGGAAAAGAGAAATAGAAGGAGGAAGCAGCGTGCCCAGCCAAGACCAATACCAAGATGAATTGACAGGCAATGACATGGAGTCCTATGGTACCACTAAAGATTCCTTCACGGATATGGAGCATGAAAAGATCAGGAAGGAGAGTATCCGCGATCTGGATTTCATACTCGATATCCCTTTGGAAGTCTCGGTGGAGTTGGGACGCACGAAGATGTTGATCAACGACCTTTTGCAACTTGGGCAAGGATCGGTGATCGAGCTGAGCAAACTAGCGGGAGAACCCCTCGAGATCCTGGTTAACAGGAAATTGATTGCTCGCGGCGAAGTGGTGGTGGTGAACGAGAAGTTTGGAGTCCGACTAACAGACGTCATCAGCCCCATGGAACGGATCAAACAACTGGCTTAGTGCGTAAGTTAACTGAGGGACGGTAAGCATGGAAAACGCTGTGGATCTAGGCGCTCTTTCTTACAGAGTCGTTGGCAGTTTTGGACTTGTACTAGCGGTACTGTTCGTGACAGCTTTCCTGTTCAAAAGAGTAAGCCAATTCCCCCGAAGAGCAGTTGCTGGCAAGCAGATCAGACTGCTGGCCAGGCAGCCTGTCGGTCCCAAACACCTCCTGGTAATGGTTGAAGCTGCTGATCGGCTCCTTCTTCTTGGTGTCTCCCCTGAAGGCATCTGCCTGCTAAGCCCCTTGGGAGAAGCCAGGCTTTCTGTTCAAGAAGATGAGAAGTCCAAGAAGGTTCCCGTGCCAGAGCATGCATTCAAGAGCATTCTCGACACAATGACCGACATGAACGCTTGAGGTTGTTGATATGGACTGGAGGTATTGATGTTAGCCGGACTAAAGCTCCTATTCGGATCTGTTCTCCTGGTGTCCGCCTTTCTGGTGGTGACCCTGCACGCACCTTGTTATGCTGCGGGAATAAGTCTCCCGGGGATCCAGTTTGACATGGACACCAACGAGGGCCCACAGCAAGTCTCCGGCATCCTGCAGATCGTCTTCCTCCTGACCGTCCTTTCAATCGTACCAGGCATCCTGATCCTGACGACTTCTTTCACACGTCTGGCCGTAGTTCTCTCATTTCTCAGGCATGCCATCGGTACTCAAGCATCTCCACCCAATCAAATCATCATCGGTCTCGCCCTCTTCCTGACGTTCTTCATCATGCAACCCATCTGGCAACGGGTATACACTGAAGCCATCACTCCATACAACCAACACGAGATTTCCGGTGAGGAATTCATAAAGCGAGGCATAAAACCTTTAAAGGATTTCATGTTGAAACAAACACGTACAAAAGACCTCGCTTTGTTTGTATCCCTGGCAAATGAAGAAAAGCCAAAGAACGCTGAAGCATTGTCAATATTCAGCATAATTCCAGCGTTTGCTATCAGCGAGTTGAAGACCGCGTTTCAGATCGGATTCGTGCTCTACATCCCTTTCATCATCCTCGATATGGTCATAGCAAGCATCTTGCTCTCAATGGGCATGATGATGCTGCCACCCGCCATGATTTCATTGCCATTCAAACTCATGCTGTTTGTCCTGGTGGATGGTTGGAATCTATTGATTCTATCGCTCGTGAAGAGCTTCCAGTGAGGACATCATGACGGAAGATTTCATCATAGGCTTTGCCCGTCAAGCACTCGAGACGATGCTCATGGTAAGCCTGCCGGTCTTGCTGGTGAGCCTTGTGATCGGCGTATTGATAAGCCTGTTTCAGTCAGTGACACAAGTGCAGGAAATGACGATCACCTTTGTCCCCAAGATCGTCACCACCTTCATCTCATTGATTGTGTTTGGGCCGTGGATGATTGGAAAAATAGCTGATTTCACAAGAGAAATCCTACAGAATCTACCCTTTTGGGCACGCTGACCAATCACACTGAGGTGGAAGCTAGAGGAGTCTGAGAAAGGTGTTGGCAGTCCGTATACACCATCTCGATGTTGCCAGGTATCTGGCAATTCTCCTTCGTTTGAGTCTGCTGGTTTTTCTGGTTCCCCCTTTCAGTAATTCTAGAATACCGGCCATCATCAAGGCTTGCTTTGCACTGGCCTTCACCACGATGCTCTTCCCACTTCTGAGCAATCAAGTTCCGCCAATCTCTTTCCAAGCCGGATCACTGCTATCTACGGTGGTCAGCGAAGTGATCTTCGCGGTTTTGATGGCGCTTTCAGTCTCCCTGATCTTGGGTGCTTTTGAGTTTGCCGGAGAACTGATAAGTTATCAGGCGGGGCTTACCATGGCTCAGGTGGTTGACCCTCAAGGAGGCTTCCAGATGCCCATTGTCAGTAACCTGATCCAGCTGGTGGCTCTCCTGCTGTTGCTTTCCCTTAATGGTCATCACATCTTTCTCAAGTTGGTTGTCGAAAGCTTTCAGACTTTTCCGGTCGGAGAGTTCATGCTCAATGTCACGACAATTGACCGTCTTATTCTGCTCTCCGGACAACTCTTCATCATTGGTATCAAGCTGGCGGCCCCAGTGGTGATGGTCTTATTCCTCATAGAAATTGGGCTGGGTGTAATCTCCAAGTTCATTCCCAACCTCAATGTGTTGATGACCAGTTTTCCCATAGCCGTCATTGTTGGCCTGCTCTTTGTCGGGCTTGCTCTACCCTATTGGGGCGAGGCAATGGCGCATTCCTTCAGCCAGTTGTTCGGGTTTCTCCAAGATATTGTGCAGCCTATTGTGCCGGTACGATAGTGATTGTGTGAAAGGCAGCCTTTCCGCTCGATCATACAGGCCGGAATGACGAGAGGTCCAAGAGAGAAGCGGACAGACTGCATGGAGACAATAATTTGACAGAAACATAAGGTTTTGACGTTTCAATTGAACGGATGAATGCATGGCTGGCGCCCAGGAAAAGACAGAAAAACCCACAGGAAAGAGGCTGGCAGAAGCTCGCAAACGTGGAAACGTCCCCAAGAGCCGGGATCTCAATGCGTCCATAACCTGCCTGGGGGGTGGTGTCGCTGTCTACTTCAGCATAGATCTCATCCATCATCATACTGCACAGCTCGTAAGGGAGCTTTGGGGAGCGGGATTCCAGGCTGCTCTTGAAGCCAACCTGAACCGAAGTTTCTTCATCCAGATTTCCACTCATTTCTTTTTGATGATTGCACCCGTTCTGGCTGCAATCACCATCCTGGCGATAGGAGTAAACCTCGCCCAGGTTAAATTCCTGATGGCCTGGGAGGCAATCAAGCCGAGCTTGGCTCGATTAAACCCGCTGCAGGGCATGCGTAATCTCTTTTCGCTCCGTTCTCTTGTGGAGCTCGGAAAGTCCATTTTCAAGCTTGCCATCGTCACCTATGTGGTCTGGATCGTCATCCGAAAGGAGAGCCAGTCCTTCTTTTCTGTCGTTCAGATGGACCTTGTAGACATCGCCCGAATTACCGGAAACGTGGCGATCAAGATCCTGGTCTATACCGGCATCCTAATGCTTTTTCTCAGTGTTTTCGACTATTACTATCAACGCTGGCAATTTCGGAAAGACCAAATGATGACGAAGGAGGAAGTTAAAGAAGAACACAAACAGTCAGAAGGCAACCCTCAAGTCAAATCCAGGATTCGTTCTCTTCAACGGGCTCTAGCTCGGAAACGAATGATCGCAAGGGTGCCAAAGGCCGACCTGATCATCACCAATCCCACCCACTATGCAGTCGCACTGGCCTACAACAAGGACATGGAGGCCCCCAAGCTCCTGGCAAAGGGAAGGAATTTGATTGCCAAGAGGATCATCAGAATAGCACGGAAACACCAGATTCAGATCACCCAAGACCCGCCTTTGGCACGTGCTTTGTATCAGCAGGTGGATGTCGATCAGCAGATTCCAGTCTCGCTCTATAGAGCAGTAGCTAAGGTTTTGGCTTATGTCTACCAACAGCGGCAACCACGGCTTTGATGATTCGAAAGCAGCGCATCGAAGAGCCACAATAAAACCCAAACAACGAATCCAGACCTTTTGACCAGCGAGGTAGATGTGGAAGCGGCTCAGAAAGATATTGGTCCAGTCTTGCAGCGGCTAAGAAACCTCTCCGACAGTGATGCCCTGTTGGGAATCGGAGTAGTGATAATCTTGGCAGTGATGCTACTGCCACTGCCAGCCAGATTTCTTGACATCCTATTGGTCTTGAATATCACCTTCAGTCTCGTCATACTGTTGACCTCCATATACACCCTGAAACCTTTGGACTTCTCGATCTTCCCCTCTTTGCTATTGATCACAACCCTGTTTCGGCTTTCATTGAATGTTGCCAGCACCCGTCTCATTCTGCTTCATGGCCACGAAGGAACGACTGCGGCGGGCAATGTCATTCATGCGTTCGGATATTTCGTGGTTGGGGGAAACTATTTGGTCGGCTTGGTGATCTTTATCATTCTGGTGATTGTGAACTTCATCGTCATCACCAAGGGTACGGAGCGCATCTCAGAGGTTGCTGCCCGCTTCACACTGGATGGGATGCCGGGCAAACAAATGGCCATCGATGCTGACCTGAATGCAGGCATGATTGATGAGAAGGAAGCCCTCCGACGGCGCACTCAGATCACACAGGAAGCTGATTTCTATGGCACTATGGATGGCGCAAGCAAGTTTGTACGGGGTGATGCCATAGCCTGTATTCTGATCACGTTTATCAATATCCTCGGTGGTCTCGGTATCGGAGTCCTTCAGAATCAAATGAACCTGCTTGAAGCCCTTCAGAACTACACCTTGCTCACTGTGGGTGAAGGTTTGGTCGCTCAGATTCCCGCCTTGGTCATTTCCACTTCGGCGGGCATGTTGGTCAGCAGGACTGCATCCGATTTGGGCATCGGCAGAGCATTTTCACTCCAGTTTGGGCTGCAGCCGAAACCAATGATGATCGTTTCAGGGATGCTCCTGTTGTTGGCTATCGTTCCCGGCTTTCCCGGCTTTCCCTTTTTGGTTGTAAGTATGGCCCTTGGTAGCTTTTCCATTTTCCTATTAAAGAGACAGAGACAAAGGGGAGCGGATAAAGAAATCCCGACTACTGGTGCTGAAACTGATGAAGAGTTGAGCGAACTTCCGCCGCCATTGGATATCCTGGAATTGGAATTGGGTTATGGTTTGATCCCATTGGTTGATGAAAATCAAAGGGGAGATCTGCTTGGACGTATCAAAGCGATCCGTCACCAGCTGGCTTTGGAACTTGGCATAGTTGTCCCGGCTATGCACGTGCGAGACAACCTTCAATTGAAACCCTCAGAGTACCGGTTATTGCTCAAAGGCAATCCCGTTGCCAAGGGTGAGCTGTTGACAGGGCATTGCCTTGCTTTGTGCCCCGGTGATAGTAAACGGGAGATTGGCGGAATACCGACCACTGATCCCGCCTTCGGTCTACCGGCTGTATGGATCACGGAAAGCAGGCAGCACGAGGCAGCTCAAGCAGGCTACACAGTGGTTGACCTCTCTACGGTTGTGGCAACACATCTCACGGAACTATTCAAAAAGCATGCAGATGAATTGCTTACGCGCCAGACTGTCCTGCAGTTGCTTGAAAACCTGGGAGAATCACAGCAAAAACTGGTCGACGAGCTGACTCCTGGACTACTTTCTTTGGGAATCATCCAAAAGGTGCTGCAGAACCTGATCCGCGAACGGGTCTCACTTCGCGACCTACAGACCATCTGCGAGACGCTTGCCGACTACGGCGTCATGACGAAGGACCCTGAAATCCTCACTGAATATGTTAGACAGGCTTTGGCCAGGACTATCACCAAACCTTATGAGACAGACAACGGGTTGCTCTGCGTCTTGACTCTCCACCAGGAATTGGAGGACCACATCAGTAAAGGGATCCAGAAATCGGATCAGGGAAGCTTCCTTAGCCTTGAGCCTGGTTTTGTGCAACGATTTATTCAAACAGCCAATCGAGAGGTGAAGAGGGTCCTGAACCTTGGCCACCACCCTGTTATTCTCACCACACCTCTGGTACGCAGGCATGCGAAGAAGCTATTGGAGCGGTTCTTGCCGGAAGTCGCTGTGATTGCCCACAGTGAGCTCTCCAGCCCTCTGGAGATCAAATCGATCGGAATGATTGGGGTCCACTATGCAGATTAGAACCTTCAGAGCAGCCACCGTTAATGAGGCTCTTCAGCTGGTCAAGAAGGCATTGGGACCCGACGCAGTCATCCTGAAGAACGAGAGGGTAACGGTCGCCCCAAATAAATCCTATGTTGAGATCATGGCCGCCACTGAACCCGAGCTTAGCGAGGGAATGCAAGGCAAGGAGGCAGCTGCAACAGAACTGCGGGTCCACGATGATATCAAAGAGATCAAAAGCCTGCTTTCAATGTTGATCTCCTCTAGGGACTATTTCTCCCAACTTCAAATCCAGCAACCCTTGGCAGAGGTCTATCATAGCTTGTTGGCTCGGGGTCTCGATGAGAAGCAGACCTTCCTGCTCCTCAAGAGAGCTCTATTGGATTCAAAGGAAAAGACAAGCAAGAAGAACGATATTATCAAAGCCTTCTGCCGTCAGTTGTTGGCTAAAATCACTATCATCAACCCGTTTCAGAACAAATTCTTGGCCAAATCTAAGTTGTTCACCTTCTTGGGACCGACCGGGGTTGGAAAGACCACAACCCTCGCCAAGTTGGCCGCCCACCTGAAGATCAAACAGCAATTGGATGTGGGCGTGATATCTCTTGACACCTATCGAATTGGCGCAGTGGACCAACTCCAGCACTACGCCAAAATCTTGAAAGTCCCGATGCTCGTTGTCCAAAGTGCTGCTGAATTAGCAAATGCTAGAGATCGTCTTAAGAACTACGATGTGGTCCTGGTCGACACCATTGGCAAGAACTTCTTGCATAGGAAACATGTCTCCGAACTGCTGGCGATCTTGAACGGTGATGATGAGGCTCAGCATTTGCTGGTCTTGAGCGCTACGGCCAAAGATGAAGATCTGAAGCAGACCTTGAATCATTTTTCACCGATAAGAATCCGTTCTTTGATTTTTACCAAGATCGATGAAACCTTGAGCCCCGGGACGATGCTGAACCAACTCCTGAGGTTTCCTCATCCTCTTTCTTATCTGGGCACCGGCCAATGTGTGCCTGAAGACATTGTATTGGCAAGCCACAAGAACCTCATATCCTTTCTCTTTCCCACTGAAAGAGATGAAAAGGAAGAAGAAAAGTATGCCCCGTGAAAACAGAATTGATCAGGCAATAGGGTTGCGCAACAAGATGACCGACAATCCTCGGCAGAACTGGGAAATCCCGGGTCCGGATTGGACAAAGATAGCCCCTCCAGAGCAAGCCATCCGTGTTATAGCCATCAGCAGCGGTAAAGGGGGAGTGGGAAAGAGCAGTGTCGTGGTAAACCTGGCCCTTGCACTGGATCGTCTTGGTAAACGGGTACTGATCATGGATGCTGACCTCGGGCTTGCTAACATAGACATCTTACTGGGGCTGACTCCTAAGTTCAATATCAGTCATGTGCTGGACGGCAGTAAACGCATCGAAGACGTTCTGGTCCAGGGACCTGGAAAGGTGCGCGTGATGCCTGCTTCATCAGGGGTACAGGAGCTCACCAAATTGACCGACGAACAAAAGCTCATCTTTCTCGAAATGCTGGATGGCCTGGAAACTGAGATTGACATCTTGTTGATTGACACTGGAGCAGGAATCTCGGACACGGTCGTGTACTTCAACCTGGCGGCGCAAGAAAAAATAGTGTTGGTAACTCCGGAACCCACATCTTTGACTGACGCGTACGCCCTGATCAAGGTGCTTTACACTCGCCATGAAGAGCGCCATTTCAGAATCCTGACTAATGCTGTCAAAGACGAGGCGGACGGAAAATTGATTTTCGCCAAAATCAGCAAAGTGGCTGACCACTTTCTTGACGGATTGTCCTTGGATTATCTAGGAGCAATTCCTTATGATGGATCGATGTCCAAGTCTGTGATACAGCAGAAGCCTCTATTGGAGCTATTCCCAAGGGCACCGGCTGCCAAAGCCTTTGTTACCCTGGCAAACAAGCTTCAAAAGACTGCTCCACCCCATTTGAATCACGGCAATATTCAGTTCTTTTGGAAGAGGCTTTTGCATGTCTGAAGTGATGAGTCCGGCAATTTGCCGGATCAATTGGTTTTCAAAAGGCTCAGAGAAGATTCAGGAGCCGAACAAGAAGAAACAATGATGTTGCCTGGGGTCTACTGTCGAAACACCGTCTACAGCAAGCAGCTCCACATAGGTGGAGGCTTCGCCGATTCTTCCACGAAAGAGGAAACCATCCTCAACCATCTGGATCTTGTCAAGTACCTGGCTCTGCGCATGGCACCCCGACTTCCGGGGGACATCTCAGTAGATGATCTGTTCAGTGCGGGAATCATCGGTTTGATGGATGCTATCGACAAGTTCGATCCATCACAACAGATCCAGTTCAAGACCTATGCTAAAATTCGAATCAAAGGCGCCATGTTGGACGAAATTCGCTCGCTGGACTGGATACCGAGATCACTGCGACAAAAGAGCACCATGCTGGGGCGCGTCTGTGAAACCCTTGAGGAGAAGCTGGGTCGTCAGCCAGAAGAGGAAGAAATTGCAGCAGAACTGAAGATGTCACTCGAAGAGTATTATGGGCTTCTCGACGAAATCAAGGGTGTCTCCGTACTCCCGGTGGAAATCCTGGACACTATCGAGGACGGGCAGCGCCAGAACCAACTTGCCATTCAGTCTGATGGCCCCTTCCAGAATGCGTACCGCAATCAGGTCCGCCAGAAGCTCGCTGAAGCCATCGGGACTCTCTCCAAAAACGAACAACTGGTTCTTTCGCTCTACTACTACGAAGAGCTGACAATGAAGGAAATCGGCATGGTTCTGGGTTTTACAGAATCACGTATCTCACAGATTCACACTCAGGCCGTCCTGCGTCTACGGAACCGTCTCGCTCGTTCCTTCAAGAAAGAGGACTTGCCCGATTCCTAGGAGGCTATGATGGTTCGAACCATTCAGAAAAAAGCAATCAGTGACGACATGCTCTTCACCGATGATTTCGATGAAAGCATGCTGGACAAGATCGAGGGCGAACTCGGTCAGCCTCAACATCCTGAGGTCCCTGAGGAAAGAATTCTCGACTTCAGTCCTGATAAATCTACGGCGCGAAGACCCCATGGAAAACCAGGGGATGCCTTCGAAGTCCCCGAATCCATGGGAGCTCAGGATTTTGAGCGCGATCTTGCTTTCTCTGAGTTCGAAAACGAACTGTCTGAAGACGCCTTTGAAGAACCCCGAAAAGATAGTGCTCCTCAGGAGGACTCCGAACAGAAGCAATCGATCACAAAGATGCTCAGATCCAAGAAGATCGTCCTGCTTCTTTCTGCGGCTCTGGTTCTGTTTGTGTTCGCTGGAGGATTGACATATATTCTGTGGCCAACCCACAAGGAACCGGCGATTCCAAAGGTAGAGATTGTCAGACATCGCATTGTGATCCCAACCTATGAGCAAGAAATCAACTTTCTGATTCTTTCCAAGGCCCAAGAAAAGGAAGATCTGGTAAAGTTGGATCTGGAATTAGATTTTGCCAGTTTTCGATCCCATGAGAAGTTCAAGGAGAAGCGAGTCTACTACACAGACTCTGTGTACAGTTTCCTGCGAGAACAGTCTCCACCGGACAACTCCGTTCAACATTGGGTGAGGATACTAGAACAGGACTTGCCTGCCCGTCTCAGTAGAGACCATCCTGAGATACCTTTGAACGCTGTCCGCATGAAATACTTT
>Ga0233425_10010206_pt1 | contig 11532 bp, 10 predicted proteins | sample Watercolumn_Towu_2_FD_181712 | JGI IMG/M metagenome (GOLD analysis project Ga0233425, IMG submission 181712) | Freshwater microbial communities from Lake Towuti, South Sulawesi, Indonesia - Watercolumn_Towuti2014_140_MG | ecosystem: Environmental > Aquatic > Freshwater > Lake | place...
AACGATTGATAGAAGTTCACCATCTGAACCTCTACCCGCTTTCCATATCCATCCATCACAGTCCTCCGAGAGAACAGATCCTCGGAGCATTGTACCAAATTGCGGAAGTTATTCTTGAGTCATCCCTTAGGGATTGGGGATTGGGGATTGTGTTGGGGTGGCAGTTGTACTGCCACCCCAGCAGAGCCTTGTTCAGGAAACATGATGCACGCAATCCTGCTCGTACTGCTGACCTACCTTGCCGCCGTGGCCGAGACGTCGCTGGCCGACGCGCTGCGGATTGGTGAGGCTGCGCCGGACCTGCTGGCCCTGGTAGCCGTGACGTGGCTGCTTGCGGTACGCGGGCCGCGGGCGTTCCTGGCCGCCGGCGCGATCGCGCTGGTGGGTGATCTGATCGCCCCGGGCCGCGTGGGCGTTGGTGCGATGTGGATGCTGCTAATCGGCTATGGCGTAGTGCGATTGCGGGCGCGGCTGAGGTTCGATCATCTGGTTTTCCAAGTCCCGGCCGTGTGGCTGGCCGTGACGCTGTGGGCGGCCGCCGTTGGATTGACCGCCCGGCTGCTGGGCGACGTGTTGCTGCCGCTGACGACGATCCTCGGCCGCGCTGTTGGCGTCGGACTCTACACCGCCGCCGTGAGCCTGCCCGTGCTCATGGTCGTCGGCTGGATCCGTCAGGGGAGAAACCCGACACGCACGTCTGGGCTGCAATCTGCAATCTCAAATCTGCAATCTCAAATCTGAAATCTCAAGTCTGAAATCTCAAATCTGAAATCTCAAATCGCACATGTTCCACGACTGGCGCCACTTCCGCAGCAGCGAGCCCGACGCGACGCCGGTCGTCGACTGCCGCCGCCGGTTGCGGATTTGCCTGGCCGCGTTCGCCGTGCTGGTGTTGGCGATTGTAACGCGCGCGGCCCAGTTGGAATTCGCGCAGGGCAACGCCTTCCGCACCGAGACCGCCAAGCCGCTGCGGCGCGAGCACGTACTGCCGGGCGTACGCGGGCGGATCCTCTCGCACGACGGCACCGTGCTGGCCTACGACAAGCAGGTCGCCGCCGTAGCCGTGCAGTATCGCTGGCTCGAGGAGCCAGCCGACGCCCGCTGGCTGCGGTCCCGCGTGCGCGAACGGCTCACGCGGGCCGAGCGCAAAGATCCTCAGCGCGTGGCTGACGAGGAGCAGCGCGTGCTCGCAGAGCGGGCCGATCTGGCCGGCCGCCTTGCGCGCCTCTGCGGTCTGACGTCCGAGCAGTGGGCCGCCCGCGCGCGGCAGGTCCAATCGCGGGTTGAGCGGATCGCCGAGAGCGTCAACGCCCGCCGTGACTCCGACGACCGCGTCACGATCGCGGAAGAGTCCGATTATCACGTCATGGCCGAGGATCTGCCGCTAGCCGTCACGGCCGAGATCGAAGGGCGCCCCGACCGCTACCCGGGCGTCACCATCGTCCAACGCACGCGGCGCGTGTATCCGGCCGGAACATTGGCCGCCCACGTGCTCGGCCATCTTGGTTCCGGCGAGAACGAACCAGTCGGCCGCATCGGCGTCGAGCGGCAATACGACGCCGTGCTCCGCGGACATTCCGGCATGGCCGTCGATTGGACCGATCACGCCGGCCGCGTCCTCGAGTCCGAGCGCGAGCGGGAGCCGGCGACCGGCCCCGACCTCGTGTTGACGATCGACTCGCGCCTGCAACGCACGGCCGAGGAATTGCTCGACCGTGCGATCGAGCGGCGGACGATCCGTGCGGATGCCGACAGCGCCAACACGGCCGATGCGCCGCCGGCCGGCGGGGCCATCGTAGTCATCGACGTGCAGACCGGGTCCTTGCGCGCAATGGCCTCGGCGCCGCGCTTCGATCCCAATTGGTTCGCCGCCGGCCGCACTGCGGAACTGGCGACGTTACAGCGCGACAAGGCGGCCCCGCTCTTCGATCGCACGTACCGCATGGCCATTGCACCCGGCTCGGTCTTCAAGCCGGTCACGGCCGCGGCGCTGCTGGCGGAGGACAAGATCGATCCGCAAGGAGCACTCGTCTGCCAAGGTTACTTGCACCAGCCCGACCGGCAGCGATGCGAACTGTTCGTTCGCCGCGGCGTGGGACACGGCGAGGTGCTGCTGGTCGACGCCCTGTGCGTGAGTTGCAACGTGTACTTCATGCACCATGCGGGCGATTTGGGCGGCGCGGCGCTGGCTGCGTGGGCCGAGCGGTTCGGTTTCGGCCGCCGCACCGGCGTCGATCTACCCGACGAGGCGGCCGGTACGATCCAAAGGATCCAAAGGGGTCGGGGGTCTTTTCGGCGAAGCGGCGAGAACGACAGGGAGGAAGAAGCCGATCCTGCGGTAAAGACTCCCGACCCCTTTACGTTGGCCATCGGCCAGGGTGAACTGACGGCCACGCCGCTGCAGGTCGCGCGGATGATGGCGGCTGTGGCCAACGGCGGCCGGCTTGTCGCACCGCACGTGACGACATTAAGGCCCGAAGCGCCAGCGAGGGACGAGGAGTGCATTTCCCTCGCTGGCGCTTCGGGCTTCCATGCGGCCGTGAATTGCCCACGCGACCCCTTTGTGCCGGTGCGCGAGGGGCTGGAACGCGTGGTGGCCGATCCGCAGGGGACCGGGCACGCCACGGTGTTCGTCGAGTCGATCCCGATCGCCGGTAAGACGGGCACGGCCGAGACGGGCGGCGGCCGCGCGGCCCACGCCTGGTTCGCCGGCTACGTGCCCGCCGACCGGCCGCGATTGGCCTTCGTCGTCGTCCTCGAACACGCCGGCAGCGGCTCCACAGCCGCCGGCCCTGTCGCCAAGCGGCTCGTGCTGCGGATGAAAGAGCTGAGGATGTTCTGAGTGGATACTGTGACCCGCTACGGACACCAGCGGACGGTTCCGAGCTACTCGGCCCCTTTGCCCGCTTCGTCGCCTACGAGCGGCGCGCCGGCGGCGTCGGTCTTGACTTGCGGCAGGCCGTAGGTCTGTTCGCTCTGGTCGGCGTCGAGGTAGACTTCGTCCATCTCGGTGGCGTCGACGCTACGGCGGAGCAGGTAGTAGATCGCGCTGGTGGCGGTCCAGAAGTAGCCGTAGATGAAGCCCACGGCCAAGAGCTTCACGCAGCCGGCCCAGAAGCGGATGATGATCGCGCCGGCGTAGCCGATGCCTTCGATCGAGCCGGGCGCCGTGGGCAGGTTAATGATTGCCTGCACCTGATCCTCCCCGCCCGACCAACCGGCCGACCAGTAGGTGAGCCAAACGACGCCCGCGGCGAAGTTCTTCACCAGCAGCCAGCCGAACCAGCCGAAGACCGCGGCCACCAGGGCGAAGAACAGGTAGTGGACCGGGCGTTGATAGGTGTAGGCGAACGAACGGCTCAGGGCGTCGAAGCTGTCGGTCCCTTCCGTGGCGATCGTGGACCACATCAGCGGCCAGCCGAAGATCAGGCCGAGCAACAGGAGGGTCATGATCAGGCCCATCGCCAGCAACAGCGGCCAAAGGAAAGCCGCCAGGAACATGCCCAGGTCGGCCCGCAGCAGCCAGGCCACGATCCACACGGGAATCGCCGCCAGCGCCACGCCGCACAAGGGGAACAGCGGCGCGGCGAAGTAGGCGGGCCACTTCTTACAAGCGTGGCGGAGGGCAGCGCCCCAGCCGATCCGCTCGTCGACCGCCAGCCGCACGGCCACGATCCGCGTAATGGCTCCGCCGACAAACGCCCAAATCGCCAACGACGACAGCCCGCAGAGCAGCAGACAGGCCAGATCGACGTTCGTGGCGTTGGGACTGAAGACGGCCCACAGCGGGCGCGTGAGCTGCGCCCAGGCAAAGAAGTACACGTCGCCGCTCTGTCCGGCTGCCCGGCGTAAATCGGACGTACCCTGCGCGGATCCTCCGTGAAAGAACTCGGGTTGGTCGGGCACCATGCCGTCGGTGACGGTCCGCCAGGTGCAGCGCGTGTACGGTTCCGTCCAGCCAGTGGCTTGTGGGGTGGTCGATTCCGAGAACATCCAACCAAAAAAGCCCCACACCGAGACGGTCAGCAAAATGCCGATCGCCCCGAGCAGCAGCACGCGGAAGCTGATCGCCAGGCGGAAGGTGCGGAAGATGACCAGCCAGGGGCAGAGTTCCGACCACGCTACGCTCCGCAGAGTGCCACGGTCATTGTCGGTCATGGCTGAACTCCTCTCATGGTTGCTGCAAAGTACCCAATTTCCGGCATTATACGGGCCGAGCGGTCTGGTGCAAGCGGAGTATCGCGGTGGCGCGGCCAATTGTAGGACGCAGTCTTACTGCGTCTCATGGCTCTTATAGGTCCCACGTGCCCCAGAGTAGACGCAGTGGGACTGCGTCCTATGGAAGGAATGGACGCAGCGGAAGCTGCGTCCTACGAAGGCGATCACTCGGCCGGCGGCTCATCGGGCTTCGCCTCCGGCTCGTACTCCAGCCCGTACCGCTCGTCGAGCCAGCGCCCCAGGTCGATCAGCCGGCATCGTTCGCTGCAGAACGGCATGGCCGGGCTCTCGTCGGGCGAGAAGTCCTTCTGGCAGACGGGGCAGCGGAGGAGAGGCATGGGGGAAGGGGAAGGCGGACGGCGGAAGGATGAACGGCGAGGGGAGAAGGGACAAGGGAGAAAGGAGAAGGGAAAAGGGAGAACGCGAAACGGCTCAATGCTCGTTACCGACATGGTGTTCAAGTCCTGAACCCTGATCCCTCAAACCTCACCCCTCAAGCCTCGTCACTCCTTCTTCTTGCTCTTGGCTTTGGGCTTCGCGTCGGCCGTCTTGCCGTTGGAACCGGCCTTGGCGGCGCCGTTGCCGTCGGACGAAGAAGCGGCGGCCGGCTTGTCGGCCGAGGCGGCCTTCTTGTAGGACTCGCTGCGGTAGTCGGTCTGGTAGAAGCCCGAACCCTTGAAGATGATCGCCGCGCCGGGACCGATCAGGCGGCGGACTTTCTTGCGCCCGCACTCGGGGCACTTGCGGATCGGCTCCGCGGTGATCGAGTGGAACTCCTCGAATTGATGTTCGCAGGCGTCGCAGAGGTATTCGTAAGTGGGCATGGCGGGTTGGCTCGTGGGTGAGGGAAGGGGACAGTCCCGTTTTCGCTGGGGCGAAAACCGGTACAGTCCCCGGGCTCTATTCCATTGCGGTGGAAACAACAACCTGGCTCGGTCGCACGACGCGGTCGTGCAGTTGGAAGCCCTGTTGGGTGACTAACAAGACGGTGTTCGCCGGATGCTCGGCCGACGGTTGCTGGGTGATCGCCTGGTGCCGGTGCGGATCGAACGGTTCGTGCAGCGCGGGAATGGCCACACAATGATGCTTCGCCAACGCGGCTTCGAGTTGCTCGGCTACGAGTTGGAAGCCCTGAATCAGTGCGGCCACGTCGGGCGTTTTTTGTGCCGCGTCGATCGCCCGATGGACGTTATCCAACACGGGCAAGAGTTCCCTCATCAGCGGCAGATTCGCGTACCGCCGCTCCTCTTCGATCTGACGATGCGCCCGCTTGCGGTAATTCTCCAACTCGGCGTGCGCCCGCAACTCGCGGTCCTTGGCCTGCTGCAGTTCGGCGCGGAGCGCGGCCGCAGGATCGGTCTGCGCGGCGGTCGCAGCTTCGGCCTTCTCGGCCGGCGGCGCAGCAGTCGGCGCCTGCTCGGCGGCTGGCTTGTCGGCGGCCGGCTCGGGCGGGTGGTGCTTATGCGGTTTGTCTTTCCACACGGTTCGTTCTCCAATCATCCGTCGCTCTATTGTCGCCTTTCGCTCCGCAAGAGTAGCGCCGCTTTCGCGGAGCGAAAGGCGACGCCTACGCGGGATGGAAGTAGTCTTTCACTTTCTCGAAAAAGCTCTTGCGTTTGGGGGAAACCTGGGTGTTTTCGATTTCGGCCAACTTGCGGAGCGTCTCTTCGTGCTCGGCACTGAGCTTCTTGGGCACTTCGACGTGGACCTGCACGAGCAGGTCGCCGCGGCCGCGGTGCCGCGGGTCGGGCATGCCGCGCCCCTTGAGCGTGAACACGTCGCCCGTCTGCGTGCCGCCGGAAATCACCAGCTTCTCGCTGCCGTCGAGCGTGGGCACTTCGAGCGTCGCCCCCAAAGCCGCCTGCGAATAGCTGATCGGCATCTGGCACACGAGGTGTTGTCCCTGGCGCTGGAACAGCGGGTGTTCGGTCACGCGGATGAAGCAGTAGCAGTCGCCGGGCGGGCCGCCGTCGGGACTTGGTTCGCCTTCGCCGTGCAAGCGGAGTTGTGTCTGGTCGTCGACGCCAGCCGGCACGTTCACCTTGCGCGTCACGCGCTTGGGCACGAAGCCCGCGCCGCCGCAGGCGTCGCACGGATGGCGGACCACGCTCCCCGCGCCGTGGCACGAAGGGCAGGTGGTTTGCAGCGAGAAGATGCCCGTCGATTGCACCACGCGACCCTTGCCGCCGCAGTAGGGGCAGCGTTCGGGCTGGCTGCCGGCCCGGGCCCCGGAGCCGCCGCAGGTGTCGCACTTCTCGCGCCGCTGGTACTGGACAACCTTTGCCGTGCCGTGGGCCGCTTCGAGCAGGTCGAGGGTGATTTCGCAGCGCACGTCGCCGCCGCGGTGGGCTCGCCGCCCGCGCCCGCCGCGGCTGCCGCCGAACAGATCGCCGAACAGGCTGTCGCCGAAGATATCGCCGAAGGCCTGGAAGATGTCGCCCACGTCGTGGAAGTGCGGGGCGCCCCCTTCGACGCCCGCGTGGCCGAAACGGTCGTAGCGGGCCCGCTTCTCCGCGTGGTTGAGCACCTCGAAGGCCTCGGCCGCTTCCTTGAACTTGACGATGGCTTCTTCGTCACCCGGATTGCGGTCGGGATGGTAGCGCAGCGCGAGCTTGCGGTACGCGTCCGCGATCTCCTTTTCGGAGGCCGAGCGGGCGACCCCGAGTACCTCGTAGTAGTCGCGTTTGTCTGCCATCGTGGTCATGGCGGGTGCGGGAAAACACTTCCATTCGCCGTTCTATTCTACCTCACACCGGCCCCAAGACCGATCCCATTTCATCGCCGCGACACGCAACGGGCCACCTGCATCGAAGGTGGCCCGGCGATCGCCTCGTGGCGAGCCCCGAACGTCAGTCCGGGGATGTGCTGCAAATCGGACCGGCGACATCCCCGGGCTGACGCCCGGGGCTCGCCACTTACGTTGGGGCGGCAGTTGCACTGCCGCCTCCCGTCGTCCGTCACCGGGGTGGCAGTGCAACTGCCACCCCAACATGAAGCGACGCAAGGGGACAGTCCCATTTTCGCTGGGGCGAAAATTGGGACAGTCCCCATTTACACTACCGGACCGCGCCTTCCACGGCCCGCTTCTTCTTGTCTTCCTTCTTGAAGTCGGTGACCAGCGTTTCGGTGGTCAACATCAATCCGGCAATGCTGGCGGCGTTGGCCAAGGCAGTGCGCACGACCTTCAGCGGGTCGATGATGCCTGCCTTGAACATGTCGACGTACTTGCCGGTGTTGGCGTCGTAGCCGACGTTCGTGGCCTTCTGCGCCACCTCGTCAACCACGACCGTGCCGTCCACGCCGCAGTTGTCGGCGATCTGCCGCAACGGAGTCGAAAGTGAGCGGGCGACAATGTCGACGCCGATCTTCTCGTCTCCTTTAGCGCTGGAACGGGCCTTCTCGACCGCCTCGCGGCACCGCAGCAGGGCCACGCCGCCGCCCGGCAAAATGCCTTCTTCGGCCGCCGCACGCGTGGCGTGCAGGGCGTCCTCGACGCGGGCCTTCGTCTGCTTCATCTCCGCCTCGGTGCTCGCGCCGACCGAGACCACGGCCACGCCGCCGCTGAGCTTCGCCAGGCGCTCCTGGTACTTCTCGCGGTCGTAGTCGCTCTCGGTCGTTTCGATCTGCTTCTTAAGCTGCTCGACGCGGCCCTTGATCTCCGCCTTCTTACCGCCGCCTTCGACGATCGTGGTCCGCTCGCGGTCGACGGTGATCTTCTTCGCCCGGCCGAGGTGCTCGATCGTGAGGTTTTCGAGCTTCATGCCCAGGTCTTCGCTGATCAGCGTGCCGCCCGTGAGGATCGAAATATCGCCAAGCATGGCCTTGCGGCGGTCGCCGAAGCCCGGGGCCTTCACGGCCGCGCAGTTGAGCACGCCGCGGAGCTTGTTGACCACCAGCGTGGTCAGGGCCTCGCCCTCGACGTCCTCGGCGATGATCAGCAGCGGCTTGCCCGACTGCGCGACCAGCTCGAGGATCGGCACCAGGTCGCGGAGGTTGGTGATCTTCTTCTCGTGGATGAGGATCAGCGCGTCTTCCAACAGGCAATCCATCTCCGGCGTGCGGTTGATGAAGTAGGGCGAGAGGTAGCCCTTGTCGAACTGCATGCCCTCGACCACTTCGTAGGTCGTTTCGGCCGTCTTGCCTTCTTCGACGGTGATGACGCCGTCGTTGCCCACGGCCTCCATCGCGTCGGCCAGCAGGTTGCCGATCGCCGGGTCGTTGTTGGCGCTGATGGCGCCGACGCGGGCGATCTCTTCCTTGCTGGTGACCTTCTTGGCCATCGAATACAGGTGCTCGACCGCGGTCTCGACCGCCTTCTCGATGCCGCGGCGGATAGCCGTGGGATTGCTGCCGGCGGTGATGTTCCGCAGGCCCTCGCGGAAGATGCCGCGGGCCAGCACGGTGGCCGTGGTGGTGCCGTCGCCGGCCAGATCGGAGGTCTTCGTGGCGACCTCGTTGACCAGCTTGGCGCCCATGTTCTCGAAGCGGTCTTCGAGCTCGATTTCCTTGGCCACGGTCACGCCGTCCTTGGTGACGGTCGGCCCGCCGTAGGATTTGTCGAGAATCACGTTGCGGCCGGTCGGCCCGAGGGTCACGGCGACCACGTCGGCCAGTTTTTCCACGCCGCGGAGCATGCGGGTCCGGGCGTTGTCTTCGTACAGTAATTGTTTAGCCACGTTGGCGGCTCCTGCTTGCTAATGGTTGGGTGCGCTGACGGCGAAGGCGGTGTTACTTGCCGACCACCTTGGCCAGCACGTCGGTCTCGCGGAGGATCTTGACCTCGCGGCCGTCGATTTCGATGTCCGAGCCCGAGTACTTGCCGTAGATGACCTCGTCGCCGACGGCCACCGAGACTTCGCCCCGCTTGCCGTTATCGAGCAACTTGCCCGGGCCGACGGCCAGCACGGTGCCGCGTTGCGGTTTTTCCTTGGCGGTGTCGGGCAGCACGATGCCGCCGGCAGTCCGCTCTTCTGCCTCGACGGGCTCGACCACGATACGATCATCCAGAGGACGCAGCTTGATATCCTTCATGTCCAGGTTCCTCGTTGTAACTTGGTTTGTGAATATGGTTGATGTTGATTGGGTGAACTAGAAATCGCCCATGCCACCCATGCCGCCCATGCCGCCGCCCATTCCGCCCATGCCACCCATGCCGCCGCCGGGACCGCCGGGGCCGGCGTGGCCGTGCTCGGGCTCTTCCTTCGGAATGTCGGTCACGAGGCAGGAGGTGCTCAGCAACATGCAGGCCACGCTAGCCGCGTTTTGCAGGGCCGTGCGGACGACCTTGGCCGGGTCGATGATGCCCGCCTCGATCAGGTCGCAATACTCGTCGCGGTCGGCGTCGTAGCCGTCGCCCTTACCCTTCATCTGCCGCACGCGGTTGACCACCACGGCGCCGTCCTGGCCGGCGTTCTCGGCGATCGCCCGCATCGGGGAGTCCAATACGTTCTGCACGATCTTCGCGCCCATCGCCTCGTCGCCGGTCAACTCCAGCTTGTCGATGGCCTTGGCGCTGCGGAGCAACGCCACGCCGCCGCCGGGCACGATGCCTTCTTCCAAGGCCGCCTTGGTGGCCGCGCGCGCGTCTTCCATCAGGGCCTTGCGTTCCTTCATTTCGGTTTCGGTCGCGGCGCCGACGCTGATCTCGGCCACGCCGCCGGCCAGCTTGGCCAGCCGCTCTTGCAGCTTCTCTCGGTCGTAGTCGCTGGTCGTGGTTTCGATTTCGGCGCGGATCTGGTCGGCTCGGCCGTCGATCGACTTCTTGTCGCCGCCACCGCCGACGATCGTGGTGTTGTCGGCGTCGACGGTCACCTTCTTGGCGGTGCCAAGGTCGGAGAGCTTCACGGATTCAAGCGTTACGCCCAGATCCTTGAAGATCGCCTGGCCGCCGGTCAGCGTGGCGATGTCGCCCAACATGGCCTTGCGGCGGTCGCCGTAGCCCGGGGCCTTCACGGCGCACACGTTGAGAATGCCGCGCATCTTGTTGACTACCAGCGTGGCCAGGGCCTCGCCCTCGACCTCTTCGGCGATGATTAGCAGCGGCTTGTTGGCCTTGCTGACGGCCTCCAAGAGCGGAATGAGGTTCTTGGCGTTGCTGATCTTCTCTTCGTGGATCAGCACCAGACACTTGTCGAACTCGCAGGTCTGTTCGTCCTGGTTGGTGACGAAGTGTGGCGAGAGGAAGCCGCGGTCGAACTGCATGCCTTCGACCACGTCGACCACCGTCTCGGCCCCGCGGCCTTCTTCGACCGTAATCACACCGTTCTTGCCGACCTTGAAGAAGGCGTCGGCCAACACGTTGCCGATCGACGCGTCGTTGTTGCCGGCGATGGTAGCAACCTGGGAGATTTCCTTCTTGTCCTTCTCGTCGACCTTCTCGGCCATCTTCTTGATCGACTCGATCACGGCGGCCGTCGCCTGCTGGATGCCGCGCGTAAGCGACATCGGGTCGCAGCCGGCGGCCACCATCCGGAGGCCCTCGCGGTAGATCGCTTCGGCCAACAGGGTAGCAGTCGTGGTGCCGTCACCCGCCACGTCGTTGGTCTTCGAGGCGGCCTCTTTGACCAGTTGGGCGCCGAGATTTTCGTTCGGGTCGTCCAGATCGATCTCCTTGGCGACGGTCACGCCGTCCTTGGTGATCTTTGGGGATCCCCAGCCCTTGTCGAGCACGGCGTTGCGGCCGCGCGGGCCGAGCGTGCTTACGACAGCGCGGGCCAGTTTGCTCACCCCGGCGGCCAACGGCTGCCGCGCCTCGTCGTCGAAGACCAACTGCTTTGCCACAGCGGATTCCTCCTGTTGATGGCCATCAATTCGGGTTTTACTGGGGACTGTCCCAGTTTTCGTCTCGGCGAAAACGGGACTGTCCCCTTCGCCTTGATCAACGAGTCACGTACATCGGCCGCCCAGCCACAGAATGGCAGCCGAGTATAGTTTTTCGCCCATTTAGGCAAACTGTGTGCCAAAGCGTGGTGACGGCGACGCAAACTATTGTCGTACAGTGGCTTGCGCCAGATGGACGAATTGCCGGCTGGGATGGCTACTGTAGGCCCGCGGCGGACGCATGTCATTTTGGCAGGTCAGCCGGGGGACCGGAAATCGGGCGTTTGCAGGGCGAGGACAATAGAACTACGGACGGTTGTTCGCAATCGATTCGTAGGCGGCCGCGATAGCGACGTGGCAGGAGCCGTGCCCTACGAGGTCGCCGCCTGGCGTTTTTGTGCGAACTGCGGGTGCCGCCGGAGCGATGCGAGGCACTCACCCACGCGGCGGCGGACTTCGGCCTGCAGTTCTTCGTCGGTGAGCTTGGCGATGTCG
>Ga0233425_10010207_pt1 | contig 11529 bp, 6 predicted proteins | sample Watercolumn_Towu_2_FD_181712 | JGI IMG/M metagenome (GOLD analysis project Ga0233425, IMG submission 181712) | Freshwater microbial communities from Lake Towuti, South Sulawesi, Indonesia - Watercolumn_Towuti2014_140_MG | ecosystem: Environmental > Aquatic > Freshwater > Lake | place: Indonesia...
TCTAGCGGCGGCCGGACGGGTGCCGGGAGGCTGGACCGTTGAGCTGGCCGTCCCTCTGGCCGACTTGGGGATCACCGCCTCCGCCGGGACGCGGTGGCGAATCAACCTCTGTCGGGAGGAGCGCCCGCACGCCGAGCTGAGCTCCTGGGCCCCTACGCAACAGGGCTTCCACGAGCCCGAACGCTTCGGCTGGCTGACCGACCTGCAGGTGAACGTCCCCCGGTATGCCCGTGAGAACCTATCGCGCGAGCTTCGCGCGACGCAGGCGGCGTTGACCCCAGATCTCGCCCGGGCGCGGGCGGCTCTGCCCCTCTCAGCGGCGCGCGCCGCGGCCGATCACGGCCAAGCGGCGGAGGCGGCCCTCCGCCGCGCGACGGCGCTCGCGAGACCGGGCCGGGCTACCGTCGAGGAGCTTCAGCAGGCTGAGGCGGCCCTGGCCGAGGCGCGGACCGCGCTCGGGGCGCTGCAGGTCGCGGCGCCGCGGGTGGAGATGAGCCTCGCGCTGAGGCAGCGCGGCTTGCCCACAGAGTATGCGGTCTGCGTGGAGAGCTCGATGGCGCGGGTGCGACCCGACCGCCTCTACCACGGCGAGCCCGCGCGGGAGCTATCGATCCAGCTCGCGGCCAATGAGTACGAGGGGGCGCAGGTCATCGTCGCGCCGATCGAGGCGGACCTGCGAGAGGTCGCCGTGCAAGTCGACGCGCCGAAGAGTCACGGCGCCGCGAGGTTCGCGGGCGAAGTCGCGGTGCGGCGCGTCGGCTGTGTGCGCGTGGCGGAGCCCTCCGCGCGCTCGGGCGCCGAGCCGGGCCTCTATCCCGACCCGCTGCCCCCCAACGCCGCGGTCGATGTGCCGCACGACTCCACCGCGGCGTGGCTGATCACCGCCTACGCTCCGCCGGGTCAGGCCCCGGGCGAGTACCTCGGCCGCGTGACCGTGACGGCCGCGAACGCACCGCAAGTCGAGCTGCCTCTGCGGATCACGGTGTGGGGCTTCGAGCTGCCCCGGGCCTCGGCCCTGCGCACGTGCTTCCGGTTGATCCCGAGCTACCTCTGGAAGCACTATGGCCTCCCGTCGCAAGCGGGTGTGCCGAGCGGCTGGGAATGGGGCGTCTGGAGCGGCGCCGATGTGGAGGGGCGGCCGAACTACTTCGGGCGCGGCATCTTCCGGCCCCGCTTCGAGGCGACGCGACCTCACTCGGGCCGGCGAGCCGTCTGCATCGAGGGCGAACTGGCGGAGCCGGGGACCCATGAAGGGCCTCGCGGCTGCTACCACCGGCTGCTTCCGGTGGCGCCGAACACCGAGTACACCCTGACCGCGTGGTACCGGACGGAGGCCCTCGCCGACGGGCTGGCGCAGGTCCACGTCCACACCCACGGCGTTGGGCAACCGCTCCCCGCCGCGGCGGACTGGACACCGGTGAGGCTGACGTTCAACTCGGGGGAAGCCTCCGAGGCGCGGATCTACCTGTGCAACTCCGGCGTGGGCAGCGCCTTCTTCGATGACGTGGCGTTGGAGCCGGCAGCAGAGACGGCAGCTTCAGGGGCAGACAACGGGACCCTGAGCGGCCCGGGTTCCGTCGTCAGTCCCTCGGAGGGCTTCGAAGAGAGCGGCGAGTACGAGGATCGGGAGCGGCTTCTGCGGGACTATCGACTGAACAGCTTGGCCCATCGCTGCAGCGACATGGACGTGGCGGCGCCCGCGATCAGCGTGCAGCCGGACGGTGCGGTCGCGATCGACTGGGCCGAGTTCGACCGGGAGATCGAGTTCTACCTTTCCCGCGGGCTGAACGCCTTCAACGTACACTGGGCGCGGGTGCCGGGCGGCTGGGGAACGGTGAACGCCGTCGATCCACAGGCCTTGGCGCTCTCGGCCGGGATCCTGCGGCAGACCCAGGAGCACTTGGCCGAGAGGGGCTGGCTGGACCTCGCCTACCTCTACACGATTGACGAGCCCGGGAGGGACGCCTTCCCCGATGTGAAGCAGGCCTTCGAGCATGTCAACCGGGCGGCCCCCAGGCTCAAACGCCTGCTGACCTTCGGCTATGGCGCGAGCCGGCCGGTGCGCCCGAACAACCCCCTCTATCGGGCGCTCGAAGGCTATGTGGACATCTGGGTACCGCACAGCGACTGCTTCGAACCGGAGTACCTGGAGAGCCGTCGGCGGGCCGGGGACGAGATCTGGGAGTATGTCTGCATCTCAGCGCAGAAGCCCTACGCGAACATGTGGGGGGTCGACTTCCCCGGGTCCGATCCGCGCGTCGTCTTCTGGCAGTGCTACGCGGAGGAGATCACGGGTTTCCTGTACTGGGCGACCAACTACTGGGAGAAGGACCCGTGGCAGGACCCGCTGACCTACCCGGGCGGCAATGGCGACGGCTCCCTCCTCTACCCGGGTCCGGACGGACCGATCGACTCGCTCCGGTGGGAGACGGTACGGGATGGGATCGAGGACTACGACTACCTCCGACTGCTGGAGGGGTTGGCGCAACAAACGACGGATCCCGGCGCGCAGCGACGGGCGCGGGAGCTGCTGGACGTGTCGCCGGTGACCCGGAGCTTCACCGACTACACGACCTCCCCCGAGACGATCGAGACGCAGCGCGCGCGCCTCGGGCGGACCATCGAACACCTCACTGCGGGGCGGCGCTGAGCGGATGGACAGCGGCTACGCCGACTATCGGCAGAAGTGGCGACTGCAACGCCGACGCCATCGGCTGCGGCGGGCGCCCGTTGTCGTGGTCGGCATCGTGCTGTTGCTCGTGGTCGGTTACGTCTCGACGCGCGGCCGCCGTCCGCAGCTGGGGGCGGTCGCCTGGTCGCATGGCGGTGGCGCAGGCGGCCTGGCGCGGATCGCCGTGGGTGAAGAGGCGCTGGTGGCTGCGTGGGAGTACGGCTCGATCACGGCGCACTCGACGGCGACCGGTGCGCCTCTCTGGCGGATGCCGTTTGACCGCGCACGGCAGTTCGATGCACCGCCCGCTGTCGGCGGCGGCCGGATTGTGGTGGGCTCGAGCGACGGCTTCGTGCGGTGCGTGGATCTCAAGACGGGTGAGGCGGTCTGGGGGCGTCAGACCGCTACCGTCGTGCGATCAACGCCGCTGATCCTCAAGGACCGGGTGTACATCGGCGGAGACGACGGTCGGCTGTACTGCCTCGCCCTGAAGGACGGAGAGGTGGTCTGGACCTATCCGGCCCCCGACCAGGCAGACCGGGGCGCGGTGCTGGGAGGCGCTGCCTTCGCCGGGGGGCTGCTGGTCTATGGCTCCTGCGAGCGCGAAGCAGTAGGCGTCGATCCTCTGACGGGGAAGCTCCGCTGGCGCGTCCCCTTCGACGGCCCGATTGTGGCGCCGGTCACCGGGGCAGGCGGCCTCGCCTACGCCGTGGCGGAGAACGGGGACGTCCGATGCCTGGCGGCGGTGAACGGTGAGGAGCTTTGGACGAAGCGGCTGCCGTGTCTGACTCGACAGCCCGTGACCTTGGCGGACCACCGGGCCTTCATCCTGGCCTCCGACGGCTCCGTCCACTGCCTGGCGGCACAGACCGGCCTCGATCTGTGGACGCGGAAGCTACACGGTCGACCCACCACGTCCGCCGTGGTGGGGAACGGCCGCCTGTACGTGGGCACGAGCGAACAGCTGGTGGAGGCCCTGAGCCTGGAGACCGGCAAGCCGGTCTGGCGCTGGCGGCCGGGGTCCAAGCCCCTCGGCGATCTGCAGCTGGACGGGCGTCACCTGTACTGCACTACCGCCGCGGGGCGTGTTTTCGCCGTCCGTCTCGGGTTGGGCTGAGGGCCCCCGCCTCAAGGAGTCTCGCATGCAGCAGCGTCCGCTGGGATCGACGGGTCTCACCCTCTCCGTCCTGGGCTTTGGCGCGATGCGAATCCCAGGTCGCCCGGAGGAAGAGGTCGCCGCGCTGATCGGGCGGGCCCTCGACCTCGGGGTGACGTACATCGATACGGCGCCCGGGTACGGCGACAGCGAGGCGCTGATCGGGAAGGCGGTCCAGGGGCGGGATCTGACCGGGGTCGTCTTCTCGACCAAGACCCACGTCGGCTCTGACCGGGACGCCGATGCGGTGCGGCGGCGGGCGGAGGAGTCGCTGACGCGCATGGGCCTGGACCGGCTCGACGTGCTACAGATGTGGGGGATCAACACGTGGGAGATGGCGAAGCAGGTGCTGGCGCCGGGCGGGCCGCTGGAGGGAGCGCGCCGACTGCAGGGCGAGGGGCTGGTGGGGCACGTCGGGTTCACCACTCACGCGCTGCTCGCCGACGCGATCCGGGTGCTGGAGACGGGAGAGTTCGCGTCGGTGACGGGGCGGTACCACTACCTCGACCCGGTGTATGACCCGCTGCGGGAGCGCGCGGCGGAGCTGGGCTTCGGGTTTGTGGCCATGACCCCTCTCGGCCAGGGCTGGCTCGCGAAGCCGACGGCGGCGCTCCAGGACGCGCTGGGTGGCGAGGATGCGGTACCGTTCGCGCTGCGGTGGATCATGCACCACCGCAGCGTGGCTACCGCCATCGTCGGTCTCGCGAGCCTCCCCGAACTGGAAGCGGCACACACCGCACTGGGCGGCGACCTCGGCGCGACGGATCACTACCTCGCGGCTGCGGAGCAGGTCCATGCCCGGATCGTCGAGGCGCTGGGAGCGGAGTACTGCACCGGGTGTCGGGAGTGCCTGCCCTGCCCCGTCGACCTCAACCTCCCCGAGCTGCTGCGCCTGAACAACCTGCTGCGGGCCTACGACCTCGCCGAGTGGTGCAAGGACCGATACAAGTTCATGGGCAACGGCGGTACCTGGTACCCGGGGGTGAAGGCCGACCGCTGCACCGAGTGCGGCGAGTGCGAGCCGCGCTGCCCGGAGCGGCTGCCCATCATCCGGCTGGTGCAGGCCCTACATGAGGACCTCTTCGAGGGCGAACGGGGCCGGCTCTCGCAGGAGTAGCTACGCCCCCGAGGCCTCAATCCGCGCGCGCAGCCACTGGCTGAGGGCGTGCTCGAGGATGAGGTGGAAGTCCTCGACGAAGCCGTAGTTGCGACTGCAGGCAATCACGCACAGGTCGGCAAGCCCGGCGGCCTCGCCGCCGCCGAAGCCAAGGATGCCGATCGACTCCACGCCGTTCGTCTTTGCCCAGCGCAGCGTGTCGAGGATGTTGGGTGAGTTCCCCGAGGCGGTGAAGGCCACGAGCACATCGCCCGGTTGGGCGAGGTTCGCGAGCTGCTCGGTGAAGAGCTGCTCGTAGCCGATGTCGTTCCCGATGGCGGTCATGTGGGCCACGTTGTCCGTGAGGCTGATCGCGCGGACGCGCCGTCGACCCGGCACGGTGGCGCCCTTGGCGAGGTCGCAGGTCATGTGCGAGGCCGTCGCCGCGCTGCCGCCGTTGCCGATGATGAAGATGCACCGATCCTCCTCGTACGCTCGCCAGAGGCGCTGTCCGATGCGCTCGACCGCATCCAGGTCGATCTCGCTCAGCAGCGCACTCAGTCCCTGCAGGTACTCCCCGACGAAAGCCTTGGCCATGGGTCGAGTTCCTCCGCCCCCTGCTTCGCCGCGAAGCGGAGGCAGCCCTCGTCCGGGGGCCGGTGCCGAGGGTGCGAATCCCGGGTGTCGGCTGGGCGGACACATGGGTCCGCCTCTACGTGTCGTTGAGCGTGTTGCAAGGGCAGACCCACGTGTCTGCCCAGCCCGTCCCGACATCTGGGAAACGCACCCGAGGCCGAAAACCGTTTGACAAGCGCGGGCCGGTTTGGTACTCTCACTGTCCTCGCGGGCAGCGGGTCGGCTGCCCGCGTGTGCATGATGGTGTGTCCCGCTGGGCGCGAACACCCATCTGGCCGCAAAGACCGCGCGTTGGGGTCAGCGGCGGTACGCGACGGAGATCCTGAAGGGGACCTGAGCAGATGGCTGAGCTGAAAGAGTCACGCGACGAACTGGCCGGGATGGAGCTGGAGGACCGGGTCCTCCGCGTCGATCGTGTGCGGAAGACCGTGAAGGGCGGGCGGATCCCGAGTTCGCGCGTGATGGTGGCGGTGGGCGACGGCCGCGGGCGGATCGGCATCGGCATGGGGAAGGCTCGCCAGGCGCCGGATGCCATCCGCAAGGGCATCGACAAGGCCAAGAAGACGATGATCACCGTCCCGCTGGACGGCTTCACCATCCCGCACCCGATTCACGCGAAGGTCGGGGGTGCGGAGATCCTGCTGAAGCCGGCGTCGCGCGGTACGGGCATCATCGCGGGCGGCGCGGTGCGGCATATTGTCGAGCTGGCCGGGATTCGGGACATCCTCAGCAAGTCCCTCGGCAGCCAGAATGTCCTGAACCGGGCCAAGGCCTGCTTCGCGGCGCTGAGGCTGCTGCAGGACCCGGAGGACGTGGCGCGGCGACGGGGCAAGAGCGTCCGCGACATGACCGGGCGCGAGGTGCATAGCGCCTACGGGACCAGCAAGCCCGCCTCTGAGGCCCCGATCCCCGATCTCGAGCCGGAGGACGGCGACGACATGTAGGCTCGGGGTCGTCGGCCGAAGCGAGACACACTCACGGGCAGGCAGCGCACACGCGGCGCGCCTGCCCGTTCCGCGTTCTGGGGCAGGAGACCCGTCGGTGCGCCCCGAAATGGGCGGCCGATCGTCCTCATCAGCCGAGCGGGAGACCTGCCATGCCCCCCGTCGATCCCAAGCCGTTGCGGACGCCCAAGGCCATCGCGGAGGCGGTTGACCGCGCCGTCGCTCGAACGCCCCTCACGGACCTGCACACCCACCTGTACGCGCCGACCTTCGGCCCGCTGCTGCTGTGGGGCATCGATGAGTTGGTCACCTACCACTACCTCATCGCCGAGGTCCTCCGCACCGACCGCAGCGTCACGCCGGCCGACTACTGGGCGATGGGGACGGCGCAGCGCGCCGACCACATCTGGCGGGTGCTGTTCGTGGAGAACGAGCCGATCTCCGAGGCGCGCCGGGGGGTGCTGACCACGCTCGCGAAGCTGGGAATCGCCCCGGGGCCGAGCGGGCTCGCGGAGGCGCGTGAGTACTTCCGGGACGTGACGGTCGAAGACCACATCGATACGGTGCTGCGCCTGAGCAACGTGCAGTCGGCCGTGATGACCAACGACCCCTTCGATGATGCCGAGCGCGCGGTGTGGCTCGCGGGTTCGGACCTCGACCCTCGCTTCCGGGCGGCGATGCGGATCGACATGCTGCTGAACGCGTGGGAGTCCGCCACGGTGAAGCTGCGCGGGATGGGCTACGCAGTCAGCCCGGTGTTCACCCGCGCAACGTACGCTGAGGTTCGGCGCTTCCTCGATGACTGGGCCGACCGGATGCGCCCGCTCTACCTCGCGGTCTCGCTGCCCAGCGACTTCGCCTACCCGGCTGATGATGCCCGTTCGCGGATCATCGCCAACTGCGTGCTCCCGTTCTGCCGCGAGCGCGGCATCCCCTTCGCAATGATGGTGGGGGTGAAGCGGCTCATCAACCCGGCCCTACGGCTGGCCGGAGACGGCGTGGGCCTGTGGGACATGCGCTCGCTGGAGCGCCTCTGCGCGGGGAACCCAGAGGTGCGGTTCCTGGTGACCGTGCTCGCTCGCGAGAACCAGCACGAGCTGTGCGTCACCGCGCGCAAGTTCCCGAATCTGCTGCCCTTCGGGTGCTGGTGGTTCCTCAACGACCCCAGCCTGATCCTGGAGATGACGCGGATGCGGGTGGAGTTGCTCGGGTTCAGCTTCGTACCGCAGCATTCCGATGCGCGGGTGCTCGACCAGCTGATCTACAAGTGGGAGCACTCCCGCGAGCTGCTCGCCCGAGTCCTCAAGGAGAAGTACGCCGATCTCGCCGCCACGGGCTGGCCGCTCACCGAGGACGGCATCCGTCACGACGTCAGGCAGCTCTTCAGCGGCAACCTGGAGGCCTTCGTGTCCCCGCCGGGGCCGCTGCCGTGAAGCACCGCCGCGACTGCCGGCTGGCGCAGGATCACGGTCGGCGGGCTGACGGCCTCTCCGCGCCGCCTTGGTGAGCGCGACGACCCGGCGGACTGCGGGCAGGCGGCTCCCGGACCGCGTCGCGGGTGCGGAAGGAGCCGGGTGCGTCTGCGCCGAAGTAGTCGGTCAGAGCCTTGAAGTTGTCGGAAGGCCTGTGGTATACTCTTACGTACGAGCAAGGCCTGCGCTGCAGGCCACTTGCCCGGCCAAGGTCGTGCCCGCACGAACGCAGCACGCATCGCAGCACAGGGCGGCGCCGGGCGTACAACTCGTCTGTCCGACGGCGTCGCCGAAGGGGGCAGCAATGCAGATGAAGATCGGGATCAGGGCGCACTGGGTCGCAGCGACACTCGTGGCACTGCTGGTGCTCGGAACGTGTGCCTCGGCCAGGGAAGTGCAACTGGCCGGAATCCGCATCGACGCACCCTGGGTGACGGTCCTGGATGTGTTCGGTTGTCCGGCGTCCATCGTCACGTACACGCCGAGCCAGGCAGCCGGCGGCGCCGGCGCGGCGGGCGGCATGGGTGGCGGGATGATGGGGGCCCCGATGGGCGGGGGCATGCCCGGCATGGGTGGCGGGATGATGGGCGCCCCAATGGGCGGCGAGATGGGTGGCCCGATGATGGGCGCAGGAGGCATGGGCGGTCCGATGGGCGGGGGGATGGGCGGCCCCATGGGCGGCGGCGCCGCAGGCGGCGGAGGCGGAGGGGGCGGGGCGTTCCCCATGTGGGCGATGCCCGTCTGGGTCGAGCTGGAAGAGGGCGAAGTCGAGTGGTTCTACCAGAAAGGCGATGTGTGCCTGGGCTTCGTGTTCAACCGGGACGGGTATGTGCGCGTCATCGCCGTCGCCGGCGAGAACTGCGACTACGCTCGCACGGCGCTCTGGCGGCCGCACCGGTACATCAAGCTAGGCGATGATTTCAAGCGCGTGCTGTACCGCTACGGCTATCCGGATGACGTGGAGCCCTTCAACGCCGACACGGCTGGCGGCGGCGGCGGTGGTGGGGCGGCTCCCGGTGGCGGCGGAGCGGCTCCGGGCGGCATGGGGATGCCCGGCGCCGGAATGCCCGGCGGCGAGGCCGGCGCGGCCCCCGGTGGGATGATGGGCGCGCCCATGGGCGGTCCGATGGGCGGCATGGGCGGTCCGGGGATGGGGGCTGCCCCCGGTGGTGCGGGAGGCGGCGGAGGTGGCGGCGCCGCAGCGGCGGGGGCCCTGGGCCCGATCACGGTCACTTTCGGCGACGAGACCAACGTCCTGACGCGAGACGCCGTGCTGACCTACTCGGACAACAACAACATCGCCTTCACCCTGCACAACATGAAGGTGACGCGGATCCACATCTGGAAGTAGCTCAGGCCACTGCAGGGATCAGGGACAGGCACCAGTTTCCGCCCACGTCTGTGGGAATTGGTGCCTGTCCCTAGTTTCTGCCCCCCCGAGACGGAGCCGATGTGAGGGAAGGACTCCGCGGGGCAAGGGCGAAGGGAGGGTCGTACCGCGCCCTTGACCCCCGCGCCGGACCGGAACGACGCATGGGCCCCGAAGCCGCGAAAGAGGAAATCCGCGAGCGGATCGATCTGGTCGATCTCATCGGCCAGTATGTCGATCTGAAACCGGCCGGGCGCAACCACAAGGGCCTCTGTCCGTTTCACCAGGAGAAGACCCCGTCGTTCAATGTGAACCGCGAGACGAAGTACTTCAAGTGCTTCGGCTGCGGGGCGGCGGGGGATGTGTTCACGTTCGTCCAGCGGATCGAGAACGTCGGCTTCCCCGAGGCGATGAAGCTGCTGGGGGACCGGCTGGGGATCACCTGGGAGACGACGCCGGAGCAGCGGGAGTCCCGCGACGAGCGGGAGCAGGTGCTGCAGGCGAACTCGGCGGCCGCGGAGTGGTTCCGTGCGCAGTTGCGCAGCCAGGCCGGCGCTCCAGCCAGGGCGTACCTCGAGGGTCGGGGGCTGGATGAGGCGACGATCGAGCGGTTTCAGATCGGGTACGCGCCTGGCGGCTGGGATAAGCTGCTGGGGCACCTGGGCAGCCGGGGCATCGGAGCGGAGCGGGCGTTGCGAGCGGGCCTTGCCCGGCGGAACGAAGAGCAGGGCACCTACTATGACGTCTTCCGGAATCGGATCATCTTCCCGATCCACGACGTGGTCGGGCGGGTGATCGCCTTCGGCGGGCGGGCGCTGGATCCGGACGATCCAGCGAAGTACCTGAACTCGCCCGAGACGATCGCCTTCCGGAAGGGGCGGACGTTCTACGGGCTGGACATCGCCCGGCGCGCGATCGCGGACGAGGGTTTCGCGGTGGTGGTCGAGGGGTACATGGATGTCGTGGCCCTCGCCCAGCACGGGGTCAACCACTGCGTCGCGACGCTGGGCACCGCGCTGACAGAGCAGCACGCGAACGTGCTGTCCCGGTACACGCCGGAGATCTGCCTGGTCTTCGACGCCGACGAGGCAGGCATCCAAGCGGCCCTCCGGAGCGTACGAGTCTTCGAGCAGTGTCCGGCGGTCGTGAAGGTGGCGACCCCGAAGGCGGGCAAGGACCCGGACGACTACGTGCGGGAGTACGGGGCGGCGGCGTTCAGGGAACTTCTGCAGGAGCGTATCGGGTTAGTAGAGTACCGGGTCCGGCAGGTGTTCGCCCAGCACGCCGACACCGGGGTCGAGGGGCGCACGAAGGCGGCGCAAGAGGTGGCGGGCATCCTGGCCGACGTGCCCGACATCGCTCGTCGACAGGCCCTGGTGGCCTGGGCCGCCGATGAGTGGGCCGGGCCGGACGTGGGTCGGGCCCTGCGGCTGGAAGAGGCGCTGCTGCAGGAGCTGCATCGTCGGGCGCGGGAGACTGCGCCGACGAAGCGGGACGCCTGGGAGGCGGTGCTGGCCGAGAAGGGGTACCCGCGCGGCCGGGCGAGGCAGCAGGGGAGGCGGCTGGCGCGGCTGGAGTGGCTGGAGCAGGAGCGACGGCGGGAGCAGTTCCTCCTCGACGTGGCGGTCGCGCAGTACGGCGGCAACTCCCCGCACTCCGAGCACTCGCCGGTCAGCGCGGACTTCATCGCGGAGACCCTGGCGCGCAGCAGCCACCCCGTGGTCCGCAGCGCGTACCTGCGGGAGCGGCGGATGCTGGCAGCCATGCTGAGCTCGCCGCCGATCGCCGGTCAGGTCCTGGAGCGCTGCAGCCCCGAGGAGCTGCTGCTGCCGGTGCACCGGGAGATCGTCCGGATCGTGGCGGAGGTGCTGGGGGCGGGCGGAGCGACCAGCTTCGCCGCGGTGGCGGAGCGCGTGTCGCAGGACGAGGAACTGTTCGCCGCGGCGGCCGACGCCGCGGTGGAGGACGAGGGATACGACCCCGCAGACGTGGAGCGCGACGTGCTCCTCATTCGGGAAGCCCACCTGCTCGGCGATAGAGGCCTGCGGCTCTACGGCGGAGAAGCAGAGCCGCTGGCGCCGGCGGAGGCCGGGGAGAACCTCGCCGAGCTTGAACGGCAAGTGCAGGAGCTGATCGCGTCGGGCGAAGTGTCCGCCGACGATCCGCGGTACCTGCGGCTGATGGA